>Ga0187773_10001274_pt1 | contig 10230 bp, 8 predicted proteins | sample 0216_BV02_MP05_1_FD_133133 | JGI IMG/M metagenome (GOLD analysis project Ga0187773, IMG submission 133133) | Tropical peat soil microbial communities from peatlands in Department of Meta, Colombia - 0216_BV02_MP05_10_MG | ecosystem: Environmental > Terrestrial > Soil > Wetlands > Peat | place...
GGCTGGACATCGCCGAGAGACGGTTGCCGCAGGACGGTTCGGTGCGTGTAAAATCGGACAATCGGGAGATCGATCTCCGGCTCTCCACCCTCCCGACCCAGTATGGGGAGAAGATGGTGGTCCGCGTGCTGGATCAGGGAAAGCTGGTGGTTTCGCTGGACACGCTGGGGGTTTCGCCCCAGAATTTATCGCTGGTTCACTCGTTGATGCGGCGCAAACAGGGCATCATTCTGGTCACCGGCCCGACCGGGAGCGGAAAGACCACGACCTTGTATTCCATGATCCATGCCCTGCGGGATGAAGTGACGAATATCGTGACGGTGGAGAATCCCATCGAATATAATCTGGACGGGGTGAATCAGGTTCAGATCAACACGGATATCGGCCTCACGTTTGCGCAATGCTTAAGATCGATCCTCCGGCAAGACCCAAACGTGATCCTGATCGGCGAGATCCGTGACCTGGAAACGGCCGAGATCGCTTGCCGGGCGGCCATGACGGGGCACCTTGTGCTTTCCACGGTTCATACAAACGACGCGCCTTCCACGATCACCCGATTGGTCGACCTCGGGATTCCGCGGTATCTGGTGGGATCGCTCGTGATGGGCGTCATTGCCCAACGCTTGGTGCGTTGCGTCTGCCCGCGGTGTAAAACGACCATGCCTCCCCCTGTGGAGAGTCTGGTAAGTCTGAAGATTCCCCTGGATTCGGTGAAAAACGTTTCTTTCTATTACGGCAAGGGTTGCAGCTATTGCCATTACATCGGTTATCAAGGCCGGACCGGGCTTTATGAAATATTGGAAATGACCCCTCGGTTGAGAGAACTCGTTGTGGCCAGTGCGGCGGAACAGGACATCCGGTCCACGGCGTTGGCTTCGAAAATGACGTCGTTGGGCGAGGACGGCCTGAATAAAGTCAAAGAGGGGATCACAACCATCGAGGAACTGTTGCGCGTAATCGAGGTTCACGAGGACCTCCAAACCTTTTGTACTCAATGCGGAAGGTCCATTCACATCGATTTTCAGGTCTGCCCGTATTGCGCTCATCTGGTGACCCATCACTGCCATGCCTGCGGTAAACCGCTTCAACCGGAATGGATCATCTGCCCTTACTGCAGGAATCGCGTCGGCGACGTTCCGCCACACAGACATTCCAAAGCAACGCAGCTGTAATCATTCCGCGGATGGTGTCACCTCACCGTTGAATAGACCCTTTTCTGCTTCATCTCAGGAGCCGGTAGAGAAGGCCGAATTGAATCGGCTATAATCAAGTTATGGGCGGATCCGATCTCGAGCAGGAGACCCAGCGGATCGGCCGGGAGATTTTGGCCCGACTGAAAAGAGATCACCATTCTCTTTTTGAAAAAGAATGGTGGCAGGGCCAGGTTCTCCGCTGGTGCATGGAGAATGAGCCGTTCAAGATTGCTTTTTTTCGATTCATCGACGTCCTGCCTAATCTGAGAACCTCCGCGGATGTGGTCCGCATTTTTCGGGAATATTTTGACCATCCCGAAATCAAGACGCCCCCGCTCCTTTCCTGGGGAATGAAAACCCTAATCCCGGGTTCACCCACCGTTCCGATGGCCGCGCGCGCGATCAACTCAAATGTCGAGAGGATGGCCCGATCGTTTATCGCCGGCCGCGATCTCGAGGAAGCGAGGATCGCCCTGGAGAAGATGGAACGGTCGGGTGCCGCGTGGTCGGTCTCGATGTTGGGCGAGGTGGCCGTCAGCGAGGAAGAGTCCGAGGCATATCTCCAACTCTATCTGGATGCGATCGATCGACTTGCCCGCTTTGTAGCCGATGATTCGGAACCGACCATGACTGCCGATCGGTTCGGCTTGATCCCACGGGCCAATCTTGCCGTCAAGCTTTCGTCCTTATATTCTCAAATGGATCCTCTCGATTGGGAAGGGAGCCTATCGGTTCTGACCGAACGTCTCGTTCGCTTGCTGATCCGGGCCCGCGAGCCGGGCGTGCACATCCATCTTGATATGGAACATTACGCCTTCAAGAATCTTATTCTGGAGACCTTCTTCCGCGCAATGGATCACCCGGAGCTTTCCGGATTCAAGGACGCTGGGATCGTGGTCCAGGCCTACCTTCGCGATTCGGCCGAGGATCTCGAACGAATCTTGGCCTGGGCCGCGCAGCACCGCCGCGGGATGACCGTCCGCCTCGTACGCGGCGCTTATTGGGACTATGAGACGGTAACCCATCGCCAGAACGGTTGGCCGGTCCCGGTCTATCTCGCCAAAGGCGAGACGGATGTCAACTACGAACGTCTCGCGGACCGATTGCTCTCGGCATCCGACACGGTCCGCGCCGCATTCGGAACCCACAACGTCCGCAGCCTCGCGTCGGTCGTGGCGACGGCCCGCGGCCGTGGTATCCCGGACCGGGACTATGAGATTCAGATGCTGTTCGGGATGGGCGGCTCGTTGCAAGAAGCGCTGACTGAGATGGGTTTACGCGTCCGGGTCTATACGCCGGTGGGGGAGCTGATTACCGGAGTGGCCTATTTGGTCCGCCGGATGCTTGAAAATACCTCAAACGAATCTTTTCTTCGGAACTATTTTGTCGAAGGAAAATCGTCCGAATTCGTGCTGGCTCGTCCGGCCGCCGGATCCGCGAGTGAACCGGAGATCGGGGGTTTTCGAAACGAGCCCCCGCTCGATTTCCGGATTGGGCGAGTTCGTTCTGAGTTCTCCGAAGCAATCACATTCGTGCGCCAACGGCTTGGACGGGATTACCCGCTCTTGATCGGAGGGGAAGCGGTCCAGACGGATGATGGGATCGCATCGATCAATCCGGCGCGTCCCTCCGAAGTGGTGGGACGGTCCGCGTCGGCGGGGACGCGGGAAGCCGACCGGGCGATCGCCGCGGCCGAAGCGACCGCGATGGAGTGGTCCCGACAACCGGCGGGCGAGCGGGCCAGGGTTTTGCGGCGAGCCGCCGAAATCCTCCGAGCCCGCAGGATGGAGCTGTCGGCCTGGGAAGTGTTCGAGGTTGGAAAGACGTGGCGTGAGGCCGACCGGGATGTGACCGAGGCGATCGATTTTCTGCGGTACCACGCCGAGGAGATCGAGCGAAAGGCCCCGTCGCGGAGAATGGGAGACTATCCGGGGGAACGCAATCTCTATTCCTATCTCCCGATCGGGATTGGTGTTGTGATTGCGCCATGGAATTTCCCGTTGGCGATCCCGGCCGGAATGGTCTCGGCTGCATTGGCAGCCGGCAACGCCGTTTTGTTCAAGCCCTCGGAACTATCTCCTGTCATGGGATATCATCTGGTCCAGGCTTTCACGGAGGCCGGTCTCCCCGACGGGGTCCTGGCGTACCTGCCCGGCCGGGGCGAGATTGTGGGGGATTATCTCGTGCGGCATCCCGCGGTCGGCTTCATCACCTTCACCGGTTCACGGGAGGTAGGGCTTGGAATTATCGAGCAGGCCGCTCGACTTTCCACGGGCCAGCGTCAGGTCAAGCGGGTTGTGGCCGAGATGGGCGGGAAAAACGCGATTATTGTGGATGAGACGGCTGATCTCGATCTTGCCGTGCCGGGCGTGGTCCAGTCCGCGGTCGGTTTTCAAGGCCAGAAATGTTCCGCCTGTTCGCGCGTGATTGTACTGGAATCGATTTACGACCTGTTTCTCCATCGGCTTACCGAGGCGTTGAGATCGCTCCGCATCGGTTCCCCGGAAGATCCCGCGACAGAACTCGGTCCGGTCATTGAGGCGTCGGCGCAACAGCGGCTCCGAACGGCGGTCGAAGAGGGCGCATGCAAAGGACGGGTGATCCTTCATGTGACGGATATCCCTTCGGAAGGTTTCTACGTTGGGCCGGCCGTGATCGCGGATCTTGCGCCGGAATGCCGGATTGCGCAGGAAGAATTGTTCGGGCCGGTCGTAGTGGTCCTGCGCGCCAAAAACCTGGACGAGGCGATTCGGATCGCCAATGCCACGGACTACGCCCTGACCGGGGGGGTGTATTCACGCAGTCCGGCCGCGATCGAGCGCGTGGGGCGTGAGATGACCGCAGGCAATCTTTACATCAATCGCGGAATCACGGGGGCCCTCGTCGGTCGGCAACCGTTCGGGGGGTATCGCCTTTCGGGGGTGGGATCAAAGGCCGGCGGGCCGGATTATCTACTTCAGTTCATGATTCCGAAGGTTGTAAGTGAGAACACACTGCGTCGCGGGTTTGCTTCATCCGACTAAACCTTACCGTACACCTGGCTTTACCAATACATTGTCAATGAGACGGGTCTTGCCGATCCGGACGGCCAGCAACAAAACGACCGGTTCCTCAATCTCAACGACTTCTTTCAAGGTGTCGGGATGAACGACCGCCACGTAATCGATCCGGGCCAGCGACTGTTTTTGAATCAAGAAAGCCATTGCCTCCCGGACGGCCGCTGCTTCGCGCTCACCCTGTTGAATCCGCTCCCTCCCCTTTCGGAGTGCTTCGAACAGAACCCGGGAGGTCTTTCGTTCCTCGGGCGAGAGGTACCGGTTGCGCGAGCTCATGGCAAGCCCGTCGGGTTCGCGAACGGTCGGATACGCGACGATCTTGACCGGGAAATTCAGGTCCCGCACCAGTTGTTTGATCACGACGGTTTGCTGATAGTCTTTTTGTCCAAAGAAGGCGATGTCCGGACGAATCATTTGGAAGAGCTTGGCCACCACCGTGGCGACCCCGGAGAAGTGGCCGGGGCGAAAGACGCCTTCCAAGACCTCGCCGACTCGTCCAACCAGAATCTTGGTGTCGTGCCTTTCGGGATAAATGGTGTCGGCCGTCGGCATGAAAAGAACGTCCACGTTCTCGCGTCGGCAAAGGGCCACATCGCCTTTGGCGTCTCGGGGGTATCGGGCATAATCTTCGTTCGGTCCGAACTGGGCGGGATTGACGAAGATGCTCACGACGACCGCATCGGATCGTTTCCGCGCCCCCCGCATCAACGAGCGGTGACCTTCGTGCAACGCCCCCATGGTCGGAACGAAACCAATCGTCGCTCCACGACGTCGTTGTCTTTCGGTCCACGTTTGCATTTGACGGATGTTTTTAATGATTTTCATGGAGGCCATACCGAACGAAAGGCTGGCAGGTTTATTTTTTCGGAATGTAATACTGAATGCCGTTCTTCATCTGCCGGATTTGGTGAAGAAGATCGTCGAGATCAGCCCGCCGGTTCACGAAATCGATCTCGGAGGTTTGGACGACGAGAAGCGGCGATCCGGTGTATTGAAAAAAGAAATCGTTGTAGGCCTGGTTGAGGGTCTCGAGGTAATCCGGCGTCAACGGTTTCTCATAGTCCAGACCGCGGTGACGGACGCGGTCCATCAAAACATCGGGACCGGCCTGAAGATAGATGACTAGATCCGGGGTCGGGATTGTGGGGTTCAGAAGGAAATAGAGTTGATCGTACAGGGCCAGTTCGCTGGCCTCCAGATTGATGGAGGCGAAGATCCGATCCTTCGGGAAAAAATAGTCCGTGACCGTCGTCCGCTCGAACAGGTCCATCTGGGATAATTCTTGAAGTTGGCGGTATCGGGAGAGAAGGAAAAAGATCTGAGTCTGGAACGCGAGGCGCTTGGGGTTTTTGTAAAATTCCTTCAGAAACGGGTTGTCCTCCGCGCGCTCCAGGACGAGCCGCCCGCCCAGCTCGCGGGCCAGGAGTTTCGCCAGGCTGGTTTTTCCGACGCCGATCGGTCCTTCGATGACGAGATATTTGGGGCCTTTTGCCATCTCTATCCGGCCTTCTGTTCGAGAGGAAACGGCGCCCATCGGCGGACCTCCTGCAGGTCCTTGATCTCGTTCAGAAGCTGCGCGGTAGTTTTGTGCAACGTCGGGTGCTCCAGCTCCGGCGCGATCTCGACCAGCGGCTCCAAAACAAATCGCCGCTGATGGGCTCGTGGATGCGGGATCATCACCTCAGGTCCCTGAATGATGCGATCGCCGTAAAAGAGAATGTCCAGATCGATGGTCCGTGGTCCGAAACGGACGCTGCGCTTTCGGCCGAGGAACTGCTCCACCTCTTGGCAGGCCTGGAGCAGTTCACGGGGAGAGAGCGTCGTTCGAACGGCCGCGACGCAGTTGATGAACCATTCCTGGTCCGCACGCTCCAGAGGGGCGGTTTCGTAGAGGGATGAAACCGCGATGAGCGAGGTTTTCGCGAATCGTGCAATAAAACGGACGGCTTCTTGACAGTAGGCCTGCCGGTCGCCCATGTTGGAGCCGACTCCGATGTAAGCGATCACGGAGTCCGTCATGACAGCAACCGTTCTATCCGGCTGACCGCTTCTATGAGCCGTTCATTCGGAACGGTCAGCGCCATTCGGATATATCCTTGCCCGGATTTCCCGAATCCCGATCCCGGAGTGGTAACGATGCCGGCCCGGTCCAAAAGGTGCATCGTGAACTTCATCGCGGTGAAACCTTTTGGGACCCCGACCCAGACGTAGAATGTAGCTTTGGGCGGTTCCACCGATAGGCCGAGACCCAAGAGCCCCGAGACCAACGTGTCTCTTCGCTCCTGATAAATTTTCCGGATTTCATCCGTGGCGGACTCCCTCAAGTTCAGGGCTTCGATTCCGGCTTCCTGGACGGCTTGGAAAACTCCGGAGTCCAGATTGCTCTTGACCTTTCCCAATGCGGACAGGATCTGGGGATTCCCCACCGCAAACCCGATTCGCCATCCGGTCATGTTGAAGGTTTTTGAGAGGGAATGAAACTCGATCCCCACCTCCTTGGCCCCGTCCAGTTCCAGGAAACTCATCGGCCGCTCCCCGTCGAAAAAAACCTCGGAATAGGCGTTGTCGTGGCAGACGATCAGTTTGTGGCGACGGGCGAACCGGATCGCTTCTTTAAAAAATTCTTTTCCGGCCGTGGCCGAGGTCGGGTTGTTCGGATAATTGATGAACAAAAGCCGTGCTTTTTTCAGGACCGTTTTCGGAATGCGATCGAACTCCGGTAGAAAACGGTTTTCTTTTTTAAGCGGCATGAAGTGCGATCGGCCTCCGGCAAACAAGGTTCCCGCATGGTAGACCGGGTAACCGGGGTCGGGGATCAAGGCAACATCTCCGGGATTGATGAAAGCCAGTGGAACATGGCCGATGCCTTCCTTTGACCCGATCAGTGTGAGCACCTCGTTCTTCGGGTCGAGCCGGACGCCGAATCGCCGCTGATACCAGTCGGCCGCGGCCTGGCGGAACGCCAGCAAACCTTCGTAAGAGGGATACTGATGATTCTTGGGGTCCTCGGAGGCCCGTTGAAGACGCTGGATGATCGTTGCCGGCGTGGGAAGATCCGGGTCGCCGATGCCGAGGTTGATCAGGTCGACCCCCTTGGCCAGCGCCTTTTGTTTGAGTTGGTCGATCGCCGCGAAAAGATAGGGCGGGAGGTTCTTGATCCGGTCTGCAAGTTGTGCCTTAGACATAAAGGGAGAACCGCTCCTTTCTGTTCGTTTATTGAACCGGGTTTATCAGTCGGCCAATGCCTTCGATGACAACCTCGATGGTATCGCCGGATTTCATGGGACCGACGCCGGCCGGCGTTCCCGTCGAGATCACATCGCCGGGGAGCAGTGTCATAACCTGCGAGATGAAACTGACGAGGGCCGGCACTTTAAAGATGAGCTGAGCCGTGCTGGCCGACTGGCGTCGCTCGCCGTTTAAATAGCTTTCAATTTTGAGGTTGTCCGTACTGAGATCGGTCACGATCCATGGTCCGAGAGGTGCAAACGTGTCGAACCCTTTTGCACGAGTCCATTGACCGTCTTCTTTTTGGAGATCCCGAGCTGTGACATCGTTGATGCAGGTGTAGCCCAAAATAAATTCCGGAGCTTCTTCCGTTGCGATTTTGGCCGCACGTTTGCGTATCACGACGGCCAATTCGGCCTCATAATCCACTCGGCGTGAACGTGAGGGGAGCCGGATAGGCTCCTGGGGATCGAGTACGGCCGTGGACGGCTTCAAAAACAGCAACGGTTCTTTGGGAAGCTCTTTTTTAAACTCGGCCGCATGGTCCTGATAGTTGACGCCCACCGCCACGATTTTAGACGGCTCGCACGGGGCGAGAGTACGGACCGATTTCAGCGGAACACTGTCATGGGTCGTTGTGTACTTGGAAAAGGGATCACCCTCGATCATCCGAACGGTTTCACCCTCGACAAGGCCGTATGCGATCTGGTTATTTTTTCGGAAGCGGACCAGTTTCACGGATTATTTGAGTCCCAAAACTTGTTGCATGTCTATTTTATAGGGGCTTGCGTCGCCCCCTCCATCCGCCTCAGGCGGAGTGGAGCGACTCGACTGAGCTCGTCGAAGCCCTCCCCCTCTCGCTCGCGTTGCTCGCTGGAAGTTTATTTGGTCTTTAGGCCTAGAACATCTTGCATGTCATAAAGGCCCGGGGTTTGGCCGACAATCCACCGGGCGGCGAGAAGGGCGCCGCGCGCGAAATTATCGCGACTGTGGGCGCGATGGGTGATCTCGATCCGTTCACCCGGACCGGCAAAGATCACCGTGTGCTCGCCCACCACGTCGCCGGCGCGAAGCGACTGAATCCCGATCTCTTTTTTCTTCCGTTCTCCGATCACTCCTTTTCTCGCAAAAACGCCGACCTCGTCCAGATTTCGTTTCAACGTCCCGGCGACGACCTCGGCCATCTTCATGGCCGTGCCGCTGGGCGCGTCTTTTTTGAAGCGATGGTGCACCTCAACGATTTCGACGTCGTAGTCGTCGCCGGTCACACGGGCGGTGTCGGCCAGGATCTTGAAAACGAGGTTGACGCCCACGCTCATGTTTGGCGACAGGACGCAGGGGATTTGCTTGGCGAAGTCGCGGATTTGATCGGTTTCCTTTCTGGAGAAGCCGGTGGTTCCGATCACGATCGCCTTTTTGGCTTTGGCCAGTTCCGGCAGGATTCCGAGACTGCCGGAGGGTTCGGTGAAATCGATCACGACGTCGCCCTTTGGCAAGGTCCGGCCGATCTCGGCCTCAATGGGAATTCCGAGATGCCCGCAGCCGGCGACTTCGCCCGCGTCTCGACCAACGGCCGGGAGGCCCTTTTTCTCGATGGCTGCGGACAATTGAAGGCCGGTGGCCTTGTCCTGCATCAGGCTGATGATCCGTCCGCCCATCTTGCCGGAGGCACCCATGACGATGACATTGATCATCGATCTTAATCCTTAATCATAAATAGACGAGCAAGGACCTACTGGGGTTCGTTGGATCAGCGCGCTCTGTTTCTTTGACACACGCCGATCTGTTAAACCAGCCCGTATTCTTTCATCGCCTTCTTCAGCACGGCGCTATTTGTATCGGACATGGGGCAAAGCGGCAGACGGACTTCATCCGAACATCGCCCCATCCATCCCAGCGCCGTCTTAACCGGGATCGGGTTCGTTTCCACAAAGAGAGCATCCACCAGGGGAGACATCCCAAAATGCAGTCGACGGGCCTTGTCCCAATCCCCCTTTAGGGCCGCCTTGACCATCTCGGCACAGTCCTTCGGAATGAGATTGGCCGCGACCGAGATCACGCCGCGACCGCCGAGGGCGAGGACGGGCAGGGTCAAGGCGTCGTCGCCTGAAAGAACGGCCAGCCGGTCGCCACAGAGTCGAATCACCTCGCTGATCTGTTGCAGCGACCCCGAAGATTCTTTGATCGCGACGATATTTTTTTCGCCGGTTTTCGGATCCACCAGCCGAGCCACAGTGGCCGGAAGCATATTAACGCCCGTCCTGCCGGGAATATTGTACGGCATCAACGGAAGGTTCACCGCCTTGGCGATGGTCTTGAAATGTCGGTAGAGGCCCTCCTGGGTCGGTTTGTTGTAGTAGGGACAGATCAACAGGGCCGCGTCCGCACCGACTTTCTTGGCGTGGCGCGTGAGCGCAACGGCCTCTTCGGTGCTGTTCGAGCCGGTTCCGGCAATCACGGGGACGCGGCCGCGTACAATCTTTACGGTCGATTCGATGGCGCGGTTGTGCTCCTCGTGACTGAGCGTCGCCGATTCTCCCGTCGTGCCGCACGGCACGATCCCCGAGGTGCCTCCCGCGATCTGGAACTCGATCAGATCGGCCAGGGCCTTCTCGTCCAGTTTCCCTTTTCTGAACGGAGTGACGATCGCGACTATGGAACCTGAAAACATGACAAAACCTCCTGTGGGTCGACCCGTTAATAGGAGCAATTATCATACGGAAGTCGAAGGATAAAATCAATCCGGCTTTTAA
>Ga0187773_10001276_pt1 | contig 10225 bp, 13 predicted proteins | sample 0216_BV02_MP05_1_FD_133133 | JGI IMG/M metagenome (GOLD analysis project Ga0187773, IMG submission 133133) | Tropical peat soil microbial communities from peatlands in Department of Meta, Colombia - 0216_BV02_MP05_10_MG | ecosystem: Environmental > Terrestrial > Soil > Wetlands > Peat | place...
GGCCACCGCCTCGATCACATGCACGATGATGTCGCGCTCGTCGGAGCTCGCGGTGATATCCAGGAAACACAGCTCGTCGGCGCCCTCGGCGTCGTAGCGCGCCGCGATCTCGACCGGATCGCCGGCGTCGCGCAAGGCGACGAAATTGACGCCCTTCACCACGCGTCCCGCGGTGACGTCCATGCACGGGATCACCCGCTTGGCGAGGCCCATGGCCTAGTTGCCCTTGCCGGTCGCCTTGTCCGCGGCCGCTTGCGCCTTCTTGAAATCGAGCGTGCCCTCGTACAGCGCGCGCCCGGTGATCGCACCGATGATGCCTTCCGGGTAGAGTTTCTCGCACAGCATCTGCACGTCCTTGAGGCTCGCGATGCCGCCCGAGGCGATGATCGGCGTCTTGATGGCCTGTGCGAGCTTGAGCGTGGCCTCGATGTTGATGCCACTCATCATGCCGTCGCGCCCGATGTCGGTGTAGACGATCGCCTCGACGCCGTATTCCTCGTATTTCTTCGCCAGGTCGACGACGTCGTGCCCCGTCATCTTCGACCAGCCTTCCACCGCGACCTTGCCGTCCTTGGCATCCAGCCCCGCGATGATGCGCCCCGGAAAGGCGTAACAGGCGTCCGACAGGAACCCCGGGTTCTTGACCGCCGCGGTACCGATCACCACGAAGGCCACCCCTGCGTCGATGTAGCTCTCGATCGTGTCGAGGTCGCGGATGCCGCCGCCCAGCTGGATCGGCAGCCGCTCGCCGACGGCCTTGATCATCTCGCGGATCACTTTCTCGTTCTTCGGACGGCCCGCGACCGCGCCGTTCAGGTCGACGATGTGCAACCGGCGCGCGCCTTCGTCCGCCCAGTGGCGCGCCATCGCCACGGGGTCGTCCGAGAACACCGTGGCGGTCTTCATGTCGCCCTGCTTGAGGCGCACGCAGCGCCCGTCCTTGAGGTCGATCGCGGGAATGATCAGCATGGCTTGATTGACGGGTGTTACGTGTGCCGGACGCGGCAGCGGACGTGCGGCGGAAGAAGGACGATCGCGAATCGAATCCGGGATTGCGCGGAAGGCGCGGAGATCAGGGTCGCCAGTGTACGAAGTTTCGCAGCAGCTGCAGTCCTGCGGCTTGGCTCTTTTCCGGATGGAACTGTACGGCAAAGATGTTAGCGCGCGCAACCGCGCAGGTAAAGACCAAGCCGTAGCGGCTGCGCCCGCTTGCGAGCGCGTGATCCGACTCGTCGGCGTAATAGCTGTGCACGAAATAAAAGCGCGCGCCGTCGCCGATGCCGCCCCACAGCGCGTGGCTGCCGGCTTGCATCACCTCGTTCCAGCCCATGTGCGGCACCTTGAGCCGCGCGCCGCTCGCGGGATCGCGCAGGTCCTGCGCAAAGCGCCTTACCGTGCCGGCGAGCAGGCCGAGGCCCGCGACGCCGCCCTCCTCGCTCCTGTCGAACAGCATCTGCAGGCCGATGCAGATGCCAAGGAAGGGTTTGCTCCCGGCCGCATCGATCACCGGCGCGCGCAGGCCGCGCGCGTCGAGCTCGCGCATGCAGTCGGGCATCGCGCCCTGGCCGGGCACGACAACGCGCTCGGCGGCGCGAATCGACGCCGGGTCCGAGGTGACCAGCACCTCCGCCTCGGGCGCCACGTGCTCGAGCGCCTTCGACACGGAGCGCAGGTTCCCCATGCCGTAATCGACGACTGCGATTCTCAACTTACAGGGAACCCTTGGTGGACGGGACCGCGCCCGCGGCACGCGTGTCGGCCTCGGCGGCCATGCGCAGCGCGCGCGCGAACGCCTTGAACACCGTCTCGCATTGGTGGTGCGCGTTGTCGCCGCGCAGGTTGTCGATGTGCAGCGTCGCCATGGCGTGGTTGACGAAGCCCTGGAAGAACTCGTGCACCAGGTCGACGTCGAACTCGCCGATCAGCGCGCGCGTCCAGGGGACATGGAACTCGAGGCCCGGCCGGCCCGAGAAGTCGATCACCACGCGCGACAGCGCCTCGTCGAGCGGCACGTACGCGTAGCCGAAGCGGCGGATGCCGGCCTTGTCGCCGAGCGCCTTGGCGAGCGCCTGGCCGAGCGTGATGCCGATGTCCTCGACCGTGTGGTGCGCGTCGATGTGCAGATCGCCCTTCGCGTCTATCTCCAGGTCGAGCGCGCCGTGGCGTGCGACCTGGTCGAGCATGTGCTCGAGGAACGGAATGCCGGTGGCGAGTTTCGCCGAGCCGCGGCCATCCAGGTTCAGCCGGACGCGGATCTGCGTTTCCTTGGTATTGCGGACGACTTCGGCGGTACGCATGGAGGTCTCAGAGCGCTTCGCGCAGCGCAGTCAGCAGTATACGGTTTTCGTCGGGCGTGCCGACCGTCACCCGCAGGCAGTTGGCAAGGCCCGGGCCGCCGTGCAGGTTCTTCACCAGTACGCCCTGGCGCCTGAGCGCCTCGTAGCTGCGGTTCGCATCGCGCACGCGGATCATGAAGAAATTCGCCTCGGACGGGAAGACCGCCACACCATCGAGCGCCGCGAGCGCCGCACCGAGCCGCGCGCGCTCGGCGCGGATGCGCGCCGCCTGCTCTTCGAACACCTCCAGGCGCTCGAGCACGAACAGTGCGGCGGCCTGCGTCAGCACGTTGACGTTGTAGGCCTGGCGCACCTTGTTGAACTGCTCGACCCAGCGTGGATGCGCGGCCAGGTAGCCGAGCCGGATGCCGGCCAGCCCCAGCTTGGACACGGTGCGCATCACCACCAGGTTCGGAAACTCCGCGAGCCGCGGCATGAAGCTCTTCTGCGCGAACACGTGGTAGGCCTCGTCGAGGACCACGACGCCGCGCACCGCCCGCAGGATGGCGAGGATGTCGTCCTCGGCATACAGCACGCCGGTCGGGTTGTTCGGGTAGGCGAGGAACACCAGCGCCGGTTCGTGCGCCTTCACCTGCGCGACAAAAGCGTCGCGATCGAGCGTGAAGTCCGCGCGCAGCGGCACCTCGACTTTCTTCATCCCGGCCAGCGTCGCGTCCATGCCGTACATGACGAAGGTCGGCACCGGGAACATCATCACGGCGCCCGGGCGCGCGAGCGCCCAGGTGACGATCTGAATGAGGTCGTCCGAGCCGTTGCCGAGCATCAGCTCCATGCCCTGCGGCACGCGCATCACGCGCGCGAGCAGCTCGCGCAGCCGCCGTCCGGTGGGATCGGGATAGCGGTTCAGCTCGACCGCGGCGAGCGCCGCGCCGAGCTCGCGGCGCATCTCGGCCGGCAGCGGATAGGGGTTCTCCATGGCGTCCAGCTTCACCATGCCCCCGGATTCCGGGACGTGATAGGCCTTGAGCGCCAGGATCTCCGGCCGCACGAGCTCTTCGGGGCTCACTTGAACCTCATCTCGGCCGAGCGCGCGTGCGCTGCGAGGCCCTCGCCCTCGGCGAGCGTTGCGGCAATGCGCCCGAGCGCGGCGGCGCCTTCGCGCGACACGCCGATCAGGCTCGAGCGCTTCTGGAAGTCGTACACGCCGAGCGGCGAGGAAAAGCGCGCGGTGCCGGCAGTCGGCAGGACGTGGTTCGGGCCGGCGCAATAGTCGCCGACCGCTTCCGAGCTCCAGCGCCCGAGGAAGATCGCCCCCGCGTTCTTGAGTTTTCCGAGCCACGCCTCGGGCTCGGCAACCGAGAGTTCCAGGTGCTCGGGCGCGATGCGATTGGCGAGCGCGCAGGCCTCCTCGAGGTCGCGCGTCGCGACGAGCGCGCCGCGCGCGCCGAGCGAGGCCTCGATCACCGCGCGCCGCGGCATCGCGGGCAGGAGCCGCGCGATCGCCTGCTCGACCGCGTCCAGGTGCCCTGCGTCGGGCGAGAGCAGGATTGCCTGTGCGACCTCGTCGTGCTCGGCCTGCGAGAAGAGGTCCATCGCCAGCCAGTCGACCGGCGTGCTGCCGTCGCTGATCACGAGGATCTCGGACGGCCCCGCGATCATGTCGATGCCGACCTGGCCGAACACCTGGCGCTTGGCGGCGGCGACGTAGGCGTTGCCCGGCCCGACGATCTTGTCCACCGCCGGCACGATCTCGGTGCCGTAGGCGAGTGCCGCAACGGCCTGCGCGCCGCCGACCGCGAACACGCGATCGACGCCGGCGAGCGCGGCGGCCGCGAGCACGAGCGGATTCCTTTCGCCGCCGGGTGTCGGGCTCACCATGACGAGCTCGCCCACGCCGGCCACCTTCGCCGGGATCGCGTTCATCAGCACCGAGGACGGGTATGCGGCCTTGCCTCCGGGAACGTACAGCCCGGCGCGGCCGAGCGCGCTCACGCGCTGACCGAGGAGCGTGCCATCGGCCTCGCGGTACTGCCAGGACTCGCTGAGCTGGCACTCGTGGAACCGGCGCACGCGCGCCGCCGCCTCCTCCAGCGCGGCGCGCTCGCGCGGGGGCAACGTCTCGAGCGCCGCCTGCAGATCGGCGCGCGCGATCTCGAGCTCGGCGACCGAGCGCGCCGCGACCCGGTCGAACTTGCGCGTGGTTTCGAGCAGCGCCGCATCGCCGCGCGCGCGCACGTCGGCGATGATCGAGCGCACGACGGCCTCGACCGCCTCGTCCTGCGCGGCCTCGTAGCGCGTCAGGCGCGCCAGCTCGGCGTCGAATCCCGGCGCGCGCGAATCGAGGCGGCGCGGCTTCATCGGGTACCCCGCGCCGCCTCGGCGAACGCGTCGATCAGCTCCTGCAGGGCGGCGCGCTTGGTCTTCAACGCCGCCTGGTTGACGACCAGGCGCGCGGACACCGGCATGATCTCCTCGACCGCGACCAGCTTGTTGGCGCGCAGCGTGTTGCCGCTCGAGACGAGGTCGACGATCGCGTCGGCGAGGCCGACGAGGGGGGCGAGCTCCATCGAGCCATACAGCTTGATCAGGTCGACGTGCACGCCCTTGGCGGCGAAGTGCTCGCGCGTGGTGCGCAGGTACTTGGTCGCCACGCGCAGCCGTGCCCCGCGCCGCACTGCGCCCTCGTAATCGAAGCCTTCTCGCACTGCGACCATCATGCGGCAGCGCGCGATGCCGAGGTCGACGGGCTGGTACAGCCCCTCGCCGCCGTGCTCGACCAGCACGTCCTTGCCGGCGATGCCGAGGTCCGCGCCGCCGTACTGCACGTAGGTCGGCGTATCGGAGGCGCGCACGATGATCAGCCGCACTCCCGCGCGATTGGTGCCGATCACCAGTTTCCTCGAGATCTCGGGGTCCTCCTGCGCGCGTAGGCCCACGCGCGCGAGCAGCGGTGCCGTCTCCTGGTAAATGCGCCCCTTGGACAGGGCGATGCCGATGGTCATGGAAGGAAAAGAACCCGCGTGGCCGAACGCGGGATTTTACCGCACCACGTCAACGCACCCGGTCGACGCGTGCACCGAGCCCTGCGAGCTTCTTCTCGAGCGACTCGTAGCCGCGGTCGAGGTGGTAGATACGGTCGACGAGCGTCTCGCCCCGCGCGGCCAGGGCTGCGATCACCAGGCTTGCCGACGCCCGCAAGTCGGTGGCCATCACCTGCGCACCGGAGAGATGCTCGACGCCGTTTACCACCGCGACGTTGCCCCTCAGCTCGATGCGCGCCCCCATCCGTGCCAGCTCCGGCACATGGGTAAAGCGGTCGTGATAGATCGTGTCTTCGATCACGCTCGAGCCATCGGCGATCGCACAGACCGCGATCATCTGCGCCTGCATATCGGTCGGAAATCCCGGGAACGGCTGCGTCACCACGTTTACCGCTTTGGGACGCGGCGGGCCGGAGACGGCGACCGTGTCCGCGCCGCGCTCGACGCCGCAGCCGGCTTCTTCCAGCTTGTGCAGCGCGGCCTCGAGATGCTCGGGCACGACGCCGAGGAGCCGGATGCGGCCGCGCGTCATTGCCGCCGCCGCCGCGAACGTCGCCGCCTCGATGCGGTCGGGAATGATCGTCGCGTCGATGGGGCGCAGCGTGCTCACGCCGTGAATCGTCAGGCGCCGCGAGCCCAGTCCTTCGATACGCGCGCCGCACGCGAGCAGCGCCTCGCCCAGCGCGGTGACGTCGGGCTCGATGGCAACGTTCTCCAGCACGGTCGTGCCCTGCGCGAGCACCGCGGCCATCATGAGCTGCGCGGTCGCGCCGACCGAAACCACGTCGAAGCTCACCGTCCCGCCCCTCAGCTTGACGTCGCGGCCGACGATGTAGCCGTGCTCGATGTCGAGCTTCGCGCCCATCGTCCGAAGGCCCGCCAGGTGCAGATTGACCGGCCGCGGCCCCCAGGCACAGCCTCCCGGCAACGACACGCGGGCCTGGCCGAAGCGCGCGAGCAGCGGCCCGAGCACGTAGATGCTGGCGCGCATGGTCTTCACCAGCTCGTAGGGTGCCTCGACCGATCTGACCGCGTGGGTGTCGATCGTGAGCAGGTTGCCGTCGAACGCCACCTTCGCGCCGAGCAGCTCGAGGACGCGGGCGAAGGTCTGTGTGTCGCGCAGCCGCGGCACGTTGCGCAGCCGGTGCACGCCCGGCGCAAGCAGCGTTGCCGCCATGATCGGCAACGCCGCGTTCTTCGCGCCCGAGATGGCGACCTCGCCCTCGAGCGGCACGCCACCGCTGATGCGCAGCTTATCCACCTGCGCGCCACTCCTCGGGCGTGAGCGTGCGCATAGACAGCGCATGGATCTCCTCGCGCATGCGCTCGCCGAGCGCGCCGTAAACCAGTTGGTGGCGCTGCACGCGGCTTCGTCCCGCGAACTCGCCCGACACCACGAGCGCAGTGAAATGCTGGCCGTCGCCCTCCACCTCGAGGTGCTCGCAGGCGAGCCCGGCGGCGATTCCCTCCCTGACGCTTTCAGCCGTCACCATTCCCTATCCCCGCATCTTGTAGCCGTTCCTGAGCAGCGCGAGCGTGCCCGCCGTCACCAGCGCGAAGCTTAACCCGACGACGGCCAGGCTGACCGCCGGCGAGATGTCCGAGGCGCCGAAGAAGCCGTAGCGGAACCCGTCGATCATGTAGAAGAACGGGTTCGCGTGCGACAGCCTCTGCCAGAACGGCGGCAGCGAATGGATCGAATAGAACACGCCCGAGAGGAAGGTGAGCGGCACGATGACGAAGTTCTGGAAGCCCGCGAGCTGGTCGAAGCGCTCGGCCCAGATGCCGGCAATCAGGCCGAGCGCGCCGAGCAGCGCGCTGCCGAGCAGTGCGAACGCGAGCGCCCAGAGCGGCGCCGCGAGGCGCAGCTCGACGAACCAGACGGATACCAGCAGCACGCCCGCCGCCACCACCAGCGCGCGCACCATCGAGGCGAGCACGTAGGCGACGAAGAACTCCAGGTACGAAATCGGCGCGAGCAGGATGAACACCATGTTGCCGGTGATCTTGGACTGGATGACGCTCGAGGAGCTGTTGGCGAAGGCGTTCTGCAGCGCGCTCATCATGACGAGGCCCGGCACGAGAAACGCCGCGTAGCGCACGTCCTCGTACACGCGCACCCTGTCCTCGAGCGCGTGCGCGAAGATGAGCAGGTAAAGCAGCGCGGTCAGCACCGGCGCGGCCACCGTCTGAAAGCTCACCTTCCAGAAGCGCAGCAGCTCCTTCTTAAGCAGCGCCGCGAAGCCCTGCATCAGTGCCGCCCCATTACGCGCAGGAACACCTCCTCGAGGTCGGGCTGCTCGAGCTCGAATTCCTTGATCGCGACGCCCTCCCGGCGCAGCTGCGCCAGCACGTTCTCCAGCTCGGCGTAACCCTCCAGGCGCAGGGTCACGCGCGCGCCGTCGCGCGCCAGCACGCGCGCGGCGAAGGCCTCGGGCAGCTCGCCGCGCTCCAGGCCAAGCCGCAGCTGCAAGCCGGAGAAGGTGGCGAGCAGGTTGCGCGTCGTATCGAGCGCCACCACGCGCCCTGCCTTGAGCATCGCGATGCGCGTGCACAGCGACTCGGCCTCCTCGAGGTAGTGCGTGGTGAGCACTACCGTATGGCCGTCGCGGTTCAGGCGCCGCACGAATTGCCACAGCCCCTGGCGCAGCTCGACGTCCACTCCCGCTGTCGGCTCGTCGAGCACGATCACCGGCGGCTTGTGCACCAGCGCCTGCGCCACGAGAACGCGCCGCTTCATGCCGCCGGAGAGCGCGCGCATGTTCACGTCCGCCTTCGCTTCGAGGTCGAGGTGGTGCAGCACTTCGTCGATCCAGGGGTCGGCGGCGCGCACGCCGAAGTAGCCGGCCTGGAAGCGCAGCGTCTCGCGCACCGTGAAGAACGGGTCGAATACAAGCTCCTGCGGCACCACGCCGAGCATGCGCCGCGCGCGGCGGTAGTCGGCGGCGACGTCCGCGCCGAGCACCGACGCCGAGCCGACGTCGGGCCGCACCAGCCCCGCCACCACGCTGATGAGCGTCGTCTTGCCCGCCCCGTTCGGTCCGAGCAGGCCGAAGAACTCGCCCTGGGCGATCGACAGGCTCACTCCGGCTAGCGCCTGCAGCGCGCCGTAGCGTTTCTCGACGCCGCGGATCTCGATCGCCGGGGTCAGTGTCGTGCGCCCGGTCCGGCTACCAACCCGTCCACGCCGTACAGGCGGGCGATGGTGACCAGCCCCTCGGGCAGGCGCTCGAAGCCGATCTCGACTCCGGTGCGCCGCGCTTCGCGCATCCAGGCGAGCATGGCGGCGAGCAGCGAGGAATCGATCTCGGTGACCTCGCCCAGGTCGACCGTGCGCGCGCCAGTGCTCAGCTCACGCGCCCCTTCGGCCAGTACCTGCGCGACGTTGGCGAGCGTCACCGGACCGCTCACCACCAGCCGCGTGCCGTCGCGCCGCATCACTTCTTGCCCGCGATCGGTGCATGCTCGAGCGACTTGTTCTTCGCTTCAAGCGATTTGAGCAACCCGTCGACGCCGCCCTTGCGCACCTCGGCGTCGAACTCCGTGCGATAGTTCGCCACCAGGCTGACGCCGGCCACGTACACGTTGTAGCACTTCCAGCCGGCGGCAGTGTTCTCCATGTCGTAATCGATCGCCACCGCCTCGCGGCCGGGCTGGATCACGCGCACGTTGACCGTGACGTCCGTCGCGTCCGGAGCCGCCCGCAGCGGCCGGAATTCGAACTTTTCGTCCTGGTAGTTGGAGATCGCGCTCGAGTAGGTGCGCACCAGCAGCGTCTTGAACTCGACCACCAGGCGCTTCCTCTGCTCGGGCGAGGCCTGCCGCCAGTTGCGTCCCATCGCGATGCGCGTCATCGTTTCGAAGTCGAAGTGCGGGAGCACTTTCTCCTCGACCAGCGCGATGATCTTCTTGTGGTCCCCGGTCTGGATATCGCGATCGCGCTTGACGATGTCGAGCACTTCGAGGGTGACCTGCTTGACGAGGACGTCGGGCGCCGGCTGCGCCGCCGCGCCGGTCACCGGCGCCGCGAGCAACGCACACACGAGGAACAGCGAGAAGCGTTCAATCACACGCCACATGTCTCACTCCTCCGGCGGCCGCTCGCGCGGCGGATTGCCGTCATAGATGAGGCTCCTGCGACGCTGCAGGTAGAAATCGCGCCGAAACGCGTACTCGTCCAGCGCCGCCTGCTCGACAATGGTGCTCGCCTCGAGCAGTTCCGAGCGCTCGTTCACGACGCGCAGCGCGGCCAGCGAGTTGCGCACCGGTACGTTGTGGTAGCCGAGCAGCGGCGAGGCGTACAGATCGAAGCCGAGCCCGATGCCGTCGCGCACGTCGCTCGGACCGAAAAACGGCAGCACAAGGTATGGGCCGCTCTTCGCGCCCCACACGCCGAAGGTCTGGCCGAAGTCCTCGTTGTGCTTCTCGAAACCCATCTCGCTCGCCACGTCGTTGATGCCCCCGAGCCCGATCGTGGTGTTCCACAGCACGCGCGACCAGTCGCTGAACCCTTCGGCGGGCTTGCCCTGCAGCATGTTGTTGACGCCGATGAAGACGTCGGAGATGTTGGAGAAGAAATTGCGCACCATCACGCGCAGCGGATCCGGCAGTACATCGCGGTAAACGGTCGCCACGGGCTTGAGCACGGCCCGGTCCAGCCCGTCGTTGAAAGAGAACACCGCGCGGTTGGCGCTCTCGTAGGGATCGCGCGGATCCGGGTTCTGCACGGTCGCGCACCCCGACGCAAGCAGGAAGCCGAATGCAAGCGCAAGCGACCTCATTTTTTATTATCCCCGCCTTCCGCAGCCCTGTTGAACAGGAACTGTCCGATCAGGTTCTCCAGCACCACCGCCGACTGCGTCAGGCGCATCCGGTCGCCGTTGGCAA
>Ga0187773_10001277_pt1 | contig 10224 bp, 10 predicted proteins | sample 0216_BV02_MP05_1_FD_133133 | JGI IMG/M metagenome (GOLD analysis project Ga0187773, IMG submission 133133) | Tropical peat soil microbial communities from peatlands in Department of Meta, Colombia - 0216_BV02_MP05_10_MG | ecosystem: Environmental > Terrestrial > Soil > Wetlands > Peat | place...
ACCAGCCAGCAGTTCACCTACGGCTGGTACCGCAAGGACCTCTTCCAGGCCAAGAGCCTGGACGTGCCGAAGAGCTGGGAGGACTACCTGAAGGCCGCCCAGGCGCTGAGCAACCCGCCCGCGATGTACGGCTGCATCGTGCCCTCGGCGGAGACCGGGGCCTCCACGCTGCTACTCGAGACCATGTTCATGAAGAACAACGTGCACTGGTTCGGCTGGAACGCGGCCAAGAAGGACTACGAGGTGGTGCTGGACCAGGGCGACCAGAAGAAGCGCGCGGTCGAGACGCTCGACTACCTGAACGAGCTGCACAAGTACTCCCCCGAGGCCAGCACCTACAACTGGGGCGAGCTGATGTCGACCTACTTCGCCGAGAAGGCCGCGACCTCCTACTACGTGGGCTCGCGCCTGCTCGACCAGACCATCGCCAACAACCCCAAGATCGCCGACGCGACCCTGCCGTTCGAGCTGCCGCGGAAGCTGACCGACGCCTACTACCTGTCCATCCAGGGATTTCACATCCTGGAGAAGTCCAACGTGGAGGGCGCCAAGAAGTACGTCACCTTCTTCCTTAATCACCCGGATCTGATCGCGTGGTATCACGCGGTGCCGCTGCACATCATCCCGGCCAGCCGGCAGATGCTGAACTCGGCCAAGTACCAGGACAATCCGGTGATCCAGAAGCGGATGGACGTGTTGAAGTTCCTCGACTCGGTGTGGACCAAGGGCGTGCCGCTCTACTACTGGGACGGGCGCGAGCTGAACCCGTACATCGGCCTCTTCCACAACGAGAACCTGGCCGGCTGGATGCTCGCCATGCGCAACGTCAAGGGCATGAAGTCGGAGCAGATCGTCGACGAGGCCGCCGCCCAGGTCCGCAAGAAGATGAAGCGGGTGGGCTGATGAGATGGCGACTGCGCTGATCCCGACCGTCGTCGATACCGACCCGGGTATCGACGACGCCCTGGCGCTGCTGCTCGCCTGGGGCTCACCGGAGCTCGACGTCCTCGCCCTGACGGTGGTCGCGGGCAACGCGCCCCTTCCAGACACGGCGCGCAACGCCGCGCGCCTGGCCGCCCTGCGCCGGCCGGCCCGGTCGCCCCAGATCGCGCTGGGCGCCGCATCCCCGCTGAAGAGGCCGCTGGTGATCACCGCCGCCGACGAGCACGGCGGCGACGGCCTCGGCGACGCGGTGGACTGGCCGGCGGTGACCGGCCCGCCGGCCTCGCCGTCGGCGGCCGAGACGCTCGTGGCCCTGGCCCGGGCCCACGGCGAGCGCTTGACGATCATCGCGCTGGGCCCGCTGACGAACCTGGCGCTCGCTCTCCGCCTCGATGCCGAGGCCCTGCGCAGGACGGGCCGGATCGTCGCGATGGGTGGCGCGGTTGACGTGCGTGGCAATATCACCCCGGACGCCGAGTTCAATGCCTACGTCGATCCCGACGCCGCGCGCGAGGTCCTCGACGCCGGCCTGCGGGTGGACCTCGTGCCGCTGGACGCCACGCGCCAGACGAGGCTCGAGCGCGACCAGCTCCACTCGGCGCTGGCCGGCCGACGCGGTCCGGTCGCCGACCGCATCGAAGCGTTCACCGAGCAAAGCTTCCGGATCTGGGGCTACATGCACCTGCACGACCCGCTGGCGGTGGGGCTCGCCGTCGACGAGAGCCTGGCGCAATGGGAGGCGGTACGCATCGCGGTGGGCGATGAGGGTCAGACCCGGCGCGCGGCGGGCGCTCCCAACTGCCGCGTGGCGCGGGCCGTCAACGCGGACCGCTTCCTCGCGCTGTTCTTCGAGCGGCTATGCCCCGAATCCTGAAAGAGGAAAGTGAGGGGCGCAATGCGATCCGACATCGTCCCCGGGGCGGTCTTTCCCGACTACACGCTCCCTGACCATCGCGGCAGGCGCCGCCCGCTCTCGGAGCTTCAAGGGGGCGATCCGCTGGTGCTGGTGCTCTCCCGCGGCGGGTTCTGTCCGAAGGAGCGGAGGCAGCACGAAGGGCTCCTGCAGCTCCGCCGCGAGATGACGGTGGGCTACTGCCGTCTCGTGACGATCTCCACCGACAACCTGCTCGAGACGAACGAGTTCCGCGCCGGCGTCGGCGCCGACTGGCCGTTCCTCTCCGATCCCGGACGCACCGTGCAGAAGGATCTCGACATCGCGGAGTACACCGACCCGCACCACAATCCGATGATCCCCCACACGCTGGTGCTCGAGCCCGGGCTGCGGGTCCACAAGGTCTACAACGGCTACTGGTTCTTCGGCCGGCCGACGGTGGAGGAGCTTCGCCTGGATCTGCGCGCGGTGCTGCAGCGCTGCCGTCCCGACTGGGACATCGGCAGCGCGGAGCTGCGAGCGGCCTGGGCGAAGGGAGACAAGGCGAGGTTCTTCCCGTACGGCCGGACGCAGGCGCAGGTTCTGGCCGACCAGGAGTGAGGAAATGAACAAGCGTCTGCGCGGCGTCAGCCCCGCGTCGAAGCCGAGTGGCGATGGGTGTGTGGAATGCCTCGCGTCACCGAAAGGCTGGTGGTTTCACCTCCGCCGGTGCGCCGAGTGCGGGCACATCGGTTGCTGCGACAGCTCCCCGAGCCAGCACGCAACCAAGCACAGGGCCGCGACGGGGCATCCGATCATTGTCAGCTTCGAGCCGGGTGAGGATTGGGCCTTCGACTACGACAAGCAGGGGATGATCGAGAGCGTGGAGCTGCTTCCGCCGCATTCGCATCCCAGAAATCAGCCGGTCCCTGGGCCCGCGGGAAGGGTACCGGCCAACTGGGAATCGCTCCTGCACTAGCGTAGAAGCCAGTAGTCGACGCTGAACCGTCCCGGACCGGAGCAGATCAGCCAGATGAAGAAGAGCACGTAGAGGACTTCCGGAAGGTAGAGGAAGTCGTCGAGCCAGTTGAGGGGCGACAGTCCCTTGGGCATGGCGGGGAGCGTGGTGGTCAGGATGGCCACGACCATGTCAACCAGTAGAGCCACGTAGGTCAGGCTCGAGAGAAAGCCCACCGCCACCAGGCATCCGCCGACGAGCTCGACGCCCGACACGAAATAGGTCATCGGGCGGGGGAATGGGACCGCGGCCTTGACGAGCGTCTCGTACATGACCTGCGTCCTGGCACTGACGAACAGCTTGTTCGCGCCGGAGATGGCGAAGAACAGCCCGAGCGCGACGCGCACCAGCAGGATGGCGTACTGCTCCAGATCGCTGCTGCCCAGCAGCCAGAACGAGATCATGTGTCCATCCGCTCGACCCATTGAGCGCGCGACGCGGGAGCCGCGAATGGATCCGCAAAGTACTGAGTTTCTCGCACGACCTTGTCGCCTCTGAACTCCATGATGCTCACGGTGTACGACGGCTTGCCGTCATAGGTCAGGATGAACTCGGTAATCCACAGGTCACCGCGGCCGATGATTCGGCGGACGGCAAACCGCTTGTTGCTCGGCTGACTGGCGCGCTGGCTCTGTATGTTGCGTCGACCGCGGGTGCGCTCGCCCGACTGCGGGTATTCCAGCACCGCGTCCTCGTGATAGACACGGTGCTCCGTGTCGAAGTCGTTGGCATCGGAGGCCGCCCAGTGCTGATCCAGCGCCGCGCGGATCTCCTTCTCTCGTTGGTCGTTCATCGTGGGCCGACTCCTCCTAGGGCTTGTTGTTTCGGGGATCGTCCGTCGCCCGGAGGTATTCCAGACCAAGCGGCCCATCGCGGTGATCTGGGTGACGTACGCACCGGATCTTGCCCAGTGGAAATGGGGGGTGTTGCCCGGGAGAACGATCACGGCCCCCGGCGGATAGGCTTCGAGCCTGCTCGGGTCGAATTTCTGACCCAGCCCGATATAGAAGACGCCGGAGATCACGGTGTAGACGCGATCCTCCGGGTGCTTGTGGGGCATCAGCTTGGCGCCGTGGGACGCTTTGACCCTGATCGTGTACGGACCGGGCTCCGAGGGCTGACCCACGATGACGGCCAGCTGCACGGAAGGTGGGAATGCCGGGAACGGCTTCCAGTCGACTTCTTCGGCCAGGATGGTCCTGAAGGCATTCGGAACCATGGAGACCTCCTTGGTGCAGAAGAATGCTCTCACCACCGCACGGAGTCGAGCCGAATCGCTTGACACTGTCGTGCTCGGGGCGTACCTCACGGTGTGATGAGCCGACTCCTGTCGGTGAACGTGGGACTTCCACGCGACGTCGAGTGGCAGGGCCGCATCGTGCACACCGGGATCTGGAAGGATCCCGTGCGCGGCCGGTGCAAGGTCGGCCGGTTGAATCTCGAAGGCGACGGGCAAGGCGACCTCGCCGGGCACGGGGGTGAGCAGCGAGCGGTCTTCGTCTACCAGATCGAGTCGTATCGTCACTGGCAGGAGCAGCTCGGGCGGACCGACTTCGTCCACGGGCAGTTCGGCGAGAACTTCACCGTCGAGGGCCTGCCCGACGACGCGGTGTGCATCGGCGACCGCTATCGGATCGGCAGCGCGCTGTTCGAGGTCACGCAGCCGCGCGTGACCTGCTACCGCGTCGGCATTCGGATGAACGAGCCGCGGATGCCGGCCCTGCTGACGGGAAGCGGGCGCCCGGGGTTCTACTTCCGGGTGCTGCAGGAAGGCGAGGTGGGCGCCGGCGACGACATCGTGAAGGTGGGCGAGTCGAGCGAGCGGATGACGGTCGCGGAGATCAACGCGCTCCTGTATCTGCCCGAGCACGGACGCGATCGATTGGAGCGCGCGTTGCGGATCCCCGCGCTCTCGCCCGGCTGGCGCGGCTCGTTCGAGGCGCTGCTGCAGAGCCACGCGACGGGGAACGCGGGGCTCGCGCCGGCGGCCGCGGCGCATCCGGCCGCGCCGGGCTTTCGGCCGCTCGCGGTGACCGCGATCGATCGGGGGACCGCGGACGTCCTCTCGCTGACGCTGCAGGGCCCGGACGGCCGGCCGCTGCCGGCGGTGCTGCCCGGCCAGTTCGTAGTCTTGCGTCTTCCACGGGCGGCGGGTGGCCCGCCGCTCTTCCGCAGCTACTCGCTCTCGGGCCCTCCGTCGATAGAGCGCTATCGCATCAGCGTGAAGGTCGAGCCGAACGGGGCGGCCGGCGCCTACATCCGCGAGCATGTCCGGGTGGGCGACACGCTCGACGTCAGCGCCCCGCGCGGAAGCTTCATCCTGGAGGCCGGAGAGCGGCCGGTGGTGCTGCTCAGCGCGGGAATCGGGGCGACGCCCGTGCTGGCGATGCTCTACGCGCTGGCTGCGGCCCGCTCGACGCGGCAGGTGCTGTGGCTGCACGGGGCCCGCAAGGGACGGGAGCATCCGTTCGCCGCCGAGGCCCGCCGCCTCATCCGGGAGCTGGCGCACGGCCGCTCCTACGTGTGCTACAGCCGGCCGAGCGCGGACGACCGCATGGGCGAGGACTTCGACGCCACGGGACACCTCTCGCGAGCGGTCTTCGACGTGGTCGGCCTCCCGCGGGAGGCGGATGTGTACCTCTGCGGGCCGGCGCAGTTCATGGAGGCCATGAGAGAGGCCCTGGCCACCGCGGGCGTGGGCCGAGAGCGGATCCACGTGGAGCTTTTCAACGGCGGCGAGTCGAGGACTCCCGGGGTGATCGGGGGCGTGACGCGCGCCCCACATCTCCCCAAGGATGACGCCGGCACCGGTTCACTGATCTCGTTCGCGCGCAGCGGCATCGCCGCGCGCTGGAGCGCGTCGGCCAACCGGAGCATCCTGGAGCTGGCCGAGGCGTGCGACGTCCCGGTGCGCTGGTCGTGCCGGACCGGCGTCTGTCACAACTGCGAGAGCGGGCTGATCTCCGGCGCTGTCGCCTACGAGCCCGATCCGCTCGATCCGCCGGCGCACGGCAACGTGCTGATCTGCTGCGCGCGGCCGCAGGGAGACGTGGTGATCGACATCTGAGCGACGGCGCGAGCGGCCGTCATCCGCGGGCCCTCTGCATATGGGCCGTCGCGTCCTTGCTCGCCTCCTCGGCGGCCTTGCCGTTCTGGCGAGCGACGATGTACGCGGCGTACCAGCCCGACCAGTGGTGCTTCGGGGCGGTTGCCTCGTACTGGCCGTGGGCATGCTCGGTCTCGCGCAGGAGATCGGTCAGCGTCACGACATCGAAGCTGCTCACCCCGCGTCCGGGAAACCGGGTGGTGATCTCCTGCACCATCCAGCCGTTGCCGTCGGGATCGCTGAACGAGACCCACGACTTGTAGGAGCCGCGCTCCGGATCCGGGCCCGGCAGGCGCCCCTGCGTCCCGGTCACCCGGAGCGTGCCGTCGAAGTGAAACACATCGCTCGGCTTGGCTCCTCGGGCGAGGAGCTCGGCGCGCGCGGCCTGGATGTCGTCGACGACGAGGAGCGCTCCTTGAACCGAGCCCGGCGCCTCGCTCGTCAGGCCCTTCCCGATGAAGATGGAGCACGCCGAGCCGGGCGGCGTGAGCTGCACCACGCGCCAATCGTCCTTGGAGAAATCGGCGTCGACCCGCCAGCCCAGGCCCTCGTAGAAGCGCTTGGCACGATCGACGTCGGACACGGGGATGGTGACGACCTCGAGCTTTGTCTCGACCTTGCTCATGGTAGCCCTCCTGTGTTGGTGGTTCGGGGCGACCTTCACCGCGGGCGTAGTCTACACCCGACGTGGTAGAGTCGCCGGCGATGAGCGCCACCACCGAGCGGCGCACGTGGATCCTGGGCACCACCGCTCCTGCCCTCGTCTTCCTCCTGGTGATCGCGTACCTGCCCATCGCGTACGCGGTCATGCTCAGCTTTTACAAGAAGACCGCGTTCAACCCGACCATGAAGTGGGTCGGCCTCGCCAACTACCGCTACATCCTCGACGAGCCCGAGCTGTGGAGCGCCTTCGGGCGCTCCGTGGTCTTCACCCTGGGCTCGGTCGGCCTGCAGCTCGCGATCGGCCTGGTCTCCGCCCTGCTGCTCAACCGCGCCTTCCGCGGCCTCAACCTGGTGCGGAGCCTCTTCGTCCTGCCGTACCTGCTGCCGTCCATCGTGGTCGCGCTCATCTTCCAGTGGCTGCTCTCGCAGGAGTACGGCGTGGTCAACCAGGTGCTGCTGCAGACCGGCGCCGTCGCGAGGCCCATCAACTTCTTCGGCGGCCTCGGAACCGCGATGTGGGCGGTGATCGGCATGGCGAGCTGGCAGTACGGCTCCTTCGCCACGCTCCTGATCCTGGCGCGGCTTCAGGCCATCAACCCGAAGCTCTACGAGGCCGCCGCCGTCTCCGGCGCGGGCACGCTGCGCGCCTTCCGGGACGTGACGCTGCCCGCCCTGCGCACCACGCTGATCGTGATCGCGCTGCTGCGCGGCATCTGGATGTTCAACAAGTTCGACTCGATCTGGCTGGTGACCCACGGCGGCCCGCTCAAGGCGACGGAGACGCTGCCGCTCTACGCCTACCGCCTGGCCTTCGAGGAGTTCGACTTCGGCCTGGCCGCCGCGGCCTGCACCGTGATGTTCGTCGTGCTGCTGGTGGGCGCGGTCGTCTACTTCCGCCTGTTCGACCCCACGAAGGAGATCGAGGTGGGGCGGTGAGCCGGCTCCAGCGCGCCGGCACCTTCGCGCTGCTGCTGGTGGTGCTGGTGGCGGTGGCCTTCCCGTTCTACTGGATGCTGCTGACCTCGGTCACCCCGCGCGAGGCGCTCTTCAAGCCGCCGTTCCGGCTCTTCCGCCTCGACTTCTCGCTGAGCAACTACCGCGAGCTGCTCTTCGCCACCGAGTTCGCGCGCTACTTCGTCAACAGCCTGATCGCGGCGGTGGGCGCCATCGTGCTGAACGTGATCGCGGCCACCCTGGCCGGCTACGGCCTCACCCGCTTTGCCTTCGCGGGAAAGAAGCCCTTCGCCTTCGGCACGCTCTTCTCCTACATGTTCCCGCCCATGCTGATGGCCATCCCGCTCTACATCCTGTTCTCGGCGCTGCAGATGCGGAACACCTACACCGGCCTGATCCTGGCCCACATGGCCATCAGCCTGCCGCTCAACATCTGGCTCATGTGGCAGTACTTCCAGATCGTGCCGGTCTCGCTGGAGGAGGCCGCGTGGACCTCGGGCGCGAGCCGCCTGGCCGCCCTGCGCCAGGTGTGCCTCCCCTCGGCCCGGCCCGGCATCCTCTCGGTGGCGATCTTCTCCTTCGCACTCTCCTGGAACGACTTCACGTTCGCGTTCATCCTGCAGACCGACCGGAAGATGTTCACGCTGCCCGTCGGCCTCGCCAGCTTCGTGGAGCAGACCGGCGTGCACTGGGGCATGGTCATGGCGGCCGCTGTCCTGGTCTCGGTGCCCACGTTCCTGCTCGTGTTCTTCCTGCAGCGCTACCTGCTGAGCGGTCTGCGGGCGACCGGGTAGCGCCCGGTATGGCGTTCTCGGTCCGGCTGGAGGGATTGCAGAAGCGTTTCGGCCGTGGCGCCCGCTCCGTCGAGGCGGTGCGCGACCTGTCGCTCGAGATCGGCGAGCGCGAGCTCTTCACCTTCGTCGGGCCTTCCGGCTGCGGCAAGACGACCACGCTGCGGATGATCGCCGGCCTCGAGGCGCCGACCGCCGGCCGCGTCTGGTTCGGCGACACCGACGTGACCGCGCTGCCCCCGCAGCAGCGCGACATCGCGATGGTCTTCCAGGACGTCGCGCTCTTCCCCTACATGACGGTGCGGCAGAACATCGGCTACCCGCTCCGCATCGCCGGCCTGCCCCGGGCGCGCATCGAGGAGAAGGTGGAGAAGGTGGCGGCCACCCTCGGCCTAACCGACAAGCTTGCCCAGAAGCCCGGCCAGCTCTCCGGCGGCCAGCAGCAGCGCGTGGCGATCGGCCGCGCCATCATCAAGGGGCCGAAGGTGCTGCTGATGGACGAGCCTCTCTCGGCTCTCGACGCGAGGCTCCGGATCGACATGCGTACCGAGATCCTGCGCTTGCACCGTGAGATGTCTTCCACGATCATCTACGTCACCCACGACCAGGTCGAGGCCATGACCATGTCCACGCGGGTGGCGGTGATGGACCTGGGGCGGGTGCTCCAGATCTCGCCGCCGCGCGAGCTGTTCCAGCGCCCGGCGGACATCACGGTCGCGACGTTCATCGGCACGCCCGCGATGAACATCCTCCGGGCGACCGTGGTGGAGACGCCTTCGGGACTCGCGGTCGAGCTGCTGGGACGGTCGATCCCCGTGGCGGCGCGGCATCACGCGCCCCTGCGTGGGCTGAAGCGGGTGGAGGTGGGAATCCGGCCGCAGGCGGTGAAGCTCGTTCCGCCGGGGCCGGGCGTGGTCGGAGGCCGCGTGTTCCTGCGGGAGCCGTTGGGGCTGGAGGACGAGGTGCTGGTGGAGACGGCAGACGGGACACAGGTGAAGGTCGTGGCCGCGGCCGACGCCGCGCACCCGGAGGGGGCCGCGGTCGGCCTGGAGCTCGCGCCGCGCGAGCTCTACGTCTTCCACCCGGAGTCGCAGGTGACACTCTGTACCGGCGTCGCCTGACGCGGCCCCGGTTGCCGGGTCTGGGGCGCGCGCACCCCACCGAGGCGAGGCTTGCACAGGGCCGAACGCCGCCGGTCGGGGCAAGCGCCCGATTTGCCTTGGCCGGGCGCGTGGCACCGTCCATGCAGTGCGGTCCGACGGGAGGAAATCGATGCTCTTGCCATGGCTGGTCAATCTGATCGAGACGCACGCCGAGCAGCTGACGGACAAGGTGATCCGGGCGGTCCGCGCGAATCCGCGCACGGCTTTTCTCCACGGCGTGTCGGAGATCGAGCTCCGGCAGCGAGCCTTCGATCTCTTTCGCAACCTCGGCCGGTGGCTCGGGGAGAAGAGCGAGGCGGAGATCGCGGCCGCTTACGGCGATCTCGCCCGGCAGCGGTGCCGGGAGGGCGTGCCGCTCCAGGAGCTGATCTACGCCCTGATCCTTGTGAAGCACCAGCTCTGGGACTACATCCAGCAGAACGACCCGCCCGAATCGGGCGCCACGCTCTATGAGCGGGACCAGCTCGACATGATGGTGGGGAGATTCTTCGACGCCGCCCTGTTCCACACGGTCAAGGGCTACGAGGAGACGTGGGCGAAGGACGCTTCGCTGCGCCTGCTCGCGGGGACGCCGCCCGCAGGGGGTACCATGCCCACGACCATGGGCATCGCCCGGGCCGTCCTCGGCGAGCTCGACGCGCGCCGGGGCGTGCTCGACAGCGATCCCGGGCTGCGCTCAGTGTCGCTCGCGGTGAAACTCGATTCCTCCCGGAAGG
>Ga0187773_10001278_pt1 | contig 10221 bp, 10 predicted proteins | sample 0216_BV02_MP05_1_FD_133133 | JGI IMG/M metagenome (GOLD analysis project Ga0187773, IMG submission 133133) | Tropical peat soil microbial communities from peatlands in Department of Meta, Colombia - 0216_BV02_MP05_10_MG | ecosystem: Environmental > Terrestrial > Soil > Wetlands > Peat | place...
CACGAGCGACGTGTACACGCTCGTGGCCAAGCCGTTGATAAATGTTTTGCCCCCGGGCGCGACCATGATCGCCACGGAGGTCGCCTCGCCGTTTCTCACGCCCATCAAGCTCACGCTCGCGCTCGCCGTGGTGCTGACGATCCCGTTCCTGCTGTACCAGCTCTGGGCCTTCGTCGCGCCGGGGCTGTACAAGCACGAGCGCCGCCTGGTGCTGCCATTGCTCATTTCAAGCACGGTGCTGTTCTACGGCGGCATGGCGTTCGCCTACTTCGTCGTATTTCCCATGGCCTTCGGGTTTTTCGTGCATGCGCTGCCGCCGGGCGTGACGATGATGACCGACATTCGCTCCTACCTGGATTTCGTGTTCTCCATGTTCTTCGCCTTCGGCATCGCTTTCGAGGTGCCGGTGGCGGTGGTGCTGCTGGCGCGCATGGGGGTGATCAATCCGGACACGCTGGCGCAGAAGCGCCCCTACATGATCCTGCTGGCATTCATCGTGGCGGCGGTGCTGACGCCGCCGGATATTTTCTCGCAGTTCTTTTTGGCGGTGCCGATGATCATGCTGTACGAGATTGGCGTGTTCTTCGCCCGGCGCATGAAGCGCGCCGCCGAGGCCGCCGTGGACAGCGGCCGGCGCGACCTGACCGACGACGAGATCGAGGCGGAGTTCCGCAAGAACGAAAAGGCCTTCGACAAGAAAGACGGCGCTGAATAATTAAAGAGTGTATCCGGGAAACTAACTGATTCTCCCGCTTCTGCCGTTCTGTTCCTCCAGCTTGTAGCCCGGATGTGGCGCGGCGGAATCCGGAAAACAACGGAATACGAACGCCTGACGTGGAATCTGTCCCTGTCGCCCCCTGCGGTCTTACTCCGTCAACGCCGCCCGCGCCGGGCGCTCGATGGCGGTCGCTTCCAGCGCCAGTTCCTTGCCGTTGCGCCGCACCCTGAGCTTCACGTGATCGCCCGGCTTGCGGCCCGCGATCGCCACCAGCGCCTCGCGCGCCTCGGTGATATTCTTGCCGTCGATCGAAACGATCACGTCACCGGCCTGCATGCCGGCGCGATGCGCCGGCCCGCCGCGGACCACGCCGACCACGATCACGCCGTTGGTGTCGTCGAGATCCAGGGCGCGCGCGATCTGCGGGGTGATCGCCTGTGCCTCGATGCCGAGCCAGCCGCGCACCGGCCGGCCGTGCTCCAGAATTTCCGTCATCACGCTTTGCGCCATGCTGGTGGGGATGGCGAAGCCGATGCCCTGGTAGCCGCCGCTGCGCGAGAAGATCGCGGTGTTGATGCCGACCAGATTGCCCGCGGCGTCGATGAGCGCACCGCCCGAGTTGCCGGGGTTGATGGCGGCGTCAGTCTGAATGAAATTTTCGAAGGTGTTGATGCCAAGCCTGTTGCGTCCGGTGGCGGAGACGATGCCCATGGTGACGGTCTGGCCGACGCCGTAAGGATTGCCGATCGCCAGCACCACGTCACCCACGCGCAGGCCCTCGGAGTGGCCGAGCGTGATGACCGGGAGATTCTTGAGGTCGATCTTGAGCACGGCGACGTCGGTGTCCGGATCGCTGCCCACGACCTTGGCCTGCGCCACGCGCCCGTCCTGCAGCGACACCTGGATCGCGTCCGCGCCCTGAATGACGTGATGGTTGGTGAGGATAAAACCCTGTTCGCTCATGATGACGCCGGAACCCAGACTGGTTTCGACGCGCTTGCGCGGCCCGATCAGATCGTCGGCGTTGCCAAAGAACTGGCGGAACACCGGATCGTTGAAGAACGGATTCGATCGCACGGTCACGACTTTGGCGGTGTTCACGTTGACCACCGCGGCGGCGGCTTTTTCGACCGCGGTGGCATATGAATACGGGCCGCTGGCCGGACGCTTGGCGAGCACCGGGGCGCTCTGGCGTATTTCCACAGTCGGGGCTTCGCGACTGACCAGGCTCGGCCACAGATAGGTCACGATGAAGGCGATGGCCAGCCCCAGGACGAGGGCCTGAATCAGGTAAGACAGAAAGCGGCGCATGGGCATGGCGTGCAGGAAACTTGTGTTGGGGCGCCATTCTAATCGAAGAATCGGTCCGTGTGCCGCGAAATGACGCGAGACCGCGCCGCGGAGCTTAAAAAAGTGGCATGCGACTTGATTTAAGCGCTTGACTCAGGCGGGTCGTTATATAATCCTATGCGCCGTTTTTTCGGGCTAGCCACCGGATCCCGTGGCGCAGCTCTTTCGGAGACGGCGGCCGTAGCGCTCATGGCGACATCGCACATTGCGGCTATCTGCGGCCCATTCCCGAAAGCGCATTCGCCAGGGGCACTGGACGCTATGACGGGTTTCTTCTGAAAAATCGCCTGATTCTCCTTAACAAATTACGCCTTTGCGCGTGATTTTTTATTTTCCGCGTCGCCAAGAACGAGGGGGTTACATGAGTGAAGAGGGTATGAATCCGCGCCGACGGCGTTTACTGGTGATTACCAGCGGATTAGGAGTCGTAGGAACGGCGTTTGCGATTACCCCCTTCGTGCTCAGCATGCTTCCCAGCGCCCGCGCCAAGGCTGCCGGCGCTCCGGTCGAGGTCGACATCAGCAAGGTCGAGCCCGGCCAGCTCCTGACCGTCGCGTGGCGCGGTCAACCGGTCTGGATCCTGCGGCGCACGCCGGCCATGCTGGATGAGCTGAAAAAGGATGAGAATCTCCTGGCGGATCCGAATTCCACCGTCACCTCGCAGCAGCCCGCGTACGCCAAGAATCTGGGCCGCTCGATAAAACCCGAGTACCTGGTGCTGATCGGCATCTGCACCCATCTCGGCTGCTCCCCCCTGCCGCGTCTGGTGCCGGGCGCGCCCTCCGGCCTCGGTGACAACTGGCCGGGAGGGTTTTTCTGCCCGTGCCACGGCTCCAAGTTCGATCTCGCCGGACGCGTCTTCAAGAACGTCCCGGCTCCGATCAATCTGAAAGTGCCCCCGTACAAGTATTTGAGCGACACCCGCATCATCATCGGGGTCGACCAGAAAGAAGGAGCCGCCTGATGCAAAAGCTGCTTGCCTGGATTGACGATCGCTTCCCCCTGACCAAGGTCTGGGAGGAACATCTGTCGAAATACTACGCCCCGAAAAATTTCAATTTCTGGTACTACTTCGGTTCGCTCGCAATGCTGGTGCTGGTGATGCAGATTCTCACTGGCCTGTTCCTCGCGATGCATTACAAGCCGGACACGGAACTCGCCTTCGGCTCCGTCGAATACATCATGCGCGACGTCGACTGGGGCTGGCTGCTGCGCTACCTGCATTCCACCGGCGCCTCGTTCTTCTTCATCGTCGTCTATTTCCACATGTTTCGCGGCCTGCTGTACGGCTCCTACCAAAAGCCCCGCGAGCTGATCTGGATCATCGGCGTGGTGATCTTCATTGCCCTGATGGCCACCGCTTTCATGGGCTATCTGCTGCCGTGGGGCAACATGTCCTACTGGGGCGCGCAGGTGATCATCTCGCTGTTCGACGCGATCCCGTGGATCGGCCAGTCGCTGTCCGAGTGGATCCGCGGAGATTTCGTGGTGTCGGACGCCACGCTCAACCGCTTCTTCGCCCTGCATTTCTTCGTGCCGACGCTGATCCTGCCGGCGCTGGTGTTCGTACACATCGTGGCGTTGCACAAGGTCGGGTCGAACAACCCCGACGGCGTCGAGATCAAGAAGAAAAAGGACGCCGAGGGCCGGCCGCTCGACGGCATCCCGTTCCACCCGTACTACACCGTCAAGGACATCGTCGGCGTTGCCGTGTTCCTGATAATATTCAGCGCGGTGGTGTTCTTCGGGCCGGAGCTGGGCGGCTGGTTCCTGGAGCATGACAACTTCGTCCCGGCTAACATCCTGCATACTCCGCCCGAAATCAAGCCGCTGTGGTACTTCACGCCGTTCTACTCGATCCTGCGCGCCACCACCTCGGACATGGTGACCTGGGTTTTGACGCCCTACTTCGCCGTGCTGGGGCTGCTTGCCCTGTTCAGCGTTCGGCAATTCCTGACCAAGGCGATCGTGCTCATCGCGACCGTCGCGATTCTCATTGGCTTCTTCACGCTCGAAGCCAAGCTGTGGGGCGTGGTCCTCATGGGAATGTCGCTGATGCTGTTCTTCTTCCTGCCGTGGCTCGACCGTTCTCCGGTCAAATCGATCCGTTACCGCGGCTGGATGTACAAGCTGGCGCTGGTAATCTTCGTGGTGAGCTTCATCGCCCTGGGTTACGTGGGCACCAAGCCCGCGTCCGGGCTCTACAAGTTCATCGCCCAGGTCGGCACGATCCTGTATTTCGCGTTCTTCCTGTTCATGCCGTGGTACACGACCTACGATAAAACCAAGCCGGTACCGGAGAGAGTCACGTGGAAATGAAAAAGATTCTGCTCGCGTTCCTGTTCGTCGTCGCTCCGCTCGCGGCGTTCGCCGCCGAGGAGGGCGCCAAGCTCGACCACGTCAACATCGATCTGAACGACAGGCCCTCGCTGCAGCGCGGCGCGCGTATCTTCGTCAACTACTGCCTGTCCTGCCACAGCGCCTCGTACATGCGCTACAATCGCATGGGTCACGATCTCGGCATCTCCGACGAGCTGGTCAAGGAAAACCTGCTGTTCGCGGCCGACAAGGTCGGCGACCCGATGACCGCGGTCATGCCGGCGGACGACGCCAAGGCCTGGTTCGGCGTGGCGCCGCCCGATCTCACGGACGAGGCGCGCTATCGCGATCCTGACTGGATCTACACTTATCTGCGCAGCTTCTACCGCGACCCCAAGTCGGTATCGGGCTGGAACAACCTGGCATTCCCGCACGTGGCCATGCCGAACGTCCTGTACGAGTGGCAAGGCGAGCAGCGCGCGGTGTTCAAGAACGAGAACGGTGAGGAGGTGTTCGAACGCTTCGAGCTCGATAAGCCCGGCACCATGAGCCCGAAGGATTACGACAAGGCCATGCGCGATCTGGTGAATTTCATGGTCTACCTGGCCGAGCCGGCCAAACTGGTGCGTTACCGGATAGGTGTCTACGTGCTGATCTTCCTCGCGGTGTTCACACTGTTCGCCTACCTGCTCAAGAAAGAATACTGGAAGGACATCCACTGACTGAACGGCGCGACTCCCGGACGGCGACCGATCGCGGTCCGGGAAAAATACTGCATGAGGGAGCCACCGGGATGACGACGCCCGCGGCGCGCAAGCCCATCATGACGCTTTATTCGGGAACCACCGATCCCTACAGTCACCGCACGCGCATCGTTTTGTTCGAAAAGGACATCGAGTGCCAGATCGTCGAGGTCGACCTCAACAAGAAACCGCGCGAGCTGGGCGAGCTCAATCCGTACAACCAGGTGCCGACCATGGTGGACCGCGACCTGGTGCTGTACGAGTCCAATATCATCAATGAATACCTGGATGAGCGTCTGCCCCATCCGCCCCTGATGCCCGTCGACCCGGTATCGCGCGCGCGCGCCCGCCTGATGCTGGTGCGCTTCGACCGCGACTGGTACAGCCTCATTCACGACATCACCGGCGGCGACAAGAAGGTCGCCACCAAGGCGCGCCACGCGCTGCGCGACGGATTGACGGTGATCTCGCCGATCTTCAAGGACCAGACCTTCGCCCTCGGCGAGGAGTTCTCGCTCGTCGATTGCTCGCTCGCACCGCTGCTGTGGCGTCTCGGCGTCTGGGACATCGAGCTCCCGCGCCAGGCCAAGCCCATCCTCGACTACGCCGAACGGCTGTTCACGCGCAAGTCCTTCAAGCTCTCGCTGACCGAGGCGGAGAAGGCGATGCGCAGCCGGAGCAAGTGAGCGCGCGCCCGCGCCGGCGTCGAACCTCGCGCTGTCACGGCGCATGACACCGATTAAGCTTTACCTGCTCCGTGCCGTTTACGACTGGGCGGTGGACAACGGCCTGACCCCGCAGGTGCTGGTGGACGCTACTGATTCCGGCGCCAAGGTTCCCTCTAATTACGTCGAAAACGGCCGCATCGTGCTGAACGTCCATCCGCGCGCCGTGACCCATTTCGAATTCGCCGCCGACGCCCTGCGTTTCTCCGCGCGCTTCGGCGGGCGCCCCCTCGCGGTCGAGGTGCCGTACCCGGCGGTGCTCGCGATCTACGCGCGCGAGAACAGTCAAGGCATTACATTTCCGGAGTTGCCGTCCGGCGACAAAAGCGAGCCGGGCCCCGACGACAATCCGCCGAACGGCAAGCCGCCGGGCAAGGGACCGATGCTGCGAATCGTAAAATAGCTGAACGTCCTGCTCCGGTTCAGACCGGTGCCAGTTTGGGCTAAGTTGAGAATATTGGTCCTGACCGGGAGGTAGACCATGCGCGTCTCGAGAGTGCTCCTGATCTTCTGTGCGATATTCGTGGTTGCCCCGTTATCGCGCGCCGCCGATGAGGCGCCGCCGGCGCCCGCCGAGTCGACCGTGAATAAAGGCCGGCTCGATCGCGCCGAGCGGCCGCAACTGGACGCGGTGAAACTGTCGCCCCATATCCGCGTGTCGTCACCGCGGCCGGACGAATCCGGCAACATGCGCCGTGTTGCACCGGCGCGCTCGGATTCACCATTGCAGAATGTCCCGGCGCTCAAGGACTTGCCGGCCTCGCCAAGCGGCGACAGTGCCGACGTTCGCTGACGCAATGGCGGTCAACGGATGATTCGCGCCATTCAAGCCGATATCACGACGCTCAAAGTCGATGCCATCGTCAACGCGGCCAACGAGTCCCTGCTCGGTGGTGGCGGCGTGGACGGCGCAATCCACCGCGCCGCCGGACCGGAGCTGAAGGCGTATTGCCGCGCGCTCGGGGGCTGTCCCACCGGCGAGGCCAGAATCACTCCCGGTTACCGGTTGCCCGCGAAGTGGGTGATCCACACCGTCGGTCCGGTGTGGCGCGGTGGCAAGCACAATGAGTCGACACTGCTCGCCGGTTGTTACCGCAATTCCCTGAATCTCGCGCTCGAACATGCGGTGAAGACCATCGCCTTTCCCGGCATCAGTACCGGCGTATACGGCTATCCCAAGGACGAAGCCGCGCAGATTGCGGCGACGATCATGCGCGAATACGAGAGCAAGTTCGATGAGATCATTGCCTGCTGTTTCAGTGCCGGGGATAAGGCGCTGTATGAAAAGTTGTTATCAATGTAGGGCGGGTCGCCGTAACCCGCCGTCATTCCGCGTAAGCCGGAATCCAGGCCTTGAATGGTATCGCGCACCTCGCGCGCGATTCTTAACAGCTACTTGTGGGTGGCTGACCCACGGCAGGTGACTTTTCTTTGCTTGTCCAAAGAAAAGTCACCAAAAGAAAAGACACCCCGGAGCGCACGACACCTCCCTTGCGTTCCTCGCCCCACCGGGTGCTCGCCAACTCGCCGGGCGCTGAACAACGCGCCTCGGGCTCGAACACGGGCTCGCTTGAATACTCCCGGTGGGGCTGCGGTACTCGGCGCGCGCTACGGGGCCTGTAAACCCGACTCATCGGACTACGTTCTCCAGTTTTTCAGGCATAATGCCTCGGTTGCCATGGGAACCAACCGTCCGCCTTCTTCGTTAACCGGAAAATGGAAATGTCTGGCGGTATTTCTTCTGTGGTGCGTCACGGCGACCGCGGTGCCGCAAGAAGAGGACGCCGCCACGATCATCAAGCGCGCGATCGACTACTGGCGCGACGTGTCGTCCTACTCCGTCATCGACATGACCATCCACCGCCCCGACTGGGAGCGGACCATGACCATCCGCGTCTGGACCCGCGGGGAGAAGGAGTCGCTGGTGCGCGTCACCGCCCCGCCCAAGGACGCAGGCAACGCCACATTGCTGCTCGACAACGACATGTGGAGTTTCACGCCCAAGATCAATCGCGTGATCAAGATCCCCTCGAGCATGATGAGCCAGAGCTGGATGGGTTCGGATTTTTCCAACAACGACCTGGCCAAGGCCGACGACCTGATCGAGCAGTATACGCACAAGCTGCTGCGCTCCGAGACGCACGACGGCCACAAGGTCTACGTGATCGAATCCACGCCGAAGGAAACGGCGCCGGTGGTCTGGGGGCATGAGGTAATAGCGATCCGCGACGATTGGCTGATCCTGGAACACGCTTTCTACGACCAGCAGAACGTGCTGGTGAAGAAGCTCGTCACGTCCGACATCCGGCCGATGGGCGGCAAGCTGGTCGCCGCGCGCGAGCGCATGGAGAAAGAGGACAAGCCGGGGGAGTGGACCGACGTGGTGACGCGCGAGGTCCGATTCAACATTCCCATCCCGGCCAGCACGTTCACGCTGTCCAACCTGAGCAACCCGCGGGAATGACGGCTAAATAATGGAGTACGAATGACCATCACCCCGCGGCTGGCCTGGCGAAATCTTTGGCGATACCCGCGCCGCACCTGGCTCACGGTGTCGGCCATCGCGTTCTCGGCCATGCTGCTGGTGTTCATGATCACGCTGCAGCTCGGCGCCTACGACATGATGATCGACACCAGCCTGCGCGTCTTCACCGGCGAGATGCAGATCCAGCGCGAGGGCTACCTCGACAAGCCGCAGATGCGTGCCAGCATCCCGGCGGCGCAGCCATTGGCCACGCGGCTGCGGCAGGCGACCGGACTGGAAGCGATCGCGGTGCGCGCCAACGGCTTCGCGCTCGCCTCGAGCGGCACGCGCAGCTACGGCGTGCCGGTGATCGGCGTGGAACCGGCCTTCGAACCGCGGGTGTCCACGCTTCCGCGCCTGATCAAACAGGGCCGCTATCTTTCGAACGACTCGGCGCAGGAGGCAGTGCTCGGCGCCGCGCTCGCGCGCAATCTCAAGCTCGAAGTCGGCGCTGAGCTGACGCTGCTCGGTTCCGGGCGTGACGGCTCGGTCGCCGCCACGATGCTTCCCGTGGTCGGCATCTTCGACAGCGGCAACCCGGAGCTGGATCGCCACGTGGTGGAAATCCCGTTGCGCACCTTCCAGGACGTTTTCAGCATGGGCGACGCGGCGCACGCCATCGTCATTGCCGGCCCCGGCATCGAGCAGATCAGGCAGACCGAGGCGCGCATCGCCGCGCAGCTGCCGGCGGGGCAGGGGCTGGTGCTGCTCGATTGGGAGAAGCTGCTGCCCGGCATCAAGCAGATGATCCAGGCGGACATGGTGCAGAACTGGTTTACCTACATCATTCTCATCGTGGTGGTGACGTTCAGCATTCTGAACACCTTCCTGATGTCGGTGCTCGAGCGCACGCGCGAGTTCGGTATCATGCTGGCCTTGGGCGCCACGCCGTGGCGCCTCGGCGGTCTGGTCCTGCTCGAATCGGTGCTGCTCACGCTGATGGGAATTGTCCTCGGGATCGTCGTCGGCGGGGGCATCGCCGTGTACCTGAATCGGCATGGCTTCACGTTCCCGGGCATGAAGGAGATTTACGGCCAGTTCGGTCTGCCTGGTGTGATTTATCCAAAGCTTTCTTTCGCGGGTTTCACGCTCGGACCGGGCGTGATCTTCCTGTTCACGGTCGCCGCTGCGCTGTACCCAGCGCTGCGCATCCGCAAGCTGAACGCGGTGGAAGCGATGCACGCGGTCTAGCCATGACCACGCTTAAATCCCCGCTGCTATTGACCCTCGCCTGGCGCAACCTTTGGCGCCACCGGGGCCGCACCGCGGCGATCCTGTTCGCGCTCGCGCTCGGCGTGTGGTCCATGGTGAGCCTCGCCGCGCTGTCCCGAGGTTCCATGGAGCAACAGCTGGTGAAAGCGATACTGAATCTCACCGGTCACATTCAGATCCACGCCCCCCGTTATCGCGATGATCCCGTGATCGAGCACCGCCTGAGCCCGCCTTCTCCCGCGCTCACGGCGGCGCTGTCGCGGCCGGAGGTCACGACTTGGGCGATGCGCGTGCGGGTGCCGGCGGTGGTCGCGAGCGAACGCGAATCCGCCGGCGTCACGCTGGTCGGCATCGACCCCGCGCGCGAGCGCGGGCTGTCGTTCATCCCGGATGCCGTCACCGAAGGCCGGTATCTCGAAGCAGGGGATGACGCCGGCATTCTGCTGGGTCGCAAGCTGGCCGAGCGGCTCGAGACCGGCGTGGGGCGGCGTGTCGTGGTGATGAGCCAGGACATCAATAACAGCGTCGCCGACCGCGGGTTTCGCGTCGTCGGCATCTTCGACGCCGAGCCGCAGGCGGCGGAGGAAAGTTATATTTTCGTCACGCTTGCCAGCGCCCGGCAGATGCTCA
>Ga0187773_10001279_pt1 | contig 10219 bp, 7 predicted proteins | sample 0216_BV02_MP05_1_FD_133133 | JGI IMG/M metagenome (GOLD analysis project Ga0187773, IMG submission 133133) | Tropical peat soil microbial communities from peatlands in Department of Meta, Colombia - 0216_BV02_MP05_10_MG | ecosystem: Environmental > Terrestrial > Soil > Wetlands > Peat | place...
AGTTCCAGGGAGACCTCGCCCTGCGCGTCTACACCTCGCGCCTGCTCGGCCGCGACAAGTCGCTGGTGCTGCACGGCGGCGGCAACACTTCGGTCAAGATCCGCGAGAAGAACCTGTTCGGCGAAGAGGAGGCGATTCTCTACGTCAAGGGCAGCGGCTGGGATCTCGAGACCATCGAGCCTCAGGGATTCTCGCCGGTGCGCCTTGCGCACGTGCTGCGCCTGACCGAGTTGCCGGCGCTTTCCGATCCGGAGATGGTGAACCAGCTGACCACCCACATGCTGAAGGCCTCGGCTCCTGCGCCGTCGATCGAGACGATCCTGCACGGATGCCTGCCGTGGAAGTTTGTCGACCACACCCACGCCGACGCGGTGCTTGCGGTCAGCAACACCCGGGACGGCGAGCAGCGCATTCGGGAGGTCTACGGAAAACGCTGCGTCGTGATCCCCTACCTGATGCCGGGGTTCGATCTCGCGCAATTCTGCGCGAAGGAGTTCAAGCGGCAGGGAAGGCCGGACACGGTCGGCATGGTTCTTCTCAACCACGGCATTTTTTCTTTCGGCGAGACCGCGCGGGAATCGTACGAGCGCATGATCGAGCTGGTGACGCTCGCCGAAAAATACCTGGAATCGAAACGCGCCTGGTCGGTAGGATCGAAGCATTTCACGGCTGGCAAGATCGACGCGAACGCGCAAGCAGATCTCAGGCGCAAACTTTCGGACACGGCCGGGACCCCGCTCATTCTGAGGACGGTGACGAACGAGCGCACGCTCGGGTTCGCACAGCATTCAGAGCTCGCGCGCATCTCGCGCCAGGGACCGGCGACGCCCGATCACGTCATCCGCACCAAGCGCGTGCCGATGCTCGGCGCGGACGTGACCGGCTATGTCGCCGAATACAAGCGCTATTTCGACGAGCACGCGCCGCAGGCGAAAGAACGCAAGACCATGCTCGATCCCGCCCCGCGCGTGGTCCTCGATCCCGGGTTCGGGCTCGCGGCGGCGGGGCGCACCGCGAAGGACGCGTCCATCGCGGCCGAGATCTACGACCACACGATCGACGTCATTCTCCGCGCGGAAGCCCTCGGGGGATTCCGCGCGCTGCCGGCGAAGGACATCTTCGACGTCGAATACTGGGACCTGGAGCAGGCTAAGCTCAAGAAAGGCGGCAAGGCGCCGATCTTTTCCGGCGAGATCGCTCTCGTGACGGGGGCGGCCTCGGGAATCGGCAAAGCCGCAGTCTCGGCTTATCTCGCCCGCGGCGCGGCGGTCGTCGGTGTCGACATCGATTCCCGGGTCGAATCGCTGCACGCCCGGCCTGACTTTCTCGGCGTGCGCTGCGACGTCACCAACGAAGGGCAAGTCGCCGCAGCGCTGGAGAAGGCCGCGATGGCTTACGGCGGACTAGACATGCTGGTTCTCAACGCCGGCATCTTTCCCGCGAGCCGCAGGATCGCCGACATGCCGGCAGAGGAATGGCGCAGATCGATGGCCGTCAACCTCGACGCGAACATGCTGCTCATGCGCGCCTGCCATCCGTTCCTGAAGCTCGCCGCACGTGGCGGCCGCGTCGTCGTCATCGGCTCGAAGAACGTGCCCGCGCCCGGCCCCGGGGCTTCGGCCTACTCGGCTTCGAAGGCTGCGCTGAACCAGCTCGCGCGCATCGCCGCGCTCGAGTGGGGCGCGGACGGGATCCGCGTCAACACCGTGCATCCCAACGCGGTGTTCGACACCGGCTTGTGGACCGATGAAGTGCTCGCGCAGCGCGCGAAGAACTACGGCATGACCGTCGAGGCCTACAAGACCAACAACGTGCTGCGCACGGAAGTCACGAGCCGCGACGTGGCGGAACTCGCGGCCGAGATGTGCGGGCCGCTGTTCGCCAAGACCACCGGCGCTCAGGTCCCGGTCGACGGCGGAAATGAACGCGTCATCTGAGACGCGCGCCGTCGAAACCATGCGCTGGCGAGGCGATTGCCTCGAGCTGATCGATCAGCGCCTTCTCCCCGTCCGCTTCGACTACGTGAGCTGCAGCCGCGCGGCGGACGTCGCGGATGCGATCCATTCCATGGTCGTGCGCGGCGCGCCGGCGATCGGCTGCGCCGCTGCGTTCGGTGTGGCGCTCGAGGCGCTGCAGCAACGGGATCAGTCTCCGGACAAATTCGCCGCAGCGATGCAGGCCGCGCTCGACCGACTCGCGGCGAGCCGGCCGACGGCGGTGAATCTTTTCTGGGCACTCGATCGCATGCGGGCGATCCTGAACGCGAAACGCCGCGAGCCGAAGGTCGCGGCGGAGCAACTCGCGAAGGCCGCGCTGGAAGTCTTCAATTCCGACCTGGCCACCAATCTGGCAATGGGCCGCGCCGGCGCAGAGCTCGTCCCCGACGGCGCACGCATCCTTACCCACTGCAACACCGGTGCCCTCGCCACCGCCGGGCACGGCACCGCGCTCGGCGTCGTGCGCTCGGCTCGCGACGCCGGCAAGCGCGTATCGGTCATCGCGAGCGAGACGCGTCCGTACCTGCAAGGCGCGCGCCTCACCGCCTGGGAGTTGATGCAGGAGAGGATCCCGGTCACGCTGATCACCGACAACATGGCCGGTCATCTGATGCGCCAAGGGAAAATCGACATCGTGATCGTCGGTGCCGACCGCATCGCGGCCAACGGAGACGTCGCGAACAAAATCGGCACCTACACGCTCGCCGTCCTCGCCGAGCGGCACCGCCTGCCCTTCTACGTTGCGGCGCCGCTTTCGACGATCGACATCGCAACGGCGAGCGGCGACGCGATCCCCATCGAAGAGCGCGGCCCCTCCGAGGTCACCGGCTACCGCGGCGTGCGTTGGGCGCCCGAGGGTATCGCGGTCGCGAACCCCGCGTTCGACGTCACGCCGGCCGCTCTCGTGACGGCGCTGTTCACCGAGAAAGGCGTGCTGCCGCATCCGGACACGGCGAAGATTCGCGGGTTGTTCGGAGATTGACGTGCGCGCCGTTCGCCGCATCTTCGTCGCCGCGGCGGCGCTCGCCCTTCTCTCCGGCTGCGCGGCGCGCTATTTCCACGACGCCGGCGTACCGCCCGTGCCGGCGCCGCGCTATTCGCTGGCCAGCCTTCCGCAGAACGAATATTGGACGGGCATCGTCTTCAACGGCGCCAAGGTGGGATTCACGCACACGCGCGTGAGCCCGGCCGCGGACAAGGGGCACTACGAGATCGACAGCGAGGCGGTCATTCATTTCAGCTTTCTCGGCTACGACAAGCGGGTACAAATGCGCGCGGTCGACACCGTGGACGAGAATGCGAGACTGCTGCGCTTCGAATACGAGTATCTTCTCGACGAAAGCCGGCAGCGCATCGCTGGCGAGGTCGCGGACGGGCACCTCCGCTATCGGGTGACGAGTGCAGCCGGTGACGTCCGCGAGACCGGGGATGAGCCGCTGTCCGAGCCGGTCTACCCCGCCGGCGCGCTCGACCTGCTGCCCGTCATCAGCGGACTGCGGATCGGCAGCGAAAATCGCTGGCTGGTCTTCAATGGAGAGACTCAACAGACCGCAGAGGCCTCCCAGCGCGTCGAAGCCTATGAGACGAGCGACGTATTCGAAGGCGCGGCTTTCAAGGTCCAGACGGAGATGCTGGGATTGGGAACCACTACTTGGATCGATACGCGTGGGCGCCCGGTCTTCGAGCTGGGACTCAACGGCGTGATGATCTCCGCGCTCGAAGACGAGCAGACGGCCAAGAATTATCTGGCCTCGGCCGCGCTCAACAAGGCCGACGCGCTGGTCGACTGGAGTCTCATCAAGGCGCCGCTGCCGCTCGCCGACGCGCGCCGCGCGACTTACCTTCGGATCGTCTTTCCCGGCGCAGCCGGCCGTCCGCCCGTTTCCGACGGGCGCCAGGTGTGCCGCGCCGCGGGCCGCGATGCGATCTGCGAGATCGACGCGAGCCGGCCAGCCGGGCCGGCGGACGCCGCGACGGCCGCGCTTCTGCCCTCGAGCGTAGTCCAGAGCCGGGATCCGATGATCCGGAACCTGGCGCAAGCGATCGGGGCCGGCCACTCCACCGTTTCCGCAAAAATCGACGCGATCCTCGCCTGGCTCGACAACAACATCCGCAAGGAGCCGGTCGACACGTTTTCGGCGCTCGACGTTCTCGACGCCAAGCAGGCCGAGTGCCAGGGTCACGCGTATCTTTATACCGCGCTGGCCCGCGCGCTCGGCGTTCCGACGCGCGTGGTGAACGGGCTCGTCTATTCCGGGGAATACAAGGGTTTTCTCTACCACACGTGGGCCGAAAGCGATGTCGATGGCGTCTGGCGCGCGGTCGACCCGACCTTCGGGCAGTCTCGCGCAGACGCAACGCATATTGCCCTGGTGCGCGGCGAGAACCTCGCGGATCTGGTGCCGATCGTGGACTGGGTCGGCAACACGCGGATTCGCGTTCTCGAGGCGCGTTAACCTGCGTTCGCTCCGCCCGCCACGCGCCGTCTGGGTCTCGGCGATATACTTCGCGGACGAAACGGGCCTGCTCATGCGTCGCACATGACAACAACAACAAACACGGGCTCGTTCCGGGCGAGCGTCGCCTTTCTGAAGATCCAGGATTTCGCCCGCAAGCCGGTCCCCGAGCAGACCCGCCTGCGCGCCCAACTGGAGGCGGTGATCGCGGTGATCACCGCCGAGATTCCTCCCTCGAGCCGTATCCTGCTCGACGCGTTGGACGGTGCCGCCGTCGTGGTTCTCCGGGATCCCGAGGCGACTCTGCGGCTTGCGGAGCGCGCGTTGACCGCTGCAGCGGGCGGGCTGCCGCTGTGCATCGGCGTCAATCACGGCGTGGTACTGGTCGCCTCGGCCGGGCGCGGCGGCGAAGGCATGGTCGGCGACGGAATCGCAGTCGCTGCGACGATCGCAGAGTTCGCGTCATCGTCGCGCCTCCTCGCCTCGCGATCCTTCCGGGAAGCGCTCGCCGACGCCGCGCCTGGGGTCGAATCCGGGCTCGTTCCTGCGGGAACGGTCACCGATCCCGGTCTTCGTACACACGAAGTCTTCAGCACCGACAAGCGCGTAGCGGGCTGGCAGCGCAGGCAGTTCCTCGCCGCAAGTGTCGCTTCCGCCGCCGTTCTGATCGGCGGCGGCATCGGCATCCGGTTTGCGCGGCGCGGCTACCGCCAGACTCTGGAAGACGTTCGCGCCCAGTATGATCGCAGCGCCAGTCGCAGCGCCGCGTATCTTCGCGGCGTCGGCGAGAGATTGAAGTTCTGGAAATGACGACGAAGAAGAAGCTTACTCAACTCGGCCGTTACCGCATACGCGGAGAGCTCGGGCGGGGCGCGATGGGCGTCGTCTACAAAGCCGACGACCCGGTGCTCGATCGTACCGTGGCGCTGAAGACGATCAATCTTTCCGACGACGCGGAGGGGCGTACCGAGTATGAAGCGCGGTTCCTGCGCGAGGCGAAGGCCGCCGGCCGCCTGACGCATCCGCACATCATCACGGTCTACGACTTTGGCGAGGAAGGCGACCTTGCCTACATGGCGATGGAACTTCTCAAAGGAACGGAACTCCGTTCCCGGATGCTCCAGGGGACAATCCCGGTCCGCGAGGCGGTGGACATCGCAGCCCAGGTCGCCGACGGCCTCGGCTATGCGCACGAGCACGGGGTCATTCACCGCGACATCAAGCCCAGCAACATCATGCTGGTCGGCCGGGGCCAAGTGAAGATCATGGACTTCGGCGTGGCGCGCATGCGCCTGTCCGACCTCAAGACGAGCACGGGAGTCGTGCTCGGCACGCCGCGCTACATGTCGCCCGAGCAGGTGGCCGGGTTGCCCGTCGACCATCGCACGGACATCTTTTCACTCGGCATCGTGCTCTACGAAATGCTGACGGGAACGCCGCTCTTCGCCGGCGAGGACATGCCGCAGATCATGCACAAGGTGTCCAAGTTCGAGCAGGTGCCGCCGAGCCGCGTGAATCCGGAAGTGCCGCCGATGCTCGACTTCGTGCTCGCGCGAGCGCTGAAAAAAGATCCCGACGTGCGTTACCAGGACGCCTACGAGCTCGCGGCCGATCTGCGCTCGTGCCTCACGGAACTCGGAGTGCGCGACGTCAAGGCCGCGGAGGACAGCACTTCGACGAAGACGATCAAGCTCGATACCGGCGCCGCGAAGCCGCCTTCCGCGCCGGCAGCGGCCGCGATCGCTTCCGACACGCTCCTGCCGCTGTCGGTGCGTTTCGATTCGTCGGCTGCAGTGCAGCGGCTGACCGCCCCGCGAAAGCGGGATCAGGCGCTGCTCGTCAGGGCGCCCAGGCCGGTCGGCTTCTGGCGAAGGCTCATCCAGGACCCGAGGCGCCGCCGTCTGCTCTTCATCGTCGCCGCCGCCGGCATCGTCGGCGCTTTCATCGCGTTTGCCTGAGCGGTCCGATCCTCAGCCGATCCGTACAGGCGTATTAGGCGCCACGAGGTCGAACAACTCGACGATGTCGGCGTTGCGCATGCGAATGCAGCCGATCGACCCGGGCTTGCCCATCTCGACGCCGTCGGGGCTGCCGTGGATGTAAATGTAGCGGCGCATCGTGTCTACGTTCCCCAGGCGGTTGCGCCCCGGCTCGCGGCCCGAGAGCCACAGGATGCGCGTGAGGATCCAGTCGCGCCCCGGAAAGCGCTCACCAAGCTCCGGCGACCAGACCTCGCCGGTCGGGCGGCGCCGGACGAAGACCGTGTTGAGCGGCCGGCCCGCTCCAATCTTCGCGCGCACGATGTGCTCGCCGCGCGGAGTGCGGAAGCTGCCGCTGACCTCCCCCGCTCCGTACCGCGAAGTGGAGATTGCATAGCGCCGCAGCTCCCTGCCGTCATCCCCGAGCAGCCGCAGCATCTGCTCGTCGATCGAGACCTCAATTCTCGGCATCGGCGCCGCGTCGGGCCGCGAAGAACTCCGAGAGCTGCCGCCCGGTTTCTCCCGGGAGCACACGACCGGTCACCTCGGTGTGATGATTCAGACGGTGGTCCGCGAACAGATCGACCACGCTCCCGCAAGCGCCGGTCTTCGGGTCGGACGCGCCGAACACGAGCCGCGCGATGCGCGCATGCATGATCGCCCCCGCACACATCGAGCAGGGTTCGAGCGTGACGTACAGAGTGCAGCCCGTCAGGCGGTAGTTTCCGAGCGCCTGCGCCGCGGCGCGCAGCGCCTGGATCTCGGCGTGAGCGGTGGGATCGTCCGACGAAATCGGCGCGTTAAAGCCGCGGCCGACAATCGCGCCGTCCTTGACCACGACCGCGCCGACAGGGACTTCGCCCTGCGCCGCGCCTTCCTCCGCGAGCCGCAGCGCCTCGCGCATCATCGTTTCGTCGACAGTGGTCGTCATTCCCACTCGATCGTCGCCGGAGGCTTTCCGGAAACGTCGTACACGACCCGGTTGACGCCCCGGACCTCGTTGATGATCCGATTCGAGACCTTTGCAAGCAGTTCGTGGGGCAGCGGCGCCCATTCTGCCGTCATGAAGTCGGTGGTCTGAACCGCGCGCAGCGCGACTACGTATTCGTAGGTCCTGTGGTCTCCCATGACCCCGACGGATTTCACGGGAAGGAACACCGCGAACGCCTGTGCGACCCTGTCGTACCAGCCGGCCTTGCGCAGCTCGTCCATGAAGATGGCGTCGGCGCGGCGCAGTAGGTCGGCGTACTCGCGCTTCACCTCCCCTAGAATGCGCACTCCGAGCCCCGGCCCGGGGAACGGATGGCGGTAGACCATCTCGCGCGGCAGTCCGAGCGACACCCCCAGCTCGCGGACTTCGTCCTTGAAAAGCTCCCGCAAGGGCTCGAGCAGCTTGAGATGCAGAGTCTCGGGAAGACCGCCGACGTTGTGGTGCGATTTGATCGTATGCGCCTTCTTAGTCTTCGCGCCGGCGGATTCGATCACGTCGGGATAAATGGTGCCCTGCGCGAGCCACTTCACCCTTGGAAACTTCTCGGCTTCCGCCTGGAAGACCTCGACGAACTCGCGGCCGATGATCTTGCGCTTCTCCTCGGGGTCGGTGATCCCCGCAAGCGCGCCGAGGAATCGCGCCGACGCCTCGACGAGATCCACCTTCACGCCGAGATTCCGCGCGAACGTCTGCATCACCTGCTCCGCCTCGTTCAGCCGCAGCAGCCCCGTGTCGACGAACACGCAGGTGAGCTGCGATCCGATCGCGCGATGAATCAACGCGGCGGCCACCGCCGAGTCGACGCCGCCCGAGAGGCCGAGCAATACATCTTCCGCTCCGACCTGCCGCCGGACGCTCTCGACCGCTTCTCCGACATAGCCGGGCATGTTCCAGTCGGCCCCGCAGCCGCAGATCTCATGCACGAACCGGCCGAGGATCGCGCTGCCTTGGCGAGTGTGAGTGACTTCCGGGTGAAACTGGACGCCGTAGAAGTGGCGCGACTCGTCGGCCATTCCAGCGATCGGGGTGGCTTCGTTGCTCGCGATGATGCTGAAGCCGGGCGGAAGCGTCGTGACCTTGTCGCCGTGGCTCATCCAGACGTCGAGCAGACCGTGCCGTTCTCCGTTGATGCGGTCCTGGATGCCTTCCAGAAGCTTCGAATGCCCCCGAGCTCGTACCTCCGCGTAGCCGAACTCCCGTACCTTGGCGTTCTCGACCTGCCCCCCGAGCTGTGCCGCCATGGTCTGCATGCCATAGCAGATCCCGAGCACGGGCACGCCTAGCCGGAACACGGCGTCCGGCGCCTTGGGCGTCGCGTCCTCGTAGACGGACGCGGGGCCGCCCGAAAGAATGATTCCCCTCGGCGCGAAGCGCCGGACGAACTCGTCGTCGACGTCGAAGGGGTGGAGCTCGCAGTAGACCTTGGATTCGCGCACCCGGCGCGCGATCAGCTGAGAGTACTGCGCGCCGAAGTCGAGGATCAGAATTCTATCGTGCACTCTGCCTTACTCGACCTGATAGTTCGGGGACTCCTTGACGATCTGGACGTCGTGCACGTGCGACTCGCGCATTCCTGCCGAGGTGATCTCGACGAACTGTGCCCGCGTGCGCATCGCGTCGACGCTTTCGCAGCCGAGGTATCCCATGCTCGCCCGCAACCCGCCCATAAGTTGCTCGATGACGCGCACGATCGATCCCTTGTACGGGACGCGGCCTTCGACCCCTTCGGGAACGAGCTTGTCCGAATGGACCGATGCGTCCTGGAAGTAGCGGTCGGCCGCGCCCTGCTGCATCGCTCCGAGCGAACCCATTCCCCGGTACGATTTGTAGGACCGTCCCTGGAAAAGCTCGGTTTCGCCCGGCGACTCTTCGGTGCCGGCGAAAAGGCTTCCGAGCATCACCGCGCTCGCACCCGCGGCGATCGCCTTGGCGACGTCACCGGAGAAGCGAACGCCGCCGTCGGCGATGACCGGCACGCCGCTCTTCTCGAGCGTCGCTGCCACGTTCTGGATCGCGGTGATCTGCGGAATGCCGACACCTGCGACGATGCGCGTGGTGCAGATCGAGCCCGGCCCGATGCCCACCTTGACTCCGTCGGCTCCGTGGTCGACGAGCGCCTTTGCGCCGTCCGCAGTCGCTATGTTTCCGCCGATCACCTCGACGGCGCCAGCGTTGCGCTTGATCCAGCGCACGCGATCGAGGACGTTCTGGGAGTGTCCGTGTGCGGTATCGACGACGAGCACGTCGACGCCAGCTTCGACCAGCGCCGCGACCCGCTGCTCGGTGCCTTCACCGATCCCGACCGCCGCGCCCACGCGAAGCTTGCCCTGCTGGTCCTTGCATGCCTGCGGGTGCTCGCTCGACTTGAGGATGTCCTTTACCGTGATGAGGCCCCGCAGCTCGAAACGGTCGTTAACCACGAGCACCCGTTCGAGCCGGTGCTTGTGCAGCAGCGCACGCGCTTCATCGGGACTCGCGCCCTCCTTCACGTAGACCAGCCGGTCGCGTGGGGTCATGATCGAGCGCACCGGCGCGCCCAGGTTGGTCTCGAAGCGGTAATCGCGGTTGGTCACCATGCCGACCACGGTCTTGCCCTCGACCACGGGAAAGCCCGATACCTTGTGCTGCTGCGTCAGCGCAAGGAGCTCGCGCACGGAGATGTCCGGCGAGACGGTCAGCGGATCGCGGAGCACGCCCGACTCGTAGCGCTTGACTTTGGCGATCTCGGCCGCCTGCCTCTTGGGAGGAAGATTCTTGTGGACAATGCCGATGCCGCCTTCCTGCGCGATCGCGATC
>Ga0187773_10001280_pt1 | contig 10218 bp, 10 predicted proteins | sample 0216_BV02_MP05_1_FD_133133 | JGI IMG/M metagenome (GOLD analysis project Ga0187773, IMG submission 133133) | Tropical peat soil microbial communities from peatlands in Department of Meta, Colombia - 0216_BV02_MP05_10_MG | ecosystem: Environmental > Terrestrial > Soil > Wetlands > Peat | place...
AGCGCATGTTCAAGAAGGACTCGCCGAACTTCTACGCGCGGGCCAACAGCTACACCAGCTACGTGGTCGAGTACATCACCGGCGTCGAGGCGGTCGACGACTACACGCTGAAGATGACCTTCAGCAAGCCCTACGCGGAGTGGGAGCGCATGACGCTCCAGAGCTGGGGCGAGCCGCTGATGGTCAGCCCGACCCAGGTGAAGAAAACCGGCAACGAGAAGTTCGCTGACGCCCCGGTGGGCACCGGCCCCTTCAAGTTCGTGGAGAACGTGCCCGGCGACCGCATCGTGCTCGAGAGCTTCAAGGAGTACTGGGGGCCGCAGGCCAACGTAGACAAGCTCGTGTTCCGCCGCCTCGACGACCCTGCCGCCCGCGTGGCCGCGCTGCGCACTGGCGAGGTCGACTTCATCCTGGCCCCGCCGCCCGACGAGGTCGAGGCGCTCCGGAAGGACAAGTTCCAAGTGCTGCAGTCCAACGCGCCCCATATCTGGTACTGGCACCTGAACATGAAGGACGAGAAGTTCAAGGACGTGCGGGTGCGGAAGGCGCTGCAGATGGCGGTGGACAAGGAGAAGATGTGCAAGGAGCTGCTCCGCGGCACCGCCAAGCCGGCGTGGAGCATGATCTCGCCGGCCACGGCGGCCTACGACCCCAACTACAAGCCCTACTCCTACAACCCCGAGAAGGCCAAGGCCCTGCTCAAGGACGCCGGGCTCGGCGGAGGCTTCGAGACCGTGTTCTGGACGTCGACCTCCGGCTCCGGCCAGATGATCCCGGTGCCGATGGCGGAATGGATCCAGCGTGATCTGGCCAAGGTGGGCATTCAGGTCAAGCTCGAGACCTTCGACTGGATCACCTATCTGTCGAAGATGTTCCAGGGGCTGCGCCCCGGCCACGGGGCATACCAGCTCTCGTGGGGCATGACCACCAACTTCTGGATCGACATCGTGGCCCGCTCGACCCGCCAGCCCGACAAGGGCGTCAACGTCGGCTGGTACGGCAACCCCAAGGTGGACGCCCTGCTGGACAGTGCGCGGGGTGAGCTCGACGACAAGAAGCGCGCCGCGCTCTACCGTCAGATCGACAAGATCATCATGGAGGAGGACGCCGCGTTCTTCCCCATCTGCAACGACCTGAACCTGGTGGTGCTGAGCCCCAAGGTGAAGGGCTTCGTGAACCCGCCCGAGGAGTGGTTCCAGCTCTGGACGCCCTGGGTGGAGGGGTAACGACCGCTCTCTCCACAGGGATCTCGCGCGCGCGCCCGGTGGCCGGGGCTACCGGGCGCGCGCCTGGAAGAGGCGATTCTGGATGTCGAGACGCACCATGGTCTCGGGATCGAGCCGGCCCGTGATCGGGATCCGCTCCACTCGCTGATACCTCGCCAGCGCCTCCTTCGTTCTCGGCCCGACGACACCGTCCACCGGGCCCGGCGAGTAGCCGAGATCGCGGAGCGCGAGCTGCGCCTCGCGGACGTAGCGCGCCGCGGGCGCCGTCGTCGGTGCCGCCCGGGCGGCCAATACTGGAGTCACCGCGCTCGTTGCACCCGCGCCGGTAGGCGGCGTGAGCAGCAGGATCAGAACCGTCGACAGTTTCATGCGCATCGATCGCTCCCTGCCCTCTCCGTCGCAACCCCCGTGCCAGCGAACGGCGGTGAGAAACGGTGCGGAAGAGGCGGGAAAGGCAGGCGTGTCGGGTCGCTGACACCGCGCCCACGTGCCGCACCGTCCGGCAGCTGACGGCCCCATCATTTTTCTGCCGACTCCACGCTAGGGTTGAGGAAGACCCCGCATGTGTCCGTCCAGCACCCGCAGAGGCTTCCTCCTCGCCGCCGCAGGCGCGCTCGCGTCGACGCTGCCACCGTCGGCCCGCTCGACGGCGGCGCCGCAGGATCGACTCGTGATCGTGAACGCCGACGATCTCGGCAAGTCCGCCGAGATCGACCGCGGGATCCTCGAGGCACACGACCGAGGCATCGTGACGAGCGCGAGCCTGCTGGTGGAGGGGGCGAGCGCGGAGGCGGCGGTCGAGCAGGTCCGGCGGCGGCCGAGGCTCGGTCTCGGAATCCACGTGGCGTTCGACACCAGGATCAAGCGGTGGCTCGACGCCAAGGACATGGACGCCATTCAGCGCGAGATCGACCGCCAGCTCGACCGGTTCGTCGCGATGACGAGCGGCCCGCCCGACCACATCGACTCGCACCACCACGTGCACCGGCTCTTCAACGTCTCCGCCCGGTTCCTCGACGCGGGACGACGCTACCGGGTGCCGGTCCGCGGCTTCGGTGAGGTCGTGTTCCTCGGCCAGTTCTGGGCCCAGCCGGAGCTCGGCAAGACCGACCTGAGCCGCGTCGGCGTCGAGGCGCTCACTGGGCTGCTCCGGTCGCTCGGACCCGGCGTCTTCGAGATCTCGTGCCACCCGGGCTACGCGGAAGCACGCCCGGAGCTCGCCTACAACCGCGAGCGCGAGGTGGAGCTTCGAACGCTCACCGACCCGCGCATCCCCGCCCTGATGACCGAGGAGGGCATCCGGCTGATCAACTACCGGGACTACGCACGCGTGAGATCGGCCCGGGTCAGATCCTGATGAAGATCCGGCGACGATAGAGCAGACCCAGCAGCCCGAGCCAGATCAGCACGAAGGTGATCGCGTAGGCGAGCGAGGCGTTCTCGGGCGAGAGCCAGTTGGCGAAGAGGGTCTCGTAGAGATAGGTCTTGAGGACGAGTGCCTCGCCGTCCACCGGGCTCGTGATCACGATCCAGTCCAGCACGATGCCCATCAGGCTCGACAGCCAGTAGGCGCAGATCGCGTTGGTGCCGAAGACGAGAAACGGCCCCGTCCACCACCGGGAGCGGCGCACGTCCACCGCCCAGTAGACGGCGGCCAGCACCAGGCAGGCCATCCCCGACGAGAGCAGCACGTAGGAGCCCGTCCACAGGTTCTTGTTGATCGGGAGCACCCACCCCCAGATCGACCCCAGCGCGACGCCGACGCCGCCCGCCATCACCATCCGGGCCACCTTCGTGGCCGCCGCGTGGGTCGACCGGATCCAGTGACCGGCGAGGGCACCGCACAGCACGGTCGCGATGGCCCCGAGCGTGCTGAGGATGCCCTCGGGGTCCCAGGTCATGGTCTCGTGCAGGAGGTGGTTGTGGCCGATGAGGCGCAGATCGAGCCAGTTCGCCAGGTTCAGATCCGGCTCGAGCACCCCACGCCCGACGCCCGGCACCGGCACCAGCGTGAGCAGCGCCCAGTAGCCGAGCAGCAGGGCGCCAAGCGCGGTCGCCTGACCCCGGACATCCGTCCAGAGCACGATCAGGGCCGCCACCAGGTACGACAGCGCGATGCGCTGCAGCACGCCGAGCACCCGGATGGTGCCGAGCTCGTAGTCCGGGAATCCCTGCAGCAGCAACCCCAGGCCGAAGATGATGACGGCCCGGACGAGCACCTTCCGGACCAGCCGACGCGGGCGCGTCCCGGTCTCCAGCAGCCAGCCCAGCGAGAAGGTGGTGGTGATCCCCACGATGAACAGGAAGAACGGGAACACCAGGTCGGTCGGTGTCCACCCGTGCCAGGCCGCGTGCTCGAGCGGTGGATACACGTGGCTCCAGCTGCCCGGATTGTTGACCAGCAGCATCGCCGCGATCGTGAGCCCGCGGAAGACATCCAGCGACTGCAGGCGGGGCGCCGGCCGGGCCGGGAGTGCCTCGGACACCAGCGACGACGTCGCGAGGTCGACGAGGAGGGGCGCGGGGCGGGCCATCTCGGCTGTCACTGTAGCACCGCGCGCCAGCGCGTTCCCGTGGTACCGTACTCGGGCTTCCAAGGAGGCGCTCGCATGAAGCTCAGCGTCGAGTTCCCCAGTGTGTCCTACCGCGAAGGGCCGGCGGCGGTGGCCGGCCTCGCCCGCGCCGTCGAGCGGATCGGGTACGACCACATCGACATCTTCGATCACGTCGTCATGGGTGTGCCGATCGAGGGGCGACCGCGCGGCCCATACAACGCCGGGATGCCCATCCTCGAGGCGCTGATGACCCTCTCGTACCTCGCCGCGGTGACCACGCGGATCACCCTCGGCACCGAGGTGCTGGTGCTGCCCCAGCGCCAGCCCGCGCTCGTGGCCAAGCAGGTGAGCACGCTCGACACGCTCTCGGGCGGTCGGGTGCGACTGGGCGTCGGTGTCGGCTGGCAGGAGTCGGAGTACGAGGCGCTGGGCGAGACCTACCGCACACGCGGCGCACGGATGGACGAGGCGATCCGCCTGCTGCGGGCGTACTGGACCGACGCCGAGGTGAGCGGGGCCGGCTCCCACTACCCCACGGTCTCGATGGCCATGGAGCCCAAGCCGCCGCAGGGCGGGCGCCTGCCGATCTGGATCGGCGGCAACTCGGAGGCCGCCTACCGCCGTGTCGGACGCCTGGGCGACGGCTGGCTCGCGAGCCGGGTCACCGACGCGGCGAGCGCGCGCGAGGCGATCGACACGATCCACCGCCACGCCGAGCAGGCCGGACGCGATCCGGGGGCGATCGGGCTGCAGTCGATGGTGGCCCCGCCGCCGCGCGACGCGGCCGGCAGGACTTTCTACGCCGACCACGACGCGGTGGTGGCGCGCGTGGCCGCGCTCAAGGCGATGGGCTTCGGGTGGGTCGCCCTGAACGCCACCGCGATCTTCCAGGCCGGCACCCGCTCGGTCGACGCGATCGCCGAGCAGCTAGGCCGCCTGCACGAGCGCATCCGGGCCGAGGTCGGCTGAGCGGCGTGACCCCGCCGCCGCAGGTGATGGCGCTCGGCAGCGCCATGTGCGCCGCCATGGCCACCATGCTCATCCAGCGCGGGCTCGCGCGATCGAACTTCTACGCGGGGGCCTGGATCAACGTGGTGGTCGGCGCCTTCGCCGCGTGGACCGCGACGGTCCTCCTGGTGCCCTGGCACGCCTACACCTGGCGCGCCGTCCCCTACTTCGTCTTCTCGGGAGTGGTGGGCACCGCGGGAGGCCGCCTCTTCCGGGTCCTCGCGATCCAGAAGGTGGGCGCACCGGTCGCGGCCGCCATCAACAACCTCGCACCGCTCGTGGCCACCGGCCTCGCGGTCCTCGTGCTCGGCGAGCACGTGACCCCGCCGATCCTCTCCGGGACGCTGGTCATCGTCGGCGGCACCATCCTGCTCTCGCTGAGCGGGCGCTACGTGGGCTTCCGCGTCCGCGATCTCGCCTACCCGTTCATCGCCGCATCGTGCTTCGGCACCGTCGCGATCGTGCGCAAGCTCGGGCTCAGCACCGCGGGCCCGCTGTTCGACGCCGCGATCAACGTCACCGCGGCCCTCGTCGCCTCCACCACGTTCGTCGCCGCCTCTGGGAACCTGGGCTCGCTGCGCTGCGATCGGCGCAGCCTGCTCTGGTTCATCGGCGGTGGCATCGCGGAGAACAGCGGGGTGTTCCTGGTGCTCCTCGCCCTCGGCTTCGGCGACGTCAGCGTAGTGATCCCCCTCGCCGGCACCGCGCCGCTCTTCGTCCTGCTGCTGGCCTACCTCTTCCCGAGCGAGCACGCGAGGCTTAACTGGAGGGTGGTCGCCGGGGCGGCGCTCATCGTGGCCGGAGTCGGCCTCATCTCACGCTGACGAGGACTTCGGCCGCCGCGAAAGGCCCGGACCTTCGGGGGGCGTGTCCGCGTGGTGACACGATTTTGCCATGGGCGTTACCGATCGCTCATGGCGAGGTCGATCGCCGCAGACAATATGCCGCAATTCCTGAGCTTTTTCGCTGGATAGCCTGATGGCACTTTTCTTGCGTCACTGCGCGTGACAATGGGCCATACCGGCGCTCGAGCTCGGCGGCGATACCAGTCGGGCTACGCTCTCGTCGAGCTGATCGCGATCCTCGTCGTCATCGGCATCCTGGCGGTCATGGCGGTGCCCGCCTACCTCAGTTACCGCCAGGCGGCCCTGTTGAAGTCCGGCGCCCAGCAGGTCGTGACGATGATCAACCAGGCCCGCGAGCTGGCGATCAAGCAGAACGACAACGTGTGCGTCAAGCTGCCCAGCTCGACCCAGATGGTCTACGCCCTCGGTAGCTGCACGGGCGGCGCCTGGATCGGCGCCGGAACCGACACGGCCGGCAACATCACCCTGCCCACCGGCACCACGATGACCGCCAGCGCCAATCCCGTGTTCAGCTACGTGGGGTCCGCCCTGCCGGCGGCCAACTACACCATCACCAATGCCCAGACGGGCGCGACCCTCACCGTGGCCGTGGCGGCCTCCGGCCGGGTCACGATCCAGCCGTGACAGGAGCGATCCCGATGCGACGAGTCCTCTCCGATCAAGGCGGCATGACGCTCGCCGAGGTTCTGGTCGCGCTGCCGATCATCACGATCGGCCTCCTGGCGCTGCTCTCGGCCATTCCGCTCTCCACCTACGCGACCCGGGACGGCGGCCAGACCTCGACGGCCACCTTCCTCGCGAACCAGCGGCTCGAGCAGGTCAAGAACGCGCAATGGACGGCTACCTGTCATGTCGACCCCGTGACCGGCGCGGTGGGTCCTGGGGCCGACGTCGTCGACAAGGTCGGCGTCTCGGCTTCCTCCACCGTAGCCCCCAAGGACCCGAGCAACGCCGTCACCTTTGCCGATGAGAGCCCGATGGCGGCCCCCTATACCAACTACTCTCGCCAGGTGCGCATCACCGACTCGGTCGCGGCGGCCCCGACCTGCACTCCGGCCGGAGTCATGAGTGGCACCGGAATCCGGCGGGTCACGGTGACCGTGACCTACCAGCCGCTCAGCGCCACAGGGAGCAATGCGGTCTCCGGGACACGCTCCATCAACGTCACCTTGCAGGTCGCACAGAAATGAGCCAGATGCGCAGCGTGCTCCGCGATCAACGGGGATTCACGCTGACCGAGCTGCTCGTGGTGGCAACCGTGCTGGGCGTGATCCTGGCAGGCCTCGTGATGGTCCAGCAGCGGGGCCAGGACGCCTACTCCTTCGGCTCGCACCGGGTCGAGGTGCAGCAGAACAACCGGGCGGCCCTGGAGCTGATGGTCCGGGAGCTTCGATCGGCGCAGTCGGTCACGGCGATCCCGAGCGCCACGAACCTGACCTTCGTCGATCAGAATGGCGTGACGATCCAGTATCAGGTCTCGGGTACCATCCTGAATCGCACGGCCGCGGGCACGACCACGGCCCTGATCGGTGGCGTCCAGACGCTGAGCCTGACCTACTACTCGGACTGGAACGGGGCGACCAACACCGGCACGACCACGACGACGGCGGCCAGCGTGAGACTGATCCGGGTCCAGCTGGTCACGGGCACCGAGGACCAGGTGGGCTCGGGCTCATTGGGCAATCAGCGCGCCACCATGGAGTCCGTGGTCCGGCTGAGAAACATCCTGTAGTCACTAGGAGAGTGCGTGTGCGCACCCATCACCCGATCGCTGGGCTTTTGAGGGACGAGCGAGGGATCGCGCTCCCGATGGCCCTGCTGGCGCTTCTGATCCTCTCCACGCTCGTGATCGCGTTCGCCCTGCTGGCGTCCTCCGAGCCCACTATCGGCACCAACCAGAAGATGGTGGCACAGGCGCGGGCGGTGGCCGAGTCCGGCCTGGAGCGCGCCATCTGGGCCCTCAACAATCCGACCGATCCCAACGGGATCCCCGACCCGTTTCCGGGGACGGCCCCCGCCCCCTATGACGGCAGCGCCGGGATCCCGATCCTCGACAGCACCGGAACGCAGATCGGCCTGGCGTTCGTGACGGTCACCCCTGGAACCGCGACGAACGAGCGGATCATCGTCTCGGTCGGCTGGGTTCCGACGAACACCGGCTCCGCGTCCAAGGCGCACCAGAAGATCCAGGCGACGGTGTCGAAGTTCCTCTTCCGGGCATCTCCCCCGCCGGCGGCGCTGACGGTGGCAGGCGAGATCAATGCCGGCGGCAACGTGAACATCGATTCCCGTACCGATCTCAGCTGCGGGAACAAAGACGGCACGTGGAGCGCCGGGACCACGGCCACCGGGGGCTCGGCGGCGATCTACGGCGCCGACTCTGGCTCCAACTGGAACATTGCCAACCAGTCGCTGAGCGGCATGGGCGCCGCGATCACGGACAAGCGACTGAACGTTCCCAACTCCGCGTTCGACCCGTACACGCTCAAGAACGCGGATCTGAACACCCTCAAGGCGTGGGCCAAGAAGAACGGGACCTACTTCTCGGGCGCCGCCGTCCAGGGCATGACCTTCAACGCGGGCAACCAGCTGCCCAACGGCATCGTCTTCATCGACACCGTGTCCGGCAACAACATCGACTACAACGCCGACGGGACCCCCTGCTCGCAATGCACGGCGATCTCGGACTTCGCCAGCGTCTCCATCCATGGAAACTTTGCGTCGGATCCGAGCGGCATCTTCAGCGGCATGCTCATCGTCGCGGGCTCGCTGGATATCAGTGGCAACGTCACGATGCACGGGCTGGTCTACACGGTCAACGATCTGACCTACACGGGCACCGGGAACGGGCAGATCGACGGGGCCGTGTTCAGCCAGAACGTCCGCGACGTCTCGTCCACGACTGTGGACACGAACACGGGCGGCAACGCCCAGATCAACTACAACTGCAACTATGCCTCGAACCCGGGCGGCCAGCTGCCCCAGGGCTACACCGTGGAGCCGGGCACCTACAAGGAGATCGCGGGTTCCTGAGATGATCCGATCAAGCCTTTACGCACTCCTCGTCCCCATGGTGCTCCTGGCCGCGTGTCAGTCTCCGTCACCGCCGACCCGGGCCACGTCGTCCGAGACCCCAGCCGATCTCGCGGCCAGCGCTCTCGCGGCTGGTCGCTACGCCGATGCGGTCAAGCTGTACCGCGTGGCCCTGCGACAGGCTTCCGACAAGATGGAGCTCCACTACGGCCTCGCGGTCGCCAGCTCGTACCTCGACCTCCGGGACGACGCGATCCGGGAGTTCAGGTGGGTCTTGCAGTACGGACCCCCGGGCGCCGCCGAGGTCGAGGCATCCCGGAGATGGCTGGCTCGGGCGGGTGCCTTGCCAGCCGTGGTCGCCGCCGCCGCGAGCCCGAGCCGCCCGGAGAAGGAGCGCGCACCGGGCAATGCCAGCCTCGAAGGGCACGCCGTGTTCGCCGAGAACGGCAAGCCGCCGCAGCCCATGCAGCGACTGCAGCTCTTTCTGGTGGGACAGCCGAACAGCGCGACCAAGCTGGAGCGCTACAACTTGCGGACCGACGAGCACGGCAACTTCAAGTTCCCCGATGTCGTCCCGGGGCCCTACAAGCTCACCAACCGGGTCGCCGGCCGGCCCATCTGGCGTCTCCGTGTCGAGTTCAAGAGCAGTGAAGTGAAGGTGCTCGAGCTCACCCCGGACAACAGCGTCGATTCACGGGACGACTTCCCCGAGTCGTAGGCTCTCGACTACCTGGGGCGGGTGGCGCGGGCGGCAGCCACCATGCCCCGGATGTCCGCCCGCGTCACCGGCACTCGCTCGATCGGCCGGCACCCGAATGGGGCCAGCGCGTCCTCGATCGCCTGGGCGATCAGCGGGTGCACCGGCATGATCCCGCCCTCCCCCGCCCCCTTGGCCCCGAGCGGGTTCAGCGGCGTGGGCGACTCGAGGTGGCGCACCTCGAACACCGGCGGCGCGTCCGCGGCGGTGGCCAGCACGTAGTCCATCAGCGTGGCGGTGAGGCGCTGGCCCCCCTCGTCGTAGGCCAGCTGCACGTTGAGCGCGTCGGGCAGCCCCTGGACTACCGCCCCGTGAATCTGCCCGTCCACGATCCCTGGCTCCAGCACGTGGCCGCAGTCGTGGGCCACGATCCAGCGCTGGACGGTCACCGCGCCGGTCTCGGGATCCACCTCGAGCACCACCGCGTGGGTGCCGTTGGCGAAGCTCGACTGCGAGACCGCGAATACCTGCGTGTCCTCGAGGTCGGCACTCTCGCCGGGGACGCGCCCGGCGTGGACTGCCGCCGCCACCTCGGTCCAGCCGAGCGTGCGGCTCGGCAGCCCACGCACTGCGAACGTGCCGTTCGCGACGATCACGTCGGCCGGCGCGGCCTCGAGCAGGTGCGCGGCGACGCGGCGGGCCTTGTCCAGCACCACGCGCGCGGCGAGCAGGGCGGCGCTGCCGCCGATGGCCGCGGTGCGGCTGCCGTAGGTACCGCCACCGGTGTGCACGAGCGCGGTGTCGCCGGTCCGCACCTCGATCCGGTCCGGATC
>Ga0187773_10001282_pt1 | contig 10203 bp, 9 predicted proteins | sample 0216_BV02_MP05_1_FD_133133 | JGI IMG/M metagenome (GOLD analysis project Ga0187773, IMG submission 133133) | Tropical peat soil microbial communities from peatlands in Department of Meta, Colombia - 0216_BV02_MP05_10_MG | ecosystem: Environmental > Terrestrial > Soil > Wetlands > Peat | place...
GGGGATGTTGAACCGGGTGGAGGGTGCGATCCGCTGCTATGATCCGTGCCTCTCCTGCGCGACCCATGCCGTGGGCAAGATGCCCTTGATCGTCCAGATCTACGATGCCGACGGGGAGCTCGTTCGTGAAATCCAGAGGGACTAGTCAGGGGGGCGGGCCTCCTCCCCGGGAGGAGGCCGTCTCCGGTCCCCTGTGGATCATTGGTTACGGGAATCCCCAGCGTCGGGACGACGATGTCGGGCCGTACGTCATCAGTCTGATCGAGCAACAGTTGGAAGGGAGGCCGGGGATTCAGACCCTGGCACTGCATCAACTCGTACCCGAACTCTGTGAGGATCTGAAGGACGCCGGCCAAATACTCTTGATCGACGCGGCATTGGAAGAGAGTTCTCCGGGATGGCGGTGGCGGAACGTAGAAGCGGAACTGAGCGGGTGGCCATCCCTTTCGCACGGCGTCTCTCCGGGGGTCCTTCTCGGCCTTCTACAGTCTTTCTATGAGAAGAGTCCACCGACGTGGTTGGTCTCCATTCAGGGTGAAGATTTTGACTTCGGCGAAGGACTGAGCCCGGAGGCCGAAGACAGGGCGCGCAAGGTCGCCGAGGAAATCGTGAACTTCGTCAACGACAAGTGGCGCCCCTGAGAAGCAGACGAGGAAATCGACTCAGATACATCATCTCCAACCTCGGAAAAGTAGGGAGGCATTCATGGCAAAGGGGGCAAACATACTCATTATCGAGGACGATCGCGACCTGGTAAGCTCCATGCGGGTGATCTTCGAAAGCGCAGATTACAACGTACGGGCTGCCTATAACGGCAAGGACGGGTACGACCAGATCCAGAAGAAGAAACCGGATCTCATCATCCTCGATGTCATGATGGCGACGGATACCGAGGGATTTGACCTGGCGTTCAAGCTGAGAAACCAGGCTGAATACAGGAACATCCCCATCATCATGGTGACCGGGTTCACGCAAAGGATGGCCGAGCTCGGACCGGAGAAATTCCAGCATATCCTCGGCGAGGACTGGCCTGTCACGAAGATCTTTGAGAAGCCCATAGATCCGGACGAGCTGATGGCCGCGGTCGAGATCGCGCTCAAGGAACAGCGCAAAGGGTGATTGCTCGTCCTTCGTGCCGCCGGAAAACGAGATCGGGCAGAAAATTCGCCATGGGAACAGCGCAGTGTCGGCCGTGCCACAGGAGGAGGCTTCTTTTCCGTGGCTGAAGCGAAAGCTTGAGGGCCCTCGACCCCCGCTGCACTGTTTGCTCCCCATCAGGCAGCATCGGCCCTTCCTCCATGAACCACCAACCTCTGTGGCTTGGTTCCCCACAACCGCGCTACAGGGGTTTTTTTCAACTCGGGCACGATGTCGTCAACGAACCTCCTCAGTCCCGCATCAGGCGGGTTTTGCATTTTATCGAGCCATGGTAGGATGGACCCAAACGGAATAATGCTTTTTCACCTTGCCTCCACCCGATCAAGCCATGAGGGAATCTTATGCGGCCCCCGTCTGAACTGCTCAGAGTGCAGCTCTCCTTCCGGACGGAGCTGAGGGAGAGGGTCTTTTGGTTCATCAAGCTCAGATGGATCGTAGCCGGGGTTGGTCTGGCGGCAAGCTGGGGCGGCTTCGCGCTGGGTCTCGCGTTGCCTCTTGCGCCCCTCACCGCCCTTTGTCTCTTCGTGCTCCTTTACAATGCCATCTTTCTCGTTATCGCCCGGCGTCTGGAATCCTCTACATCCTATGATATCAAACCCTTCATCATCTTTACTCATGTCCAGATCTCCCTTGATCTTCTTGCCCTGGGCTCCATTATTTACTTCACCGGCGGCATCACCAGCCCATTTGCGATCTTCGTTATCTTCCATGTCGTGCTGGCAGGAATCCTCCTTCGCCGCACTGCCTCCTTCGTCTATGGGATCGTGGTACTCCTGGCCCTCGGCGGCCTGACTTTGGCACAACAGGCCGCCCTTCTGCCCATTCAGCCGGCGACCTTCCGACTCCCGGTGCTCTCCTGGGGTCGGAATCTCCCGGGGCTGCTGCTGGAGTACCTGACCTTGGCCGCCGCCGTCCTCTTTTCCGCCTTCCTCATCACCTCGGTCCAGGAAAGTCTGAGGGCCAAGGGCAGGGAACTCGTCAAGGTCTCAAAGGAGCTTGAAACCAGGAATGCCGAGCTGACCGCTCTCTACGACATGGTGAAGGAGATCGGCAGCATAGTCAATCTCAAGGAACTCCTGGATTCGGCAACGCGGCATGTGGCCACCATCATGGGGGTCAAGGCGTGCTCCATCAAGCTCCTGGACGAGCAGAAGGAACACCTGGAGTTTGCCTCAACCTACGGCCTGAGCGAAAACTACGTTTCCATGGGGAAGATTGAGCTGAACAAGAGCCCCGTCAATCGCGAGATCATTGAGGGGAAGCCGTACGTCATTGGCACTATCGACGAGAAAGACCACTTCCAGTACCCCGAGAAGGTTGCCGCGGAAGGGATCACCTCGATGCTATGCCTTCCCCTTCGGGGCAACAAGATGGTCCTTGGCGTATACTGCATCTACGGCAAGGAAGACTACCGTTTTGAAGAAAAGGATGTGGACTTTTTCAGCCTCATGAGCGACCTCACCGGCATCCTGGTTGAACGCGTGACCTGGGATCTCACCAAGTCCTGGTTCATTGCGAAGGTCGCCCATAATCTCCGCTCACCGCTCAACGCGCTGCTGAGCATGCTGAAGTTACTCCGAAAAGGATACCTCGGCCCGGTGAACGAACGACAGGACGAAACCCTGGACCGCTGCGAAAAGAGAATCCAGAACCTCGGAGAACTCGTGGGCGACCTGCTTCGCCTTGGCAGGGAACGGACCGAGGCGGGCAAGACTAAACTATACCCCGTTGCGCCGGAAAAGGCCATGAAGCCGCTGGTTCACCTTTACGAGAATCAGTCCCTCCAGAAGGGTCTAACGATCGTGTTCGATATCAAGGAGCCGGTGCCGCAGGTTCTCGCCAATGAAGGCCTCCTCGAGGATCTTTACAACAACCTTATTTCCAATGCCATCAAGTATACCCCGCAAGGTGGGCGAGTCAGGGTGGAAATTGCCACCGAGGATCACGACTGGGTTCGCTTCGAGGTGTCCGACACGGGAATCGGCATCTCCGAAGAAGAGGTGCCTCGTTTGTTCTCTGAGTTCTTCAGGGCCGAAAATGCAAAGAACCTAGTCGCAGAGGGAACAGGACTGGGCCTTGTGATCGTGAAGGAGATCCTGGATCGACTGGGAGGGAAAATTCAGGTGAAGAGCAAGGAGGGGGAGGGCACCTGCTTCACTTGCCTCATTCCCGTTCCCGAACTTTCCACGTCCTGACCGCCTCCGCTGCACCCCATTTCCTCACGCTTTCCATCAATTGAGACGAAGCAGGGCCCTGTTGGAAAGACATCTCAGTCAGAGAAATTCTGACTGGGCAAAGAAAGAGGCGGGTGATCAGGTCCGAAGAAAGGCAGGGAGTCGCTGGGGCTCACTGGGCGCTGACGGTACGTCCTGTCGCCCATTTACGTAGAGAGCGGATGTACTCCGCGCGAGTTCTTGAGAGCGGATTGGTGTGCCCGCACTCCTCCAGCAGGATCTCATTGCTCAGCGGCCGGTCACCGGCAAAAGCAGTGTAGAGTGCGGCAACGACTGCCTGTTCGATCTCGGCGCCGCTGAAACCCTCACTCGCGGCTGCCAGGCGCGGTAAGGCGAATCGCTCGGGATCATGCCCGCGACGCTTCAGGTGGATCCTGAAGATCGCCGCTCTCGCCTCTTGGTCGGGCAAATCCACAAAGAAGATCTCGTCGAAGCGTCCCTTGCGCAACAGTTCCGGCGGCAACCTCTGTACGTCGTTCGAGGTCGCCACCACGAAGACATCGCCTCTGCGGTCCTGCAACCAGGAGAGGAACATCCCCAACACCCTCAGGGAAACGCCCCCGTCCTCCTGATCTCCGGCAGCTAGGACCTTCTCGATCTCATCGATCCAGAGCACCACCGGGGACATCGTCTCGGCCATGTCCATCGCCCGTTTGAAGTTCTTCTCGGTCTCGCCGATGTATTTGTTGTAGAGATTCGAGGGGTCCATCTTGAGCAGAGGGAGCGTCCACTCCATGGCGACCGACTTCGCGCACAGGCTCTTGCCCGAGCCCGGAACACCGAGGAGCAGAATGCCTTTGGGGAAACTCAAGCCCATCCGGGTGGCGCGCTCGGGCTCGTCAATGATGTTCTTGCGCTTGGCGAGCCATGCCTTTAGTTGGGCGAGGTCGGCAACATCGGCCATGCGCTCTTCCACGGGGAAGTACTCCAGCAGTCCTTCCCGCTCTACGATGCGCTTCTTCGCCTCGATGACAAGCTTAAGATCTTCATGAGAAAGGCGTCCGTCCTCAATCATCGCCTTGGTGAGGATCTTCCCCGCCTCCAGAAGCGTCAGGCCGCTCAAATCGTTCAGCAAACGGTTCATCTCCTGCTTGCTCATCTCCACCTTGATCTCTCTCTTCTTGCTGAGATCTCGGTAGATTCCTTCCAGCAGCTGGGCATAGTCCCGTCGAGCCGGCGGCGGGAGCTTCAGATAGGCGGTGTGGGGTTTCACCGCCTCGGGGATTTTCACCTCCGTCCCGGTCAGCACCAGGGCTCCCTCGATTTTGGTGAACCTCCGCGCCGCTTGTGCGAGTTTCGCGCCGAGCAGTGCATCGTCGAGGAGCGCTCCCAGGCCCTGAAAGTGGTAAATGGCGGGGAACTCCGATAACTCGATATGATCCAGGGCCTGTTTCGGATCCGCAGTCGCATACACCGGCTTGCCAACATCGGCACGTTGGAGCCCGCGGCCCAGCGTCCAGGTGAAAAAGGGAAGATTCATGGAGTCGGCGAGGTGCTTCAGCAAGCTCTCCGCCCGGTCTTCCTCAACCGTGTCCAGACAGATGAGCGCGTACCGGGAGCGGATAAGCAGGATGAGCTCCCTGATGACGTCGAAGTCTCCACACGTCGAACACGTGTCGTCACCAGGCGATCTATGTCGACATCCTTCCTTCATCTCGTCACTCTCGCCAGCCGTGACTCAAGACTCTCCTAGAGAGCAAGAGAGCAACCCGTCGTTCCCTCACACGGATAGACGAACGGCCTTTCTTCATTCCGCGATCTGTGTATCACCATAGACGTATTCTCTCAACTTCCTCGCATCGACTAACGTCATATTCACAAACTTTATCCCCAGCAGGACCAATTTGCGGGGGTCTGTTGAGGTCGAAACTTGTCGTACCTGTCCGATCGCCCGAGTGGATCCCCATGGCTTAGGCAGATGAATCGTCAACATGACTTGGTCTCCAACCTGAAACATGGCGGGATCTGCTTCCGGCAGCGCGACTTTGATTCCTGACCCTGAGATATCTAATGAGAGAACCTCCCATGAAGTCGGGCCACGCGCGGCCTGGGGCTTTGATGCGGCAATGATCCCCAAGCTCACAGGAAGAACTTCCCTCGTCCGGGGCTCCCTTCTTCGCTCCTTGAATCCGATCTCTGCCAGCTTCTTCTTGTTGGCTGCCAAACGTTGGTGATAGCAATTCACTAGTACTTTCTTGGCGGGAGCGTGCTCTTGAATCAAATTCTTGAGGTTCAGGAAACCGATCTCCATGAGCAAAGTCGCCGTAGCAGCAGTGACGTTGGCCGACCGGGGCTGGCCGCTCAAGAATGATATTTCACCAAAAAAATCGCCCGGGTCTAGAGCGGCGAATTCCAGTGGCTGGCCGTGGTGCTTTCTCGTGAATATCCGCACACTGCCTTCCAGAATGACATAGACTGAGCGGCCCCGATCATCCTCGGACAAGACCGCCTGTTCCTCGTGGAACAGATGGAGAGTAGCCGCATTTGCCAGCTTTGTCAGTTGTGCCTTCGGGACAGGGGAGAGAAACGAAACCTTCCCAGCCCTGTCCAAAAGGCGTTTCGACCAGACGCTTGCTTCTTGGTCTTTGGGCAAGCCCAGGTCCGTGAAAGAGGCGGACAATATCTCCGCGCTCGTCAGAGACCGCTCCGCTTCCGCTGCTTCATCCTGTTCGATGAACCTGAAAGCGCTCTTGCCGATATGGTACGTCTTGGCGGGATCGAGGGCGGCTTCCTTCACGCGGTTACCGTCAACGGAGATACCGTTGGCGCTGCCCGCATCCTCTATCCACCAACGTCCATCGTTGCATCCGATCCTGGCGTGCTCTCTCGAGACCATCGGATCGGAAAGGGCGATGGCATTATCTGCGCCACGACCGATCGTCATGGGTCCCAAGAGGGGATAAACACTTCTGCGGATCGATTGTTCTTCGAGGGTTAGGTAATAGGCTTTCATAGGCTGGGGTCCGTGGCTTTACCTTTCTGCAAGCCTTGTCGGTTGGTATTGACTGCACCTTCAGTTGAGCGCTTCCCCCCACGCTGTTCTCGAAGTCAGCGGCAGAGTGATTCCGGGGATGTGTCCCGGTGACCGGCAGGCTGTCACCCTGACTTTCGCCCGCCTAAGGCAGGCAAGCCCTTTCCCATAGAGGGAGAAGGAGCCTGCTCAGATCGCCACCGACTTCCCTCTCCCCGGTCGAAGATCCCGTGTGCGCGCACTGGAGGGACTGCCTGCCGGCAGGCAGGGGAAAGGGGCTGGAAATAGTCCAATTCAGCTGCAAGCATGATGCCACACCCCCAAGACACTGGTCGCACCCTGGTAGTTGCGCGAGGTCGTGATGAGCTAGATGCTCCCAACCGTCCTTTGGTGAGGGCGAGGGATTTCTCTGCCCTCTTGTTTTCTGTTCGTCGAGTGGCGTGGAGCAGCTTCCCGGGGCCGATAGCCTGTGTGGTCGCTCCGCTCTCTACGGAACCTGCCTGCCACCTCCCCCTCTTTGCGTCGTTCTCGTTTCAGCTTATAATTTCAATTATTCTCTTTCCTCAGTCGCGGCGAGGAGGGCGTATGCGATTATCTTGTTCTGTGCTCGTGGGGCTTTCCCTTCTCCTAGCGATCACCGGCGTGCCTTGGGCGGCAAGCGAACGGGCCATGAACCTGCGAGGAAAAAACGCTTTGTCCGACTACTCGCCGCCCGAGTCGTTCCTAACGGGCAATTTCGTGGCTGATGAGGTCGAGCCGAGCTACATTTTCGGCAAGGTAAGGGACTTCGTCAGATCGCGTACGTGTCCGACCACCTGGCTCATCGAGGAGGGAGAAAGAACACGGATTGAACGGCGGGAGCAGCAGTCCGGCCCCCTCGAATACACTCTCTACCTCGAAGAGGACTACCCGGGGAAGATCGTCTACTATGTATTCGTTGATCGGTCTCAGGCCAACCTCACGCAGTGGATAGAGTGGCGCAAGCAATTCCACAAGAGTAAGACCGAGCCGCAGTATGGCGCTGCCAAGATCAGTCTCGAACAGGCTTCCCAAAGCGGTTTTCCCGTGGCGGCAGAGTTGCGGTTCGTGGAGATCGGGGGCGAGTTGCTCTTGAAGAGACCTGAAGAGGTCTTGATCGATGACCTTGGCTTCCCACCGACCTACGATCTCAAGGCGCGCAAGGCTGTCGCCAAGTGATCAAAGACGGCAAGATCCCTGCGGCCTCTGATCGAACCGCACCACGGCCGCTGCCCGCATGCTGCAGACAGCCCCTCCGACGGGCCTCAAGGGATCGGAAGGCGTTCCCGAAGAGCGGAGAGTGAGGCCGAGATGCAGATGGTGGGGAAGTTCCTCGATCGCGGCTTCACCGACAAACAGGCCAAGCTCAAGGCCGTATGGGACAACCAGAGCATTGCCAGCATCTGCTCCCAGATGCCCAATCTCACAATCCTTGCCGCGAACGTGGCCGCATCCCGGGACCTGAGGTCGCTGGCCCGGAGTGATTATGAACTCCTCGACCGGTTTGCCCGCGAGACTCGAGCCGGATATTGCGCCGGTTGCAGCCGCATCTGCCAGGAGGCGGTAGACGGGACGGTCCCGGTGAGCGATGTGATGCGCTGCCTCGTGTATTGGCGGGACTATGGCGACCACACCCTGGCTCGCGAGGTCTATGCGGGCCTGTCCGAGGAGGTCAGGGTGCGACTCGCCGCAGTGGACTACTCGAAGGCCGAGAAGGTTTGCCCCCATGGGTTGGCCATAGCAGACCTGATGCGGGAGGCTTCCCGTATGCTGACGTAGCGGCTGGTGGTGGTGAGTGGAAGAAGGCTCACCCATTGAGAGGCGCTGTCAAGGAAGAACATGCTCCTCGATCGCAAGTGGGGTATCTTTGCCGGGTTGCCTCCGCTCATCCCCTTTGTCTCCTCTCCTTTTGTTCGCCCTGAGCTTTCCTGGTGAATTCCTTCAGATGTTCGTCTCACGAGACACAGGCAATGAGACCCACGTCGGCCATGGTCCTCAACCCTGGCGGCGCTTTGATCACCGCGGGGATTGCGTTCACCATGATGGCACAGGTGGCGATGTCGCCGTGGATTCCATCCTTGATGGTGAGCTCGATGTCGGGGACGCCCTCGATCACGATCCGGTCTCGGGGGTTGGGCTCGCCGAGAGCCGCGCGGAATATGAGGGTGATGACTTCATCGCCATCCATGTAGCCGCATCCCACTTGCTGAACCCCGACCGCCCTCCCCGGCTGGATGGTGATCTCCGGCGTGGTCACCTTCTGCGTCGCGATCACCGGGGTGAGGATGTCCTCGGTCTTATCGAGGTTCCAGCCCACACCGGAGGCGAGGAGATGCATGGACTCCACGAGCCCCACATGCCGTAGAACCCCCTGATTCGCCTTCTCCTGAAATTCCTCGAGGCTTAGCCCGGCGCCAATCTTTCGTTGAAAAGGGAGCCGCCTGAACTGGGCGTCCTGGATGCGTTCTACGGTAATCCTTCGTATCTCTCGACAGACGCCAGTCATGACCAGCGGGAAGAAATCCATGAGGAATCCGGGGTTGACCCCGGTTGAGAGCACCGACACCTTGTGCTTCTTCGCAGCCTTGTCGATCTCCCCGGCGATCTCCGGTTGCGTCAGCCAGGGATACATGAGCTCTTCGCAGCTTGAGACGACATTCTTGCCGCGGGAGACGATCTCCACGACCTGGGGTTGGATCCTCTCGAGGCTTGAAGTCGTGGTGAGAACGACCACATCAGCATCCAGCTCGCTCAGAACCTCGCGCGAGTTCCCGCTCACCCGCACGCCCAGGGGCTTTGCTAGGCCGGCCAATTCCCCGAGGTCCTGCCCGATCTTCTCCGGGTCGGCATCAACGGCCCCGACAATCTCGAAGCCGGCTTTGTCGGCAACATACTGAACAGTCTTGATCCCGATCGGCCCAACACCAAATTGCATCACCCTAATTTTCTTAGCCATCCATTCACCTTTCCGTGTCCGCGCCTCAGAGGTTGGTAGTTGACTCCGCTCAAAGAGACCCCCAATCCTGCCAGCAAATCATACAGCCCCCCCGCGCACAACCACCAGGCCATGGCCCCGCTGCCGAGGCCCTATTATAATCCAGGTAACAACGGGTGTGAATTCCAGAATTCTCCAGGTCCTGCCGCCTCCGAACGCATGCTGCCTGCAGAGCCGGAAAGGGAGGTGGAGAAGGCAATTCCCGACGGGCAGGGGATAGCCCTGGGAAGGACGTGCGCTTGACACCGAAGAGACCTCTATGCGATAGTTGTTAAATTCCAAGCGGGTTCCCTTCACTCACATCACGAAACAGAGACTCTCGGGCAAGAGAGGAAAACCTTAGACTACCCTATTTGTTGCCGTCCCGCCTACACGGAGTGAACCGCAACCAATAACACTCTGTGTATGGCACTGATTCTCAGGACTACGTGCCGGTGATTGAACGGGTGGAAGGAAGTGCGTTAAAAGATGGGGGCTGATGGCCATTTTCGGAACAAATAGCTGCAGTACTAGCAAATGACCCCGGGAAAGATGCTTAATGGAGAAAGGATCCCATACCTTTTCTCGAATCTGCTCGTTCGTCCGTTAGGGGATGCTGCTAAAATTAACAAGGGGGTGCAAGATGAAAATTTCGAGGTATTGGCTTTTCTTGCTGGTTGGTGTCATCCTAGTCGGAATTGTTCTTATGTCTCCCGTTCTTGCTCAGGAGAAGATGGTCAGGATGGCCTTAAAAGCCTCTGACATCCGATCTCTCGACCCGCACTTCGGGACAACGACGATCGACTACGCGTGCATCGACCCGATGTTCAACGGCCTGGTTCGCTTCA
>Ga0187773_10001283_pt1 | contig 10198 bp, 8 predicted proteins | sample 0216_BV02_MP05_1_FD_133133 | JGI IMG/M metagenome (GOLD analysis project Ga0187773, IMG submission 133133) | Tropical peat soil microbial communities from peatlands in Department of Meta, Colombia - 0216_BV02_MP05_10_MG | ecosystem: Environmental > Terrestrial > Soil > Wetlands > Peat | place...
GCGGCCGGCGGAGCCTCGCCCGGGGGGGCGGGGTGAGCACGCTGCTGCTCGAGGTTGTCGGGCTGACCAAGCACTTCCCGGTGCGGCGCGGGCTCCTGGGTCGGGCCACCGGCCTGGTGCGCGCGGTGGATTCGATCTCGTTCACGATCGACGCGGGGACGACCCTCGGTCTCGTCGGTGAGTCGGGATGCGGCAAGACCACGACCTCGAAGCTGGTGCTCGCGCTCGAGCGGCCGACGTCGGGGGCCATCCGCTTCGAGGGCGAGGACGTGCTGACCCTGGACCGGGCGGGCCTGCGGCGCTACCGGCGCCGGGTCCAGGCGGTGTTCCAGGATCCGTACGCCTCGCTCGATCCGCGGATGCGGGTGGCCTCGATCATCGCGGAGCCCCTCGTGATCAACGAGCGGGTGGATCGGGTGGCCCGGCGGCGGCGAGTCCTGGAGCTGCTGGACCTGGTGGGCCTTCCCGCGCGCGCGGCCGACCTGTTCCCGCACGAGTTCTCCGGCGGGCAGCGGCAGCGAGTGGCGATCGCGCGCGCGCTCGCGCTGTCGCCGCGCCTCGTGGTGCTCGACGAGCCGGTCTCCGCCCTCGACGTGTCGATCCGCGCGCAGATCCTCAACCTCCTGCGCGACCTGCAGCAGCGCCTGGGCGTGTCCTACCTGTTCATCGCCCACGATCTTGCCGCGGTGGCCCACATGAGCCACACCATCGCGGTCATGTACCTGGGGCAGATCGTCGAGTGGGGGCCCGCGGAGGCGGTGGCGCTCCGGCCGCAGCATCCGTACACCCAGGCGCTGTTCTCGGCCGCCCTGCCGATCGACTTCGACTCGCCACCCGCGGAGATCACGCTCGCCGGCGAGCTGCCGAGCCCGCTGACTCCGCCGGCGGGATGCCGCTTCCATCCCCGCTGCGCACACGTCATGCCCCGCTGCGCCAGCGAGGAGCCCGCCCTGCGCCCCCACGCCGGCCGCCTCGCCGCCTGCCACCTGTACTCCTGACGGGGATCCCGAGCTAGGCGAGGAGGAGGCAGGCGGCGCCGGCGCAGGCGAGGAGGGCGGCAGCGAGGCGTCGGGCCAGGTCGGGCTCCCCGAACAGGGTACGGCCGAGCAGGACCGCCAGCACCGCGGACATGCGGCGGATCGCGTTGACATACGCGGCCGGGGCCATGGTGAGGGCGGTGGTCTGCATGCCGGTGCCGGTGACCCCGAGCAGGCCGTGTCCCACGACCGTGACCAGGTTAGTCGGCGCGAAGCTCGCGGCGAAGCCCCGCGGCGTGGTCGCCAGCGCCACCAGCGCGGCGACCACCGCCGCGCCGCCGTGGGCGCACAGGAGATAGCTGGGCGGCCCGATCGTGCGCGCGCCGTATCGATCCACCGCGGCGAGGAAGCCGAGCAGGAACGCGGCGCCCAGCGCGTCGAGCGCGTCGCGCCGGGTGAACAGGGCGCGCAGGCGGCCGAGGTGCCCGATGCCGTCGCCGCCCGAGAGGCTCACGGTCCCGGCGAGCGAGAGCCCGAGGCCGATCCAGCCGAGCACGCTCGGCATCCCACCCGAGAGGACCGCGTCCGGCAGGATGGTGAACAGGGGGCTCAGCGCCAGGATGGGCCCGACGATCGAGATGTCGCCGCGGGCGCTGGCCCGCGCGATGAGCCCGCTCATGCCGAGCACCAGGAACCACGAGGCGACGATCGCCGGCCACGTCCCGTCCGGCGGCACGAACGGGTGCCCGGAGACGAGGAAGAAGACGGCCCAGGTGGACCCGGCCACGGCCTGGGTCCATGCGACGATGACGAGGGGCGGGATCTCGCGCGCCCGGCCCTTCACCACCGCGAACTGCACGGCCTGGGTGAGAGCCGCGCCGAGGGACAGCAGGAACCAGGTCAGACGAGATCGACGCGGGGCACCCCGCTCGCCTCTAGCGCGGCCCGCATCGCCGCCACCTCCGCCGCCGAGGGCGGCAGCACAGGGGGCCGCACCAGCGCGCTCCGGAACAGGCCGCGCAGGACGAGCCCCTCCTTCATCCGCGCGTGGGCGTCGCCCGAGGGCTCGCCAGCGCCGTACACCGCCTCCTTCACCGGCCAGATCCGGTCGTTGATCTCGCGCGCGCGGGCGAGATCGTCGGCCTGCATCGCGGCGAGCAGCTCCCAGGTGAGCTCGGGGATCAGGCTCGCGCAGCCGACCAGCGTGCCGTCCATGCGGTGCACGAAGGTCGGGAAGAGATACTCGTCCATGCAGTTGAGCAGGGAGACGTGCGGGGCATCCGCGCGCAGCGCGCGGATGCCCCGCTCGTAGCGACCCAGGTCCCGCTCTCCCATCTTGAAGCCCCTGACCTGGGGCAGGCCCGCCAGCCGGGTCATGAGCCGGGTCGAGTAGGCGACCTTGGTGTTGGCGGGATAGACGTGCACGATGACGTCGAGCCCGCTCTCCGCTCCGATGGCCCGGATGTACTCGTAGACCGCGTCCTCCCTCACGCCGAAGCGCAGCCACGAGTGGCAGGGCATGACGTCGACCGTGTCGGCCCCCGCGTGCGCGGCAGCACGGGCGTGCTCGATGGCCTCGAACGTTCCCTCCGAGCAGACCGCGGAGACGATGCGCACCCGCCCCGCGACGGCGTCGGCGACCACGCGGGTGACCTGCGCGCGCTCGTCGGGGAGCAGGGAGCCGACCTCGCCGGTGTGGCCGTTCGTCATCAGCGCGGTGACGCCGCGGCAGCCGGCCAGCCAGCGCGCGAAGCGGGCCAGGCCCTCCTCGTCGATCTTGTAGTCGTCGCGGAAGGGCACGGCCATCGCGGGGATGACCCCGTGGAACGGGCGGCTGCTCATCGGTCGATCCTCCCCGCAGACCCTACCCGAGGAGCGCGCGCCAGGTCAAATCGCCCCCGCACGCGCTCGTTGCCGCGTAGAATCACCGGCGACGGCCCGGCGGGCAGGAGGTCATCGACATGCCAGGGAAGAAGACGATCGAGCGGGCCCGGCGGGACGCGCGCGCGGGGAAGGCCCCGAGCACGCAGGCCGGCGAGTTCGTGCGAGAGGAGATGGAGCACATCCGCACGGGCAAGCACGGGGCGCGATCGACCAAGCAGGCCATCGCCATCGCTCTGTCCAAGGCACGCCGGGCCGGCGTCAAGCTGCCGGCGCCTGGCGGCGGCGTGCCGCGCCGCTCGCGCCGTCGTCGTTCCGTGCGGCGGTCGCGTGCGACGCGCCGGGCGCTCCGACGCGAGGGGCGATCGGCGGCGTCCCGCCGGGCGCTGTCGCGCCAGGCCCGCGCCGCCGCCCGACGTCGCCGCCGAGCCCGGTAGCGTCTGGCCGCCTCGGCCGGGCCTTGACGTGTCTCGCGGGGCCCCCTAATGTGCTGGCGGGAGACACGGCCATGCCACGCACGACCTTCGGGCTCATCCTGGCGAATCGAGCGGTCGTTCTCGGCGCGATCCAGGCGCGCGACCTGATCGAGCTGTCCCAGCAGGCGGAGGCCTCGGGCGCGTTCGACGCCCTGTGGGTGGGAGACAGCCTGCTGGCCAAGCCGCGGCTCGAGGCGGTGGCGCTGCTCTCGGCGCTCGCCGGCGCGACCTCGCGCCTCCGGCTGGGGGTGGGCTGTCTGGCCACCTTCGTGCACCGCCATCCGCTGCTGTTCGCCCAGCAGTGGGCGAGCCTCGATGTCCTCTCGGGGGGACGGGCCCTGCTCGCGGTCTGCCTCGGCGGACCCGACGAGCAGAGCGCGGCCCAGGCCCTCGAGCACAAGGTCATGGGCGTCCGATCGAGCGAGCGGGTCGGGCGTCTGGAGGAGGGCATCCAGATCCTGAGGAAGGTCTGGAGCGGCGAGAAGGTGTCGCACCAGGGCGAGTTCTACCAGTTCGAGGGCGTGAAGATCGAGCCGCGCCCGGCCCAGCAGCCGTGCCCGATCTGGATCGCGAGCAATCCGACCGGTCTGACGTGGAAGGGCGGCGCCAGCGCCTCCGACGCGGCGGTGGAGCGCGGTTTTCGCCGGGTCGCGCGGTACGCGGACGGCTGGATGACCAACAAGGTGAGCCCGGCCCAGTTCCGCGACCAGTGGGCACGCATCGTGAGGATGGCGAAGGAGGACGGTCGCGACCCGGAGGTCCTCCAGAGCGCTCTGTACCACAACATCAACATCAACGAGGACCGCCGACAGGCGCTCGAGGAGAGCAAGACATTCCTCGACACCTACTACACGAGCAAGTTCTCGCCCGCGTTCGTCGAGGGGTGGACCGTGGCGGGTAGCCCCGCCCAGTGCATCGCCGAGCTGCGCGAGTACGCGGCGGCAGGCCTCTCTCACCTCTCGCTCCGACTCACCTCCTGGGACCAGCGCGGGCAGCTCAAGCGCTTCCTGGCGGAGGTGGCGCCCGCGCTCGCCGGTGGTCGCTGAGCGGTAGCGCTCCCGGGATGCCCCGGATCCTGACGCGCGGGCAGCTCGTCGCCATCGCGTTGCTGGTCGTAGCGCTCCTGGCCGACGCGGCCCTGTCCATCTACAACATCAGGGCGGTCGCCAACGGGCTGCAGTGGGTGTCCCACAGCCACGAGGTCCTCGCCAAGCTCGAGCAGGTGCTGGCCACCCTGACGGAAGCCGAGACCGCGCAGCGCGGGTTCTTGCTCACCGGGGACCGCGCGTACCTCGCGCCCCACGAGCACGCCCTGGGACGAATCCAAGCCCAGCTGACGGAGCTACGACAGCTCGTCTCCGACAGCCCCGGCCAGAGCCTCCGCCTGCTGCGGATCGAGCAGCTCGCGACCGACCGCCTCAGCGTGCTCGAGCAGGGGATCGGCGCCTACCAGGCCGCCGCCGACAAGACGCGGGCCCTGCTATCGCCCCGGCAGCAGGTGCTCTCCGGCGAGGGCAAGCGCCTCATGGACGCCATCCGCGGGGAGATCACGGGGATGCAGGGGACGGAGAGGGTGCTGCTCGTGCGGCGGGAGGCGGCGTCCCGCGCGAACGCTCGCACCGCGCTGGTCTCGACCCTGGTGGCGCTGGCTCTGGGCCTGCTACTGGTGACGATGGTTCTCTGGCAGTTCGCCCGTAACATCACGACGCGGCGGCGGGCGGGCGATGCGGTCTACGCCGAGCGCGAGCGGCTTCGCACCACGCTCACCAGCATCGGCGATGCGGTGATCGTCACCGATGCCGGCGGCCGGGTGACCCTCCTGAATCCGGTGGCCCAGTCGCTCACCGGCTGGGGACCGGAGGCGGCCGGCCTGCCGCTCGGAGAGGTGTTCCACATCGTCCACGAAGGCACCCGCGCGCCGGTCGAGAGCCCGGTCGCCAAGGTCATCCGCTCCGGTGCCGTGGTGGGGCTGGCTAACCACACGGTGCTGGTCACGCGGAACGGACGCGACGTGCCGATCGACGACAGCGGCGCGCCGATCCGCGACAGCCGGGGACGGATCGTCGGCGTCGTGCTCGTCTTCCGCGACATCACGGAGCGCCGACGGACGGAGCAGGCGACCGAGGAGGCCGATCGCCGCAAGGACGAGTTCCTCGCCATGCTCGCGCACGAGCTGCGCAATCCTCTCGCGCCGATCCGCAACGCGGCCCACACCGTCGGGCTGCTCGGCCGCGACGATTCACGGCTCCAGTGGGTCTCCGGCGTGATCGAGCGGCAGGTGGGGCTCATGACCCGTCTCGTGGACGACCTGCTGGACGTCTCCCGGATCACGTCCGGCAAGATCACGCTCCAGCGCGCCCCCGTGTCGATCCGCGCGGTGCTCGAGCAGGCCACCGAGATGGCGGGGCCGGCCGCGGAGAGCCGTCGACAGCACCTCGTCGTGGAGGAGGCCGAGGGCCTCGGCGCGGTCGACGGCGACCGGGCCCGGCTCGTCCAGGCGGTCGGCAACCTCCTCGACAACGCGATCAAGTACACCGACGAGGGTGGCCGCATCACGCTGGCCGCACACCGGGAGGGGGCCACGGTGGTTATCTCGATCCGGGACAGCGGCGTCGGTATCCCCGCCGACATGCTGCCGCAGGTGTTCGACCTGTTCACCCAGGCCGATCGCTCGCTCGAGCGCCGTCAGGGAGGGCTCGGCCTAGGCCTCACGCTGGTGCGACGCCTGGTGGAGATGCACGGCGGCGTGGTGCGAGCCTCGAGCGCAGGACCGGGTCTCGGCAGCGAGTTCACGATCCGTCTGCCCGTGATGGTGGGCCACGACGGGGCCGCCGAGTCGGAGCCGTCGTCCGCGCCGCCGGTGCCCGACGGGATCCCGCGCCGGGTCCTGGTGGTCGACGACCAGCCGGACTCGACCGACTCGCTGGCGATGCTGCTTCGCCTGCGCGGCCACGAGGTGCACACCGCGGCCGACGGGCCGAGCGCCCTGGAGGAGATCGCGCGCCACCGGCCCGAGGTGGTGTTCCTCGATCTCGGCCTGCCCGGCATGAGCGGCTTCGACGTGGCACGCCGCCTCCGGGCCCAGCCGGAGACCGCTCACCTGCGGCTGGTGGCGCTCACCGGCTACGGAACCGACGCCGATCGCGAGAAGGCCCGCGAGGCCGGCTTCGACGTGCACCTCGCAAAGCCCGTCGACCCGACGACCCTGGACGCTGTCCTCGCCGCCCCGGTCTGATCCGCGGCGGCGGCGTCAGCGGAGGCGCCTCAGAGGCCCCGGTGCTTGAGGAAGCTGCTGAACCACGGACCGACGTAGTTGTCGTGCGTGCTCTTCCGGATCGTCTCCTTGAGCGCCCCGGACTGATGGTGATTGATGCTCTCCGCGACGATCGTGAGCGTCTTCGCACTCTGCTGGTACCGCCACCAGAAGTAGGCCAGGCCCGTCGCGCTGCCGAGCACGAGTCCGCCGAGGAGGATCACCGCCGAGATCAGGGCGACCTGGGCCCGGTCGGGCAGACCCTCGCGCATGCCCTCCTTGGCTCCGCGCACCGCCTGCAGCATCACGTGGCTGGTGAGCCCGCCGAAGCCGGCCTGGTTGACCGGGTCCTCCGCTCCCTCGGCCGCTCCCTTGATCAGCGCCTGGGCCATGTTGCGGCCGGCCACCTGGAGCCGATCCTGCAGCGGGCCCTCGAGGCCCTCGACGAGCGAGACCACCAGCTGGTCGGCCATGCGCTTGGCCAGCCGCTGGGTGGCCGGCGTCACGTCACGCTCGATCGAGTCGCGCAGGCTGGTGGTCGCGACGAGGATGCTCTGCGTCGCCACCGTGCGTAGCTCGGTCTCCAGCTGCGCGCCCGCGGCCTTGATCAGCGCGCGGACCGTGTCGTCGCCGTCGCGGGCGAGGCTGGTCATGGCCTGCGTCACCAGCGCGTCGACCTGTTGCCGCATCTCGGGGGACCCGAGGCGCGTCTGCAAGACCTGCAGGGCGGACTGGGTCATCTCCCGCGCTGCGTCGCGGAGGGTCGGATCGTCGACGAGCACGCCGTGGAGCGTTTGCCGCAGCGGCTCCCGGATCGCGGGGATGCCCTCGCTGATGCCCTGCATCGCGCCGCTGGCCGCGCTCTGTCCGGCGCCGTGGATGTACTCCTGGGTGACGCACCCTCCCAGGCCGGCGACGGTCGGCAGGGCGAGCATGGCGAGCCAGCGGCGAGCGCGGCGATGCGTCGGGAGCGTCAACATGCGCAGCCTCCAGGCACAGGAGATGGTCAGGGTGGTGGCCCACTCGTGTAGCACACGGACGCTCGGGCCCGCAAGCGGCGCCACGAGGCTTGACGGCGGTCGAAATAGGCATAGACTGTTGAGACCTTTTTTCCCGACGGAGGTCGCTTGAGCAGACCCCTGGCCCAGGACGGCTCGCTGGTGCAGGGCTCCATCACGGTGGGTGAGGGGCCCAGCGCCTCGCTCCGCACGCTCGTGCAGTTCGCGTTCCTAGCCGTGCTCGGCGCGCTCCTCTTCAACTTCCACGGCATCTCCGGCCACCTCACCCCGTGGTCGCAGGCCATCGTCAACGCGATCGTGAAGTACACCTACGACACGACCGGCCAGCGCCAGACCCTCGTGGTGCTGTTCCGCGAGCAGAATCTCGCGACCCTGAAGGAGTCGTATCCGATCTCCTACGCCCGGCACGCCGAGGTGCTCGAGGCGCTCTCGCTCTACGAGCCCCGCGCGGTGTTCGTCGACTTCGCGTTCATCGACGCGCGGCCGGGGCAGGACGTCCGGCCCCTGAGCGACGCGATCTGCGCGCTGAAGGCGGTCAACATCGCGGTGTACCTCGCCGCGTCGCCGCTGGCCGCGGGGAGCGGGATGAGCGACGGGCTGCGCGACGGGCTGGACCGGAGCTGCTTCACGCCGGTCAATGTGCAGATGGACGCGGAGACCGGCGCCAGTGGTGTCCTGACCTATCAGGCCTGCCGGAGCCCGGACGGCTCGTGCGCGCGTCGGGACCTGCTGCTGACGCCCGCGTTCGCGATGGCGGCGCCCATGATCGGCCTCAAGCGGACCGACGCCCAGCAGATGGAGATCATCTGGGGCAACCGGGTTTCCACGCTGAACGAGTCGTGGATGGACTGCACGAGCGCCGGCGCCTTCGTCGACCTGCGCCAGATGCTCAAGGAGAACCCGCTGGCGTCGAAGCGGCTCTGCCCGCACACCAACACGATCTCGGTCCTGCACCTCCTGGGCCACTTCGACCAGGGGCTGAAGGATTCGGTGGTCAAGGGCAATACCGTGTTCTACGGCGGCAGCTTCGCGATGGCGGGCGACCGGGTCGTCTCTCCGGTGTTCGAGGATCTGCCCGGGGTGTACCTGCACGCGATGGCCTTCGACAACCTCCTCACGTTCGGCAAGGACTTCAAGCGGGCCGAGCAGCACGGGCTCTCGCTCTCGCGGGTGGTGAACGGTCTCCTGCTCCTGTTCACGATCGTGCTGCTGCTCCTGGTCGACAAGCCCCCCGCCATCGCCCGCCGCCTCCTCGAGCGGCTGGGCACGGTCGGTCCGCGCGTGAAGTGGCTCGCGCTCGGCGTGGCGGTGGGCTGCGTCGCGGTCACCGCGGTGGTCCGGACCAGCCTCCTCGCGATCCTGCTGCTGGTGCCCTTGGTGATCGGGGTCGTCGCGGTCCTGCACCTCGCCGTGACCCATCCCGAGCGCAAGCCGACCGCGAAGCAGTTCTTGTGGTCGGGCGTGCTGGGCGCGACGATCCTGGCGGGCGCGGCGCTGCTCTTCGTCGGCGTCGACGCGCGCTACGGGATCGAGGCGGCGCTGCTCCTGGTGGTCCTACCCGGCTACTTCGTCTACAAGGCCCTCGTCGCGCGCGACGTGCTGTTCGTGGCCACCACCGGCCTGCTGATCGGGGCCGCGGTGGTGAGCTTCCTGCCGCCGATCAACCTGGGGCCGCGCAACATCGTGGCCTACGTCGCCTTCTTCGAGGTGGCGCGCCACGTCCTGAGGAGCGCGGACCAGGCGGCGCGTCAGTACTTCCGCCTGCGGCGGGAGCAGCCGGCCCCGAGCGACTGGGGCGTGGGCGCGGGCGTCCTGGCGCTGATGGACTGGATCTTCGCCCTGTGGGTGCGGGGCGACGACGAGGAGACGACTCATGAGGGGGCAGCTCGTGCGGTGGCGTGAGGGGATCGTGGTCGGTCTGCTCCTGACCGCGGGCGGTGCGGCGTGGGCGCAGGAGAGCTTCAACGTGACCGGGCTGCGGATGAACAAGGTCACGCTGTACAAGGACTGCAGCATGGACAAGGGGGTGCCGTTCACCCGCGAGGATCTGGAGAAGCGGAAGCCGTTGCGGGCGACCCGGGACCCGAACACTTCCGTCCACTACTGGGTCAAGCTCGACGACGGCAACTACTGCGTGAAGGCCTTCGCGGTCGAGACCGACAAGTCGGTCCCGGTGACCAAGGACGAGGAGTGCAATACCCGCGTGGCGGGCCGGCCGCCAAAGACCGGTGCGGTCCGCGGGGTTGGCGAGGGATGCGGCAAGTGACCCGCGGCGTGCGGGCCCTCGCGCTGCTGCTGGTGGCCGGCTGCGCCGGCGGAGGCGGCGGCGAGGGCGCGAAGCCAGCGTCGTGGACGCCCTCGTTCATGGCCCCCAAGGGCTCCAACGCCACGCTCCTGTCGGGCGTGAAGGCGGGGCCGTACGTGCCGTCGAGCCTCGCGGTGGGCGAGGAGAAGGACCTGGCCCAGCACCGCAGCGACGCGCTGGGCTACGTGCGCTCGGCCGCGCTCGAGCAGTACCTCAACGAGGCGCGGCAGCGACTGGTGACGATCTCGGGCAAGACCGGGGTGCCGGGTCGGGTCATCGTCCTCGCC
>Ga0187773_10001284_pt1 | contig 10197 bp, 9 predicted proteins | sample 0216_BV02_MP05_1_FD_133133 | JGI IMG/M metagenome (GOLD analysis project Ga0187773, IMG submission 133133) | Tropical peat soil microbial communities from peatlands in Department of Meta, Colombia - 0216_BV02_MP05_10_MG | ecosystem: Environmental > Terrestrial > Soil > Wetlands > Peat | place...
ACCACCGCAGCGGCTCTTGCCCGCGAATGTGCGCGTAAGATTGGAATCAAAGTGCAGGAACCGAATCTGGCCGTTGCTCCCTCCGCCCTGGACATCGAATCGGCGCTCGCGGGATGGTCGCGCGCGGTGGCGAGGCGCGCGCACCTGGCGGAATCCTCCGCCCGGGCCCTGGCGGAATGGCATGGCGCAGGCGCGGCCGAGATCGCGCACGCCGCCGCCATGGACGAGCGCCTGCGCGAGCCGCTCTGCGATCACTCGCCGCACATCGTTGCCGAAGCCGTGGCCGCGGTGCGCCGCGAATGTGCCGTCACCCTGGCTGACATTCTGCTACGGCGCGTGCCGGTCGCCCTGGGCTGGTGCTGGAGCGACGCCTGCAGCCGTGCCGCCGCGCGGCGCATCGGCGACGTCATGGGATGGAGCCTGTCGCGCATCGCCCGCGAGCGTGAAGCTTTCGAAGAAGAGCGCGCAAGATTCCTGAAGCGCGCGGAAGCGGTGGCCAGCCGCTGATCTCCGACCCGGCCGCGGCGGGCGGAACATTTCCCATTACCACGGCGTATCGCAGACCATGAACGAGACGGTTGCGGTCATTCGCAGCCCAGACGGTGCCGGCCCCTCATCGCTGAGGTCGCCCACCACCTGGGTTGGCCTCTTCCTATCGCTGTTCGGCATGTTGCTCGTCCGCCAGGCGACCCGACTCATTTTTCCGGCCGGGGAAGCAGTGGGCATTGGGATCAGAGAGGCTATTTATCTGGCCAGCGCGGCGGTAATGCTTCTGTTGGTGACGCGGCTCGAAAAGTTGCCGCTCACGTCGATCGGATTGGGAACTTCAACCTGGTGGAAATCGTTGGGATGGGGGTTGGTGACCGCGGTGATTTGTGCGGCCTTTGCGCTCGTACTCGTCCGTCTGACCGGCTACGGCCACGGACCCGCAGTTCTGGATCGTTTGCCGCTTTGGCTCGTCACGGTGGTCGTATTTCGGGCTGGGATCGTGGAGGAGTTGTTCTACCGCGGCTACGCCATTGAGCGTCTCCAGTCCATGGGGCTCGGCCGCTGGGCGGCGGCGATCATCCCACTCGCGATCTTTTCCGTCGGGCACTGGACTGGAGGCGCGGCCAACATCCTGATCGCGGCGGTGCTGGGCGGGGTTCTGACCGCGTTCTACCTGTGGCGACGCGACCTGGTGGCGAACATTTTCGCCCACACGCTGGTCGATTTCGTGGCCAACGTTGTGCCCAAACTTTTTGCGTGACATTCAGGTACGGGTTCCCAGCGTCCGCGCTAGCAACGCCGTGTCATCGGAGATGATGGCGTCCGCGCCCCACTCGGCCAGGCAGCGCATCTGGCGCTCGTCGTTTACCGTCCAGACGAACACCTTGCGCCCACCAGCGTGGACTTCATCGACTAGCTGGCGGTTCACCAGCCTGTAATGCGGGATGACGTACTGGCCCGGGAGGCTTGTCCAGCGCGCCAACTCACGCTGCGTGTCGCAGATGAAGCCGGCGATCAGCCGGCGCGCTGACACAGCCCGTACCACGTCGGGAAAAAATGATGACACCACATATCCCCTCCGCGCCGGACTTTCCTGCAAGCAGGCGATAACCGCATCCTCAAGGCCTGCAACTTTTAATTCGATGTCCAGGAACGCGCGTGACGCAAACCGTGCCAGTACGTGCTCCAGGCACGGCGGGCCTCCGGCGCGCGGATAGATCTCGGTGTATGTATGACGTGCCACGTCGATGCCAGCGAGCTTCGGATCGTGGCAGATGATGCCGCGGCCGTCGGCTGTGAGCCGCATATCGAACTCGAAGCCGTCGCAGCCGTGTTCGAGTGCGAGGTCAAACGCGGGGAGCGAATTTTCAGGCGCGTAGCGGCGGGCGCCACGATGCCCCAGCAGCAGCGGACGGCTAGTCGAGGTCGATGTCACGCACGCGCGAGATGTCGGGCGCTTCCTTGGCGCGCTTCAGGGCTTCCTGGAACTTCTTGTCCAGCAGGTCGGCCTTGTGCTTCTCGGCCTCCACCGACTGGCGGAAGATGGACTCCTTGCGCGCGTCTTGCTCCTTCATGGCGCGGGCGGCCTCTTCCATGTCGGCGAACGTCTTGGGTCGAACCGGCGCGGTGTGCGCAATGACCGCTCCGGTAGCGCCGTCCACCTTCAGTACCGCACTGCAGCAGGGACAGGTGACCTCGAACTGTTTGGGACCCTTGGCCATGCTGGAATGATAGCGCGATTCGGACAAAACCCCCACCTTTTGAGAAGCTAAGGGTAGGGCACCTGCTCGGGGTTACAGATATACGACCTGGTGGTCCGGACATCCAGTCTTGGCGGCGTCATAGAGTGTGAGCAGCAGTTGAGTGCCGTAGCGCCCGAGGAACGACATTGCCCCGATCACGCGCTCTTGGGGCTCCTTTTGCGGAAAGAGTGAACTGCTGAGCAAGGCGGCGTGCAGGGCGGTCTCCTCGCTGCGGCGCAATTGGGCGCGGGCGGCACGCTCGCGCAGGCGATCGAGCTGATAGTGGATCTTGGAGCCGGCGCGCTCGGCTGCTTCGACCAGCGTTGGGTCCAGCCGCTCGAGCGACGCCCGGATACTGGCCATCGAACCTTCGAGCCCCTCGGTCGCGGCGTCGAAGCTGGCGTTGATGTCGCCAGGCAGCGCGCGTTCGGCAATCAGCACGCGCAGGTGCTCAGGATCGCGAAAAGCGTCCGCTGGCGCGAGCCCGTACCGCTGCAGCAGGCGCTGGATGCGCGGCTCGACCAGCGTGGCGCTCAGCCGCGGAAGGATTGGTGTCACGCGCCCCAATAGCTCCTCGTAGACCACCGCCGCCTGCGCGAAGTACGCGACCTCCGCCGGACCGCCGACATACGCCACCGTGGGCAGAAGGTAGTCCTGGACCACCGGTCGTAGCAGCACATTGGCGCTGAACTCCGCCGGCCGCTCTGTAATGCGCCGCAGCAGCTCCTGCTCGCCGAGCTTCTCGCCGGCGATGGTGAAATCGCCGTTCGCCCGATGCACGGGAACCCGGCCGTCGTCTTTCATCGAAAACAGCAGCGTGGACGACGGCGTCACCTTCACCTGCGCGTGGTAGCCGGCGGCCTCCAGCTCGCGACTGCGCTCGAGCAGGGCCTCGTCGAGGTCGCTCGCGGCGACGACAGCGGCGCGGTACACCGGCTCGGCGATCTCGTGCAGCTCCGGGTCAGAAGCGTCGATCAGGATCACGCCGGAGTGCTGGAAAAGGCGCGAGAAGAGCCTGGCGAAAGCGCCACCCAAGGTCTCGCCGGAGCGATAGCTCTGGCGCAGAAAGCCGGCCGTCTCGGAATCGCCCAGCAGGCGCGCCGCTTCCTCGGCTCGCGCCTCGATTTCGGGGCCAAAGCGCACGACGCTCATGGGTGCATCCTCGGGTCCATGTGCTTCGGTGGCGAAAGGAACGAGCGACCCATCGGGCCCGAGCAGGGTCACATGGTTAACCTCAGCGAGGTCATGGTCCTCAGTGGCCAGCCAGAAGACCGGCACACACTCCTGGCCGGCGTGGGTGAACTCGGTCCCCAGCTTAATGGCCGTGAGCGCCTTGTAGATGGAGAACAGCGGCCCGCCGAAGAGCGCCACCTGCTGCCCGGTCACCACCGCCGAGGCGCCAGAACGGAAGCGTGCGATGTTGTCGAGCGTCTCTTGCGATGCACCCCAGGTTCGGTTCTGTCGCTCCAGGATGGCCGCCACCCGCTCGCGACGCGCCGCGTCGTAGTGCAGACGCGAGACCTCGTCCTTCTGCCAGTCGCGCGAGAAGGGCGCGCACGGGAAGAAGCGCCGGACGTTATCAAAGTGGTAAAGGTAGTCGAGAAACAGGCGGGTACTGTGCGGGACCTGCTGGAATGATAGACAGTAAGACTCCGCCACGCGCTCCTCGACCCTCGGGGATTAGACGTAACCGCCTCGATTTGGATGCCGCACGGGCAGGCACGATGCGGGAAATTGACCTGTTCTCTTGTGCAGCAGAAGCTTGAACACCACGTATAGCCTGCCCCGAGCGAAGTCGAGGGGCGGATTCAAGCGGATGCTCGCCTGCGAGTCTTTCGTGTCGATCCTGCATCCAATAGGTAGTTGACTTCCAGCAACTTCCCTCCTAACGTAGAAGTAGTTCTTTGACCAGCCGCAAGGGCGTAAACGCGCCCGTGTCGTAACCGTGGGGGCGCCACGGATTCGACGGAGATGCTTGCGGCGAAGAGGCATGCCGGGGTGCACACACCCGTAATCGCGTGCAAAACGATAAGTGCCAACACACAGCTGGCATACGCTGCTTAATTGATTAAGTAGCCGTCCTCCGCGGCCAGGTCCGCGGGCTGCGGAAGGGCGTCGCACAGCGGACTGGCCTGCGGCGCTCGGCCCGTGCGCCGCGGGTGAGATCATCGGGCTAGTGGCTCGCGTTTCTTGTCGGTTCTGAGCGCGGGTTGCGAATGTTTCCGGCGAAGGCCGGAAGCGGGAACCCGACTAAGCATGTAGTCTCTTGGCCAGTGACATTTTCGGACGCGGGTTCGACTCCCGCCGCCTCCACCACTCTATCTACTTTGTTTTGTATTAGTTAACGGCTTGCGATTCGCCGCGTAACTGCGGCGTATTTTTCGTGTCGAGATCGAAGTTCCATGTACGCCGCACGTCGGCCTCTAGCTGTTCCTGTCGCGCCGCTACCCAAGGCGAATAATGCTTCTCGGTTACCTTGGTTGACTGATGCCCCAAGAGAATCGAAACGCGCTCCAGCGGTACGCCCGCCAATAACAATTCCACGCGCAAACGTGTCGCGGAAGCGATGCGCGTGTCCATTCGGAACCCCGGCGAGTTTGAATAGCTCCGCAGAGTTCGCTGCCAATCGCCTACGGCGCTCTTCGGTTTGGATTCGCCGCTCGAGAAGTAATACTGTCGGCTCTCGGTGGTGAAGGCTTCGGGCCCTAGCGTTACGGCTTCGGGCAGCGGGCAATAGACAACGGTTCCCGTCTTGGCCGTAAGCAAAAACAATTTGCCCTCTCGAATGCGGTCCTGGCCAAGGGTAACAGCGTCCCGAATACGCAATCCCGAATATCGCAGCAACAGCACCAAGGCGCGAAGGCGCAGCGCGTTGAACAGTTGGTGAGAAGGGGATTTCACAACATCTATGAAGTCGTCGGCCTCATTGGCATTCATCAACGATTGCGCCGCGATACGGATTCCGCCGCTCAGAGGTCTACGCCGCTGCCCGTCCTTTTTTCCTCCCATCTCGCAAGGTCAACGCCCTTGACGAGCAGCCAGACAATCAGCAACAACAACCCGGGCAACATCAACACCAAAAACCAGCCCGACCGATATCCGGGCGCGAGCACGACGGCGAAGTTGCTCCCGATAAACGCAAAACCGGCCAGCGTCATAAGAATGCCGAGAAACTTCGGGAAATAGCCCGACTGATACATCAGGTACCCACGCAGGGCCCAAGCGACCCCGTAGAACACGGTGAATGCCGCCGCACCCACCCCAAACAACTTGAACGACAGCAGGGCGAGCGAATTCAGTTGATCGGGCGAGAAGCTCCTCAGAGAACCCGCACCTCTCAGCGCGAGCGTCGGCGCAAAGTAAAACAACTCGGCGGCTGCGAAGGTGGCGGTGCCGATCAGGCCAAAGAACGCAGCGAGCAGCGACACATACCTTTGGACAGGCTTCAGCAGCACGTAGAAGATCAGCGCCAGGCTGATGTCGCAACATGCTTCGACCAGGTACCCGGCAAAACCGAGTCGAAACAAGAGATCGAAGGATTTCAGGTTCTCGACTGTGGCGGCAGCATCAGTCGCCACGATGACCTTCGATGGGATATACGCCTCGCCGAAGCCGCCCGCAACGAACGAGAGCAGGGCCAGCACGCCTGCAACCCGTGCGTACGTCTGTACCGCCGACCTACGCTGGCAGCCAAGCTGACTGGCTTTGACCGCGACAGTACTCATCGCAGTGGCCTCCTGTGGTATGCACCGCTGGACGCATGGTAGTTCAGATCAATTGGCGATAACAGATGGGATGAGAAGGCCGGTCTCCGAACGGGATGCTGTACGCTCCCAGGTTATGGACGTGCTCGAAGCACAAGAGGTGCGCTTCCCTCAGGGCTTCAAAGAAGCCCCACACGGCGATTACGAATAGCAGGCCAACGGAACGGATGGTTCACGCCGGGCGTTTTGGCCTTTGCCCTATTCAACGGCTTGCTTCATGCGGCAATTGGTCAAGGAGTCCCTGGCTTCCTGACCAGCTTCATGTCTGGATATGGCATCACGGTCATTCCCGCAGTGACGAAAAATGCTTGGGGGAGTCCCATCTTTCAGACAGCTACGAACGCAGTCGGTGGGATATGAGCACGTGGCTGGAGCGGGCTCGGCTGCTGCGTAGTTGTTGAAAAATCGCCATCTCACTAAGAATCCAGGCGGAGGGTCAATCTGGGGTTGGTTCGCGGTGTGCCCTGTTCACAACAATTATGTTGTGGCATGCTCTGCAGCGGAGAAATCGTATGTCGAAGTCGCGTCGGCAGTTTCTCACCCAGGCAAGTTTGAGTTTCTTGGCGGCAGTGATTGCTTCTCGTACTGAGGCGCAATCAACCCAGGAACCGATTGCGGGAGCCCCACCGGCGTTCGGCACTGCTCCGCCTGTAGGGCCGGAGGTCTCGCCTGCCACGTTCACGGAGGCCGAAAAACTGGTTCGCGTCGAGATGACCGCAGCCGAGCGTGGCCAAGCTGCCGCGAACTGGCGCAGCGCCATGGCGCCCCTGTACGAGCGGCGCACGGGACCGCACAAAGTTCAGATAGGGGCAACCGTCGCTCCCTACTCACTCTGGAATCCAATCCTGCCGGGGCAGAAGGCCGCGCCGCAGCAAGAGCAATTCATCTGGAGCAAGCCTGACCCGGGACCGCTCCCCTCCCGCGACGAGGACATCGCTTTCGCCCCCGTGACGCACCTGGCGCGCTGGATCGAAACGCGTCAGCTCAAATCAGAGCGCCTGACGACGATTTATCTGGAACGTCTCAACCGCTTCGATCCTAAGCTTCGGTGCATAATCACGCTCACTGAATCGCTTGCACTGGAGCAGGCACGCAAAGTTGACCAGGAGATCGCCGCCGGGCAATATCGAGGACCACTGCACGGTATTCCCTGGGGCGCCAAGGATCTGCTCGACACTGCCGGCATTCCCACGACGTATGGCGCGGAGCCATTCAGGAACCGTGTACCCCGCGAAGATGCCACTGTTGTCCGGCGTCTACGCCAGGCTGGCGCGGTACTGGTCGCGAAGCTAAGCTTGGGCGCGCTCGCGCTGAACGATATTTGGTTTGGCGGACAGACGATGAATCCATGGCTGCTCGAAGAAGGATCGTCCGGTTCAAGCGCGGGACCGGGCGCAGCCATCGCCGCCGGCTTGGTGGGCTTCGCAATCGGCAGCGAGACTCTGGGCAGCATCGTTTCGCCTTCGATGCGTTGCGGGATCACGGGATTGCGTCCTACCTACGGCCGGGTGCCGCGCACCGGCGCTATGCCCCTTTGCTGGTCACTCGACAAACTCGGCCCCATGACCCGACGCGTGGAAGACTCGCTGCTGGTGTTACATGCGATCTCCGGCCCTGACGCAGGCGATCTCAACAGCGTTCCCAGCCGGATTGACTACGACGCAGGCGCTGGTGCGCAGGGGTTGCGCGTGGGCTACTTCCCGGCATGGATGAAAGAAAACCCGGCAACCGACGTCGACCGCGCAGCGCTTGCGACCGTGAAGAAGATCGGTATGATGCCGGTCGAGGTTTCCCTTCCGGAGTGGCCGTATGACTCCCTCGACCTGATCCTGTTCGCCGAAGCCGCGGCAGCATTCGAAGATCTCACGCTCAGTCGCGGGGTGGACGAACTCAAGGTCCAGGTGCCGGATGCCTGGCCGAACAGTTTCCGGCAGTCGCGCTTCCTTTCCGCCGTGGATTTTGTCCAGAGCGATCGCCTCCGGCGCAAAGTTGCCGAAGAGATGGCTCGCGTCTTCTCGCAGGTGGATCTGCTGCTGGTGCCCTCACTTCGCGACGAAATGCTGACTATCAGCAACTTCACCGGATATCCGTCGCTCACGCTACGCGCGGGATTTGTAGAGGTTTCGGAGGCGCGCAGCGACTGGGCGCCCGATCCGAGCCATCCGCTCCCCAAGTTTTCACCACCACGCCGCGTACCACACGGCGTAACCCTGATCGGGCGGCTTTTTGATGAGGGAACGCTGGGCCGCGCAAGCTTGGCGCTGGAGCGCAGCTTCAACGTAGCCGACGAGCGGCCGCCGGGTTTCTAGGCCCACCACCACAACAACGGATGTGCGTCAGCCAGTTGTTGAAAAATCCCCTTCTCTAAGTTTCGGGCCGGGATGCCCGATTCGGGCGAAACTTACGTGAAGTCCTGTGGCTGTTGAAAAAGTCGGTCTCCGGCGAAAGAGCGGTCAAAATCGGTGACCTAAAATGTGCCTGACCCGAGAGAATTGTTTATACAGCATCCTGACGCGAAGTAATTTTTGCCGATTTCTCGAAAAAGAGTTTGTCGACAGCCATGCCTGTTATCAACAATTACTCGTTTGGTGTGCACGCGGCATGCGCCAAGCTTCGGTAAAAGAACGGCACCCGCAGCAAAAATCGTGGAACTTGGCTCCATGCCGGGGACGTACCTGCACTGAGGAGGGAGTATGAATTCTCGTTCTGCTCTTGTGGCCGCGATTCTGCTGTCGTTCTCTATCCTCGCCTTCGCGCAGGGTTCGCAAGCTGTTGCACAATCGGCGGCCCAAAAGGCGTTCGAAAACATCAAGAGCCTCGCCGGGAATTGGGAAGGCCCGCTGACCACCGTCCCCAAGCTGCCGGAGATCCCCGATGGCGACCGCATCCACGTGAGCATGCGCTTGACCTCGCGCGGGCACGCGCTTATGCATGAGATCCCCGGACCGGACGATAGCAACGATCCCCTCAAGCACGATCATCCGGTGACTGTGTTTTATCTGGATGGCGATCAGCTGATGCTGACGCATTACTGTGATGCCGGGAACCGGCCGCGCATGTTCGCCAAGCCGTCTCCCGACGGCAAGACCATTGAATTCGATTTCCTCGATGTCGCCGGCCCAACCAAGGCCGTGGTCATGAACCACGCCGTCTTCACGTTCATCGACGAGAACCACCATACTGAAGACTGGACTTACTCGATGGGCGGGGATAAGCGGCTGGTGGCGCATTACGATCTGCGGCGCGTCAAGTAAGCCGCAGTCGGCTCTCATGACTATGAACTCCGTCGTTCTCAACTGCGCCACGTACGCTGCGCCCTGCCAGAACCTATCTCGCCGCCCCAGGTTGCCCCTTCATAGTGATGTAACTCTCTCATTTCGCCGTGGTACCAAAACTCGGTCCGGGCAAGCATAATGAAGGTCAACATCCATGCCGATTCTCGCCCTACCGCGATTGTCCGCCGGAATGTCCGCGAGGTTCTGCTTATCCTGGTACGGACCGATGAAAACTTTAAGAGTAGCGGGGCTGTTGTGCGCTTCCGTCCTCCTATTTCTCGCGGGCTGCGACCGCATGGCCCGGTCTTGGTATCTGAGCAGCTATGATCGCGACATCAGCAGTTCCACACATGCTATCGAGACCGCTCGCGATAACGCCCACCGCGCAGCGGCATATACAAAGCGAGGCAGCGCCTATTCGGAAAAAGCCCGCTATAGCCGGGCTTTCAAGCTGATCTCCACTGATGAATACGAGCGCTTGTTCGGCCTTGCCGTCAAAGATCATGACCACGCCATAGCGCTCGATCCCGCCAGCGCCGAGGCCTATTACAGCCGCGGGGTAACCTATAACGACCGGGCCAACCTGGAGGTCGTGGCGAACGGCAGGTTGGTGGGCAGTGATGCCGCCCGGAAGGCTTGGTTCGACCCGGCAACCGCCGATTTCAAGAAGGCCATCGAGAGGGACGGCCGGCACTATCTGGCGTGGGACAGACTCGGCATGGCCCATGAGATGACGGGCGAACTCGACCAGGCTATCAGCGACTACTCGCAAGAGATGGCGCTGAATCCGCTGGGCAGGACGCGCTTGGCCGACGCCTACTGCGCACGCGGGGATTCTGACCAAAAAGAGAAGAAGTATGATGCCGCCATCGCGGATTACGAGAAATCAATCGACACCGGCGCCACCGCCGACGGCTGCTCGTGCGA
>Ga0187773_10001285_pt1 | contig 10197 bp, 6 predicted proteins | sample 0216_BV02_MP05_1_FD_133133 | JGI IMG/M metagenome (GOLD analysis project Ga0187773, IMG submission 133133) | Tropical peat soil microbial communities from peatlands in Department of Meta, Colombia - 0216_BV02_MP05_10_MG | ecosystem: Environmental > Terrestrial > Soil > Wetlands > Peat | place...
GCCGTCTCCTTCAGCCCGCGTTCCATCGCCAGCGGGTGGCCGGCTACGGCGACGTGATGACCACACTCGCCGCGCGACACATCGCCGGCTGGAAGGACGGCGACGTGGTCGAGGTGCACGCCGAGATGATGGCGCTCACCCAGGCGATCGTCGGCAAGACGCTCTTCGGCGCCGACGTCTCCGGGGCCGCGCATGAGGTGGCCCAGGCGGCCCGGGTGCTGGCCGAGGACTTCGCGGCGCGCCTGCGCAGCCTGCGGCTGATCCCGTACTGGGCTCCGACGCCGCAGAACATCCGGTCGCGCCGGGCGATCCGGCGTATCGACACGCTCATCGACCGCATCATCGCCGAGCGCCGTGCGAGCGGTGAGGACCGAGGCGATCTCCTGTCCATGCTGCTCCACGCCCAGGACGCCGACGACGGGTCGCGGATGATCGGCCGGCAGGTCCGAGACGAGGCCATGACCATGTTCATGGCCGGCCACGAGACGACCGCGGTCGCGCTGTCGTGGAGCTGGTACCTGCTCGCCCAGAATCTGTCCACCGACGCCCGGCTCGCCGACGAGCTGCGCGAGGTCCTTGCCGGCCGGCCCCCCTCGGTCGCCGATCTGCCGCGGCTCCGGTACACCGGAATGGTCGTCTCCGAGGCGATGCGGCTCTATCCGCCGGCCTATGCGATCGCGCGCCAGGCGGCGCGCCCGACCGAGATCGGCGGTCATGCGATCGCGGCCGGCGACATCCTCATCGCGCCGGCCTGGGTGATTCACCGGGACCGGCGGTGGTTCGAGGATCCCGAGGCCTTCCGTCCGGAGCGGTGGGCGGATGGTCTCGCCCAGCGTCTGCCCCGCTTCGCCTACTTCCCCTTCGGTGGCGGGCCGCGTCAGTGCATCGGGAACAGCTTCGCTCAGATGGAGGCGGTCCTGCTCCTCGCCACCATCGCGCAGTCCTTCCGGCTCTCGCTGGTTCCGGGTCAGCGGATCACGCCCACGCCGTACGTCACGCTGCGGCCGGAGCCGGGCATCCGGGTCGAACTCGCCCGTCGCGCCTAGCCCGGGTCGTCCGGCCGACCCGGGGCGATCTCGTCCGCGTAGCAGACCGGAGAGGCCAGCGGGCTGGGCTCGCCCTGGAAGGCCTCGCCCAGGAACACGAGACCACCCGGATCGCGGCGATAGACCCCGCGCTCCGTGACCACCCAGTCCATCGGGACGTCCCAGGCCTGAGGGTCGATGGTGGGCATCCGGGCGAGCTCGTAGGCGACGCCGATGGCGATGGGGCGCCCCTCCTGGGCGGCCAGGGTCCGGTCGAAGAAGCCGGCGCCGTAGCCCAGACGATGGCCGGCCTCGTCCCAGCCGTTCATCGGCACCAGCACGACAGTGGGAGCCACCGGGTCGGAGTGTGCGGGGTACGGGATGCCGAGAGGGCCCTCGGCGAGGGCCACGCCCTCGTGCCATTCGCGGAAGGCGAGCGGCCGCCCCGGACCGAGCACCACCGGGAGCGCGGTCACCGCGCCGCGCTCGCGGAGCCGGGTGACCAGGGGCCGCGCGTCGTACTCGCCGCGCAGCGGCCAGCAGAACGCCAGCCGCGCGGTCGCGAGGCCGGGAAAGGAGCGCTCGAGGTGCACGTCGATGCGACGCCGGAGCCCCTCGAGGGTGGCGGGGTCGAGTCGCTCGCGCGCGGCGATCAGCCGCTCGCGCTCGGCCTTGCGCCAGCGCCTCAGCTCCTCCCCGGTCATGCCGCCGGTGCGTGGCGCCACGACGTCACTATAGCAGTCGCGCTATACTCCGCTGACCCTCACGACGAAAGGACACGGCCATGCCCACCTTCCAGCACGGCGATGCCACGATCTACTACGAGGAGTTCGGCCAAGGCTTCCCGATCCTCACGTTCGCCCCGGCCGGCCTGCAGTCCACGATCGAGGTCTGGAGCCGGCCGGCCGCGCCCGTCAACCCCACCACCGAGCTCGCGACCAGCTTCCGCGTGATCGCGATGGACCAGCGCAACGCGGGGGGCCGCTCCCGGGCCCCGATCACCGCCCGGGACGGCTGGGCCACGTACACCGCTGACCACATCGCGCTCCTGGACCACCTCCGGATCGACCGGTGTCATCTCTACGGGCAGTGCATCGGCGGGTCCTTCATCCTGAGCCTGCTCCGGACGCAGCCCGAGCGCGTCGCCTCCGCGGTGCTCGCCCAGCCCATCGGTCGGGTCGGCACGATGCCGGCGGCCCGCTCCGCGAGGTTCGAAGCGTGGGCCGAGACCCTGAGCGATCATCCCGAGGCCACGCCGGCGGTCCTGGACGGGTTCTACCGGAACATGTACGGACCCGACTTCGTCTACTGCGTCGATCGCACATTCGTATCGACGTGCGCGACGCCCTGCCTGGTCCTGGCCGGCAACGACGAGGCGCACCCGCTGCCGATCTCCGAGGAGCTGGCTCGGCTGCTGCCGCGCTGCGAGTTCATCCGGGAGTGGAAGACGGGCGACGCGCTGACCTCTGCGCGGGCGCGGGTCAGGGAGTTCCTGTCCAAGCACACGCCCGGGGTCCGGGGGGCATGATATAGTCGGCCGGCGCTGATGCACGACGAGTGGCCCTGGGTACGTCGCCTCGACCACACGCGGCCGCGAGGGCCGATCTCCCTCATTCCTGCCTGCGCGCTCGATCCGTCACCCAGTTGGGAGGTGTCATGACCGAACGTCGCCGGTTCATCGCCACGGCAGGCGGACTGGTGGCAGCCGCGGCCGCCACCGCCATCGAGGCGCCGCGCGTCATCGCGCAGCCGAAGATCCAGTGGCGGATGTCCACGAGCTGGACCGCAGCGCTCGCCATCCAGGGGGCGGCCCAGCGGCTGGCCAAGGTCGTCGAGGAGATGAGCGGTGGTCGCTTCCGGATCGAGGTCTTCCCGGGCGGGCAGATCATGCAGCCGTTCGACTGCTTCGCGGCCACCTCGCAGGGCCGGATCGAGGCGTTCATGGGCTGCTCGTACTACTGGGCCCAGCAGGAGCCGGCGGTCGAGTGGTTCACCACCATCCCGTTCGGCATGAACGCCGAGGGCATGAGCGCCTGGTACACCGACGCCGACGGCCTCAAGCTCTGGGAGGAAGCCTACGCCCCGTTCAACCTCGTGCCGCGTCCGGGTCCCTCGATCGCCCCGCAGATGGCCGGATGGTTCCGGAAGCGGATCAACACCATCGGGGACTACAAGGGCCTCAGGATGCGCATCCCGAACCTCGGCGGCAAGGTGATCGCCCGCGCGGGGGGAACCTTCGTGACCACGCCTGGCGGCGACATCTACGCGGCGCTCGAGCTGGGCGTGATCGACGCCGCCGAGTGGATCGGGCCACACGACGACATGGCGCTCGGGCTGCACAGGACCGCACGCTACTATTACTACCCCGGGTGGCACGAGCCGGGCACCACGACGGTATTCGGCTTCAACAAGAAGGCCTACGAGGGCCTTCCCGTCGATCTGCAGCGCATGCTCGACCACGCGTCGGCCGCGGTCGACGTGTATGGGCATCGGGACCACCACGCGAAGAACGCGATCGCGCTCGACCGGCTGCGCGTGGAGTTCAAGGACAAGGTCGAGGTGCTCCTGCTCCCGACGGCGGTGCTACGCGATCTGAAGAAGCTGTCGGGTGAGGTGATCAGGACGGAGTCCGAGAAGAGCCCGATGGGGCGGAAGGTCCACGCGTCCTTCACGAGGCTGCAGGCTCTGGTCGGCCCCTGGGATCACGTCGCCGAGAGCGCATACCAGCAGTACGTCCGGGGCTGAAGGGTCCGCGTCATGACCGAGCGTCGTCGGTTCATCGCCACGGCAGGCGGACTGGTGGCGGCCGCCGCCGCGACCGCCATCGTCGAGGCCCCCGGCGTCATCGCGCAGCCGAAGATCCAGTGGCGGATGTCCACCGCCTTTCCGCCGGCGCTCGACATGCACCACGGGGCGGCGCTGGCACTGGCCAGGATCGTGGAGGAGACCAGCGGGGGACGGTTCCGGATCGAGGTCTTCCCGGCCGGTCAGATCATGGGGCCGTTCGACTGCTTCGACGCCGGCTCCGAGGGCAAGATCGAGGCGTTCATGGCCGGCTCGTACTACTGGACCGATCTCAAGAGGGAACCCGCCTTCGAGTGGTTCTCGACGATTCCATTCGGCATGAACGCCGACGGCATGGCGGCCTGGTTCCACCAGGGCGACGGGCTCAGGCTCTGGGAAGAGGCCTACGCGCCGTTCAACCTCGTGCCGCGTCCTGGGCCGTCGGTGGCCCCCCAGATGGCGGGATGGTTCCGGAAGAAGCTCGGGACCATCGGCGACTACAAGGGGCTCAAGATGCGAATCGGCACGGGCCTCGGTGGCAGGGTCTACGTGAAGGCGGGCGGTACGGCGGTTCTCACCCCGGGTGGCGAGATCTTCGCCGCGCTCGAGCGGGGGGTGATCGACGCCGCCGAATGGGTCGGACCACACGACGACATGAAGCTGGGCCTGCACAATACCGCGCGCTACTACTACTACCCGGGCTGGCACGAGCCCGGCACCGTCGTCGAGTTCGCCTTCAACAAGAAGGCGTACGAGGCGCTCCCGGCCGATCTGCGGTACACGCTGGACCATGCCGTCGCGGCCGTGTCGGTCTATGGCCTCACGGACTTCCACGCGAAGAACGCGCTCGCGCTCTCGCGGCTCAAGGCGGATTTCAGCGGGAAGGTCGAGGTGGTCCAGATCCCTGCGCCGGTCCTGGGCGATCTCAAGAAGCTGGCCGGCGAGGTCGCCAGGGAGGAATCCGAGAAGACCCCGATGGCCCGGAAGGTCCACGCCTCGTTCACGAGGTTCGAGTCGCTGGTTGGCCCTTGGGACCCGGTCGCCGAGGGCGCCTACCATCGGCTCGTGGCGGGATGAGGAGGCCGGGGTGACGACCGAGCGCCGCCGGTTCATCGCGACGGTGAGCGGCACGGTGGCGGCGGCGACTGCCGCGGTCACCCGTGCCCCGAGCGTCATCGCCCAGCCGAAGGTCCAGTGGCGCATGTCCACCGCGTATCCCGCGGTACTCGACCAGCTCCAGGGGTCCGCACAGCGACTGGCGAAGGTCGTCGAGGAGATGAGCGGAGGGCGGTTCCGGATCCAGGTCTACCCGGGCGGCCAGATCATGCAGCCATTCGAGTGCTTCGAGGCGGCATCGCAGGGCAAGATCGAGGCCTACATGGGCACGTCGCAGTACTGGAAGGACAGAGAGCCCGCGATCGAGTGGTTCTGCACCATTCCGTTCGGCATGGACCCCCAGGGCATGGCGGCCTGGTATTACCAGGGCGACGGCCGGGCGCTCTGGGAGGACGCCTACGCTCCTCTCAATCTCGTGCCGCGCCCCGCCTATTCGAACGCCCCACAGATGGGCGGGTGGTTCCGGAAGAAGATCGGCGCGGTCGGCGACTTCCGAGGGCTCAGGATGCGCATTCCGAACCTGGGCGGCAAGGTCTACACGAAGGCGGGCGCCACGACGGTGCTCACCCCGGCCAGCGAGATCTACGCCGCGCTCGAGCGCGGGGTGATCGACGCTGCCGAATGGGTCGGGCCTCACGACGACATGCAGCTGGGCCTGCACAAGACCGCGCGCTACTACTACTATCCGGGCTGGCACGAGCCAGGGACCGTGGAGGAGTTCGGCTTCAACAAGAAGGCGTACGAGGCCCTGCCGGTGGACCTGCGGCGCACGCTCGACCATGCCGTGGCGGCCGTGCACGCCTACGCCCCAGCCGACTTCCGCGTGAAGAACGCCGTCGCGCTCGACCGCCTGAGGACCGAGTTCAAGGGCAAGGTCGAGGTCCTCCAGTTCCCGGCGTCGGTGCTCCACGATCTGAGGAAACTCGCGGCCGAGGTCGTCAAGGAGGAATCGGAGAAGAGCTCCCTGGCCAAGAAGGTGCACGCTTCCTTCACGAAGTTCCAGGCGCTGGTGGGCCCATGGGATCACGTCGCCGAGGGCGCCTACCACCGGCTGGTGGCCGGCTGAGAGAACGCGGGTGACCCGCGGGAGGATCGGCCGCCTCGGGCTCGCGGCCACGATCCTCTTCTGGCTCTTGATCCACGCGGCCCACGCGCAGGAGGCGCCTCGTCCCTACCGCATCGGCGTCCTGAACGCGGCGTGGGCGGCGAGTCATCCGACCGTCGAGGGGCTCAAGACCGGCCTCCGCGAGCTCGGCCTCGTCGACGGCCGCGATGTCACGTTCGACATCCGCTTCACCGAGGGGAAGCTGGACGCGATGCCCGCGGCCGCCCAGTCGCTGGTCAAGGAGAAGGTCGACCTGATCTTCGCCAGCCAGGAGGCGGCCACGCAGGCCGCGATGGAGGCGACGAGGAACGTACCGATCGTGTTCACCCTCGTGGGTGACCCCGTGGGCGCCGGCATCGTGAGCAAGCTCGCCCGCCCCGGTGCCAACGTGACTGGCGTCTCCAGCCTCCAGACCGAGCTCGCGGCGAAGCGACTGGAGGTCTTGAAGACGCTCGCTCCGTCGGTCCGTCGCGTGTGGCTCATCTACTATGGCGTGGATCTGGGTACCCGCCCGATGATCGTCAAGGCGCTCGACGCCGCGCCTCGCCTCGGGCTCGAAATCGTGCCGAGAGGCGTGCTCGACGCCGGCGAGGTCAAGCAGGCCCTCCGCGACCTGAGGCGCGACGATGCGATCCTGGCGCCCGAGGGCTCGAATCCCGACCTCGCGGTCGCGATCATCGAGCGCTCGCTCGCGCTCCGTGTCCCCGCGGTGTTCGGGACGGCCCTGTGGGTCGGCTACGGTGGCCTCGTATCCTACGGACCCGACTACTACGCCCAGGGAGTCCAGGCCGCGGCCCTGGTCGCGAAGATCCTCCGGGGCGCCAGGACGCAGGACCTGCCCGTCGAAGGCGCCGAGAAGGTCGATCTCGCCGTGAACCTCAAGACGGCCGATCTCCTGGGCATCGTTGTGCCGCGAAAGATCTTGCTGCGCGCCGACGCCTTCCGGAGATGAAGGACCCGACTTCGCAAGGACGGCTTTTTCGCAAGTACGTCGTCGTGCTGCTGGTGCTGGTCGGCGGCGTGCTGATGGCGTCGAGCCTGGTCGAGCTGTACTTCTCCTATCGAGAGACCCAGCGCTCCATCGTCCGTGTCGAGCGGGCAAAGGCGGTGGCCGCGGCCGCCGGAATCGAGCAATTTCTCAAGGAAGTCGAGCAGCAGGTACGCGAGACGACCCGGACCGCGTCCGACGATCCCGACGCCAGCCAGGTCGGGCAGGGGAAGCTCGGGTTTCGAGAGGGCCTCGGCGCGGCGCTGGCCGAGCAGCGCGAGCTCGACTTCCTGAGGGTCCTGAGGAACGTGCCCGCGGTCAGCGAGCTCAGCCACCTGGACCTGGCGGGCAAGGAGCAGCTTCGCGTCTCGCGCCTCGATCCAGACGTCGTCGGTAGCCAGGAAGACTTCTCCCGGGCGCCAAAGTTCCTCGAGGCGAGGGCGGGGAAGACCTACTGGGGCCCGGTGTACTTCAAGAACGAGTCGGATCCGTACGTCACGCTGGCCGTCCCGGTCGGCAAGTACGCCGTTGAGGTGACGGCCGCGGAGATCAGCCTCGCCCCTGTGGTGAGGATGGTCTCCCAGGTCGAGGTCGGCCCGGGCGGGTACGCCTACGTGGTCGACTCGCGCAATCAGCTCGTCGCTCACCCCGAGAGCCGGACGTTCCGGGAGAAGCGCGACCTCTCCGCGCTCGACCAGGTGAAGTCGGCACGGGCCGGGGGCGCCGCCACCGCGGCCGATGTTCCCGCCGCGGTGGTCGCCGACGGTCTCGCGGGTGGGAAGGTCCTCGCCGCCCACGCGCCGATCGCTGCCCTCGGGTGGCTGGTGTTCGTCGAGCGCCCGGCCGCCGACGCCTACGCGCCCCTCCGGGCCCCGATCGTCCGGAGCGCGGTCATCTTCGTGCTGGGCCTCGTGCTCTCGATCCTGGCGAGTCTCTTCCTCGCCCGGCGAATGGTTGCGCCGATCCGGGTGCTCCAGCAAGGGGCCGAGCGCATCGGGGCCGGCCGACTCGACCAGCCGATCGAGCTGCACACCGGCGACGAGATCGAGGCTCTGGCGAAATCATTCAACCGGATGACGGCGAGCCTCAAGGAGTCGTACGAGGGACTCGAGCAGAAGGTCGAGGCCCGCACGCGCGAGCTGGCCGACGCCAACCGTGACCTCACCGAGGCCCTCGAGCAGCAGACGGCGACCGGCGAGATCCTGCGGGTGATCAGCCAGTCCCCGACCGACGTGCAGCCGGTGTTCGACACGATCGTGCGGAGCGCCGTGCACCTGTGCGGCGGGCTGCATGGCACCGCTCACCGGTTCGACGGCGAGCTGCTGCATCTCACGGCCCACTACAACTGCACCCCGGAGGCTCTCGAGTCGCTCCGGCGGACGTTCCCGATGCCCCCGGACCGCCGTATGATGTCGGGGCGTGCCATCCTGACGCGGGCCGTGGTCCATATCGACGATGTGCTGGCCGATCCCGAATACCCGCAACACGTCGGACGGGCCGGTGGATTCCGTGGCGTCCTCGCGGTGCCGATGATGCGCGAAGGGAATCCGATCGGCGCGATCGTGGTGATCCGTGGGCGACCCGGACCGTTCTCGGGCGCTCAGATCGAGCTCCTCAAGACCTTCGCCGATCAGGCAGTGATCGCCGTCGAGAACGTGCGGCTGTTCAAGGAATTGCAGGCGCGCACGCAGGAGCTGACTCAGTCGGTGGAGGAGCTGCGGGTGCTGGGCGAGGTGGGGCAGACGGTGAGCTCGAGCCTGGACCTCCAGTCGGTGCTGACCAGCATCGTCACGCACGCGGTCGAGCTCTCCCGGACCGACGCGGGCACGATCTACGAGTTCGACGACGTCGACCAGGTGTTCGTGCCCCGAGCGAACTACGGCATGTCCGACGCGCTGATCGATGCCCTGCGGCAGTCACACATCCGGATCGGCGAGGCCGGGATCGGTCGTGCGGCGTCGACGCGCGCCGCGTTCCAGATCCCGGATCTCGCGCGTGAATCGGGCTACCCGCTGACCTTCCTGCGGGAGGAGGGGTTCCGCGCTCTCCTCGCCGTGCCGCTGCTGCGGGGGGAGCGCGTGATCGGCGGGCTGGTGGTGCGGCGGAGGGCCGCGGGAGCGTTCCCGGCGGCCATCGTCGATCTCCTCCAGACGTTCGCGACGCAGTCGGTCATCGCCATCCAGAACGCACGGCTCTTCCGAGAGATCGACGAGAAGAGCCGGGCGCTCGAGGAGCTCTCCCGCAGCCAGGAGCAGCTGTCCCGCCTGTCGACTGCGCTCCAGGAGCCCCTGTCGCTCTCGGAGCAGCTCACGCGCGTGCTGGACGCCGCGCGCCAGGTGGTCGGCCTCGACCGCCTCTATATCTGGACGCTCGGTCCCGCGGGCGACGGCCTCATGGTGAGCGCGGTCGCCGGGTTCACGGAGAGCGAGTCGCGCGAGCTGACCGGGGTGAGCATTCCCGTCGACGAGGCGGGCGCGCTCACCGCGGTGTGCCGCACCGGCGAGCCGCTGCTCTTCGATGAGGCCAACCCCCTTCCGGCGGAGTACCGGCTGCGGCAGCCCTACTCCTCGCTCGGCGGGCTCCGGGTCAAGAGCTTCCTGGTCATCCCGATGATCGCCCGCGGGCGGACCGTCGGCGCGCTCGCCGCCGACAACCGGCGGAGCCGCGCGCCGATCCCCGCCCATACCACGGGCCTGCTGCAGACCTTTGCGGCGCAGGCCGCGGTGGCGGTCGAGAACGCTCGCCTGTTCCAGGAGATCCAGGTCAAGAGCCGGGAGCTCGAGCTGGCCAGCCGGCACAAGTCGCAGTTCCTGGCGAACATGAGCCACGAGCTGCGCACCCCGATGAACGCGGTGCTCGGGTACACCGATCTCATCCTCGACAACATCTTCGGGGATGTGCCCGAGCAGATCCGCGACACGCTGGAGCGGGTCAAGAACAACGGGCAGCACCTCCTCGCCCTGATCAACGACGTGCTCGATCTCTCGCGGATGGAGGCCGGGCAGCTCACGCTGTCGCTCGGCGACTACTCGATGGGGGAGGTCGTCAACGTGGTGGTCGCCGCGGTGGAGTCGCTCGCGGCCGGAAAGCGGCTCGCACTCAAGGCCATCGTGCCGCCGGACCTGCCGGCCGGGCGCGGCGACGAGCGTCGGCTCACGCAGGTGCTCTTGAACCTGACC
>Ga0187773_10001286_pt1 | contig 10196 bp, 7 predicted proteins | sample 0216_BV02_MP05_1_FD_133133 | JGI IMG/M metagenome (GOLD analysis project Ga0187773, IMG submission 133133) | Tropical peat soil microbial communities from peatlands in Department of Meta, Colombia - 0216_BV02_MP05_10_MG | ecosystem: Environmental > Terrestrial > Soil > Wetlands > Peat | place...
CTGCTACCTGCTCGCCGCCCTGCTCTTCCTGCTGACCGGAGGCGCGCGTGGCTGGCGGGTCCAGGCGATCGTCGCGGGAGCCGCGCTGGTGGGCTACTGGCTCCTGATGACCCTGGTGGCGGCGCCCGGCCGGGTCGCGGGCGACCTGAGCCCGGCCGGCAACCTGGCCGGCTACGTGGACCGCCTCGTGTTCGGACCCCGCCACATCTGGCAGGTCTCGAACTGGTACGACCCCGAGGGCATCCTCAGCACGCTGCCCGCGACCGCGACTACCCTGCTCGGCGTGCTGGCCGGCCACTGGCTGCGCCTCGGGCCGCGGCGGAGTCGCACGGTCGGCGGGCTCCTGCTCGGGGGCGCGGCGGCTACCGGGGTCGGCTGGGTGTGGGGCCTGATGTTCCCGGTGAACAAGTCGCTCTGGACCAGCTCCTACGCGCTGATGATGTCGGGCCTCGCGGCCCTCGCGCTGGCGGCCTGCGTCTGGGTCATCGAGGTCCGCGGTCGCCGGCGATGGGCGAGACCTTTCGTGCTGTTCGGTGTCACGGCCCTGCCGCTGTTCTTCCTGTCGAGCGCCGTCGCCCGCCTGCTCCTCCTGATCCGGGTCGGGCCGGAGCACACGCGCCTGCAAGCGTGGCTCTACGCCCACCTGTTCGCCCCGTGGGCCGAGCCCGTCAACGCCTCGCTGGCCTACGCGCTCGCCTATCTCCTGCTGTGGTGGCTGCTGATGTGGGCGCTCGAGCGGACCGGCCTGCGGCTGCGGGTCTAGCCCCGGCTCACGAAGGGGCAGCCTCGGACCCAGAATCGCCACGGACGAGCGACCCACTTCTCCGCGTAGTCGATGCCCACGCGGGGCCCGCTCGCGATGCCGGACGCGGGGACGCGCCGGCCCGGCTCCAGCCAGATCCGGTCTCCCAGGAGATCGGCGCGATCCAGCCGCCGGTCGATGCCGAGCGCGATGCAGAGCTTGCCCGGCCCGCTCGTGAGGTGGTGGTGGGCGACGCGCCCCCGTCGGCGCTGCATCAGGGGCAACCCTTCCACCGGCTCGAGCGCGCGCACGAGGATCGCATGCGGGACGTCCATCCCTGCGGTCACCACGTTGAACTGGTGGTACATGCCGTAGACGAAGTACACGTAGGCGGTGCCGCCGCGCGCGTACATGGTCTCCGTGCGCCGCGTGCGGCGGCCGCCGTAGGCATGGGAGGCCCGGTCCTCGGGCCCGCGGTAGGCCTCGGTCTCGACGATGATGCCGGAGACCCGCCGGCCGTCACGCGCGGGAACGACGAGGAGGCAGCCGAGGAGGCGCCGGGCTACCGCGACCACGTCGGGGTGAGTGTAGAAGCTGCGCGGCAGCTTCACGGCACGCGCAGGAACACGCGACGCCCGAGATGTGCCTTGCCGGTAAACCGCTCGACGAGTCGACCGACCGTCAGCAGGACCTGTCTCCCATTGGCCGTGCTCGCATGATACCGCGAGAGCTCGACGAGCACGGGATCACGCTCGCCGGGGTCTAGGCGGGAGCCAGGATGCGTCGGATCCCGGCCAGCGGGATCCCGACCCACTCCGGCCGGTGGTCGAGCTCGTACCGCAGCTCGTAGCAGGCCTTCTCGATCTCGAAGGCGCCGCAGGCCCGAAGCAGCGCCGCCTCCGACGATGGAACCAGCGGGACGGGACTCGCCGTCACCGCGTCCCGGTACCCGCCCAGGAAGGCGCGCCGGGCGCGGTGCTCCCACGCGGTGAGCCGATCCAGCCGGCCGGCGCGCTCAGCCTCCGGCGCCTCGAGGGCGACCGCGTGGGCGGCGTAGTCGAGGGAGCGCAGCATCCCGGCGACGTCGCGCAGGGCGGCCTGCCGCCGGCGCCGCTCCGCCAGCGGCCGCGCCGGCTCGCCCTCGAAGTCGATGATCGCGAAGGCGTCGCGCGTCTTGAGCGTCTGGCCGAGGTGATAGTCGCCGTGCGTGCGGATCTTGACGGTCCCCGAGAGGCCCTCGAGCGCGGCGAGCGCGCGGGACAGATAGGTCGCCGCGTCGCCACTTCCCGGGCTGCCCGCGAGCAGCCGCCGCACGTCGGCCGCATCCAGGTCGCGCGCGATCCGGGCCGCCCAGCGCGCGATGTCGTCGCGCGTGACCGGCTCGGGCGCGAAGTCGGGGTCCGCCGGGGCCCCCGCGAGGCTCGCGTGGAGGGCTCCGGTGATCGCGGCGAGCTGATGCACCTCCTCGATCAGCGGATCGGGGCTGCGCTCGATGGCGTCACGCCGCTCCCGGAGCATCGCGAGCACGTGGGTCCATCCGTCTCCCTGATTCGGCACGAATTCCTGGAGCACGGCGAGCGTGCGGGATTCGCGGACGGCCTCGTGCTCCGCCCACCCGGCGAGGCCGGGCGAGTGACGGAAGCCGGTGCGGGTGGTGAGGAAGCGGGTGATCTCGAGATCCGGGTTGACGCCGGGCTGCGGGCGCCGCAGCGACTTGAGGACGAGCGCCTCACCCAGGAGCACCGACGTGTTGCTCTGCTCCCCGCGGTATCGCCGGACGGCTTCCGTGGCCGGGCCGGGCGGGAACGTCCACCCGGAGGTGGGCCGGAACCGGAAGAGGCCCGCGCGGCCCGCCACGTCGCGCGCCGCCTGGATGGCGGCAAGGACGCCACGCGCGAATCGTGGCTCGTCGTGGGCGTCGATCACCACCTCGTCGCCCGCGCGTGTGATCACGCTGCCGGTGCCGCCGGCCGCGACCGCAACCGGGAGATAGTAGACGTCGCCGTCGACGTCCAGGAGCAGCAGGACGAGGGGCCCCTCGTGATCCAGCACGGCCCAGTCCAGCACCGCGAGCGCCCCGACCCCGCGGGTCTTGGCCGCGAACCAGCGCTGCTGGATCAGATAGCGGGCGAGGTCGTGGCGACCGGAGCCGGAGAGGAGCGCGACGATCTCGGCGGGCTCAGAGCGGAGCGGCCTCGATGCCATAGAGTGGCTGGTCGGAGAGCGGCGGCTGGAGCCGGAACCAGTAGTATCCGTAGGGTGCGAGACTGATGAAGTACAGTGCCGTGCCCACGGTGGGGAAGCGGGTGTCGCCCAGCATCTCGATCGGCGTGTGGCCGGCCCACGCGCGTAGGTCGAGCTCCACCGGCTGGGCGGCGCCGGACAGGTTGTGGACCGCGATCACGGTCTCGCCCTCGTGCTCGCGCACGTGCGCCAGCACGCTCTCGTTGGCGGGGCGCAGGAAATGGAGGGTCCCGCGGCCGAACACCCGCGTCTTCTTGCGCACGCCGATGAGGCGCTTCAGCCAGTTCAGGAGCGAGGACGGCGTCCGCTGCTGCGCCTCCACGTTGATCGACTGGTAACCGTAGACCGGATCCACGATGAGGGGCAGATAGAGACGGGCGGTGTCGGCGCGGGAGAAACCGGCATTGCGGTCGCCGGTCCACTGCATCGGGGTGCGGACGCCGTTGCGATCGCCGAGGTAGATGTTATCGCCCATCCCGATCTCGTCGCCGTAGTAGAGGATCGGGCTGCCGGGCAGCGTGAAGAGGAGGCTCGTGAGGAGCTCGATCTTCCGGCGATCGTTCTCGAGGAGCGGGGCGAGGCGGCGGCGGATGCCCAGGTTGAGCCGCATGCGGGGATCGGAGCCGTAGGCGTAGTAGAGGTGGTGACGCTCCTCGTCGCTGACCATCTCGAGGGTCAGCTCGTCGTGGTTGCGGAGGAAGAGACACCACTGGGCCGACGGCGGGATTTCCGGCGTGTGGACGAAGATGTCGGTGATCGGGCGCCGGTCTCCGTGGCGGACGGCGAGGAAGATGCGCGGCATGAGTGGGAAGTGAAAGGCCATGTGGAACTCGTCGCCGTCGCCGAAGTAGGGGCGGACGTCCGCTGGCCACTGGTTGGCCTCGGCGAGGAGGATCCGGCCCTGGTACTGCGCGTCGAGCGCGCGGCGGATCTCCCGCAGGAACTCGTGGGTCTCCGGAAGGTTCTCGCAGCTCGTCCCCTCGCGCTCGAAGAGGTACGGGACCGCGTCGCACCGGAAGCCGTCCAGCCCCTTGTCGAGCCAGAACCGCATGACGTCGAGCAGCTCGCGTCGGACCTGGGGATTGTCGAAGTTGAGGTCGGGCTGGTGGTGGAAGAATCGATGCCAGTAGTAGGCCTTGGCGACTGGATCCCACGTCCAGTTGGACTGCTCGGTGTCGAGGAAGATGATGCGGGCGTCGCGGTACCGCTCGGTGGTGTCGCTCCACACGTAGTAGTCGCGATAGGGCGAGTCCGCGGACCGGCGTGCCGACTGAAACCACGGATGCTGGTCCGAGGTGTGGTTCACCACCAGGTCGGCGATCACGCGGATGCCGTGGCCGTGGGCCGTCTCGAGGAAGCGATCGAAGTCGGCCATGGTGCCGTAGTCGGGATGGATCGCCCGGTAGTCGGCGACGTCGTAGCCGTCGTCCCGGAGGGGGGAGCGGAAGAATGGCAGGAGCCACAGGCAGTCCACCCCGAGCTCCTTGAGGTGCCCGAGCTGCCCAGTGAGCCCGACGAAGTCGCCGATCCCGTCGTCGTTGCCGTCCTTGAACGCCCGGACGTGCAGCTCGTAGAAGACGGCGTCCTTGTACCAGAGCGGATCGCGGTCGCTCATGCTAGGCGTAGTAGTCGAAGTCGCGCTCGCGGCGGCGCCAGCGGCCGACGCGGTAGACGTGGGCGGGCGCGACGCGCGGATCCAGCACGACGCCGTGGGCCGCGTCGCGCATCAATCGTCGATCGCCGCCCAGCAGCTCGTGCAGCTCGTAGGTCTCGTGAGGCGAGATCCCGATCTCCTCGAGCGGGATCCGGAGCGTGGACTCGTGGGTCGTGAAGGGGTCGAGATTCACCGCGACCAGGATCACGCTGTCACGGGCCGGGGTCATCTTGCCGTAGAACAGCACGTGTGGACTGCTCGACGGGTAGAATCGGAGGCCCGCCATGGAGTGCAGCGCCCGGTTCTCCCGGCGGATGGCGTTGAGCCGGGCGAGGTAGCCCTTGATGTTGCCGGCGGCGCCCCAGTCGCGCACGCGGATCTCGTACTTCTCGGAGCGCTGATACTCCTCGGTGCCGGGCAGGGCCTCGGACTCACCGAGCTCGAAGCCGCTGTAGACGCCCCAGACCGACGACAGGGTGGCCGCGAGCGTCGCACGCATCCGGAAGGCGGGCAGCCCGCCGCGCTGGAGGACCTCCGGCAGGATGTCCGGCGTGTTGACGAAGAAGTTGCCCCGGAAGTACTCGGCCATCTCGGTGGCGGTCAGCTCCTCGAGATACTCCGTCAGCTCCTCCTTGAAGTTGCGCCAGGTGAAGTAGGTGTACGACTGGGTGAAGCCGGCCTTGGCCAGCGCGCGCATCACCTTGGGACGGGTGAAGGCCTCGGAGAGGAAGATCACGTCTGGATCGCGGTCCTGGACCTCGCGGATCAGCCAGGCCCAGAAGTCGAGCGGCTTCGTGTGGGGATTGTCGACGCGGAAGGTCCGCACCCCCTGGTCGATCCAGAAGCGCACGACCCCGAGCAGCGCGTCCCAGAGGGCGGGCCAGGCCGGGCTGCCGAAGTTGATCGGGTAGATGTCCTGGTACTTCTTCGGCGGATTCTCGGCGTACTTGACGGAGCCGTCCGGGCGCCGATGGAACCACTCGGGATGCTCGCGCACCCACGGGTGATCCGGCGAGCACTGGAGCGCCAGGTCCAGCGCGATTTCGAGGTCCAGGGCCTGCGCAGACTTCACCAGCCGGCGGAAGTCCTCGAGGCTCCCGAGCTCGGGGTGCACTGCGGTGTGGCCGCCTTCCGGCCCCCCGATCGCCCACGGGCTGCCCGGGTCACCAGGCGCGGCGACCAGCGCGTTGTCGGGGCCCTCGCGTGCGGTGCGCCCGATCGGGTGGATCGGTGGCAGGTACACCACGTCGAAGCCCATCTCGCGGATGTCCGGCAGCCGGTCGATGCAGTCGTCGAAGGTCCCGTGTCGCCCCGCCACCCGGCCCTGGGACCGGGGAAACAGCTCGTACCACGCGGCGAACCCGGCGACGGCACGATCGGCCACGACCTCGAGCTCGCGATCGTGGCGGGTCAGGTCCGGACGGGGCGCGGTCCGGGTCATCAGGGCCCGCAGATCGCCGTCGAGCAGCACGTCGAGCCGCTGATCCCTCATCGACGCGGCGGCCAGCCGGTCGAGGACACGATCCAGGGCGAGCGCGTCCCCCCCATGGGTGGCGTCCCGCGCCCCGCGTACCAGATCGACGCCCTCCAGCAGCTCGCTGCCGAGATCGGCCTGACCGCCGGCGATCCGGCGTCGCATCTCCTCGACCCACGAGCCGAAGGTGTCGGTCCAGGCCTCGACCGTGTAGAGGTAGCGGGTGGTGGCCTCGAGCGGGAAGCCGCCGCGCCAGGAGTCGTTGCCGGCCGGGGCGAGGGGCGCCTCGCGCCATTCGGCGTCCCCGCAGGCGCGGTAGCGGATGCGGGCGGCCAGCAGGTCGTGACCCTCCTTGAAGATGTCCGCGGTGACCGTGACGGTGTCTCCCACGATTCGCTTGACGGGATGACGGCCGTCGTCCACCGCGGGTCGGACGTGCTCGATGACGATAGGCCGGCGTACGGGCTTCATCGCCACCGATCCACGAGGTAGGGCTTCTCCTCCTCGAACGCGGCCCCGAGCCGCGCGGCGCTCTGGCTCATCGCGACCGGTGGGCGGCTCTGGGTCTCCAGGATCACGGAGGCGGCGCGCCCCAGGTAGAGCGGGGCCAGCGACTGGGCCACGTGGCTGCGGTGGACGACCCGCGCCCGGTAGGCCAGGAGGAAGTCGTAGACGACGCGGGTCCAGAGGCGATCGGAGAAGCGGAAACGCTCGAGCGGCCGGTCGCTCAGCTCGAGCACCTCGCCCAGGTTTTCCGGGGCGATGATGCGCTCCCACACCGGCAGCAGATCCCGGACGCCCTGCGCGAAGCCCACCTGCATGCGCGCGGGATCGACCGCGGGTCCCCCCGGCAGCGGCTCCGGCGGCACCCCGAAGGTCACGACCGGCTCGGAGCCGCGGATGTCGAGCCAGAAGCTCTCGGAGCGCTCGGCCAGCGCGAACAGGGCGCCCGCTACCCGGCCGACCGTCCGGCCGAGCGGAGCGGGAGGCGGCGCGGATGCCGCGACGGTGCGCGGGCCCAGGACCGCCTGGCTGACGGTCGACCCGTGCTCGATGGTGGCGGCGGGAAGCCAGAACTCGAGCCCGTGCCGCCCGAGATCGGTGTCCCAGACCGCCTGCTTCAGGAACGTCTCGGCGGCGGCGCCCGAGCAGCCGAATTCCTCGGCGATCGGGTGGGCGAGCTGTCGACCGAACAGACTCCGCACCAACGGCACCACGAGCGCCTGGGTGAGCGTGCCGTCGTAGCGGAAGCGCCGGTACAGGGGCAGCACGAGCCCGTAGTCCTCCTTGAGGACCGGCCCGGCGATGCCGCGCAGCCACTCGCTGGTGATGCTGGCCAGATCGGCGTTGAGCATGACGATGGCGCGCGCCTGCAGCATGCAGCCGACCGTGAGGACCGAGTGCACCGCGGCCGACCAGTCGAGGTCATCGTCGCTGCTGTGGGCCGGGGCGATGGAGACCACGCGAAGGTCGCCGAGTGCGGCGGCCAGCGCCGCGCTCGCCGTCTCGGTCGGTGCCAAGGGGACGTGGACGACGGTCGCCGCCTGACCCGGGAAGTGACTGTCGAGCCCGGTGCGGATGGCGGCGCTCACCGCCGTCAGGTCCGGTGTCGGTCCGGTCGTCGCCAGACCCACCACCAGGTCGCTGGCGCCGATGCGCTCGACGGCGGCGCGAGCTTCCTCCGGGAGAACGGTCGGGTCCATCACCGGGTCAGGTGGGCGATCAGCGCCAGGTAGTCGCTCAGGTGTCGGGTCACGAGGAAGTTCCGGCGTACGTGCTCGCGGCCGGCCGCGCCCATGCGTCCGATGAGCTCGGGGTTGCTCAGCAGCTGGCGGATCCGGAAGGCGGCTCCCTCCACGGTCTCCACGGTATACCCGGTGACGTTCACGACCATCTGAAATGGAATGCCTCCGGCGATGGTGCCGATCACCGGCTTGCCCTTCCACATGGCGGTGGCCACCTCGATCGTGAAGTCGGCCTTGAGCGGCTTCTGGATGGCGATGGTGGCGGCCCGCTCGAGGGCGTTCAGCTCGGTCTGCGGATCGGGGGGGAGCACGACCACCGCGACGTCCGGGTCGTGGGAGGCCGCCTCCTGCACGTCGCCCAGCACGTCACCGCCGGGAGCGGGGGGTGGGCCGGCGAGCACGAGGCGGACGTCGTGGTGCTTCTTCACGAGGCGGTAGGCGTTGATCACACCCAGCGGGTCGTGCTGCCGCTCGAAGGGGCCGACCTGCAGCAGGATGGGCTTGTCGCGGGGAATCCGGAGACGGTCGAGGTGCAGCGCCTGCTCGGCTCGGTTCATCTCGCGGTTGCGCTCGGACAGGGGGTCGATGGACGGGTACACGATGAAGCGCGGAATCGAAAGGGGCGCGGCGAAGCGGGCGAGCGAGAAGACGGCCGCGTCGTAGCGCTGCACGACCGCGCGCAGCGTGGTCCAGAGCTGGGGCTGGGCCGAGGACAGGTCGTGGTGGCACCGCCAGATCCACCGGCCGGCGCGGCCGCGCTCCTCGACCAGGTGCAGCGGGCCCACGTCGTGGACCATGACGACGTCGGCATCGAGCTGGAGCCGCCGCGCGTTGTCGACACCGGTCTCGCGCAGGCGGGCGAGCATCGGCTCGGTGATCACCTGCTCGGTGCCGGCCAGCGCCTTGCCGAAGGCCCGGCTCACCTGGTCGAAGTCGGCGATACCGATCGTGATCTCCCAGTTCGTCTCCACCCCCAGGTCGTTGAGGATCGGCACGACCCGGTTGAGCACCTCCACGAGGGGGCCACCGTAGCGCGAGGCGCTCACGTGGACGAATCGGCGACCGCGCAGGCGCTCGCCGATGCGCATGAGGAAGTCGATGGTGCCCCTCGGGGCGACCTGCCGGTAGTCGTCGAGCTTGAGCAGCGAGCCCTGCGCCATCAGGAGTCCTCCCCGGAGATGGCGTCGGCGAGCACGCTGAGATGCCGATCGCGGATGCGCTCGAGGCTGCCCGCGTGGGGATCGATGTGCGCGAGGCGGTCGGCGAGATCGGGCAGGCCAAGCCCGCCGCCGACCCACTCGGCGAAGTCCCCGCGCCCGCGGCCGGATCGGTAGCGCGCCTCGATCGTGTGGAAGAAGAGCGCGCTCACGTCCACCTCGGCCAGGGCGTCACGGAACTCCACCAGGGTCCGGGCCTGGTGCCCGGTCGGCACCGGGACGATGTGCATCTGGAAGAAGCGAAAGCGCTTGCCCTGGGTGCGCGGCGGCGCCGTGCCGAGGTGCTGCAGGTGATCGGAGATGGTGGCGATCAGCTCCTCCCGCACGCGCTCCATGGAGCCGGCCGTGAAGGCGTCGACAGCCGCGAGGCGCTCGGCCAGCCGCACGTCGCGCACCTCGCTGCCGACCCAGAGGGCGAAGTCGTTGGGGTAGGCCTCGGCCAGGACCGGGCGGTGCAGCAGCGAGGCCGACGTGTGGCAGAAGATGGACTCGACGGGGACGTGCGCGATCCGGTCGAGGAGCTCACGGGCGTCGTGGGCCTCCTCGGGCAGGAGCTCGTTCAGCTCGAGGCAGCCGAGGAAGACGAAGGGCTGGGTCGCGCTCATGCGATAAGCTCTCCGGGAGGACGGGACCGGTGAACATCCTGCTGCTGAGCCGCGAATACCCGCCGAACGTCTACGGCGGGGCCGGCGTCGTGGTGGACCACCTGAGCCGCGCGCTCGCCCGGCGGGCGACGGTCGAGGTGCGCTGCTTCGGCGATCAGACTCGATCGGGGCCCGGTCTGAGCGTGCGCGGCTACGCTCCGTGGCCGCGACTGGCTGGCGGCCCCGAAGCGCCCTACGCGCCGGCCCTGGAGGCGCTCTCGGTCGGGCTCGCGATGGCGCGCGATCCGGTGCGCGCCGACGTGGTGCACACCCACACCTGGTACGTGGGGCTGGGGGGCATGCTCGTGCAGTCGATCCACGACGTACCGCTGGTGGTCACGCTGCACAGCCTGGAGCCGATGCGGCCCTGGAAGGCCGATCAGCTCGGGACCGGCTACGCGGTGTCGAGCTGGGCCGAGCGCCTGGCCGTCGAGCGGGCGGCCCGGGTGATCGCGGTGTCCGCCCAGATGCGCACC
>Ga0187773_10001287_pt1 | contig 10196 bp, 8 predicted proteins | sample 0216_BV02_MP05_1_FD_133133 | JGI IMG/M metagenome (GOLD analysis project Ga0187773, IMG submission 133133) | Tropical peat soil microbial communities from peatlands in Department of Meta, Colombia - 0216_BV02_MP05_10_MG | ecosystem: Environmental > Terrestrial > Soil > Wetlands > Peat | place...
ACGCGCTTCGGGCCGAACTGCTCGAAAAGGCCGACGGTCGTCTTGAACACGCCGCCCGCCGCGGCGGTGTCCTCGCCGAACAATACGACGCGCTCGTCGCGCTTCATCTCCTGCGCGATGCCGGCGGCGACTGCGTCGCGGTAAGTCAGTTGCGCCATGCGTTGCCTCCGTCGGCCCAGACGTCCGTCATCGCGGTCTCGAGCGCGGGCGTCGGCGAGGCCTTCGCGGCCTCGGTCGCCTGCTCGAGCGTCGCCATCGCGTCGGCCTCGATCTTTGCGAGCGTGGCTTCCGCGACGCCGGCCGAGAGCAGCCGGCTGCGGTAGAGCGCGAGCGGGTCGCGCTTCAGCCACTCGTCCAGTTCTTCCTTCGGCCGGTACTTGGCCGGATCGGCGCGCGAGTGACCGCTGTGGCGGTAGGTGAGGCATTCGATGAGGGACGGCCCGCCGCCTTCGCGCGCCTTGGCGATCGCCGCCCGCGCCGCGCTGTATACGATGTCGGCGTCGTTGCCGTCGATGACGATGCGCTCTAGGCCGTACCCCGCCGCGCGGTCGGCCGCGGGGTGCTTCACCGCCGTCACGCTCGCGATCGGCGTGTACTCCATGTACATGTTGTTCTCGCAGCAGAAGATCACCGGCAGCTTCCACACCGCGGCGAGATTCAGCGCCTCGTGGAAGGCGCCGATGTTGGTCGCGCCGTCGCCGAAGAACGCCACCGCGACCTGCTTCGTGCCGCGGTACTGCGCCGACCACGCGGCGCCCGCGGCGATCGGCAGGTGCGCGCCGACGATCGCGTACGAGCCCATCACGCCGTGCTGCACGCTCGTCAGGTGCATCGAGCCGCCCTTGCCCCTCATGAGTCCGCATTGCCGGCCCATCAGCTCGCCGAGCACGGATACCATCGATGCGCCGCGGGCGAGCGTGTGGTGATGGCCGCGGTAGGTGCAGAAGGTGTAGTCGTCGCGGTTCTGGGCCGCGGCGAAACCGGCGGCGACCGCTTCCTGGCCGAGCGCGAGGTGGCTCGTGCCCTTCACAAGGTTCTGCAGGAACAGGTCGTACGCGCGCTTCTCGCAGTAGCGGATCTCGACCTGCAGCTGGTACATGCGCAGGCGCGTCGCTTCGGGGATGTCCTCGCCGGCTCGAGCCGGCTGCGCTTTCTTGTGGGTTACGCTCATCGTGACTTCGATTTCCCCGGTTGGTCGGTTCGCCCTTCGACGGGCTCAGGGCGAACGGAATCGACAATGGGCCGTTCGTGCTGAGCTTGTCGAAGCATGAACGGCCCGGCTAGTACGGGTTCGCGATCGGCAGCTCTTCGGCCGGATACAGCGAGATGACCTTCGCGCCTTCGGGCGTGAGGATCACTTCCTCCTCGATTCTCGCGGCGGAGATGCCGTCGGTCGCCGGACAGTACGTTTCGACGGCGAACACCATTCCGGCCTTCAGCTCGATCGGCTCCTTCAGCGAGTTCACGCGCGAGATCAGCGGCCGCTCGTGCAGCCCCAGGCCGAGGCCGTGGCAGAAGTTGAGACCGAAGGCCTCCATCTCGCTCGAGAAGCCGATCTCCTTCGCCTCGGGAAACGCGCGCGCGATCTTGTCGCTCGAGATCCCGGGCTTCAGCAGCTCGATCGCGCGGTCCATCCATTCGCGCGCCTTCCGGTACGCGGTGCGCTGCGGCCCCGTCGCGCGGCCGACGCTGAAGGTACGGTAATAGCAGGTGCGGTATCCCATGAACGACTGGATGACATCGAAGAACGCCTGGTCTCCCGGGCGGATGAGCCGGTCGGTGAAGTTGTGCGGATGCGGCGAGCAGCGCTCGCCCGAAATCGAATTGATCGCCTCGACGCAGTCCGAGCCCATCTCGTAGAGGCGCGCGGTCGCGAGCGCGACGATCTGCGATTCCTTCACGCCGGGCTTGAGCGCCTCGGCGATGTCCTGATACACGCCGTCCACCATGGCGGAGGCCATGTTGAGGAGCGTCAGCTCGTCGATGTTCTTGACCTCGCGGGCCATCAGCATCACCTGCTGGCCGTCCTTCACCTTGACGCCGAGCTTCTGCAGCTCGAACAGCATCGGCGGCTCGACGACGTCCACGCCGAGCGGCATATCGCCGACACCCTCGGCGTCGAGGATCGCCTTGATCTCCCTCGCGCCGTCGCGGAAGTAGGTGATGTCGGCGCCGGTCGCCCCGCGCATGCCGAGCATGCCCGCGCGGCAATGGTCGGTCGCGAGCCACGGCGCGTAGAGCCGGTGGTGCTTCGCCGCGCTGCCGAAATCCCAGATGTACGGATCGCCGTTCCCGGTGAGAAGCGAATAGCGCGTCAGCTTGTCGCGCGCCCACTCGCCGATGACCGTGCTCGTCGTGTAGCGGATGTTGTGCTGATCGAAACACAGGAGCGCCCCGAGCCCCGACTCGGCGAGCGCCGCGCGCACGCGCGCGAGGCGGTAGTCGTGCAGCCGCCGGAAGTTGATGCGCTCCTCGAAATCGACCTGCGTGTGGCCGGGGGCGTGCAGCGGCCGCTTCCAGTTGTGATGCGGGTTGACGTCGTCGGGCCGGATGACTTTCGGCTCGACGGTGGTTTTCGACTTCGCCATCGCTCTTTTCCCGGGACGATTCCTTGCAGGGGGTGAAGTATGCCACGCCGACGGCGCGCTTGGCACGCGGATCGTGAAGCGAAGCGCCTCGTCAGACCTTCGGCAGACCCAGTTGTCCCACCAGCCAGTCGGCGGTGCGGCTGCGGTAGCGGTAGGGGCGGTTGTTGGCGTTGTGCCCGCCGTCCTCGACGATCAGCAGCTCGACCGGCCCCGAGACGCTCTTCGCCAGTTGTTCGGCGTGCGACGCGGGGACGATGCGGTCCTGGCGCCCGGTGACGATGAAGATCGGGCAGGTGATTTTCTTCGCCGCGTCCTTCATCGAGAGCGTCGCCGCGTTCCTGAGCGCCTCGGCCTCGGTCGCGCAATGGCTGCGCACCCGGAACGCTTCGCGCGTCAGCGTGGGCAGCGCGCTCCAGATCTCCTTCCACTCGAAGGGGCCCGAGAGCGCGATGCAGGCCTTGATGCGCTTCTCATAAGCGGTCGCGCGCGGCGCGTAATAGCCGCCGAGGCTCACGCCCCACATCGCGATCTTCGACGCGTCGAGATCGGGGCGCTTCTCGATCCAGTCGCAGACGGCGCGCGCGGCGCGTTCGTAGTCGCCGGCGATCGGGATCTCGTATTCCGCCTCGCCCTGCCCCGGACCGTCGATCGCGACGATCGCGACTCCGCGCGCGAGGAACGGCTCGGCGTACGCGTGCAGCTCCTCCTTCGTCGAATCGAGCCCCGGCGCCATGATGAGGATCGGCGATCTGCCGCTCGCACTTCCCGACGCAACTGAGGGCTTGCGCAGGACGCCGCAGAGCGTCTTTCCCTCGAACGGGATCGCGACCCGCTCGCCCGGCGGCCGCATGTGCGGCAGCGCGTCCTTGTAGCACCCTACCGCCTGCAGGTGCGCCTCGCGCATCTGCTTCGGGTCGTGCACGAAGAGAAACTTCGCGAAGTGGTAGTACATCGCCGCGCGCACGAGATGCTCGCCCGCGGTGAGCTTGTAACCTTCGCGCAGCGCATCGCGCCCGAGCGCCTCGTGGACTTTTCCGCGCGCGCACCATGCGGCGCACCAGTCCTCCCAGCGCTCAATGCCGGCGGTGACTTCCTCGAAATCCGCGAGCAGCACGCCGTTCGAAACGAACCGCGGCCCCCAGTGCGCGATCGCCGCGGCGACGCGCGGGTCGGAAGGAGTCTTCTTCAGTGCTGCTTCGGACATGGGGTCCCTCGGTCTTCCGTATATGAGTTCGGGCCCGCCGCTCAGGCGGCTTTCTTGTCCGCTGGAAGCAGCGTGACGCCCGACAGACGCTGCAGCTCGTCGAACGCGAGCCCCGAGACGAGATCGCGGGCGACGAGGCCGCGCGGCGTGAGGTCGATCACCGCGAGATCGGTGTAGATGCGCTTCACCACGCCCAAGCCCGTAAGCGGATAGGTGCACTTCGGGACGATCTTCGACTCGCCGGTCTTCGTCAGGTGCTCCATCATCACCCACACGTTCTTCGCGCCGACGGCGAGATCCATCGCGCCGCCCACCGCGGGGATCGCGCCCTTTTCTCCCGTGTGCCAGTTGGCGAGATCCCCACTGACCGAAACCTGGAACGCGCCGAGCACGGCGATGTCGAGACGGCCGCCGCGCATCATCGCGAACGAATCCGTGTGATGGAAGTACGCGCCGCCGGTGAGCAGCGTCACCGGCTCCTTGCCGGCGTTGATCACGTCCCAGTCCTCCGCGCCTTTGGCGGGCGCCGGTCCCATGCCGAGGATGCCGTTCTCGCTGTGCAGGATGATCTCGCGGTCTTTCGGCAGGTGATTCGCGACGAGCGTCGGCATGCCGATGCCGAGGTTCACGTACGCGCCGTCGGGGATATCGCGCGCGATGCGCTGCGCGATCTGGTCGCGGCTGAGCTTCGCGTAGCTCATGCCGCCTTCCTCTGCGCCCGCGGCACCTTTACTACGCGCGTGACGAAGATCCCGGGCGTGACGATGGACTCCGGATCGAGTGCGCCGAGCGGGACGACGTCGTAGACCTGCGCGATCGTGCACGCGGCCGCCATCGCCATCGTCGGCCCGAAATTGCGCGCGCTTTTCCGGTAGACGAGGTTTCCCCAGCGGTCGCCGCGCTCGGCCTTAACGAGCGCGACGTCGCCGCGGATCGGATACTCGAGCACGTGGCCGCGGCGGCCGATCATGCGCGTCTCCTTGCCTTTCGCGAGATCGGTGCCGTAGCCGGTCGGCGTGTAGAAGGCGCCGATGCCGGCGCCCGCCGCGCGCATGCGCTCCGAGAGCGTTCCCTGCGGCACGAGCTCGAGCTCGACTTTCCTCGCGCGGTAGAGCGCCTGGAAGTGGTGCGAATCGACCTGGCGCGGATACGAGCAGACGATCTTGCGCACGCGCCCGGCCTTCAGGAGCGCCGCGATGCCGACCTCGCCGTTTCCCGCGTTGTTGTTGACGATGGTGAGATCGCGCGCGCCTTGCGCGATCAGCGCGTCGATCAGCTCTTCCGGCACGCCCGAGCCGCCGAAGCCGCCGACGAGGATCGTCGCGCCGTCCTTGACGTCGGCGAGCGCGGCTTCGGCGGACGCGGCGATCTTGTCGATCATGTCGGCGAAGGATATCGCTTTTGCCCGCAGCGCGCGACGGCTAGAATCCGATTTCGAGATGCCCGTGAAAAGAAAGCGCCCCGAAGACCTTCGCAGCCACCGCTGGTACGGCGCGGGCGACCGCAAGACCTTCGACCACCGCTCGCGCAGCGCGCAGATGGGCTACGACCGGAGCGACTACGCGGGCAAGCCCGTCATCGCGATCGTCAACACCTGGAGCGACATCAATCCCTGCCACAGCCATTTCCGCCAGCGCGCCGAGGAGGTGAAGCGCGGCGTCTGGCAGGCGGGGGGCTTTCCGGTCGAGATGCCGACGATCACGCTCTCCGAGCCGTTCCAGAAGCCTTCGACGATGATGTACCGCAACCTGCTCGCGATGGAAACGGAGGAATTGCTGCGCTCCTATCCCGCCGACGGCTGCGTGCTGATGGGCGGCTGCGACAAGACCACGCCCGCGCTCGTCATGGGCGCGCTCTCGATGGGCCTGCCGGCGATCTACCTGCCCGCGGGGCCGATGCTGCGCGGCAACTGGCACGGCCAGACGCTCGGCTCCGGCAGCGACACGCGCAAATACTGGGCCGAGCTTCGCGCCGGGACAATCACGGAAAACGACTGGGAGGAGATCGAGGAAGGCATTGCGCGCTCGCCAGGCCACTGCATGACGATGGGCACGGCTTCGACGATGACCTCCGCGGTCGAGGCGCTCGGCCTTTCGCTCCCCGGCTCGGCGTCGATTCCGGCGGCCGACTCGCATCACGCGAAGATGGCGACCGCCACGGGAAAGCGCATCGTGGAAATGGTCTGGGAGGACGCGACGCCGAAGAGCCTGCTCTCGGCCTCATCATTCGACAACGCGGTGACCTGTGCCGTCGCGTGCGGCGGCTCGACCAACTCGGTGATCCATCTCATCGCGATGGCGCGGCGCGCAGGCGTGCCGCTCGATCTCGATCGCTTCGAGGCGATTTCGCGGAAGACGCCGGTGATCGCCAACCTCCGTCCCTCGGGGAAATACCTGATGGAGGATTTCTATTACGCGGGCGGGCTTCCCGCGCTGCTCGCGTCGATCAAGGATCTCCTCGATCTCTCGGCGAAGACCGTGAGCGGAAAAACACTGGGCGAGAACATCGCGGACGCGAAAGTGTTCAACGCGGAAGTGATCCTGCCGCGCGCGAAGCCTTTGCTGCCCTCGGGCGGCCTCGCGATCCTGCGCGGCAACCTCGCCCCCGACGGCGCGGTGGTGAAGCCCGCCGCGACCGAGCCGCGGCTGCTGAAGCACAAAGGCCGTGCGGTGGTGTTCGAGGACTACAACGATCTCCAGGCGCGCATCGACGACCCGAAGCTCGACGTCGATGCCGATTCGGTGATCGTGCTGCGCGGCTGCGGCCCCATCGGCGCGCCGGGGATGCCCGAGTGGGAAGTTCCGATCCCGAAGAAGCTCCTCGCGCAGGGCGTGCGCGACATGGTGCGGATCACCGATGCACGGATGAGCGGCACCGCCTTCGGCTGCTGCGTGCTGCACGTCGCGCCGGAATCCTTCGTCGGCGGTCCGCTCGCGCTCGTGAAGAGCGGCGACACGATCGAGCTCGACGTCGAGCGCCGGCGCCTGCAGGTCCTGATCGACGACGCGGAGATGATGAAGCGCAGGCGCGCCTGGAAGGCGCCCGCGCCGCGCTTTACGCGCGGCTACGGGGCGCTATTCTCGCGGCACATCCGGCAGGCGAACGACGGCTGCGACTTCGATTTCCTCGAGGGCACGGCGCCGACCGCCGAGCCCCAGATCCACTAACCACCCCGGCGCTTCGCGCCACCCCTCCTCGATGAGGAGGGGAAGATCGGCATGACGCTATCCCCTCCTTGCCAAGGAGGGGCGCCGGCCTGAGCTCGTCGAAGGCCGGCGGGGTGGTCGGACCCGGTGCTATTTCACCAGCGCGCAGTGCCCTTCCGCGAGCGGCCGGAACGCCTGCTCCGCCGGGATCGCCGAGAGCAGCTTGAAATAGTCCCAGTCGCCCTTCGACTCCGCCGGCGTTTTCACCTGAAAGAGATACATCGGGTGGATCTTGCGGCCGTCCTCACGGATCGTTCCCTTGCCGAAGAGCGGATCGTCGGTCGGCATCGCCTTCATCGCGGCGACCACCGCTCTTCCGTCGTCGGCGCCGCCGACCTTGTCGACCGCCTTCAGGTAGTGCAGCGTCGCCGCGTAGACGCCCGCCTGCATGTCGTTCGGCATCGCGTGGTTGTGCGCGCGGCTCTGGAACTTGCGCGACCACGCTCGCGTGGCCTCGTTCATGTCCCAGTAGAACGGAAAGACGGTGAGCGCGCCCTGCGAGGCCTTCAGGCCCAGCGCCGGGACGTTGTTGATGCCGAAAATGAGCGAGACGATGCTCTGCTTCGCCGTCAGCCCGAACTCGGCCGCCTGCTTCATCGACGTGGTGGTGTCGCCGCCCGCGACCGCGAGCGCGACCACCTGCGCCCCCGAGGACTGCGCGGAGAGAAGGAAAGACGAGAAATCCGCCGTGCCGAGCGGCGAGCGCACGCCGCCGAGGATCTTGCCGCCTTCCTTGGTCACTTCGTCGGCCGCCTGCTTCTCGAGGTCCTGCCCGAACGCGTAGTCGGCGGTGATGAAGAACCACGTCCTGCCGCCCCGCGCCATCACCGCCCGCGCGAGCGAGTGGCCATACGACCAGGTGTCGTAGGTCCAGTGCACGGTGTTCGGCGAGCACTTCGAGGCGGTCAGCTCGGACGAGCCTGCGCCCGAGCCGATCATCACCTTGTTCTTCTGCCGAACGACCTCGCTCACCGCGAACGCGACGGCCGAGTTCGGCAGATCCGCGATCATGTCGACGCCGTCCTCGTCGATCCACTTGCGCGCGATCGCCGCGCCGACGTCGGGCTTGTTCTGGTGGTCGGCGAACACGACCTCGACCTTGCGCCCGGCGGCCTTGCCGCCGTAGTCCTCGACCGCCATCTGCGCGGCGAGCACCGATCCCGGTCCCTGGAAATCCGCGTACACGCTCGACTGGTCGTTGAGCACGCCGATCTTGATCGGCTTGCCCTGCGCAAAGGCGCCGGAAGCGCCGAGCGCGATGGCGAAAATCGAAACGGCGACTGCGATTGACGCGTGTCTCATGGATGTCTCCCTTCAGTGGATGGTGGCGAGGATGACTTCGGGATCGGGCGGATCGGCGTGCAGCCGCTCGACGAGCGCAGCGCGCCGCTCGAGCACGGCGCGCTGGTTGATGTAGCCCTTGTCGGTGATCTCGTTCGCGTCGATCGACGGGGGCTCGCTCATGACGAGCGCGCGCACCGGGTGCGTCGAGCTGCCGGCGCCGGTCTCCGCGGCGAGCCGCTCGAGCGCGCGGCGCAGGTGCTCGCGCACGCCGGCCTCGTCGAGGCCCTTCGCCTTCACCGCCGCCGCGTTGAGGAACACGAGCGCGCCGACCTCGCTCCGCTCGTGGCCGGTGATCACGACGTCCTGGATGAAAGGATCGCCCGCAGCGATCAGCTTCACGCGCGTCGCGCCGACGTGCACCCAGGTCCCGGTCGAGAGCTTGAAATCCTCGGCGATGCGCCCGTCGAAGGCCAGTCCCTGCTCCGGCCGTCCCGGGTCGACGAACTTCAGCGCGTCGCCGATGCGGTAGTAGCCTTCCTCGTCGAACGCGGCGCGGGAGAGATCTTCGCGGCCGTAGTAGCCGGGCGTGACGTTCGGGCCCTTCACGCGCACTTCGAGCTTCCCGGCCGCGGGCACGAGCTTCAGCTCGCACCCCGGCACCGGCAGCCCGATGATCCCGGCCCGGTCGACCGGGTAGTGCACGCATGTCGCCAGCGGCGCCGTCTCGGTCGAGCCCCAGGCCGAGACGAGCGGGAGCCGTGCGCCGCGCTGGGAGAGCGCGAGCTGCTGCACGCGGTCCCACAGGTTCTGCGGCAGCGCAGCGCCCGCGTACACGACGAAGTCGAGCTCGCGGAAGAAGCTCGCGCGCAGCTCGGCGTCCTTCTCGAGAAAAGGCACGAGCAGGTCGAAGCCGCGCGGCACGTTGAAGTAGATCGTCGGCGAGACCTCTTTCAGGTTGCGCACGCTCGTTTCGACCAGGCCCGGGGCGGGCTTGCCCGCGTCGATGTAGAGCGTCCCGCCGTTTCTGAGCATCATGAAGAAATTGCTGTTGCCTCCGAAGGTGTGGTTCCACGGCAGCCAGTCGACCAGCACCTGAACCCGGTCTCCGAGGAAAGGCCAGACGAGCGCGTACTGCTCCTGGTTGACCGTGAGCATGCGCTGCGTGTTGATCACGCCCTTCGGGATCCCGGTCGATCCGGAGGTGAAGAGGATCTTCGCGACGGTGTCCGGGCCGACCTTCGCAAAGGCGTCGTCCACGCGCGCGGTCGCGCGCGCGGCGACGAGCTCCGCGATCGGCGTCGACTCCATGCCCGTCGCGGCGAGCGCCGGAGCGAACTTCGCCGGATCGGCCGTCCACACGAGGCCCGGCTGCAGCAGATCGAAGATGGTCCTGAGCTTCGCGAAGTCCTTCGACATCAGCGAGTACGCCGGCGACACCGGCGCCGCCGGGACGCCGACGTGCATCGCGGCGAGCGCGAGGAGCGCGTGGTCGATGGAATTGTCCGAGAGGATGACGACGGGGCGGGAAGCATCGAGCCCGCGGTCGAGCAGCCCCTGGCCGATGCGGCGCACGAGCTCGAGCGTTCCGCGGTAGGTGACTCTCCTCCAGCCGCTTTCTCCGCGCTCGGCCAGGAAGACGCGGTCGGGCGCTTCGCGCGCCCAGCCGACGAGCCATTCGCCGACCGCGCGCGCGTGCGCGCCGGGCTTCCGCGGCGAGCGCAGGATCACCGCGCCGTCGGCGCGGCGCTCGACCCGCACTTCGGGCGGGGCGAGACGCAGGCCTCTCTGGAGTATCTTCTCCACGAACCTCCTCACGGCCTTACGAATCTTACGCCCCGGCGCATCCGCGAGGCGAACGTTGTTCTTGTGCGATTGTTATATAACATTACAATTGGCGGGTCAATGCAACGACGC
>Ga0187773_10001290_pt1 | contig 10186 bp, 8 predicted proteins | sample 0216_BV02_MP05_1_FD_133133 | JGI IMG/M metagenome (GOLD analysis project Ga0187773, IMG submission 133133) | Tropical peat soil microbial communities from peatlands in Department of Meta, Colombia - 0216_BV02_MP05_10_MG | ecosystem: Environmental > Terrestrial > Soil > Wetlands > Peat | place...
CCTGACCGTTAACTTCGACAATGAGTCCACGCCCGCAAGCACCCTCATAACCGGCGTTGACTACACCGACGCAACGGCGGCTCCGTTGAGCATCGCCGACGCGGTCGGCGGTTGGGCAAATCCCACGGACATTACAACCTCGTCCAACGAACTGACCGCTGCGCTCACCACGCTGCGTTCGGAAGCCCAGACTCTTGGCTCGAACCTGTCAGTCGTGCAGATCCGTCAGGACTTCACGAAGGCGACAATCAACACGCTGCAGACCGGTTCGTCCGACCTCACCCTGGCCGACTCGAACGAAGAAGGTGCCAACCTGCTTGCGTTGCAGACCCGCCAGCAACTGTCGACCACCGCGCTGTCACTCGCCGCGCAGGCCGACCAGAACGTGTTGAAGCTGTTCCAGTAAGCCATTCCGACATAGCGATGAAAACGGCGGCCCGTTCGGCCGCCGTTTTTTTTGACGCATTGTCACCATGGTTAACGATTTCTTAACTCGCCCTTTAACCGGGCGGTAACCCTAACGTTTCATTATCGCGGTCAAGCGATTTGGCCCTTTGCAGGCAAGGAGTCTGCCATGAGTGACATTGTACTTTCAGCCGGTGTTCGTTCGAACCTTCTGCAATTGCAGCAGACGTCGGATCTCATTACGCAAACGCAGACCCGTCTTGCCACTGGCAAGAAAGTGAATTCGGCGCTTGATAATCCCATCAACTTCTTCACCGCTCAGGGCCTGTCGGTGCGCGCCAACGATCTCAACGCCCTGCTTGATGCGATGGGAACCGGCATCAATACCATTCAGGCCGCCAACAACGGCATTACGTCGATCACCAAGCTGGTGCAGTCGGCGCAGGCCCTGGTCAGCCAGGCGCAGCAGACCGCCGACACCACCGTGCGCGCGACCCTTGCCAGCCAATTCGACAACCTGCTGCCGCAAATGGACGAACTCGCCGGCGACTCCGGCTTCAACGGCATCAATCTGCTCGGCGGCAACGACCTGACAATAACGATGAACGAAGACGACACATCGCACGTCCTAGTCAAATCGTTCAACGATACCACCGCCGCCGATCTGGCGATCAACACCTCGCAAAATAGCTGGAATTCGAATGCGGATATTCAGGTAGCTGCGGACCAGCTGAAAGTGACCCTGACAACGTTGCGGTCGCAGGCCCAGTCGTTGAGCTCCAACCTGTCGACGGTCCAGATCCGTCAGGACTTCACCAAGGCAATGATCAATACGCTGCAAACGGGCGCCGACAATCTCACACTCGCCGACAGCAACGAAGAAGGCGCCAACCTCCTCGCCTTGCAGACACGGCAACAATTGTCGACCACCGCGCTGTCACTCGCCGCGCAGGCGGACCAGAACGTGTTGAAGCTGTTCCAGTAGTTGCATCGATCTGGCGCGACGAAACCTGATCTTGCGCCGCGCCAGATCGAATAAGCCGCAAGGAGCGGCATCTAATGGGTCTCAAGGTCGAGCTGAAAGCCGGCGAGCGCTTTATTCTCGGCGATTGCCTGGTGACCAACGGCGATCAGCGGACCAGGCTGCTCATCGAGGGCGACGCGCCGCTGTTGCGCGAAAAAGACATCATGACGGCGGCGCAGGCCAATACGCCAGCCAAGCGTATCTACCTGGCCGTCCAGCTCATGTACACCGCGCGCGACCCGCGACTCCATCACGACACGTACTTCATCCTTATGCGCGAGTTGGTGCAGGCAGTGCCGAGCGCATGGCCGCACATCGTGGTAGTGAGCAATCACATCCTAGCTGGTGAAATGTACAAGGCGCTCAAGAGCGCAAAGGCTCTTATTGCATACGAAAAGGAGATTCTCGATCATGCAACACGCGGCACAAGCATACAACGCGGTCGCCAGACAGACCGCAAATCCGCGTGAGCTTGAAGCGGATCTGCTTCTGAGCGCGGCGGCGCGTCTTCAAGCCATCCACGACGGCTGGAATGACAAACGCTACGAGCTCAATGCAGCGCTCACCTATAATCGCCGGCTGTGGTCGATCTTTGTGACTTCCGCAACCAGCGAAGAGAACCCGCTGCCGCCGGGCATCAGGCAAAACGTCGCCAATCTCGGGCTGTTCGTTTTCAATCACACGCTGGCGATACTGGCCAATCCGCGTCCGGAGAGTCTCGACTCGCTCATCAACATCAACCGTGAACTGGCGGCAGGGCTCCTCGGCCGCGCATAGACCCAGAGCAATTGAAAAATGAAAAAGACCGCGGATTCCCCGCGGTCTTTTCGTTTTCGGGAAATAGCGACTATTTCAGATAATTGACCAGCGACGTCTGGAACAGCATCGATGTCACCTGCATCGACGCCTGCATCCGGGTCTGCAGCGTAAGCAGCTGGGCGCCGACATCCTCATTCGACACACCGTCAATCTGCTGCAGAAAATCGCTCAAGGTCGACGTCGCCTGCTGATGACGGGTCTTGGCGTCGTTCATCGAGGTCTGCGCACTGGCAAGATCCGTTTCGATATCCTGGATCGTCTGGCCGCCCGAATTGCTGAGATTGACCGTCAATCTTTGGTCCAGGGCGCTGCTCAAGGCCACCCCGTTCGGATTGCTGGGGGAAATTGACACGGCCGCAAGCGTTGCAACATTCTGCACGAGGTTGCGGATGGCATCCTCGTTGGCGCGCGCGCCGTAGGACACCACGAGCGACGGGTCGATACGCGCCGTCGCAGTTGAACGAGCCGGGTCGGTACCGGTCTCGCCGGCATACCAGATCACCGTATTGGCCGCGGTGCCCGCAACCATGCTAGTCGCGGAATCGAATGGTGGCCCCGCGACACGTTGCGGAGGATTGGTGGCATCGGCATTGAAAAAATCATTCGATGCCGTGACCGCGGACGCCGCAGTCAGGGCCGTGCTGGCAAGGGTGCCTATGGCGGTGTTTAGCGCCGCCTGAAAATTCGACGCTGTCTCCGTCGGATTCGCGCCGATGGTGAACTGATTGGCGCCGGGCGGCGAGTCAGTCGTCGCGGTCAGCGTCAGATTCTCGCTGGTGCCATCGGGCAAGTTAAATCGCAGGGTGACGGTCTCGCCTGGATTGGGCGTCGCGGCTGAAAAATCAATGCCCATGGAGGGCGGCGAGCCGCTTGGCGGCGATACAACAGCACCCGTCACGTTGCTGGTGATCGAAGCCAGTTTGAACCCGAATGGGGAGACCGTATCCTCGGCGACCGCCACGGAGGTTCCCGTCGGTTGACTGATGACCAGCCTGCCAAGTCCGTCGGTGCCGAGGTCCGCCTGGTTCCGCTCGTCGATGAGCTGCTTGAGACCGGCCTTCGCACCGTCCCCGTTCAGGATATGGTCAAGGGTTTCCACCGCGGGCTGGTCGGTGGCCCGTCCTGAGAACAAGTACCGATCGCCTGCCTGGGAATTCAACAAGGCCACCAGCTCGTCGAGTGACGATTGTGCGGTTTGCTGGGCGACCAGCGCTCCGTTTCCGTCGCTCACCCCATTGGCCTGCACCATGGCCGACTTCACGGTACTGGTGATGTCAATCATGTTGCCGAGCGCCGTGTTCATCAGGTTGACGCGGTTCATCACGTTCTGAATCGTATTGTCGAACCCGCTGATTGCCGACAGCTGAGAGTTCAGGCTGACGGTGACACCGCGGTCAATGCCAAGACCGGCATATGTCGCAGATTTTTGACCGGTGCTGAGTTGGCGCTGCAGATCGTCGAACTGCGCGCGCATCGTCGTTATTTCCTGGATGGCGAGTTGCGCCTGGGCGCCTATGGATGAAACGCTCATGGACCCGCCATACTGATCAAGGTGTCGAACATATCCTTCACCGCGGATAGCACGCGCGCGTTGGCGCCGTACGAGTTCTGCAGCGTCAGCAGGTTGGCCATTTCCTGGTCGACGTTGACGCCCGATGTATCGTTGAAGCGCTGCTGCAGGGAATTGAGCACCACATCCTGGCCTTGCTGCAGGTTACTCGCGGCCGTTGCCGCCTCGCCCTGCTGGCTCAGAACCTGACGCAGGTACGTGGGAAGCGAGCCGGTGAACGGCGAGCTGGCCGTGCCGATGCCGGTGCTGGACGGAAACGTCTGCGAAGTGGACGTAAGTTGCTGGTAGATGAAATCGGGCCGCGTGCCGTCGCCGGCGGGAGTTCCCGACTGGTAAACGACGAGCGTCGAAGGATCGGCCGCTACAGCCGGGTTGACCGCAATACGGCCGGCCAATCCTACTATTTGTGCGCCGAGTCCGGTGATGGCGCCCGTATAGGGGTTCGCACCATCGGTGAACAATGGAAATTCCGCGCTGCCCGCGGTTGTCGATGTCATGGTCGCGGTCGTGGAAACCGAGTTCACGACGGTATTGCCGCTGCCGTCGTCAAGAACTTCAAGCGTCGTGCCACCCGGATTGGAAGCCGTCATGTTGACCCCGGCGAGCGCGGCGTTAATCTGCGTAATCACCGAAGCCATGCCAGCCGAGAAGTCGATACCGACGACGGTATCGTTGGGCGTCGCGGTCGTCGTGTTGGCTAACGGCAGCACGGAAGGGTCGTCGACCCGGACCAACGTGATCGTGTGCGGAGTGTTGGTCGCTGTGTCGGTGTAGTTGATCGTTACCTGATTGCCGGTCAGGAGATTGCCGACGTCGACGTCAAAACCGTTTTGCGGCCCAGCGCTGGCAGGCGTACCCTGCGTGGTCTTGTCCGAAAGCACCTGTGCCATGCCGGCGGCCAGCGCATCGAGCTGATTTTGGGCCTGCACCAGGTCCTGGTCGCGCATCTGCACGTAGGCAGCAATCGTGCCCGAGCGAATGGCGTGATCCGCGATCATGTCGACGGGCGAGCCATCGGGCGGAACGAGCGTAATCGTGCCAACGCCGCTTTTCGTCGGATCGGCGTTCCACTGCGCGGAAGGCGTGATCGTGCCCACGGCATTGAAGCTGAGCGTCCCCGCACTGGTGCCGACGAGCTGTATGCCCGAATTGGTGAATACACTCACCTGGCCGCTGTCTCCGGCGACCACGTTGATATCCATCAACTTGGAAAGCTGATCGATGTAGTAGTCGCGTTGGTCCTGCAGGGTGGCTGTTGCGCTATCGCCCGGTGTCGAGGCCGCTATCTGCTGATTGAGCGAGGCGATCTGGCTCATGGCCGTGTTGGCCTGATTGACCGCATCGGAAATGCCGAGTTCCGCGTTCGCCCGCAGTGACTGCACGCTGGCGCTCAACTGATTGAGCTGCTGAGTCAGCAGTTGCGCGCTGTTTATCACCGCGCTGCGGGCGCTCGGATCATCGGGGCTGGTCGAAAGCGCCTGCAGCGAAGAAGTAAAGCTGTTGTACGACGATTCCAAGGATGTGTCTGCGCCGGGCTGACCATAGATATCCTGCAGCTGTGAATACATGTTCGCGCGCGTGTCCGCATAAGACGCGCCGGCGTTCTCAGTGCGCAGCTGTTTCTGAATATAAAGGTCAAGCTGGCGCTGGATGTCGCTGACCCGGACACCGATGCTGGTATTGGCACCGGTGGCGACCTGATTGACGACCTTGCGGGTATAGCCAGGGGTGTCGGCGTTGGCCACGTTGGCCGCGACCATCGCAATGTTGGCCTGAGTGACCTGCAGGCCCGAGAGTGCGGAATTGAGCGCCTGTGTCAGACTCATGTGCCGATCTCGATCACGCAATCATGTCCGACGTTAGCGCCAACTATCGGATGACATTGAGCAAGTCTTGCGACATCTGGTTTGCGGTCGTGATCACCTTTGTGTTGGCTGAATACGCTTGCTGCGTCACGATCAGTTTCGTGAACTCGGTCGCGATGTCGGTATTGGAGGCTTCCAACGACTGCCCGATGATCTTGCCGGACGAACCTGCGATTGCCGGGCCGGATTCATTCGTCAATTGATAGGCGCCGCCATCGAGCGCTTTCAGGTTATTCGGGCTGTTGAAATGGACCAGCGGCACCTGCGCCAGTGCCACGTTCTGACCATTGGAGAAGGTGCCAATGATATCGCCCGCGTCGCTGACCGCAATCGACTTCAGCTGACCGGCGGCGTAGCCGTTCTGCTGCAGGTTATTAACTGTTGCGGCGCCGCTTGTATTGGCGAACTGCGTTATGCCGCCCGTGGGGCTGCTCAGCGTAATATTCCCAAGCGTCGTGCCGTCAATAACGACACCTGGGAGCGTCAGATTTGTGACGGGCGGATTCAGCCGTCCCGTGTTGTCGAACGTGAAATCAACACCGGCGTTCTGCCACGCAACCGTCGCGCCGGTTGCGGTCGAGTCTGTCTGATAGAAAAGCTCCCAGGTATCCGTACCGCCGGCTGCAACGCTATCGGTCTTGGCCCACCTTAGTTGAAGATTGGCGGGCGAGCCGAGGGCGTCGTAGATCGTGACCGAACCGCCATCGATCGACTCATTGACGAAGGTTGATACGTCGCTGCCGACGACGGTCCCGGTTCCGGCAACTGTCGGGTTCGTACCGAAGTCAGCCGGATTGAGCAGTTCTGAGTTCGGCGTTGTCGGGACGAACGCGTTCGTTTGGGGTGTTGCCGGAAGGTTGATCCCGTAGTTCACCTGAGTCGTCGCACTGGCGGGCAGAAAGTTGCCCTGGAATTGCAGCGGCGTCGCCACGCTGCCGACCGGATTACCGGTCGTTGGGTCGATCGCAATGCCTTCAAGGAAGTAGCCCGCGCCGTTGACTAGGTAACCATTTGCATCCAGCTGGAAGTCGCCGCGGCGTGTGTAGCTGTCGATGCCCCCAAACACCGGCTGACTTCCATTGAAGCTGGTCGGCGCCTGCACGACGAAATAGCCGTCTCCGTTGATGGCCATGTCCGTGGTCGATGTCGTGCTCTGAATCGTGCCTTGGACGTTGTTCGTGGCCCGCGAACCCGCGATCACCCCGCCGGCGATCTGGTGGGTCGGCACCGAATCTCCCGGAATGAGATCCTCAAAACTCGTGTCGATGCCCTTGTAGGCGGTGGTCTGAGAGTTCGCGATGTTGCCGGATATGTTTTGCATTGCGAAGGATTGCGCCTGCAACCCGCTGACCGCAGTCGTTAAAGCGTCGAACAGACCCATGACTTCATCTCCGCAAACGAGACACACTTCGCCCGCACCGGGCGTTGGTGGACAATGCAAACGCAATCGCTGTGCCATATAGATTATTCAATGATATCAGTTGCTTATAAAAGAACGGCGGCCCGTTGGGACCGCCGCATGAGGTGCTTTGTGCCGTGGCGCGGCAAATACTGCCGGGTCGCCTACGAGGACGATCCCGCGGCTGGCGCAAACTTCATCGCCACGCCGTTCATGCAATAACGCAGTCCGGTCGGCGGTGGTCCGTCGTCGAACACATGGCCGAGATGACCGAGGCAACGCGCGCAATGCACCTCGGTGCGCGTCATAAAGAACGAACGGTCCGTTTTAGTTTCCACTGCGTTGGCCAGCGGCTGATAGAAGCTCGGCCATCCTGTGCCGCTTTCAAACTTGGTATCCGAGGAAAATAGCGACAGATCGCATCCGGCACAGGAGAAGGTGCCTTTGCGCTTTTCTTTGTTAAGCGGGCTGCTCCATGGCCGTTCCGTGCCATGCTGCCGCAGAATCATATATTGGTTCGCGGTGAGGCGTTGGCGCCAGTCCATATCGGAAAGATTGCGGTAGTCGATGGTTGTGGTCCCCGTCATCGTCTGTGCCTCAACAAGTCTACTCGTCACCGCGAGTATTGAACCAGCGGCCGCGGAAGCCAACAAAGCGCGTCGGTTCATCATTTTCCAAACCTTCTGCCTGGAACATCACATAGAGATCTTACGCACAAACGCAACTCAACTCGGCATCACCCGTTTATCACATTGATGCGAGGCAGACCCAGCGCCGAGAGGTGCAGATCTTGCGCGGCTCTTACCGTGGATTTAAGGGATTGGCCCGCTTGGACAGGCTTCGCCTGACGTCGCCCTCTACGCCACGACCGCTAACCGTCCGACACGGTGGCAGCTATCCGTTTCGGATTCGCACCACAATCGATTGTCAGGCCGTATAGGATAAGCCCGGTGATATTCCGCCAGCTTTTCCTTGTAGAGGGCAATATAGGACTCGTCGGAAAGCGCCTCGATGTTTTCAAGATCAAGCTCAAGACCGATCTCGTGGTAGATCTCCAGGTTGCGCAAATCGGGTGCCGGCAAAGCACCGCGCCTGAAATCGCTCCACATCTGCCGGTAGAGATCTTCCAAGTGGCGAACGAAGCGCGGCGTATCGAAAAGGACGCTGCTGTCGCGCTCCGCAACAAGTTTCTGCTTTATAGCGGCCAGTTTCTCCCGGTTGTGTCCGAGCTCGATTGCCTTCGCCACATAGGCCTCCGCCGATGGACACGCGAGCTCCGGAACACCTGCCGCACGAACGACAGAAGCGCAAACGCGGGCGGGAAACGTTCGTCCGGTAAATGTCACAATCGGGACGCCCATCCAAAGCGCGTCCGCGGCGGTAGTGTGCGCGCCGTAGGGGCTGCTATCGAGAAAAACGTCGGCAAGCGGATAGCGCGCCAGGTGATCAGGATTGAGTAGTTTGGCAGCGAAGATAATGCGCTCTGCAGGTATGCCATATGACGCGGCGGCCTGACGTAACCGCGCGTTGGTGCCTTCGGTGCCGGTCAGAAGCCAAAGCACGCTGTCCGGCACGCTGCTGAGGATCATCATCCAGTGCTGGAACGTCCGCGCGGTAGTTTTGTGCGTTCCGTTGAAAGAACAATACACAATTTTATCATCCGGTAGACCGACTTGCGCGCGCCAAGGTCGCTGCGCGGCGACGAGGCGCTTGCGGTCATTCGGTTGATAACACGGAAGCCTGAGCACCTTTTCGGAATAGAAGATCTCATGCTCCGGCGGAATGATGTTGGAGTCGGCAATGATATAGTGATGGTACGGCGTCGCCATCGTACCGGGAAAACCGAACCAATTGACCGCGATTGGCGCCGGACGGCGCGCGAACACCTTTGTGCGCGCATCTCTCGTGTAACCATTCAGGTCGATCAGGATATCGATGCCGTCCGCAACGATCTTTGCGGCCGCCTGATCGTCATCGAGACCATTAATATCGAACCAGTGATCGACACCTTTCATGATTCTCTGCTGGATGGCGTCGGTACGGTTGATGCCACAGTAATAAGCGAATATCTCGAAGTCGTTGCGGTCGTGCTGTTCAATGACATCGGTCATGGCAAAGCCGACCGCATGCTCCCGCAAATCAGACGACACATAGCCAATGCGAAGTCTGTCGGACCCCCGTCGGATGGCAGGGACTTGCACCGCATTCAGCATGCCAATTGCGCTTCTTGCATACTGATAGGCTGTTGCCAGCTGAAACATCGGATCATCGGCCATACATTGCAGCGATAACGAGGATATGCCGCCCACCAGATCTTTCCGTTTGACGCGCTCCGATTCGGTGAGCAGCGGCCACTTGCACTGGCGTTGACGCAGCGAAATCCAATGCTGCACCGCTTTGGAATGGCGCGGATTGATATCCAGGATTTGCCTGAGAGCGTCCTCGGCAGGCTCATCGTGGTTGGCGCCCTCCAGAACGCGCGCAATCTGCTCCAACGCGGTGATTTTTTGCGTAACCGAGTCGCCATTGATGAGGGAAAGGTCTTGAACAAGTTTGAGCCATTCGGTCACGGCGTCACCAGCTTGTCCGCTATCCTCGAGCACGCGGCCAAGATTGATGAAGCACGGATGGAAATCCGGCTTCAGCCGGATGCACTCCTTGAAAGCATTTATGGCGCCAGCTTTGTCGCCGAGATCGGAGAGGGCGACACCATAGTTGAAATAAGCCGCATGCAACAATGCATCGCTTGAATTGTGTGCGATCCACGTCTTGTAAAGCTCGGCGACGAATTGCTTTTGGCCGCGCGCATCCAAGTGCGTGGCGCTCTCGATCAGCTCGGCGATAGACAGTTGACGACCTATCGCGCGGCTAATCGAATCTTTGAAAAAATCCGCCGCGGGTTTCAGATCGGCTGCCTGGAACTCCATGATGACGTCCTATAACGTTGAGAGTGCGAACGCGCTCCGGCCCTTCAATGCTGGCCACTCAGATTACGCAGTACGCTACGCGTTACAGTACGCCTTTCAGTCAAACAGCTACCCGACGAGCGTTATCAACGCATCCAACTGTGCGATCGACATTGCCCCGATTTGTGTGGTCGTAAA
>Ga0187773_10001291_pt1 | contig 10185 bp, 10 predicted proteins | sample 0216_BV02_MP05_1_FD_133133 | JGI IMG/M metagenome (GOLD analysis project Ga0187773, IMG submission 133133) | Tropical peat soil microbial communities from peatlands in Department of Meta, Colombia - 0216_BV02_MP05_10_MG | ecosystem: Environmental > Terrestrial > Soil > Wetlands > Peat | place...
AACTCTTCAAGCGAACCGCGTCCAATTGGGCGAATTATGAGCGCATCTAAATCTTCGAGGATACTGGTGCCATTGACTTTGAAGTAGGGTTTGTATGCCAGCCTAGCAACTAGCCGTGGGAACGTGAAGCATTCATATGGAATACTTTGTTTAGTTAGGGCTTCCCGAACTTGCGTGCTGCTCCATGCTTCCATATTGCGCGTCATTATTCCAATTTTCAACGTGAGTTTACCCTCGCTTAGTGTTTATGGAACATGCTTAATGATTGTACTCTTAAAGTTTCCGCGGCTAATCAACCTGAAAAGCGGAATTACAGTTTCCCTTCATAATCGGGAAAACTACGTCATGCGAAGAAAGTCTAGCTGTTTAGCCTTTCTTAGCTGCAGCCTTCTATTAATCAAGCGGTTTTAAGGCATAATGCCTTTAAGCAACATAAAATTATATTCTAATATTAGAATATGAAAGAGAGGGTGTTCTTATGATTGAACCAATTGAATTAACCTGTTCCTTCCAGTCATTAAAAACTGTTTCAGGATTGTTTCACGACTGTTTCAGCAAACTATCATATCGCGGCAAGACCATATATTCTGTTAAAGTGGAGGTGAACTGAATGAAAACTTGGAAAATAATCACATTAGCAACTTTCACAATTGTTGGAGCCCTGCTTCTAACTTCTACGGTGTTCGCTATGGGACCGTGGGGCCTAAACACTTACGGCGGATACGGTGGCATGATGGGCGGCGGTGGAATGATGGGAGGATACGGTTATGGCTATGGCTACAATAGTCCACCTTACTCAACACAACCCAGCACAACAACACCTTCAACGCAATACTATCAGCCAGTTTATCCGTTCATGTTCGGAGGCGGCTGCATGGGCAGACTCGGCTGGAACGGCTACAACTACGCGGCACCCACATACACAGGAACCCCAATCAACATAACAACCGCATCAGCAATAGCCAAAAACTACGTAGCATCACTTGGCAACCCCGACTTGGCTGTTAAGCAAGTAGAAGAATACACAAACAACTTTTACGTGCAAGTTAACGAGAAAAGCACTGGCAACGGGGCGTTTGAGCTGTTGATCAACAAGTACACTGGTAGTATCTATCCTGAGATGGGTCCTAACATGATGTGGAACACTAAGTATGGAATGATGCGAAGCGGAATACTGGGCGGAATCTTTGGAGCCCCAACCACAACCATGACAGTGACAAAAACCCAAGCAACAGCTAACGCGCAACAATATCTAAACAGCTATATACGTGGAGCAACGACGGGAGACGTCACCACATTCTACGGCTACTACACTATCGAAGTCCTCAACGGCGGAACAACCTACGGCATGCTAAGCGTCAACGGCTACAACGGACAAGTCTGGTACCACACCTGGCACGGGACCTTCATACAAGAACTGAAAATAAGCTAAGAAAAATCCTTATCCCTTTCTTTGTTTGATTTCCAACCTTCAAGAAATTAATAGAAAACCCAAAAGGATGAAAAGATGTTAGAATATTCAAAAAAGCAGGCAACCAAAATTGAAGTAATGGCTGAAGTCTACTCACCATAAGAGGAATGTAGAATGTGTCCGTTTGGTTTTGGATGCGGCTGCAGCTGGGGATCAAGCAACCACAAAAAGGAAGTCACACACGAGGTAGTCCGAGAAGTCGTTATGATCCCCTGCAAGTACTGCGGAGCCCTTTTTCAACAAACAGCAACGTTTTGTCCTCATTGCGGAGCAAGAAGAACCGCATGACTTTTAAGAGCAATTCAGCTTCAATTCGTAGCAGGGAGACTAAGTTTTTGTCAAGTTCTAAATTGACGTTGTCACTTGTCATCGCAACTGTTATTTTGGTGGTTTTAGCTTTTCCCGTTTTTGCGATTACGTACAGCCCAGGAGTCACAACAGGACAATACGTAAAATATGGAAATTTTGCCGGTAGCGGCCCAGGATATGAATCGTTCAATGATTATAATTTCTTGAACCTTAAAGTGGTAAGCGTTTCAGGAAAAGAGGTGACGTTGCTTTCAACTGGCCAATTCAAAAACGGAACAGCCCTTCCTGGCAATGGCACAACAGACATTTGGAACTTAGAAACTGGAACGGACAATGGAAGCCCCAGCACGCAAGGCCCAATAATAGCTGCAAACCTCAATCAAGGAGACGCTATACCACCGTCCAACACTTATTCAGTTAACCAAACTGGTGACCGAACATACCTCGGCACAACTAGAACCGTTAACATTCTCAACGTTACAGTCTCTACTCCAGATTACAACTCAACACTAAACTATGTTTATGACAAGCTCTCAGGAATGATACTAGAATCAATATCTACAACGACCACACAATCTCAACCCCAACCCGTAACATCAACCTACTCATATAGCATTGTTGATACAAACATTTTTGGTACAACAAATCCTTCGCCGACCATTCCAGAATTTAGCCCACAAATACTATCATTTGCTGCTACCATTGTGATAACAGGCATTTCTTTTATCATAATACGGAAAAAAACAAGAAGCTAATCAACAACGGAAAGAGATGTAGGATTTCTCAAAATATACATGAAGGCAAGGAAGTCCATTTAGCAATCGTGAAATTAGAAAATTATTGACTCGCTTAGAAAAATTCAATTTAAATACTTAGGCTTGTAAATATTATTTGGGGAAGTAAGTTGGAAGTACAGTACGCGTGCTTCAATGAGTTCCCTGATCAGTGCGTTGGATGCCCTGAATATAGTGAGCTACGCCAGGATCATACAGCTGAACTTGCTTTGCTTGCAGGTCTCGGGACCTTTAGCCTGCCACAATTCACTAGAAAAATAGTTAAAGAATGCAAAAGGTACCATAAGCGCAAAATTGAATATATCAAATAGAAAGGACTCAGCACAACCTTCAGCAGAAAGCTACACCATGAAGAGTTGCAGAGCTGTGAAAACAAACTGAACTGCCGGGGAAAAGCCTCTTTTGCTATTTTACTCCTTATCAATTCCAAGTCAATTTGCTGAGGGCTCATTGTGGTCTGGGAGAAATGAAAGAACCTCAGAAGCTAACGCGGTATCTTGGGCAGTTATTTCAAATGGTCCCGCACGGTGACCTTTTCACATTTTCTTTTTGACTGTTACCGTTTCATTCAGATCAACAGCGTTCTGTTCCCTAATGCAGCCGCTGGGTCTGTAAACCAACACCAATTCTTCGCATTCTCTGCCTTCGGCCTTGCCCAATTCTGTGCATGCTCTGTTTTGCGCCTCGGCCTCAGCCACCGAACATCCTCTTACATTGGCTTCTTCCAGTCTAAGCAATGTACTATCATTCTTTACAAGATACACGTTAACCTTAACCTCACCAATTTTCTTGCCTAATTGCTGCATCACGAATTACCCTCTAACTTAAACTCAATTACGCACACTCTCAATATAATAATGTTGACTTAATTGAAAGAGAAATAGGATTTGCGAGGCCCAAAGCGCTAACTTTAAAATTTGCAGGCAAGACTATCAAAAATGGGAGCAAGATGATTTAATGTCTGCAACTCAAACAGGAACCCAAGTACCGACGGCAATCGTTGATGTTCAAAAACTCTCAAAGATCTTCGGCACTTTGAAAGCCGTAGATAATATTAGCTTTGAGATCAAAGAAGGCGAAATATTTGGCTTACTCGGACCCAATGGAGCCGGAAAGACCACAACAATAAACATGCTTACGACATTGCTTAAGCCTACTTCTGGAAATGCGAAAGTTTGTGGCTACGATATACTCAAACAGGCGAATGAAGTAAGAAGAAACGTCGGAGTCGTGCCGCAAGAATACACTGCAGATGAAGACATGACCGGAAAAAACAACATCCTTCTCTGCGCTGATCTCTATGGTATACCCAGAAGTGATTCAAAACCACACTCAGAAGAGTTACTAAAACTGGTCGAGCTTCAAGACGCTGCAAACAAGAAGGTCAGCACATATTCAGGAGGAATGCGGCGAAGACTGGAGCTCGCTTGTGGTTTGATCAATTATCCTAAACTATTATTCTTGGACGAGCCAACTCTTGGACTTGACGTTCAAACACGCACTGCAGTATGGAAGTATATCAAAACATTAAAAGAAGAATATCACATGACGCTTTTAATGACAACTCACTACCTTGAAGAAGCAGACTCACTTTGCGATAGGATAGCCATTATAGATCACGGACATCTCATAAAAACTGGGTCACCAGACGAGTTGAAGGAAAGTATAGGCGGTGACGTAATTGTGGTTGTCGTTAGGGAGTTTGAGCCAGACATTTCATCTGATATTGCACAGATAAAATTGGTAAAAGACGTAAAGAAAAACGATAATACCTATCGCATCAAAACTGAGCTCGGCGAAGAAGCTTCACCACAAATAACTGATCTAATTCGATCCAAAGGGCTTCATGTAACGAAGGTATCGTTAACTAAGCCAACCTTGGATGAGGCATACCTAGAATTCACAGGGCGCAGCTTAAGGGAAGAAGAAGTTGACAAGCTACAGATGTTCCGTCAACGAGTAACAATGAGAAGGGCAAGATCGTAGAAGTGAAAATCATGGATAAGACTGAATTAAAGAATGAAACGCCGTCAAAAGACTCAGCTCTTCAAGAAAAACAAAACCAAGCTTCCTCTGAAAAAAACAGAACAACAAGGATTCCTCCAAAGGTAGACAAGAGTCCGCTGCACGGCTTATGGGCGCTAACAAACAGGGACTTGCGAAAATGGTATACTAACCCTGTGCAGCTTTTTGTATCTTTAATTCAGCCTATAGTGTGGCTAGGTCTATTCGGGAAGGCATTAAACTTTGGTTCTTTCATTTCCGGCTCTGGGGCTTCAATACAGCAACAAAATGCTATTTTGTTAAGTTTCTTCGGTACTACTAGTTACTTTTCGTTTCTCTCTTGTGGAATGCTTTCCTTTATAGTGCTCTTCACATCCGCATTCAGCGGAATGTCCGTGGTATTTGATCGCAGATTTGGTTTCCTAAACAAGGCATTAAGCACGCCTGTGGCTCGTGGATCGATCGTAATGGGCAAGATCCTACAAAGCGTCGGCAGGTCGCTCGTTCAAGCTGCCATTATCCTAGTAATCGCGATCCTGTTCGGAATGGATACAACTTACTTCAGCGTTCTTGGCATTGCAGGAACATTCTTTGTTATCTTTCTCATGGGAGTCGGATTATCCGCTTTGTTCACAATGCTCGCATTAAGGTCAGCAGATTGGCAGACTCAAATGGCTATCATAAATCTCATTAACCTGCCATTGCTATTTGCAAGCAACGCGCTGTTTCCGGCAAAAATAATGCCGACATGGCTTCAATACATAGTTAAAATCAACCCAGTTAGTTACGCTAATGACGCAACAAGGCAACTCTTGATAGGCGCAACAGGTACGGTCAGTCTTGCAGTTGACTTTGCCGTCTTAATCGGATTTGCGTCAATATTATCTGCAATTGGAATAGTACTTTCTTGGAAACTCCTTTCCAAATAGACACATTTCTGACAACAAATCATTAAGAGATGACAAAAATGTCAGAAGAAACGTGGCATGGCATTCCGAGAAACAAAATACCTTGGTATCCAACAATTGACTACGAAAAATGTTTTGGCTGTGGAAAATGCGTTGAATACTGCAAGCTCAGAACATACGTTTCTGAAGAGAAGGACGGAAAAAACCCGTAGTCAGGAACCCAAACAATTGCGTCGTCCTATGCAGTGGTTGCGACGCGATATGCCCTGCTGGTGCAATCAAACACCAATCAAAGCGTCAAACTCGTGAAGTCATCAAAAACCTGAGAAAAAACTACAGTATTAAGAAGGTGAAGAATCGGGAGTTAATCAGATGAATGAGGGCCACATTAGAATTAGAAGCTGGGAAGAATTCAAGCACTTAGTAAGCGAAAAGAAGCCAGCATCGATCGTTTACGTTCTTGAGCAAAATGGCTTTTCACCCAACAAAGAACTCACCACGCTTAGAGTCCTTATGTTGCATGACAAACGGTATTACATCTTCCTTGATTTTCCGAAAGGCGAAAAACTCAGAGAAACAGGCATTCCACTGCATAAAGACAAAAACGGCATTCTCAACTTAGACGAAGATGAAGTCAGGGAAATTTTGAAAAAACAATTTGCGAAAGAAAAATTGGATGTTTATTCTTTCTGGACAACTTAACAAGAAAACATTTTGCCGCTAAAACGCTGCTCCCTTAAAGAAACGTTACCCGAATTGCCAGGGATTTGAAAACAAATTAGAGAGTTCCAGAATGACAAAAAAAGCGTAAGTCCTTCACTCTTAAGGCATGTGCATATGTTCCATCTCATGTTTTGGCTGTTGCATTTCCATCGTTTGCTTTCCAGTGTGAGGTTCATATTTGCGTAGAGTCTGACTATTAATCGCTACCAAGACTGTGCTGAGAGACATAAGAATCGCCCCGACTGCAGGATCTATGACGATGCCTAAACCGGTGAAGATACCTGCAGCCAAAGGGAGAGCGAAAATGTTGTAGCCTGCCGCCCACCAAAGGTTCTGAATCATCTTCGAGTAGGTTTTCTTTGAAAGATCCCTAATTCTCGGCACATCTCTTGGATCGTTTTTTACAAGAATTATGTCTGCACTTTCAATCGCTACATCCGTTCCTGCCCCTATCGCAATTCCCACATCCGCCGTAACCAAAGCCGGAGCATCATTAATTCCGTCTCCAACCATAGCTACCTTTAGACCTTGATTTTTCAACAACTTAATCTTCTCAGCTTTCTGATCGGGTAGCACCTGAGCAAAATAGTCCTCAATTCCAAGCTCCCCTGCAACGCCTTTCGCGACCGCTTCAGCATCGCCAGTCAACATGTAGGCTTTGACTCCACTTGACTTAAGGTTCTGAATAGCAGCCCGAGATTCTTCCCGAATTTCGTCGGCAAGTGCGAAAACGCCCGCAAGTTTACCTTCAACAACAGTGAAAACAACAGTTTTACCTTGATCTTGTAACCCCACGACTCTTTTGTCATTTGGCTCGACATTTAATTCCTTCAAAAGACTCGAGCTTCCAACATATACAATGCTGGATCCAATTTTCGATTTAGCGCCTTTGCCAGGGATAGCCCTAAAGTCTAAAGATTCTGGGATTCTTATTTTCTTAGTCATTGCATCTTTGACGATTGCCTTTGCAATGACATGCTCAGAGTTTTGTTCCACCGCTGCAGTCAAACTCAGAAGCTCATTTTCATCAATATACGAAATTATGTCACTGACGCCAAACTGGCCTTTTGTCAACGTGCCTGTTTTATCAAAAACAACTGCATTTACATTTCTAATTTCTTCGAAGGCTTTTCTGTCTCGGATAAGGATCCCGCTCTTGGCTGTGATGGAGGTCGAAAGAGCCACAACCAACGGGATTGCCAATCCTAAGGCATGAGGACAGGCGATTACTAGTACCGTTACTGTCCTTGCTAACGCAAATTGGGCGCTCCCTAAGGAAAACCAAACAAAAAAGGTTACCAAACCCACGACCACGGCTATATAAAAGAGAAGCGCAGCTGCTCGGTTTGCCAAGTCTTGCGTTCTAGATTTGCTCTCTTGAGCATGCCTGACCAGCTTTATGACCTGAGAAAGATACGTATCTTCTCCTGTGCGCTCGATTATAGCTCTAAGAGCTCCATCGCCGTTTACCGCTCCACCAATAACTTTATCATTATTCTGCTTGTGAACAGGTTTAGATTCCCCAGTTAGCAAAGCCTCATTAACAAATGATTCTCCTTCAACCACTAAACCATCAGACGGTATTTTCTCACCCGGACGAACCAAAACCGCATCGCCTATCGACAACTCCGAAACTGGCACGTCAACGATGCTCCCGTTTCTCGCAACATGAGCTATCGTGGGCAGTATCTTCACCAGTTCTTCAAGCGCTCTTGAAGCGCCAAGAACGCTTCGGCCTTCAATCCAATGTCCAAGCAGCATGACGTCGACGAGGGTTGCCAGTTCCCAGAAGAAATCGCCTCCAACCGGGAAAAACACTGTAGCTGCAGAGTAGAAAAAAGCCACGGAGATTGCTGTGCCAACAAGCGTCATCATACCTGGTTGATGCTTTCTTAGTTCCTGCGTTAATCCTTTTAGGAAAGGCCAGCCGCCGTAGGCATAAATGATTGTCGCTAGAAATAAGAGAACGTATGTCTGGTATGGCACCGTTAGACTATAATGAAACCAGGTTTGTATGGCTCCGGAGAGAAGAAGAACAGGAATAGTCAAAAGGAGGCAGACAAGGAACCGCCGCTTGAAAATTTCAATGTGTATAGTGTGATCTGCGGTTTCATGCTTCATTTCATGAGTACTCATTTCCGCATGTTTGCCTTGGTTTTTGTGATTCATAAATTTTACCAGCAGAAAATGATCTAAAGCAGACCAAAGATGTGCACTAATGCACCGTTAACTATGGCTACTACCCATATAATAAATGTAGGCATCATCCACTTTCTCATTGACACGCATGCCATTTTTGAGGGGCCTTTCAGGGTCCAAGTGGCCACTATCACAATGCCCAGTACTTCTGCAGCTGTCCCCAAAACAACATGAGACCATACAGTTATTGAAGTAAAGAGGGTAAGGCTGCCAAATTCATTAAATCCTCCAATAAGAGTTGGAATCATCTCTAAAAAGATAAGGGTAGTATGCAGTATAAGCGCGGCCAAAGTCGAGTATCCATGGCGAATGAAATTTTTCTCGCCGCTTGGTCCCTTAGCCAAAGGAAGACCTAAAATAAGCAAAAACAAAATCGCAATCTGAAGAGACAGACTAATGTTGCCTACAAGGTCTAGCGCCATTAAAACGATCAACAACTCGAGAGAACCTCAAAGCTCAGTGAAGCAACCAATTTAATGACTCATTGTTAACCCTTTAGTTGTTTTGGATGATAAACCTTTTCCATAATTATTGAAGAAATGGATCGCCCATGATTTGTCGTTTTTTCTCAAATCCATGCCTTCCAAAGGTTCGTTTCGAAACTTCTCGGGTGTCCTTTGAACCCGGTATTCAATCTTTTGCTCGGTTTCTTAAGTGCGCATAAGCTTTTAATTGAAAAGTACATTATATACAGACTGTAAAGTGTTTCTTGTTTTGAAAGGGCGATAGAACTCTGACATTACTAAATCTACGTGAACAATTAAAAAAATGTCAAGAATGCAATTCATTACCAACTGTTATAGCATATCAACGCATCGATGGCCCTGGATCAAGCTTAGATTTACGGGAATTTCAACAAGCTTTATGGCATATGCCAAAAATACCCAAAAACAATGCAAATGATCCAGCATTAGTCTGGACAAGAAACTTGCCCAGAACTGTAGCAATTACTATTGATACTGGAACCAAAATCACCGCTTATCCCCTTGAGCCCAACATGATCGGAGTGAAATCAATAGATTATGGATTTGAATTAGTTTCAAAATGCGGTGAAGTTTTGCCAACGAAAGAAAACTGGTTGCTAAAAATCATAGATATATTCAGTATCTCGGGCGTTAAATTTGAATTAGAAAACTTGCGTCCAGACATCAAATCAGCAGGCCTAGGCGGATCAGCAACCGCCGCAACAGGAGTGTGCATTCTTGCCAACGAATTGGCGGGAAAACCCTTCAGCGAAATACAGTTAATTTCTATGGCTTCAAGAATTGAACAAGATTTAGGAGTAAGCATTGTTGGTACACAGGAACAGTCAAACGTTGTTTTCGGGGGAGTTACAGATTATGTTTGGTTTCCTTGGGGCATTCCTGGTCAGCCTGGAACGGGTTACGGCGAATCATTGCGTTTTGAACTAATCCCGGAAAAAGATTATGGTGAATTAGAATGCAGGATGGCGATATTTCACACTGGCAAAACTCGGCAGAGTACTGACGTCAATTCTGTTTGGAGAAAGGCCTTATCAACTTCTGAGGGCTTCGCTCTTCACAGGAAAAAACCGCAAATTGCTTATCAGTTCAGAGAAGCATTACGATTACGCAAATGGAGCAAAGCGCTTGATTCAATCCGTGAATACCGAGATATTCGCGTAACCCTTTGTGCCTGCTATATGGATGGTGCTGAAGAAATGTCAAAAATAGCTGAATCAACTGGATGTGCCGCTTTTCCATTAGGCGCAGGAGGAGGAGGCGCCGTTCTACTATTTTCAAACGCCCCCTCTTCA
>Ga0187773_10001292_pt1 | contig 10175 bp, 9 predicted proteins | sample 0216_BV02_MP05_1_FD_133133 | JGI IMG/M metagenome (GOLD analysis project Ga0187773, IMG submission 133133) | Tropical peat soil microbial communities from peatlands in Department of Meta, Colombia - 0216_BV02_MP05_10_MG | ecosystem: Environmental > Terrestrial > Soil > Wetlands > Peat | place...
CGGCCTGCTCGCCGAGCGCGACGCCCGCGGTCTTCGCTGGACCGTCGGGGACCGATGCGAGCAGGGCCTGGTAGTCGGCGTCGATCGGCGCCTGCAGGGCGGGCGCGAGCTTCAGGAGCGCGGTCCGCGTCGCCGCCGCGACCGCCGCGTCCACCGAGGCGCCCGGCGCGGGGGCCAGCTTCGCGCGCTGCGGCGGATAGCGGCCGCTGACCGCGTTGACCGCCTCGAAGACCGAGACCTGCACGATGGCCATCATCCGGACCGAGATCGGCGTGGCCGGGATGCGGGAGGCGACGTCGGCGGCCCGCGCGTTGGCGTCGGTGACGATGTCGGCGTGAGCGCCCGGGGCGAAGGAGAGGATCACGAGGGCCAGGAGCCCGATGGCGGTGCTGGCGAGCCCGCGAGTGGTCTTCATGACGTCTGCTCCTTTCGTGTGTCTTCGCGGCGTGTGGCTTCAGGAGAGTCGGATCCGTTCACGTCCACGCCGAGCGCCACGCGGCCGGCATAGAGGAGCTGGCTTCTCCCGCGCAGCGGATGATAGCGCGCACCCTGGACGTCGCGGAAGAGCCGCTCGAGCCCCAGGTCCCGGTAGAAGCCGGCGCCCGAGGCGACTTCCATCGCCACCTCGGCGGTCCGGATCGCGGCGCCGCCGGCCACCGCCCGGCCGATCGTGACCGCGTTGGTCGTCTCGATTCCCGGCAGGTCGCACGCCGCCGCCTCGACCATGTGGCGCAGGCCCATGCGCGCGGTGGCCAGCTCGTTCTCCATGCGGCCGACCAGCTCCTGGGTGGCGGCGTCGAGGCGACGGCCGGCTGCCTGGCGCAGCGCGAGGGCCCGCGCGGCCTCGGCGATCCCCACGTACACGGCATAGATGAGCGGCAGGGCGAGCACGGCCACCACGTGCCACGCCTGCCCCCAGCGGCCGGCCGGCCGGCGGATCCCGACCGCGGCGTCCGGCACGAAGACGCCGTCGAGGACGATGTCGTGCGAGCCCGTCCCGCGCATGCCGAGGGTGTGCCAGGTGTCCGTGATCTGGAGGCCGGGGGCGTCGAGCGGGATGGCGAAGTGCAGCACCGTCGGGCCCGCCGCCGGATCGTCGTGGATCGCCATCGTCATGAACAGGTCGCCCGCCGGCGCGCCGCTCGCGAACACCTTGCGGCCGGAGACCCGGTAGCCACCGTCCACCTTCTCGGCGCGCCCGGATCCGGCCAGCCAGTCGGATCCGCCGCTGGTGACCAGGATCGACTCCTGCGACGCGACGCGGCGGAGGAGGGGCTCCGTCACGCCGCCCTCGTGTCGCCAGCGCCAGGCCGCGATCGCGACCTGATGCGTGTGCATGGCCAGCGCCAGCGCGGTCGAGCCGCAATGCTGGCCGATCACCCGCACCATCTCGCACAGCTCGGCGTGCGAGGCGCCGCCGCCCTCGAGCTCGGCGGGCACGCCGGCCGAGAAGACGCGGTGCGCACGAAGGTCGCGGTAGTTGTCGGCCACGAAGGAATCGCTCGCGTCGTGGGCGGCGGCCCGCGCGGCGAAGCGTGGGCCGAGCTCGGTGGCCAGGGCCACCCAGTCGGAGCACTTGCGATTGTCGGTCGGCACGGTCTGCATATTCATCGGCCACCTCCGTCGTCGGGCGGATCCGAACCGTGTCCACAGGATGGCAAGCCGTCGTGGCGCCGCCAAGCCCAAAAAATGGACTTGCCCGGTCCCCGAGGACCGCCTACAGTCCGACTGTCATGAAGGGCTACGGCCAGTTCTGTCCGATCGCAATGGCGTGCGAGACGTTCGCCGAGCGGTGGACGCCCCTGATCCTGAGGGAGCTCCTCGCCGGCGGGCGCCGGTTCAACGAGCTGCGGCAGGGCCTGCCCCTGATCTCGCGGACGCTGCTCGGCCAGCGGCTGCGAGAGCTCGAGGCGGCGGGCATCGTCCAGAGCCGTCCACTCGCCCGCGGGCGGGGGCGGGAGTACCGCCCGACGCAGGCGGCCGAGGAGTTCCGCGAGGTGCTCGACCGGCTCGGGGAATGGGGCCAGCGGTGGGCGACCACCCAGTTCGACCCCGACAACCTCGACCTGCCCCTGCTCATGTGGAACGTGCGACGCCGCATCGACTTCGCCCGCCTGCCCGCCCGGCGGATCGTCGTTCGCTTCGACTTCCGCGCGTTCCCGGCCCGGTGCCGGCCCTTTCGGACGTGCTGGCTGATCCTCGAGGGCGGCGGATCAGACGTCTGCCTGAAGGACCCGGGCCACGAGGTGGATCTGGTGGTGTCCGCCGACGCGGAGGCCATGGCCCGCGTGTGGACCGGCGCGATCAGCTTCGGGCAGGCGGTGCGGGACGGGGGGCTCCGGCTGGACGGTCCCCGCGATCTGGTCCGCGCGTTCCCGAGCTGGCTGCTTCTTAGTCACTTCGCTCACGTGCAGCGGCCCGCCCGCGTCGTCTGACGCCGCCGCCGATGACGGGGTCTACCGGCGGCGCCTGGATCCGGTGGCTGCCGGGACTCCGGGTCCTGCGTACCTACCAGCGAGCCTGGCTGCGCCACGACATCGTCGCCGGCCTCGTGATGACGACGATGCTGGTCCCGGTCGGCATCGCGTACGCGGAAGCGTCGGGCGTGCCCGGCATCTACGGCCTGTACGCGACGATCGTGCCCCTGCTCGCATACGCCCTGTTCGGGCCGAGCCGGATCCTGGTGCTGGGACCCGACTCCGCGCTCGCTGCGGTGATCCTCGCCACCGTCCTGCCGCTCTCGGGGGGCAATGCCCGTCGTGCGGTCGCGCTGGCCGGCGCGATGGCGATCGTCTCCGGGGTGGTCTGCGTCGCCGTCGGCCTGGCGCGCCTGGGCTTCGTCACCGAGCTCCTGTCGAAGCCCATCCGCTACGGGTACATGAACGGCATGGCGCTCGTGGTGCTGCTGAGCCAGATCCCGAAGCTGCTCGGCTTCTCGATCGACTCCACCGGGCCGCTCCGCGACATGTGGGCGATCGTCCGCGCGGTGCTCGACGGCAAGACGAACCTCGTCTCGCTCGTCATCGGCGCGGCGACCCTCGGCGCGATCCTGGTGCTCAAGCGCTTCCCGCGGGTGCCCGGCATCCTGCTCGCGGTGCTCGGCGCGACGGTGGCGGTGGCCCTGCTCGACCTCGGGGCACGCGGCGCGCTCAAGGTGCTGGGTACGATGCCGTACGGCCTGCCGTTGCCGACCCTGCCGCTGATCGGCCTCGACGACCTCGTCCCGGTGGTGACCGGCGGGATCGCGGTGGCGCTCGTTTCGTTCGCCGACACCAGCGTGCTCTCGCGGACCTACGCGGCGCGACTGCGCACGCCGGTGGACCCGAACCAGGAGATGGTCGGGCTCGGGGTGGCCAATCTCGCCGCGGGGTTCTTCCAGGGCTTCCCGATCAGCAGCAGCTCCTCGCGCACGCCGGTGGCGGAGGCGGCGGGCTCGCGGACCCAGCTGACCGGCGTGGTCGGCGCTCTCGCCATCTCGGTGCTGCTGCTGCTCGCTCCTGCGCTGCTGCGGAACCTGCCGAGCGCCGCGCTGGCCGCGGTGGTGATCGCGGCGGCGATCGGATTGTTCGAATTCGCCGACCTGCGCCGCATCTACCGCATCCAGCGCTGGGAGTTCTGGCTGTCGATGGTCTGCTTCGCGGGCGTGGCGACGCTCGGGGCGATCCCGGGCATCGCGATGGCGATCGTCATCGCGGTGATCGAGTTCCTGTGGGACGGCTGGCGGCCGCACTCGGCGGTGCTCGGGCGCGTGGACGGGGTGAGGGGCTATCACGACATCACCCGCTATCCGGGCGCCCGGTTGGTCCCTGGTCTCGTGCTGTTCCGCTGGGACGCGCCGCTCTTCTTCGCGAACGCGGAGCTGTTCTCCGAACGGGTGCAGGCCGCGATCGCGTCCGCGCCGGGGCCGGTGCGGTGGTGCGTGGTCGCGGCCGAGCCGGTGACCAGCGTCGACGTGACCGCGGCGGACATCGTCGCCGAGCTCGACGACACGCTGCGCGCCACCGGGATCGAGCTGTGCTTCGCGGAGATGAAGGATCCGGTCAAGGACAAGCTGAAGCGCTTCGGGCTGTTCTCGCGCCTTGGCGCCGAGACCTTCTTCGCCACCGTCGACGAGGCGGTGGAGGCCTATCTGGCGACCCGCCCGGCGGAGGGGGCGGACCGGGAGGGTCGGTAGCGACCGCTACCGAGGGGTTTCGCCGCCGCCGGTGCCCTCCGGCGTTTCCGCGGACCTCCGGATGTCGATCATCTCCGGCAGCCCGTGGCCGGCGTGCTCGAAGAGCTGCACGCGCGTGAGGTGACTCATGTCGGCGACGATCTCCCGGATGCGCTCGGCGGCGGCGTGGATCTGGGCGATGCGCGCCCGGGCCTCCGGGCCCAGCCCCGGATCCTCACGGAGCATGGCCAGGCGTCCGATCACGAGCGTCAGGGGGTTGTTGATCTCGTGCGCGGCCGCGTTGGCGAGCCGGGCCATGGTGCGCAGCTCGTGGGCGGCCTTCTGCTCGGTGATGTCGATGAGCGTTGTCTCGAAGTCGGCCCACGGCGGGCCCGAGCCGCGGACGACGCTGACGAAGACCCAGATCAGCCGTCCGTCCCGCCGCCGCATCTGCAGCTCGACGTTGACCGCGGTGCCCTCGGCGGTGACCCGCTCGAGCAGCTGCTCGCGCTCCTTCCGGTCGGCGTAGATCTCGCCCATGTTCGTGGCCAGGACGTCGGCCGGCCGCTCGTAGCCGAGGATCCGGGCGAACGCCTCGTTGCAGTCCACGATGCGTCCGTCCGCGAGGGTGAGGCACATCCCGGCGGGGTTGCGCTCGAAGGTGGTGCGGTAGCGTTGCTCGGATTCCCCGAGCGCCGCCGTCCGCACCTGCAGCAGGGCCATCGCATCACCGAGGGCCCGGCTCACGCCCGCCAGCTCGGAGAGCGTGAACCGGGGCAGCTCCGGCAGCGACTCGCCCCGGCCGAAGGCGTCGAAGGCGGCGGTGAGCCGGCGCAGACGTCCGGTGAACCGCCGCCCGGCCAGGGTCGCGAGCCCCAGCGAGAGCGCGAAGGCGGCGATGGCGGCCGCCGACAGCAGCCAGAGGGAGCGGCGGAGGGGGATCTCGAGCTGGTCGGCCGGCGTGGCGATGGCCACCGCGAACTTGGACTGCGGGCCCCGGCTGAAGGCGGTGTAGGCGCTCGATCCGTCGAGCCCGGGGCCGGCGAAGAGCTCTTCCCGGTGCTCGCGGGCGCGCGCGGCGAGGTTGACGGCGGGCCGGCCGACGAGCTGCTCCTGTCCCGGAGTCGCGGCCACCACGATCCCGCTGCGATCGACGATGGTCGCCACGGCACCGCCGGCGACGTGCGCGGCGGCCAGCACCGAGGCGAAGCTGTCCGGTGTGAGGAAGGCGACCAGGACGCGCCGGATCTTCCCGTCCCGGAGCAGGGGCAGCGTGACCGCGATCACCCGGCCGCCGCTGGTCGGGTCCGTGACGAGGTCGGAGACCTGGGGCTGGCGGGTCTCGATCGTGCGCTGGAACGCCTCGAGCCCGTCCAGGGCCGGCAGCGACCGGCCGAGCGGATGCAGGACGTTGAGGGCCTGCCGTCCCGACGGGTCGACGAGGGCGACCGTGAGCCAGCGACGGTTGGCCTCGCGGGCCAGCCGCGCCTGGTCGTAGAACTTGCCCAGGTCGGCCGCGTCGAGAGCGTCGGAGGTCGCGAGCCCCATCAGGCCCCCGATGGAGGTCTCGATCTCCCGGTCGACCGCCACGCTGAGAGAGCGGGCGTGATAGAGCAGCGCCTGCTCCATGTTGCGGCGCTCGTCCTGGTGGGCCCACCAGATCGCGATGGCGCCGACCCCCAGCAGGGGCACCAGGGTGAGGATCACCACCAGGAGCAGGAACGTGCGGAGCTTCATCGTCCTCCGTCGAGGATAGCACCGCCGGCCGGCCCTGCCCCCGCTTGCGTCCCGGCGGAGGCGTGTGCGAGAGTCCGGCCATGCGCCGCGGCGCCGACTATCTCGCCAGCCTCCGAGACGGGCGCGCCGTGTTCCTCGACGGCGAGCGCGTCCCCGACGTGACCCGTCATCCCGCGTTCGCAGAGTCGGCCCTGCGCGTCGCGGAGCGCTACGACGCGGCCCGCGACGCCGCCGACGTGACCACCTGCATCGATCCCGCGACCGGCGAGCGGATCGGCGCGATGTGGCTGATCCCGCGCTCCGCCGAGGATCTAGGACGCCGCCGGGCCGTGCACCGGTTCTGGGCCGAGGGCTCGTACGGTCTCATGGGGCGCACGCCGGACCACGTGGCCTCGGTGCTCACCGGATTCGCGGGCTGGCGGCAGCTCTTCGACCGCGGCGGGCGACAGTACGGCGACAACGTCGTGCGGTTCCACCAGAAGGCGCGGGCCGAGGATCTGTACCTGGCCTACGCGATCGTGCCGCCCCAGATCGACCGTGCCACGCCCGCACACCAGCACCCGGAGCCGTTTCTGCACCCGGGGGTCGTGAAGGAGACCGACGCGGGCATCGTGATCCGGGGCGCGCACTCGATCGCCACGTCGGTGACCATGGCCGACTGGCTCTTCGTGAGCTACATCACGCCGCTCGCGCCCGGCGACGTCGACTACGCGATCTCGCTGGTGGTGCCGGTGAGCGCCGAGGGACTCCGGCTCCTGCCGCGTCGACCCTACGCGACCCTCGCGACCAGCGTCTACGACTACCCGCTCTCGGCACGGTTCGACGAGGTGGATACCACTGTCGTCTTCGACGACGTGTTCGTGCCCTGGGAGCACGTGTTCGTCTACCGCAGCGTCGAGCTGGTGACCGCCCAGTTCCACGAGTCGCCCGCCCACGTGACCGCGAACTTCCAGTCGCTGGTGCGCTTCGGCGTCAAGCTCGAGCTGCTGGCGGGCCTGGCCATGAAGCTGGTCGAGGTCGGGCGGGGGGAGGGGGACGCAACGACCCAAGCCACGCTCGGCGGCGACATCGCCACATTCTGCGCGGCCTTCGACGCGTTGGTGCAGGCGGCCGAGCGTCGCCCGCTCGTGAGCGCCGGCTACGCGCGCCCGCACCCGCAGTACATCTACGCGGGGATGAGCCTCCAGCGGCGGCTCATCGTGGACATGTACCGCACGGTGCGCGAGCTGGCGGGCGGCGCCTTCCAGAACCTGCCGTCGTCGGAGGCGAGCCTGCTCTCCCCGGAGACGCGCGCCCACACCGAGCGCTACTACCGATCCGTCGCGGCCGACGCCCGGGACCGCGTGAAGCTGCTCAAGCTGATCTGGGACTTCATCGGCACCGAGTACGGTGGCCGGCAGCTCCAGTACGAGATGTTCTACTCGGCGGCCCAGCCGGTCGTGAATCGCCGGATGTTCCGCTCGTACGACTGGGCCGCCGCCAAGGCCATGGTCGACCGCCTCCTCTCCGAGTACTGAGACGCGGCGGTCAGGATCGCCTCGACGGCCCCTTGCCGATCAGGACCGGCGCCGGCTCGTAAGCGTCGTGTCGCTGCAGCCACTCCATCGGATAGGAGAGGCCCGCTTCGTCGCGCCCCTTCGGCACGAGGTCCAGCACCTGGTAGGCCGCGTTCACCACCTCGATCCCGCGCCCGTAGGAGGAGTAGGTGTGGTAGATCGCGCCGTCGTCGTCGCGGTAGAAGACGCTGAGGCCGGGCCGCTCGGAAGATCCGGTGGCCGGCCCGGTGGTGTAGTTGTAGTAGGCGCGCCCGTTCGCGCGCTCCTCGGGCGTGAAGGTCACGTGGTAGTCGCGGTTGAAATCGCAGCGGAACGAGGAGAGCCACTTCACCCGCCAGGCCATGCGCGTGCGGTAGGCGGCGAGGCGCTCGTAGGGCGCGCGCGAGATCGCGACGAAGGTCACGTCGCGGTGGGCCAGATGGACCACGACGCCGTCCAGGTTGTCGATCCAGAACGAGCAGCTCTTGCAGCCCTCGTCCCACTCCGGCTCGAACATGAAGTGGTAGACGACGAGCTGCCGGCGGCCCTCGAAGAGGTCGGTTAGCGTCTCCTCGCCGCGGGGCCCGTCGAAGACGTAGCGCTTCTCGACCCTCTCCCACGGTAGATCGCGGCGCTCCTGGCTCAGGCGGTCGCGCAGGCGGGTCAGCTCCTTCTCGCGGGCCAGGTGGGCCCGGCGGGCCTCGATCCATTCGTCGTGCAAGACGACTCGGTGCGTGGTCATCGGGAGGCTCCTTTCGTGGCGCTCAGCGACGGGCGGATGGGTACCGGAACCGAGGGTGCCAGCCCGCCGCGCCGTCGGGGAAGAGGTCGAAGAAGTGCCAGGCGGTGCAGAAGTCATCGCTCGGGTGGAAGCCGGTGTCGGAGAGTCGCACGACGCCGTCGCGGGAACGCCGGAACGCGGAGACGCCGGGCAGCCAGCCGCCGCTGCGGGCCCGGTAGCCCATGTCGGCGGCGAAGGAGGTGCCCCGGTGGCTCAGCATCGGGAAGCGCCACCCGCGGGAGCGCGCGAACCGCTGCTGCAAGGCGGGCGGGTCCGGGCTCATCACCACGAAAGCCGCGCGGCTGGCCAGGTGCGGGTAGAGGCCGTTGTATCCGTCGGCCCACAGCGTGCAGTTGGGACACTCCCGGCCCATGTTGTGGACGACGATCAGGTCGCGCTGTCGGCCGAAGAGCTGCGAGACGCGCACGGGGCCCCTCGGCGACGCGAACGTGTAGTCCTGCACCGGCTCCGGCTCGACGCGCCGCTGGACCGCCTGCATACGCTGGCGCAGCGCCGCGATGCGCTGGCGAAAGGCGGCGAGCCGCCGGGATCCCTGTCGATATCTCATCGCGGACCTCCTGTTCGCGGCTTCCGGCGCGCGGCGCGCGAGCGGTTGCCGCCCGTGGTGGCGCGGCGCCGGGGCCGCTTGCGCTCGAGAGCCTTGAGCCAGCCGGCCAGCGCGTCGAACTGCGCCTGCCAGTACTGGCTGTACTCGTTGATCCACGCCGCGGCCGCGAACATGGGCCCGACCTCGAGCCGGCAGCGCGCGATGCGGCCGGTGCGCTCCTGCTGGACCAGGCCCGCCTGCACGAGCACCTGCACGTGCTTCGACACCGCCTGCAGCGAGATGTCGAAGGGCGCGGCCAGCTCGGAGACGAGCAGGTGGCCCTTGCCCAGGCGCGTGAGGATGGCGCGGCGGACCGGGTCGGACAGGGCGAAGAAGACGCGGTCGAGCAGCTCCTCGTGCGGGTCCTCGACCTCGTCGACGAACGGCAGCGGCCTCGGCGTGGCGTCCATCGGCGGGGACATTATCAACCGTTAGGTTGATAGTCAAGAGATTGCTTGACTGACGGGAACGCACGTCCGGCGACCGTGTCAGAATGCGGGATATCTTGTCGACCGGGAGGCGGTGATGGACGGATCCGTCCGGGAAGGGTCGTGGTGATCGCAGCGGGCCCGCCGCCGCGGAACCTGCCGCGCAGCATCGTCGCCGTGCTCGCCGGCTTCGCCGCGGTGGTCGCACTGTCGATCGGCACCGACCACGTGCTGCACACGCTCGGGGTGTTCCCGCAGTGGGGCGAGCCGATGTGGGAGCCCGGCCTGAACGTGCTGGCCCTCACCTACCGGGTCGCCTACGGCGTCCTCGGCGGCTACGTCGCCGCGCGGCTGGCCCCGCGCCGCTCGATGCGCCACGCCCTGATCCTGGGATGGATCGGCTTCGGGGTGAGCCTGGTGGGCGCCATCGTCGCGATCCGGACGGCGAACCTGGGCCCGATGTGGTTCCCGATCGCGCTCGTGCTCACCGCGGTGCCGTGCGCGTGGCTGGGTGGCGTGCTGCACGCGAGGAAGGCAGCACGGTGAATCGGCGCACGTGGCTGACCCAGGCGGCGGCCGGCGCCCTCCTGCCGCTCCTGGGCCCGGCCTGCGCGTCGCCGCGGCTCGCTGGCGCGGGCTTTCGCCGCGTCCGTGCATCGGATCCCGCGTGGCCGGGCCCGGACGCCTGGGAGCAGCTGAATCGACAGGTGGGCGGCCGGCTCGTCCGGGTCCAGTCGCCGCTCGCGGCGTGCGCCGACTCGCAGGGCGCGGCCTGCACCGAGCTGTTCCGGCGGCTACGGAACCCCTACTACCTGGGCGACGAGGTCGGGCTCACGCAGAGCCTCGGCTGGGTCGATGCGTGGACGTCGCAGCCGAGCGCCTACGCGGTGGTGGCGCGCCGGACCGCGGACGTGACGGCCGCGGTGAACTTCGC
>Ga0187773_10001294_pt1 | contig 10171 bp, 12 predicted proteins | sample 0216_BV02_MP05_1_FD_133133 | JGI IMG/M metagenome (GOLD analysis project Ga0187773, IMG submission 133133) | Tropical peat soil microbial communities from peatlands in Department of Meta, Colombia - 0216_BV02_MP05_10_MG | ecosystem: Environmental > Terrestrial > Soil > Wetlands > Peat | place...
AAAAAAATTTGGCGGCGAAGTGATGATGACTTCGCCCAGTCACGCGAGCGGCACTGATCGCTTGGCTGAAGTGGCCCGTAAAATCAGGTCGGAGTTACTGGTAAACGTGCAAGGTGATTTGCCCTTCATACAATCCGGCACGATCACGCGCTCGATTGAGCCACTGCGGCGCAATCGCAAGATCCCGATGGGCACGGCGTGTACCGCGATCTACGATGAAGCTGAGTGGCGCAACCCGAACGTTGTAAAAGTGCTCCTCGACCGCGCGGGTTTTGCGCTCTATTTTAGCCGCGCCCCGATTCCTTTCGTCCGCCAGTACGCGGTCGATCCGAGCGGCAGGGAATTATCCGCAGGAACTAAACAGCGGCTTTGGGGCTACCGTCATCTCGGGCTTTACGTTTACCGGCGCGATTTTTTACTGAAGTTTGCCCGGCTGCAACCCACGACCTTGGAGCGAATTGAAAGTTTGGAACAGTTACGCGCTTTGGAAAATGGTTATCGGATTTACGTCGCCCAAGTTGACGAGCGATCGGTGGAAGTCGATACTCCTGATGATCTGAAGCGAGCGGAAAGTTTTTTGAAGCGGCATTCAAACTGAGAGGCGACGATGGCGACGACAAAAACTAAGTATATCTTCGTCACAGGCGGGGTGGTGTCATCTTTGGGCAAGGGGCTGGCGGCGGCCTCGATTGGCGCGCTTCTGGAGAGTCGCGGCCTCAAAGTGACGATTCTGAAAATGGATCCATACATCAACGTCGACCCTGGAACTATGAGTCCCTACCAACATGGCGAGGTTTTCGTCACCGATGATGGGGCTGAAACCGATATGGATCTGGGCCACTATGAACGTTATGTGTCGACGCCCATGGGCAGAAAAAACAACTGCACCACCGGCCAGATTTATGAAACGGTGATCTCGAAGGAGCGGCGCGGCGATTACCTCGGCGGTACGGTTCAGGTCATCCCGCATATCACCGATGAGATCAAGCGGCGCATCTTTGCCGCTGCGGAAGGTTTCGATATCGCGATTGGTGAAGTTGGCGGCACCGTGGGCGACATCGAGGGGTTGCCGTTCCTCGAAGCGGTGCGTCAGGTGGCGTGGGACCTGGGGCGGGAGAATGTTCTCTACGTTCATCTGACCCTCGTTCCTTTTATAACCGGCGGCGGCGAATTAAAAACGAAACCGACCCAGCATAGTGTAAAGGAGCTCACCGGGTTAGGGATTCAACCGGATATCCTGCTCTGCCGCACGGACCGTTTCCTCGACAAAAAAATTAAAACCAAGATCGCCCACTTTTGTAACGTCGCTGAGAACGCCGTCATTACGGCGAAGGATGTCGAGTGGATCTACGAAGTGCCGCTGGTGTTTCATGACGAAGGTCTCGACGAACGGATTGTCGAAAAGCTGAATATTTGGACCGGTGCGCCGCATTTGGAGCGCTGGCAGGAAGTCGTCAAGGTGCTGACCCACCCAAAGGATTCGGTGCGCATCGCCGTGGTCGGCAAGTACATGAGCCTCAAGGAATCGTACAAGAGTCTTTTCGAAGCCTTGGTCCACGGCGGTATCGCCAACGAAGTCGAAGTCGAGATTGATTGCATCGAAGCGGAAAAGATCGAACAGGAGGCCGCCGATCTACTGCTCAAAAACGTTGACGGCATTCTCATCCCCGGCGGCTTTGGCGACCGCGGCAGTGAAGGAAAAATCGCGGCGATCCGTTACGCGCGTGAACACGGCATTCCGTTCTTTGGTATCTGCCTCGGCATGCAAATGGCGGTGGTCGAGTTCGCCCGCAGTATGTGTGGCCTGGAGGGCGCTAATTCCACTGAGTTCGATCTGCAAACCGCCCATCCGGTGATTCATCTCATGGAAGAGCAAAAGGCGATCGACACCAAAGGCGGCACGATGCGCTTGGGCAGTTATCCTTGCGTGCTGCAGAACGAAACGTTGGCTGCCAAACTCTATGGGCGAGAAAAAATTTCCGAGCGGCATCGCCATCGCTACGAATTTAATAACAATTATCGTGCCCAGTTTGGTGCCAAAGGCATGGCGCTCAGCGGCTTATCACCGGATAGCAACTTGGTCGAAATCATCGAGCTCAAAGGTCATCCATGGTTTCTCGGCTGCCAGTTTCATCCGGAATTCAAATCACGGCCGATGGACAGTCACCCGTTGTTCCGCGGCTTCATCGAAGCGGCACTGCAAAACCGCAAAGCAATGCCTGAAGTGCCGCGCATGAAAATCGTCCGCACATAACGTAGTATGAAGCGTCCCGATGGTTACGAAATTGGTCAAGGCCGGTAACGTCGAGATCGGCGGCGGCCGGCCGCTGGTGGTGATCGCCGGACCATGCGTGATCGAAAGTCGGGAATCGGCATTAAGCCACGCAGCCGCGCTGAAGGAAAAAGCCGACCGGATCGGCGTCCCTTACATCTTCAAATCCTCCTATGACAAGGCGAACCGGAGTTCGGTAAGATCCTTTCGCGGTCCGGGATTGGCAAAAGGCGTTGACATCCTCGCCGCAGTCAAAAGACAAATTGGTGTGCCGATCCTCACCGACGTACACGAGAGCGATCAAATCGCCGCGGTCAAAGACGTCGCCGACATTTTACAAATTCCCGCCTTTTTATGCCGCCAGACCGATTTCGTGGTCGCGGTGGCGCAATCGGGCAAGATCGTCAACGTGAAAAAAGGGCAATTTCTCGCGCCCTGGGATATGGCTAACATCGTGGAAAAAATCCGCTCCACCGGCAACGAACAGATCCTCCTTACCGAGCGTGGCGCGTCGTTTGGCTATAACAACTTGATTTCCGATATGCGCTCACTGGTTGTGATGCGCGAACTGGGTTATCCAGTGGTATTCGATGCGACGCATAGTCTCCAGCTTCCCGGCGGTTTGGGCAACGCTTCCGGCGGCGAGCGCAAATACATTCCGGCGCTGGCGCGCGCCGGTGTGGCGGCCGGGGTCGATGCGCTGTTTATGGAAGTCCACGAAGATCCTGATCGCGCGTTAAGCGATGGGCCAAATTCTCTGGCGCTTGAGCACTTTGAGGGTCTGCTGATAACCGTCAAGGCAATTGACGCTCTGATTAAAGGAGCGCAGCAGTGATGAAGTCACGGGAGTTGCTCAATCGCGCGGCGGATGTGTTGCGCAACGAGGCCGACGGCATTCTCTCGTTGATCGATCGGCTCGATGACCATTTTATCCGAGCGGTAAAATCGCTGCGTGATTGCAGCGGCAAAGTCGTAGTCACCGGAGTCGGGAAATCCGGCCATATTTGCGCCAAGATCGCCGCGACCCTTGCAAGCACCGGGACCCCGGCGTTCTTTCTCCACTCGGGCGAAGCGCTGCACGGCGATCTCGGCATGGTCATGAGGGGCGATGTGATTTTGGCGGTTTCCAACAGCGGTGAAACCGATGAGATCCTGAAATTGCTGCCCCATTTCAAACAGCACGGCCTGCCGCTGATCGTGATCACCGGCAATCCCGAGTCGACGCTGGCCAAAGCCAGTGAAGTCGTCCTTAACGTGCGCATTAAAGAAGAGGCCTGTCCCTTGGGGTTGGCGCCGACTACCAGCACGACCGTGGCTTTGGCTATGGGCGACGCTTTAGCCGTGGCGTTGCTCGACGAGAAGGGTTTCAAGCAAGAAGATTTTGCCGAGCGTCATCCCGGCGGGATACTCGGCCGGCGTTTATTGCTGAGAGTTGAAGATTTGATGCGAGGTGGGCGGGACCTGCCGCTCGTCGAGCAAGAGACCGCGATCAAAGATGCGCTTTTTGAAATCACCGATAAACGGCTGGGTTTGACTGGCGTTATCGATGAACGAGGCGCTCTGGTCGGTATCATCACTGATGGCGATTTACGCCGCGGCCTGCAAGTCCACGGCAACGGAATTTTCAGCAAAAAGGCCAGGGAAGTCATGACGCGTGAACCTCGTACCATCGGGAATGAAGTCTTGGCTTCAGAAGCGCTGGCTAAAATGGAAAACAACTCGCCGCGACCGATCACTTCCCTGTTCGTGTTGACGCCCGAAAGCAAGCAGCCGATCGGCGTCATTCACTTGCACGATATCCTAAAAGCGGGGATTTGATCGCTCGTGAAACGGATTCCCGCTGCAGTCCTCAAAAAAGCCGCAAAGATCAAGCTCCTGCTCCTTGACGTCGACGGGGTGCTTACCGATGGTCGAATTATCATCGACGACCGCGGCGTCGAGACGAAACATTTTCACGTCCGTGATGGCCAAGGGATCTCATTATTAATGCGTTCGGGTGTCGAGGTTGGCTTCATCACTGGACGCTCGTCTAAGGTGGTGCGCCATCGAGCCTGCGACTTAGGGGTGAAACTGGTTTATCAAGGCGCGTCCAACAAGCTTGTTTGTTATGGTCGAATTAAGCGACATACCAGACTTGACGACGACAACATCGCTTACATGGGCGACGATATGATCGACTTACCCATTTTAGCGCAAGTGGGCTTGGCTATTACCGTTGCTGATAGCTGGGTCGAGTTGGGTAAGGTGGTCGATTTCACAACCGTCGCCCGTGGTGGGCGGGGTGCCGTCAGAGAGGTGGCCGAGTTGTTGCTCAAGGCGCAAGGAAAGTGGCCTGATCTAGCCTAGATTCACGTAAAGTTTTACACTCCTACCAGCCGCTCCAAATTTTCCAAAGCAAATTCCGTGCCTGACACTTTACAGGTTTTCGGAAGAGTGGTATTTTTACATCTCGTCGCTGAATGGCTATGCGCAAAGCAAGACGCTCAATACTTCTTCTAGTGATTTTTGTTTCCTTGGGCGGGGTTAGCTACAAGGTATTCAATATCGTCCACGGCTTGCAGTCGGAGATCAAGAAGAACCCACGAAAGCTATTGGATTATCTGCCAGAATCCGCACTGCACATGAAAGATTTTCACCGCGCTAAAATCGAAGATGGGCGCAAGATTTGGGAGCTGTTTGGTGACGAGGCAAATTATTACAAGGAACAGAAAGAGGCGGTCATCAAGAAGCCTAAGTTTTACTACTATGACAAGAAGGGCGGCGTGGCTGAGACTATTGGGGATGAAGCCCATATCTATCTGAACGACAAAGAACTGGAACGAATGGAATTACGTGGCGCCGTTCAACTGACCTTTCAAGGTTACATTCTCAACTCGGAAGAGGCAAATTACGAGCCGGCCAAGGACCTAATCATCTTACCGACCCGGACAACCGTAGTCGGTGAAGGCATGCAATTGGAAGGCGCGCGGATGGAAGTTGAAATGGGAGAGAGGAAGCTGCGATTGTTGCAGAATGTGAAAACCAAGTTGGAACCCGAGAAACTGGCGCAGAAAAAGGCCACGGCGAAGGCCGGCGCACGGGTCGGGGGTTAGGATGCGCTCCTGGATACTCAAATCAACGGCGATATCGTTCATGCTGTTACTGGCTATGACGTTGGCAGCTAACGGTGCAACACCAGTCAAGGACGAAACCAAAAAAGGCAATACGGCTTTCGAGTTCAACAAGAAAGATCCGATTTATATCACTGCGGATTGGATGGAGGCCGATCAAGGCAAAAATAGCATCACCTATAAGGGCCGGGTGGTGACCGTGCAAAACGACATGACCATGCGTAGCGATACACTCACGGCTTTCTACGATCCGGAAACCAAGCAGATGAAACAGATCGTGGCCGAGGGTAAGGTCAACGCCACCCAGCGCGATCGAGTAGCTACCGGTGAAAAGGCAGTGTTTGACGATAAGTCCAAGACCGTAACGCTAACTGGCAACCCGGTGCTGCGTCAGGGAAACAACCAGGTGTCTGGGGTGAAGGTGATTTATTTTACCGAGCAGGATCGCTCCACGGTCGAAGGAGACAAGGACGTCAGAGTGAGGGCAACGATGTTTCCCGATGAGTTTAAGGGCCAGGATCAAGCCGGGGACGCTAAGGCGAAATGAGCGTCCTCAAAGCCGTGTCGGTGGCGAAAGCTTATGGCGGCAGACGAGTTGTTGACGGTATCAGTCTAGAAGTCAAAGGTGGTGAAGTTGTTGGCTTGCTCGGTCCTAACGGGGCCGGCAAGACGACGACATTTCATATGATGGTAGGTTTGGTTCAACCGGACGAGGGTGCAGTTCGCCTCAACGACGAGGAGTTGACCGACGCGCCGATATACCAACGAGCCCGTGCGGGAATCAGTTACCTGCCGCAGGAATCGTCGGTATTTCGTCGGCTGACGGTGGCAGACAATTTGCGTGCAATTTTGCAAACCCTTGACTTAAATGCCACGGAACAACAGGAACGCTGCGACGCGTTGATGACAATGCTCGGAATTAGCCATTTGGCGACGCATCAAGCGTTCACGCTCTCGGGCGGCGAGCGGCGCCGGGTGGAAATCGCCCGCGCGTTGGTCCTATCGCCGTTTTTCTTGTTACTTGATGAGCCTTTTACCGGCATTGATCCCATCGCAGTGGCGGAGATTCAAAAAATCATACGCGGGCTTATCACGAGCGGCATCGGGATTCTTATCACCGATCACAACGTGCGCGAGACGCTAGGGATATGTGACCGAGCTTATATTGTTAACGCGGGAACGATTCTTGAAGAAGGGACAGCAGAGACCATCGCGGCTAGTCCCAAAGCCCGCAAATTCTACTTAGGAGAAGGCTTTAAGTTTTAACTATGGCGTTCGAGATCCGACAGGTTCAAAAACTCGTTCAACAATTGGTGATGACGCCGCAGCTGCAGCAGGCGATCAAGCTGCTGCAATTGTCACGCATCGAATTGGAAGAGATGGTGGTCAAAGAGTTGCAGGAAAACCCGGCACTCGAAGAAGGAGCGACCGAAGAATCTGATAATGGCGAACAGCCGCGCGTTGAACCGTCGGGGAACGCGACTGACGAGACGGGCGAGTTGGTGGCGAACCGTGAACTGTCCACCGTCGATAAGATCGGTACGTTGGATTGGCAAGAATATCTCGACACCCACTCGAACTCAATGCATGGATCGTTGACCGCAGAGGCGACTTCCGAAGACGGCGATTCACCTCCCTCGTGGGAGAATAGTCTGACGAAAAAGACTTCCTTGGAAGATCATCTGCTGTGGCAACTACGGCTTTCCAAGATCACCGCTGAGGAGTCCTCCATCGGGCTTTACATCATTCAGAATCTGGATGAGAACGGCTATCTTACACTGACCGTTGACGAGATTTGCGCCGCGACGGAAAGCACCCCGCCAGCCGTTGAAGGCCTGCTTAAGCGGATCCAGTTTTTCGACCCAGTGGGTGTTGCGGCGCGGGATTTGCGCGAGTGCCTGCTGGTTCAACTTGAGAATTTACAGCTGAGCGATAGCCTGGCCGCAGTGATCGTTCGCAATCATCTGAGCTTGCTCGAATCCAAACGCTACGAACGATTGGCCAAGGATCTCAACGTGTCGATCGAAGCGATTGCCGATGCCGCCCACTTGATCGCGTCCCTCGAACCCAAACCCTCGCGCGGCTTCGAACAAGACGAGGTTCGTACGGTTCTCCCTGACGTTTTCGTCGAAAAAGTCAGCGACGAGTGGGTGATCTATCTAAACGATGATGGGGTGCCGCGGCTGCGGGTCAGCTCCCTCTATCGGCGTATGGCGGGGCAGGAGGGCGCGGCGGAAGAAGAGGCGCGGCAATATTTGCAAGAAAAAGTGCGTGCCGCCACCTGGTTGATCAAAAGCATTCAACAGCGCCAGCAGACCCTGCTCAAGGTCACCCAGAGCATTTTTAAATTCCAGCAGGAATTTCTCGATCATGGAGTCAGCCGTTTGAAGCCGATGGTGTTGCGCGACGTCGCCGAAGACATTCACATGCATGAGTCGACGGTGAGCCGAGCCACGGCCAACAAATATGTGCACACGCCGCAGGGTCTATTTGAGCTCAAGTATTTCTTTCAAAGCGCGATCAGCACCGGAACCGGCGAAGATGTCGCGAGCGAAAGCGTGAAAGAAAAGATTCGCCACATTATAGCGGCCGAAGATCCGCGCGCTCCTTATAGCGATCAGTATATCGCGACCGCGTTGTCGACTGATTCGATCGATATCGCGCGGCGCACAGTCGCCAAATATCGCGAAGCGATGGGCATCCTGCCGTCGTCGCGACGGCGCCAGCCGTTCGCGCGAAAATAAACTCGACGACGATATTCAACCCATGAGCGAAATCAAAGTTTCGGTCACATTTCGCCACATCGAATCCAGCGAAGCGTTGAAGCGTTACGCCGAGGAGAAAACACATAGACTCGGCAAATATTTTTCCCGATCCCTCGACGCCCACGTCATCCTCACCGTCGACGCGAAGCAGCGCCGACTGGCCGAAGTCGAATTGCATACCCACGGCGCGATGATTTATGGTAAAGAACAACACCAAGATCTCTACGCGGCTATCGATCTGGCGATCGACAAGGTAGAACGCCAAGTGCGCAAGCAAAAGGGCAAAACTAAAGTCGGCCGGAGAAGGATGAAGGCGTGAAAATTACCGACTTCTTGAGCACGCAAACGATCATACCCAGCTTATCTCAGCGCGAAAAAACCGCCGTGCTGCAGGAGATGGCCGAAGCAATGGCGGCCAACTATAGCAATTTGGATCCCCAGAAAGTGCTCGGCGTCCTGTTGGAGCGCGAGCGCATCAGCACCACCGCCATTGGCGAGGGCGTGGCGATTCCCCATGGAAAACTGCCCGGCGTGGAACGCGTCCTCGGTGTGTTTGCGCGCAGTCTGCAGGGCGTCGACTTTTCGTCGTTAGACGGAGGACCGACGCATTTGTTCTTCGTATTGATCGCGCCGGAAAGCGCCGCCGCCGATCACCTCAAGGCCTTGGCGCGCATCTCTCGTCTTCTGAAAGATGAAACCTTTCGACGCCGTTTGTTGACCGGGCAAACCGGTGAGGAGCTTTATCGGATCATCGCCGAAGAAGACGACAAGTTTTGAGCCCCATGGCGGATGGTTTGGACATTATCATCATTACAGGTCTTTCCGGCTCCGGTAGAAGTTTTGCCATTCGCGCTCTCGAAGACAACGGTTTCTTTTGCGTCGATAATTTACCCGCGCTGTTAATCCCAAAATTTATCGATCTTTGCCACGGCTACGAAGAAGAAATTATCCGCATTGCCCTAGGCGTCGATCTGCGCGGCGGGCAATTTTTGCTTTCGTTACCGCAAGTGCTCGCCGATGTTCGTAACGCCGGTCATCATATCCAAGTCTTGTTTTTCGATGCTTCGGACGATGTGCTGTTGCGGCGCTTTAGTGAGACTCGCCGCCCTCACCCCCTCGCCGGCCAAGGGTCAATCCAAGATGGTATCTCCCGGGAGCGGAAGGCGTTGGAATCCATCCGTGCCTTGGCCGACAAGGTGATCGACACCAGCGAGTTCAACGTGCACCAGCTCAAGCGAGAAATGGAACAGCAATTTTGCCAGGCGCCGACAGCGCGGCACATGACGCTGTTTCTAACCTCATTTGGCTACAAGTTTGGCATCCCGCATGACACCGACATAATTCTCGACGTGCGTTTTCTACCCAATCCCTATTTCGTCAACGAGTTGCGCCTTAGAAGTGGGCTAGAGAAGGAGGTGGAGAACTTTGTTCTTGGCGCCGGCGAAACGCGCGCGTTTCTCGACCGGCTCTACGGGCTTTTGGAATTCACTTTACCGCTCTACGAACGTGAGGGCAAAAGCAGTTTGACGTTGGCACTGGGCTGCACCGGCGGCCGCCATCGCTCGGTCGTCTTGGTCGAAGAATTACAAAGACGCTTCGGTGGTGGGCAATTCCGCATTCACGTCAAACATCGGGACATCGACAAATAGGCGTATGAGCAAAGTCGTCAAGAAAATCGAGATCATCAACCGGCTCGGCTTGCACGCCCGAGCATCAGCCCTGCTGGTTCAGACCGTAAATAAGTATGACGCGCAAGTGAAGATTTCCAAGGATGGCCAGACCGCGGACGGACGCAGCATCATGGACGTGCTCACGCTGGCGGCGACGCAAGGTAGCAAGATTCAAATCGAGGCCAATGGCGAGGATGCCGAACGGGTAGTCAAAGCGATCGAAAGGCTCATCGAGGCGCGCTTCAACGAAAACGAGTAAGGTTGAATACCCCCATCCGATCCGCTATACAAAGTAGGTTAAATTCTCGCATTTTCACTCCCGCTGGAGGTTTGTCTGATGGCTGGTAGAGATTT
>Ga0187773_10001295_pt1 | contig 10170 bp, 8 predicted proteins | sample 0216_BV02_MP05_1_FD_133133 | JGI IMG/M metagenome (GOLD analysis project Ga0187773, IMG submission 133133) | Tropical peat soil microbial communities from peatlands in Department of Meta, Colombia - 0216_BV02_MP05_10_MG | ecosystem: Environmental > Terrestrial > Soil > Wetlands > Peat | place...
ATTATGGAAAAATATGGCAGGCGTCCGGATTCAGGTTCGGGGAAAGACAGGGCGGTTGTTTTCCTCTATTGGAAAGAAAGCCGGTGCTCGCTGTATCTGGACACTTCAGGGGAACCGCTCTCAAGAAGAGGTTACAGAAAAATTCCTTTCGAGGCGCCGATGCAGGAGACTCTGGCTGCTGCAGTTGTGCTTGCAACCGGCTGGGAAGGCAGCGGGAATTTCATAAATCCGATGTGCGGCAGCGGAACTCTCGCGATTGAGGCAGCTCTGGTCGGTCTGAACCGGGCGCCTGGTTTTTTAAGGGACAATTACGGTTTCATGCATCTGAAAGGATTCAATGAAAGGTTATGGAATGAGATGAGGATGAAAGCAAGGAAGGAAGCAAGAAAGGATCTGAAGGGCCGGATTATCGCAGCAGACATCAGCTATGAAGCAATAGAGGCGGCGAAGAAAAATGCTGCCACGGCGGGTGTAGCTCATGTAATCGATTTCGTTGTGTGCGATTACTCGGAAACGCCTGTCCCGGAGGGAGGCGGCGTGGTTGTCCTGAACCCTGAATACGGAGAGCGGATGGGAAGGATAAAAGAACTTGAGGGGACATATAGCGGAATCGGTAATTATTTCAAGCAGAAGTGCAGCGGATACTCCGGCTATGTCTTTACCGGCAATCCCGGTCTTGCAAAGAAGGTCGGGTTGAGGCCGAAGAGGAGGATCCCTTTCTTTAACAGCGGGATAGAATGCAGGCTGCTCGAATATGAACTATATGAAGGCAGCAGGAAGCGGCAAAAGCAAGAGGATGAGAAAACTGGTATAATCTGAAACCGTTTGATTCATTACGTGGCTGGAATAACTTCTTGGATTTGAGGAGAAGCAATGACTCAAAAAGAGAGAATCTCACAACAGAGAAATAAAACTGTCTGGAATCTCAGCCCCCTCTTTAAGCACGATGATGATCCCCGGATCGAGAGAGAAAAAGGGGAAGTGGAGAAGAAAAGCTATGAGTTTATAAACGCGTGGAAGGATCGTATCGATTATCTCAAAGATCCTTTGATACTCAGGCAGGCGCTGGACGAGTACGAGAAATGGAAACGTGCTTGCGGGACAGACGGTAACCCGGGCTACTATTTCTGGCTGAGGACCCAGCAGGATCAGAATAATCCCGTCCTTAAGGCCAAATTGAGCAAGATTGAAGAATTCAGCCGCAGGATAGAAAATGATATCAGGTTTTTCCATCTCCGGATCGCAAAAATATCGCCCCGGGTTCAAAAGAAATTCCTCGACTATCACGGACTCAGTGAATACAGGCATTTTCTCGAGAGGACATTTGCCGAGTCGCGGTATTTGTTGAGTGAACCAGAGGAAAAGATACTGAACCTGAAGACATCAACGTCCTATTCAAACTGGATCAGGATGACCTCCAGCTTTCTCGCCAAGGAAGAAAGAAAGGTCCGCCTGGAAGAAGGGGGCAGCGCTTTCAGGACGTTTTCCGAGATCGTAAGTCTGATGAACAGCAAAGCCCGCAACGTAAGGGATTCCGCGGCGCACGCCTTTGACGACATCATAGGAAAGCATGTAGAAGTTGCAGAGGCCGAAATGAATTCCGTCCTGTCAAACAAAAAAGTCGATGATGAACTCCGCAGATTGTCGAGACCGGATCTTTCCCGACATATCAGTGACGATATCGGGAGCGATATCGTCGACTCTCTCATACATTCGGTCTCCGCACGGTTTGATATCCCCTCGAGATACTATGAGCTGAAGGCGAAACTCTTTAAGGTCAGGAGACTCAAGTATCATGAAAGGAATGTCGAATACGGAAAAGTCGATAAGAAATATTCTTACCCCACCTCAACGAAGGTTATTTTGAAGGTTTTAGAGAATATCGACGCCGAGTTTGCAGGCATTTACAGGAATTTCATGGGAAAGGGCCAGATCGATGTTCATCCGAAAAAGGGGAAATCAGGCGGGGCTTTTTGCGCCCACAGCCTTATTTCTCAGCCCACATATATCCTTCTGAACCATACTGACCGGCTGCATGATGTGCTGACGATCGCACATGAGCTCGGTCATGGGATAAATAACGAGTTGATCAGGAAGAAGCAGAATTCTCTGAACTTCGGTACTCCCACGTCGACAGCGGAAGTCGCAAGCACATTTATGGAGGATTTTGTCCTGCGAGAGATACTCAAGCATTCCGATGACGAGCTGCGGCTTGCGATCATGCTGACAAAGCTGAACGACGACGTATCTACAATATTCAGACAGGTTGCGTGCTACAACTTCGAGACGGAACTTCACCGCCAGTTCAGACAGAAGGGATATCTGTCGAAAGAAGAGATCGGGAAATTGTTCAAGGGACATATGTCCGCGTATATGGGCGATTTTGTCGAACAGTCAGAGGGATCTGAAAACTGGTGGGTCTACTGGAGTCACATCCGACACTTCTTCTACGTCTATTCCTATGCGAGCGGACTTTTAATCTCGAAGTCGCTGCAGAGTTCGGTGAAAAATAATCCCGGCTTCATTCTTAAGGTGAAAGACTTTTTATCGGCGGGATTATCCGATTCTCCGAGGAATATCTTTATGAGGCTTGGGATCGATATCTCTGACCGCGAATTCTGGGATAAAGGTCTTGAAGACGTCGAAAGGTTATTGGAGGAGACGACGAGTCTGGCCAGAAAGTTAAGGAAGCTATAATTGGCGCCCTACGCTGTTTTCTCCAGGTGCTGTCTCCGACGTCCTGGGGTCTTCCATGTCCGACAACTCCCATAAAAAGCATTTTAGAGGTTCACCTCTTTTAGGAATCTCTCGAAGTCGAATTCTTTCACGATTATCTCTTTTGTCTTCAGCACCTTCTTCTGCTCTCTTATCCTGATCTTTCCAAGCACTGCTTCGATCTTTTCGACGGCGGTGAAGGTATCTTCGCGGACCGATATGATCGGTATCCGCGCGATCTTCGCCTTGCCCTGTACGAACTCATTTGTATACATGCCGCCCGTAAGAATGACACATTTTGTCGATGTTTCGAGCGCCGCCAGCTGGATGTCGGACCTGTGGGCTCCGGTAATGACCGCCTTGTTCGGTGTCCTCCTGAAATATTTGAGTGCGCTGTCGACATCCATTGCCCCTATGGAGAAGTTTTCAACGAACTCATCGAGGCCTTCCTCACAGCAGAGGACTTTTCCGCCCAGGATTTCGTTTAATTGCCTGACCGTGATCGAATCCAGGAGAATGTCCCTGTGAAGGGATGCAAAGATCGGAATCCCTTTTTTTTCTAAATAGGGTCTCACGGAATTTTTTATGTAATCATGTGCGCTTTGGGGAACCTTATTTATGACCGCACCTACGAAGCTTCCACCCAGAAGCTCCCTCGAACCGATGATCGAATCTATCGAACCGTCACCCCTCCACGGTTCGACGACAAGAGTTCGCGCGTTCAGGTAGCTGATGACGGTCAGGGCGTTTATGCCGAAGACTGAGCCTTCAAAAAGGTCCGCGCTTCCGCCCACGATCACAATATCCTTGTCATTAATCGATTCGAGTGCCTTCTTGACAACATCGAACGTATCGGATTTTTTTCCCTTCAGTACGCTGTTCTGGACTTCAAAGGTAACCACAAAGGGAGAAACTACATCCGGGTGTTCCTCTATTTCGAGCGCCTTTCTCATGAATTCCGCGTCTGCATCTATGAGGTGGCTGCCGTGCTTCAGCGGAATCCTGCCGAAAGGCTTGATGTACCCTATTTTGAAACCTTCTTCCTTTAAAAGGAGGCCGAGGCCTAGCGTGACAAGGCTTTTCCCCGAAAATCCTGCCATGGACGCTATGTATAAATGTACCATCCCGAGTCCTCCTTTCAGTGCTCTTGCGACCGCTACAGCGCGCATAACAGAGCGAGTCAAGCACACTAGTAATGATACTAAAGAAAGCAGGGCATCGCAAGGACAATCAGACCGCAGATATAAACTTATTAGTTATAAGGGGAAAGGTGGTATAAGATAAGAAAATACTTGAATATTCCGGTATATTCTTTTATCATGTAAAAAATGGGAGGTTTGATGCTGAAGGAAAAAGTCGAAAAGGTTCTTGATAAAGTGAGGTCCGGTCTGCAGTCCGAGGGCGGTGATATCGAACTTATCGATGTCAAGGACAATGTCGTGTATGTGAAGCTGAAAGGCGCCTGCGGGACCTGTCCTATGTCAACGCTGACGATGAAAAACTGGGTCGAGTCGAGCATCAAGAAGGAAATACCGGAGATTAAGGCGGTCCAGGCCATCTGACAGATCCGTAAGATATAGGGAGAACGGTTTTTAATTGGCTGAGAAAAAGACATATGGGATCGTGCCCTTAGCACTGCTTTTCCTCCTTTGTATACTTCTGGCTCTTCCGTTCCCTTCTGTCGCCGAAGACAAAGTTGATATAACTGACATAAGTTACTGGTCTTATGCTGATTACACGCGGGTCGTAATAACACTTTCCGACAGTGCTGAATTTACGAAAGGGCGGCTCTCAAATCCCGACAGGCTCTATTTCGATATAAAAAACAGCAGGATCAGCAAAGAGATTCGGACGGTTTTGCCTGTCGGAAATGGAATGCTCAAGTCCGTAAGGGCGGGCCAGTTCAACGAATCCACGGTAAGAGTTGTGCTCGATTTTGAGAAGATCAACAACTATAAAATAATCCTCGAAGACCCGACGAAGGTTATTATCGATATTTATGGTGATACGGTCGTTTCTTCAAAGAAGAGGATCGTCATAGACCCTGGACACGGGGGACATGACCCCGGCGCTATGGGGCCGAATAAGCTCTGTGAAAAAGATGTTGTGCTCGACGTCGCCTTGAAATTGAAAAAGATTCTTTCGGAAGACCCGAATTTCGAGGTGTATCTGACGAGGGACCGGGATGTGTTTTTGAAGCTTGAAGAGAGGACCGCTATCGCCAACAGCAAGAACGCAGACCTCTTCGTTTCGATTCACGCCAACGCGAGCCCGCGGAAAGACGCAAAGGGCATAGAGACCTATTTCCTCAACTGGACAGACGACATGGGGTCGATGAAGGTCGCTGCAAGGGAGAACCAGATATCCTTGAAAAAGATGCGAAGCATGAAGAAAGAAATGGATGTTCTGGATATCGAACTTGCCGACTTGAAGAGAGACCACAAGAGGGACGAATCGAACAAGCTTGCCAATTACATACAGATGACGATGACAGGTGAAATGAACAGAAACTATTCACATATCACCGACCTCAAGGTCAAGTGGGCGATGTTTTATGTGCTCTTCGGGGCACAGATGCCCTCTGTTCTGGTGGAGGTCTCATTCATAAGTAATCCGCTTGAGGAGAAGCTTCTTTCAAAGAACAGCTACAGGGAAGACCTTGCCAGATCGATCGCCTCAGGCATAAAGCGGTATATGTTGTCGTCTCCGGAAACACAGACGGTCGCCGGCATCAGGAAATCAGTTGACCCCAGAGATTAGTATACTCATCTACATCCTCTTCATCGTCGCCCTTTTTATCGTAAACAATCTGACGGTCTATTCTATTGTCTTTTTGATTTTATGCGTGCTCTCCCTGAAAGTCTCTACCAGGGCTTTGAAGTCGGGATGGTTGCCGATAACCGTTTTTCTCGTGTTCACTTTTCTGAGCAATGTCGTCAACCGTGACGGAAAGATATTTTTTACGGTCGGATCCGTTGTCATTACGGATGAGGGAATTCATATAGCGGCGCTCAAGAGCCTGCGTGTTTTATTCATGATTATGGGTGCAAAGATCCTGATGGCCTCGTCGAGGCCCGACGATATCGTCCGTGCCCTCGGCAGGATTCTCTACCCGCTCGAAAAAATCGGTATACCTGTTAAGGATTTCTTTCATACCATGGGGCTCACGATAAAATGTTTTCCGGTCCTGAAAAACATGGCAATGGAAACTTACAGGGAAAATGTTAAGATCGCTGATCTGAAGGGTTTCTGGGACAGGGCGAGGCTCGTGTCCGTGTTTCTCCTCCCCCTTTTTGTCAAAAGCATACAGTATCCTGAGGTCTTTTTCGAAAAAAATGAGATCCATGAAAAGTAGAGTCGATATCCTGATAAAAAGCGGGCTGATTTATGACGGCAGCATCTCGGAACCTTATGTTTCAGACATAGAGATAGCAGGTGACAGGATACTATCTGTCGGGCCGTCCGGGATCAGTAAGGCTGATACTGTTATAGAGGCGAAGGGACTGGCGGTCTCGCCGGGGTTCATCGACGCCCATTCGCATTCCGATTTCACCATTCTTGCCGACCCACGCGCGGAAGGAAAGGTCTCACAGGGTGTAACGACAGAGATAAACGGAAACTGCGGCATGTCCGCGGCGCCTCTCTTCGGGAAAGCGTTCGAAAAACGCGAAGATGATCTCAGAGAACTCGGGATCAGAGAAAGATGGAATACGCTCGATGAATATTTCGGCATCGTGGGGAGGAAGGGCATCGGACTTAACTTCGCGATGCTTGCCGGGCACGGCAACATAAGGGGTTCTGTTGTCGGTTATGACGACAGGGCTCCCTCCGGCGCGGAGATGTCAGTGATGACGGACTTGCTGAAAAATACCCTTGACCAGGGTGCGATAGGACTTTCCGCAGGTCTCATCTACCCTCCGGGGATATATTCGGATACGGAAGAAATTGTCAATCTCTCAAAGATGCTTCATGACAGGCATCTCATATACACAAGTCATATGCGGAGTGAAGGAGGGATGCTCGTCGAAGCCGTCGAGGAGGTAATAAGGATCGGCAGGGAAGCCGGGATAAAGGTCCACATCTCTCACATCAAGACGGCGGGAGAACAGAACTGGGAGAAGGCCGATGCGGTGATATCCCTTCTGGAAGATACCCGGAATGCCGGTATCAGAGTAACTGCTGACCGTTACCCATATACCGCATCGAGCACGGATCTTGACTCCATACTTCCCTCATGGACCTTTGCCGGGGGCGACGAAGAGGAGCTTAGGAGACTCAACGACCCTGCGGTTAAGAAAAAGATTATGGAAGAGATTGGGGGACAAAAGTCAGCTGCCGGTTACTGGGAAAAAGTCATCGTTTCATCCGTTTCGTCCGAAAAGAACAGATGGGCAGAAGGAAAGACGATAGCCGAAATAAGCCGGGTCCTCAATGTGGGAGAACTTGAATCTGCATGTAACCTTCTTATCGAAGAAAAACTGAGGGTGGGGGCGATATTTCTTTCGATGTCCGAAGAGAACCTCAGAAAATTCCTGGTTCTCCCTTTTTGCATGTTTGGCTCAGACAGTTCGGCACGATGCTTCGACGGACCGACAAGGAGAGGGAGGCCCCATCCGAGGGGTTTCGGTACTTTCCCGAGACTGCTGAGCAGGTTTGTGCGGGAAGAAAAGCTTCTGGACCTGCCGACTGCGATACACAAGGCGACGATGCTCGCCGCCCTGACGTTCGGACTGAAGGACAGGGGGCGCATAAAAGAAAATATGTACGCCGATATCGTAATTTTCGATCCCGAAAAGATCGCCGACAGGGCGACCTTCGACAATCCTTTTCAGCAAGCGGAAGGCATATATCACGTTCTTGTTAACGGAACACCCGCCGTGAGTGAGGGAAGGCTGACGGGAAAACTGGGCGGCGTGGTGCTGAGAAGGAAATAAATTGATTTTTTAACAGTTTCTTGATAACATACGAAGGTCTCATCCGAAGCAATCTGTGAAGAGTGGGCAATCCCACTCTTTTGTTTTTGTTATGGTTGATATTAAGCAGAAAATAACCGCGATGGCTGATTCGGCGGCGGGCCAATACGGAGTTGAGGTCTTCGATGTCGAAGTGGCAGGAAGTTTGAGAAAACCGATCGTGAGAGTCTTTATAGACAAAAAAGAGGGCGTTTCCCTTGATGACTGCGAGAAGTTCAGCAGGGCACTTTCGGCCATGATGGATGTGGAAGACCCTATTCAGACTTCTTACGTCCTGGAGGTGTCGTCGCCCGGACTGGACAGGCCGCTCAGGGGGCTGAAGGATTTTGAGTCGAATGTGGGTAAACTCGCAAGGGTTGTTACGAAGGAACGCATACGGAACCAGAGTTTCTTTGTCGGAAGGATAACAGAAGTGAAGGATAGTAACATTACGCTGATTATGAATGATAAGACCGAGATTAGTATCCCTTTTCAAGAGGTCTCTAAAGCAAGACTGGAGATAGAGTTTAAATGACAAAAGAACTGTGTCATGTGATAGACCAGATAAGCAGGGAAAAGGGGATTTCGAGAGAGGTCCTGATCGAAGCTCTTGAGTCCGCGCTCGTTTCTGCTATGAGAAAGAAATACGGCGGCAGAACGAATATAAACCTTGTGATGGACCGTCAGAAATGCAATATCACGGTATTTGAAACAAAGACGATTGTTTTGGAGGTGAAGAATCCTCTTGAGGAGATATCCATAGAGGATGCTGAAAAAATAGCCCCCGGGAAAAAAGAAGGCGAAACCGTGGATTTCCCGCTCGACCTCCAGGACCTCGGCAGGATCGCGGCCCAGACCGCAAAGCAGGTCATATTCCAGAGGGTCAGGGAAGCGGAAAGAGACGTTATATACAACGAGTTCAAGGACAAGGTCGGACAGATCATAAGTGGGACTGTCATGAGGAGGGAGAAGGCCTTTTATTATGTGAACCTGGGCAAGACAGAGGCTATTCTCCCGATCAAAGAAACGCTGCCGAGCGAGAACCTCAAGAGAGGGGATACGATTAAGGCCCTTGTAGAAGATGTGAGGATCACGACGAAAGGCCCTGCGATCATCCTGTCGAGGACGACGCCGGAGTTTGTGGCCGGACTGTTCAAAATGGAGGTGCCCGAAATTAACGAGGGACTTGTGATGATAAAGAATATCGTGAGAGAGCCAGGCGAACGCACCAAGCTTGCTGTTTATTCAAAGAACACCGCTGTCGATCCTGTCGGTTCCTGTGTCGGCATGAAAGGGACGAGGGTCCAGACGATCGTGCGGGAACTGAGGGGCGAGAGAATCGATATCATCCCCTGGAATGAGGACCCGAGGATGCTGATTGCACGGGCGCTTAGTCCTGCCACTATCGATAAGATCGGGATCAATGAAGAAGGAAAGACCGCCATGGTCGTGGTCAATGATCAGCAGCTCTCTCTTGCAATAGGAAAGAAAGGCCAGAACGTGAGGCTCGCGATGAAACTCACGGGCTGGGATATCGATATCATAAGCGATACCGAATATTCGAAGATCCGGATGGAAGAGACCGACAAGGCTCTCGAAGACACACTCAAAAAGGAAACTCAGAAAAAAGATAAACCATCTGTTGATGGATAAAGACCTTTCAGCCCTTGAGATACAGGAAGTTACGGGGGTAGGCCCCCGAAGGGCAAAACTCTTTGCAAACGTCGGCATCCGGACTATCAAAGACTCCCTCTCTTACCTGCCATCCCGGTACGAAGACAGAAGCTGTATCAGAAAAATCTGTGATATCGGTGCCGGGCATCTCGAAACGGTGAGAGGAAAGATAACCTCATCAGTGATTAAAGGCCCGAAAAGATTTTCCCTGTTCGAGATCGCGGTCAATGACGGAACCGGCATCGTCAGGGGTAAGTGGTTCAATCAGCCTTTCATGAAGAAGAATTTCAAAGTCGGCCAGGAGGTTGTTCTGAGTGGCTTTGTAAAGGTAAATCCTCATTTCAGAGGCCTGGAGATCGACAACCCGGAGTACGAATTCGTTTCCGAAGACGATTCCTTCATCCATACGAACAGGGTCGTTCCGGTTTACGGGCTGACCGATGGCATCAGTCAGAAACAGTTCAGGAAAATAATGTTCGGGATTCTCACCGACTATCTTGACGACGTAGAAGACCCGCTTCCTGAGGAAATCATGAAGAGACAGAATCTGCCCCCGCTTCGGGACAGCATAAGAGCTGTGCATTTTCCTCAGGACAACGCCCTTCTCGATGCTTTGAACATGGGGACGAGCGTCTACCAGAGAAGGCTTGTCTTTGATGAACTCTTTCTCTTCGAACTCGGCATGGCTGTCATGAGAAAGAAAAGTGATCGCAAGAAAGGAATAGCCTTCAAATGCGGGGGCATTATGAGGAAGGAGTTGTTTCATAAAATCCCTTTCGAATTAACCAGAGCTCAGAAAAGGGTCATCAGCGACATTCTCAGGGATATG
>Ga0187773_10001296_pt1 | contig 10169 bp, 10 predicted proteins | sample 0216_BV02_MP05_1_FD_133133 | JGI IMG/M metagenome (GOLD analysis project Ga0187773, IMG submission 133133) | Tropical peat soil microbial communities from peatlands in Department of Meta, Colombia - 0216_BV02_MP05_10_MG | ecosystem: Environmental > Terrestrial > Soil > Wetlands > Peat | place...
CCGATCGTCAGGCGGGGATTGAGGGAGGCGTAAGGATCCTGAAAGATGATCTGTATCTCGCGGCGAAGTGCCCGCATCCGCCGGGTATTGGCGTTGAAAATATTTTCGTTCTCAAAATAGACTTCCCCCGACGTCGGTTCCAGCAGTCGCAGGATCAGCCGGCCGGTCGTTGATTTCCCGCAACCGCTTTCGCCCACCAGTCCAAGAATCTCCCCCCGTTGGAGATCGAAGCTGACGTCGTCCACGGCATGAACCCGGAGCCCCGGCCGGCCCAACAGACCCTCGCGGATCGGGAAATATTTTTTGAGGTTTCGGACCGAAAGCAGTGCGGTTTTGGACGGGCCGGCGGTCATCGGTTCGGTGCTAGAGAGGGCGCCCGCGTCCATCATGTTTTTTCTCCAAAGGCGACCCAGCATCGGACGCGGTGGCCCGGACCGACCTCCTTCAACGGGGGCTCTTCCTGGGCGCAGTGGGAAATGGCGACGCTGCAACGAGGGGTGAATTTACACCCCGGCAAATGCTCGGTCCATTTTGGAACGGTGCCGGGGATCGCCCGGAGTCGTTCCCCTCGTCCTCCCGACTTGTCGAACCGGGGGAGAGAGGCCAGAAGCCCTTGCGTGTAAGGATGGAGGGGGCGGGCGAACAATTCCTCCGTGCCGGCCTCCTCGACGATTCGACCGGCATACATAATAGCCACCTCGTGCGCGACCTCCGCGATCACGCCGAGGTCGTGTGAGATCAGTACGAGGGACATGCCGAGCCGCTGCCGGAGTTGTTCCAGGAGAGCCAGGATTTGCGCTTGAATCGTGACGTCCAAGGCGGTGGTGGGTTCGTCCGCGAAGATGAGGTCTGGATTGCAGGAGATGGCCATGGCGATCATGACCCGTTGTCGCATCCCGCCGCTGAGCTGATGCGGATATTCTTTCGCACGCCGATCGGCCGAGGGGATACCGACCAATTCCAGGAGTTCGATCGTGCGATCCCGGGCGTCCTTTCGGCTGAGTTTCAGATGGAGCCGGAGCATTTCCGAGATCTGATTTCCGACGGTGAAGACCGGATTGAGCGATGTCATCGGCTCTTGAAAAATCATCGCGATCCGTTTCCCGCGGATCGCTTGCATCTCGGCTTCCTTCAAGGTCATCAAGTTGGTTCCGTTAAACCATATCTCTCCCGAAACGATGCGACCCGGCGGCTGCGGAATGAGGCGCATCACGGAAAGGGCCGTGACCGATTTGCCGGATCCGGATTCGCCGACAATTCCCAAAACCGATCCCGGACGGACCGACAGATCGATTCCGTCCACGGCGTGAACGATGCCCTCATCGGTATCGAATTGCGTCCGGAGATTCTTAATCGAAAGAACGGCCGGGTCCACGGTTTCCTCGGGCGAACGAAAGGGCTATGTTTTTTTGGCCAAGTTTAGGTAAACCTGGACGGCGCGGTTGGCGGGATCGATCTTCTGTGCGGCTTTCCATTCTTTTAAGGCCAAGTCCCGTCGGTTTTGGGTGTAATAAGCGATTCCGAGGTGAATGTAAGCCGGCACGTACGTGGCGCCGGTCTCTTTGGCCTTGTTGAAGGCTTCAACGGCTTGGTCCAGTTCCCCTTTTTCCCTCAGGGTCATTCCGATCTTGGTCAGGATGTCCACAAAATTCGGCCGGAGTTTGACGGCCTTCTTGTATTCATCCAGTGCTTGATCATACCGGCCCAGGTTATAATAGGCATCGCCCAGCTTGCCGTGTTCGTTGGCCAGTTTGCCTTGAATGAACGGGTCGAGCGATGCGGGTTCGGATCGGACCACCCTGGCGGCTTGATTGAACACGCGTTCGGCCTCGGCGAACTTCTGAAGTTCGTTGTACGTCACAACGAGGCTGAGGGAGGCGTCCGTGTATTTGGGATTGATGACCAGGGCTTTTTCAAAATATTGTGCCGCGCGCTCCAACAAACCTTTCTGGAAATAGATCAGACCCAGACGGTTGAAAACATCCGCGTATCCTCTCGTATTTCGGTCCAGGAGCTTCAGGAATAAACGCTCCGCCTCGTCCAGACGATTTTCCTCAAAGGCTTCCTGGGCGGCGCGATAGACTTTCTCGAATTCGGGATCTCCGTTCATAGCCCAATCACTATAAAAGAAAAGCCCCTTGCTGTCAACAGTTCCGCGGTCGGATTTTTTTCTTGATTGTCCTAAACGCGTTCGGTACAGTGACGGCCATGAAGATTGAGCGGGCAGAGTTTGTGCGAAGTTGCGCCGATCTTCGCGACTGTCCGGAGGACGGACTGTTCGAGATCGCTCTCGCGGGACGTTCCAATGTGGGGAAGTCGTCGCTGCTGAATCGCCTGGTGCAACGAAAGGGGTTGGCCAAAACAAGCGGCACCCCGGGCAAAACACAACTGATTAACTTTTTCAAGATCACCCTCGGCCTCAAGTCGCCGTTGGCGTTTTATCTTGTAGACCTGCCCGGATACGGTTACGCCAATGTTTCATTCGCGCAACGCGAAGCCTGGGCCGCCCTGGTGAATGACTATCTCACGCACCGTCCCGCCCTTCGTGGCTTGATCGTGCTGATGGATATTCGTCACCCGCCGAGTCTTCTGGATCAACGATTGCTGACATGGATTGACCCCGACAGGCTTCCGTGTATCCTGGTCGCAACAAAGTCGGATCGGCTGCCCCGGGGACGGATCGCTTCGGCGCTCGGCAAGATCAAGGACGCATTGCCGGCGTCCGGTCCTCGCCCCGTCATCCTGCCGTTTTCTTCCAAAACCGGGGAGGGACGGGATGCCCTCCTGGAAAAAATCGTTCAACTTCTGAATGGCTAACCCCAAAATCCTGCCAAATTTCGTCAAAAGATAGGAAAACACCTTTCTTAATAAAGACAACCCGATATTAATGCCGATAGACTGCATTCTTATAACCTGTTGATTTGTTACATTGAACAATCATGTACAAGAAATAGCTTTTATTTTACTTGGGGTTGGTAAGTTTATTTCTGATGTATAATATATAAAAGAAGACAGCCTATTTAACAGGACGGAAGGAGCATGGGTAAAAAAACATACAGCCCCAAAGAAATCTGTAGGCGGGCCAAAATATCAGCCAGGCAGCTGGGCTATTGGAAACTGATCGGGATCGTTCGGCCCGGACAGGAACTGCACGGCTCAAGGATGTTCTACCGGTACACGGATCGGGACCTGGAATTGTTACAGGCCGTTCAGAGGCTGACCGAGCAAGGTTATCTGGTGAGCAAGGCCGCTGAGAAGATTAAAGCCGCGATGGCGGGAGGAGAGGAGATTTCTGCCCAGGCTTTATTGAATTTGATCGGTCTTCCGCCCGTACCTCATCATGATCCGTCGTCCGGGATCCTGAAAGGTTTGGAAGATTTCCTAAGAAGGGTCGAAGAAGAGCGGGTTCGGTCGCGTCGGTTTGATTACGCACTATCGTGCCTTGCCGTTAAGGTTGAGATTTCGCCTTCGGATAACGGAGAGGCAGTTCGTGAAATCCTTCAGAAGATCATCAGCACATTAAACTCGTACCGCCGGGCGTACGACACCATTGCCCAAATCGCCCCCCAAGAATTTCTATGGCTGCTGTGCCAGACGACGGAGGACGGCGCGAAGCTGGTCGCACAACGCATTCCCATCTTAATCCCCGAACGGGAATGGGTGATCGGTGATGTCCGATACTCCATTCGAATCCACGTGGGGCATGCGACGATCGGAGCGACGGAAGAAGACGGGACGAGGTTGGTCGAGCGGGCGAGAACCGCCATGGGCACCGCGGTCTGAGGAGAGTCGATGGAACTGGACGACGTCATCGGAGCGATAAATGTGGGGGCGTTGACGGTCGCCGGTTTGATGATCGTTCTTGTGATTTTTCCCGTTAAACAAGACATCGTCGGCGATAAGCGGAGCTGGGTGTTGTTGATCGCGCTTTGCATGATATTGGCCGTTCGGGCCGTCCTCAAATTGATGGAACCGCCCTGGATCCAGGCGGTTCGCGCACTTCTTGGAATCGGCGCGGCGATCTTGTTTCCATGGATCGCAGGGAAACTCTATCGCGGTATTCTGGCAAAAGCCGATCCGGAGAAAACAGGCTGACGATGCTTGAGGTACTCCGCGGGATTGAACAAGGGGCGCTTGCGCTATCGGGCGGTGCCCTTGTTTATTTCGGATACATTCTTAGACGTGAGGCGCGGTTTGAGCCGGAGCGTCTCGGCGCGCCGGTTTTCATTTTGGCCGGCGCCCTCGGTTTCGTCTCCAATCTGGCTGGCCTGATTTTCCGCGGAACATCGGGTTATCCGTTCGCGAAAGTTGGCCAGGAAATTTTTACGGCTACGACGGTGGTCGCGATCTTGTTGCTCATTGGCATCGCATTCGGTCTTAGTGCAAAGCGATTACTGGCCCAACAGGCAAAGGCTTTGGAAACCTCGCAGGCGGACGCGGTGACGGATGTCGTGACCGGGATTTACAGCCACCGGGCCTTTCAAAGACAGTTGGAGGATGAGATCACCCGGTCTCAGCGTTACAACCGGCCGCTTTCGCTTCTCATGATCGACCTCGATCATTTTAAAACATTGAACGATACCTACGGCCACCCCATCGGCGATGCGATTCTCCGGGAGGTGAGCGATCTCATTAAACAAGGACTTCGGACCAACGATGTTCCCGCTCGCTACGGAGGCGAAGAATTTTCGGTCATTCTTCCCGAGACATCGTTGGAGGGGGCCCAGATCGTCGCGGAGCGTCTTCGCAACAGTGTGCTGTATCACCTCTTCAACTTGCCCGGGGGCCATCGGGCCTTCCTTTCGATCAGCGTCGGGGTTGCGAATCTTCCCGTCGATGCCCGAGACAAAGACGGCCTGATTGAGATGGCCGAAAAGGCCCTTTATTTTGCCAAGCAAAACGGCCGGAATCGAGTCAGCCTTCACGGCGAGTTGTTAAAGGCCCACCTGGTAAAGAGTCCGGGCAGTCTTGAGGCCGTTCTTCGAGACTCGAAACTCAGCGTGATCCGGAACGTCGGATTGGCCATTGACGCAAAAACGCCCTTCACCTTCGGCCATACGGATCAGGTGGTTCGCTTGGCCATGAATTTTGCCAAGTTCTTGAAACTCGACCCGCTGGAGGTGGAAAGCCTACGGATCGCCAGTTTGCTGCACAATATCGGTCTGATGAATGCCCCGGAGAATGTTTTGAACAAGCCGGGACCGTTGACGATGGAAGAGCGGAAGATCATCCAGGCCCATCCGACCCTGGCCGAGATGTTGCTCAAGGACGCGCCCCGGTTAGACGGCGTGCTGCCCGCAATTCTTTACCATCACGAACGTTGGGACGGGAACGGGTATCCGAAAGGCCTGCAGGGAGAGAACATCCCCTTTCTGGCACGGATTCTGGCCATTGCCGAGGCCTATCATGCGATGATTTCGACACGGCCGTATCGAAGACGGCTGACCGATGAGGAAGCCGTTGAGGAACTGCATCAATGCGCCGGTAAACAGTTCGATCCGCAGTTGGTGCAGTCCTTCGTGCAGGTGCTGAGTAAAGGGGGAGATTCGGCGTGAGGCGGTATCGGAGGACCCTGCGATGACCTCCGACCGCGTGCATCGAAAAGCTGTTTACTTTGGACCCTGAGGCGTCTCCCCCGTCGAAGCTTTTCGCATCGGGCTGTATTTCGTATCCGCTTCGTAGGCCTGCTCAAACACCTCGCGGGCCTTGTTCATGTCCTTCAGTTTATAGTACGAATAGCCCATGAAGTAATACGAATTGGCGTTTTCGGGATCGATCTCGGCCGCCGCCTCGAACTCCTTGATGGCCTCTTTATAATCCTGTTTGAAGTACAGATCCAAACCGGCATTGAAATGTTGTGTTGCGGCGGTCGCGTCGAATAACTCGTCCGCGAACACCGGGGAAAATGCGATCACGGTCAACAGCATAACGGCCCATGCAATTCGAATCATGATGTCATCCTCCTTGCCGTGCGGCTCTTTCGGTTTTTCCTCAGTACTTGATGTCGACCTGGGCGCCGGCCCTCAAATCCTTCAGCCATTTCTCGTATATTTCGGCCGAGCGCTCCTGGAATAAGAGCTCCTGAATTTCCGGCTTGACCTCCTCGATCGGACGGACTTTGGGCGGAACGATCTCGTCCAATCGGAAAATATGCGCCCCGACCTCCGTTTTGATCGGCGCGCTGACCTCGCCGGGTTTTAACTGTTCGATCGCCTGGCGCACCTCCGGCAGCATCTGATCCGCCTTGAGATTGCCCAGATCGCCGTCGCTATTCGTATTCGACCCCTCCGAGTACTGTTTGACCAGGGTCTGGAAATCGGCGCCGTTTTTGAGTTGATCCGTCGCATTCTGGACGTTCTGATCGAACGTCAAGGGATCGGACTTTGATAGCGGAATGAAGATCTGATGGAGGTGATACTGCGGGGAGGTCCGGAATCGTTCCGGATGTTCCTCGTAGTATGCACGGATATCCTGATCGCTGAGGATGACACCCGACCGCACTTCCCGGTTCACGAGTTTGAGAATCAGGATCTGGTCCTTCAGCCCGTTTTTGTACTGGTCGAGGCTGGAATGTTCCTCCTGCAACGCTTTCTGGAGGGCCGCATCGGTGGTGAGGCCGTTTTTTTGTTTCACGTCTTCCACCGCTTTTTCAAGTTCATCCGGTTCGACCGTGATTCCCTTCTTCCGGGCCAGTTGCAGCTGAAGTTTTTGATCGATCAATTCTCCCAGAACCTCCTGTTCGGAGATCGGCCTGCGGGAGGCCGATCCGTCCGGCGCCAGCGTCAGCAAGCCGATCCGGGCGCGGGCGGCGGCGGATTGCAGATCGGATGCGGTGATGATCTCGCCGTTCACGATGGCCGCGATCCGGTCGACGGTCGCCGCGTCGCTGAACGACGATGAGATTCCGCCGGCGCCAAGGAGAATCGATAGGACGATGCTCCGGAGTCGCTTATTCATGGACGGGCTCCGGGGCTGACGCCGGCAACCCCAGCGGTTGATAAAGAATCTGGTAATTCACCGTGATCTTGGCCTTCTCTTTCAGGCGGGCGACCCAGGCCGCGAACGACTGTTCACGCCGCTCTTGAGTCAGTTGGGCTCGAATCCGCTCCGCTGCCTCGGACGGCGTCATCTGTTTTTCCGGATGCCGCTCCTCCACCCTGAAGAGATGATACCCGTAGGCGGTTTTGACGATCGGACTGATCTTCCCCACCTCGAGGGAGAAAACGATATCAAATTCCTCCGGCATATCGCCCTTGGTGAAAAAGCCGAGGTCTCCGCCCTGTTCTTTATCCGGGCTGAGGGAGTGGGCTTTCGCCAGCGATGCGAAGTCGGCCCCCTGCGTCAGTTGGAGACGGATCGATTTGGCCGTTTCCTCGTTGGCCACGACGATCTGGCGCGCCCGGACCTCTTCCGGATGAACGAAGTCCTTCGGGTGTTGATTGTAGTAGCTTTGAACGTCCGCTTCGGGGATTTGAATGTTTTGAGGGACGGCCTGATTGATGACCTTCTGACTCAAGAGTTCCTTTCGAAGGCGTTCCTTCCATTGTTCAAACGTGGTTTGCTGTTTTTCAAGCATATCCTCAAACTCTCCGGCCGCGTAGTCTCCTTTGATCCGATCGACGGCTTGCTGGAGTTCGTCCGCGCCGACCTCCAGCTTCAGCCTTCCGGCCTCGGCCAGAAACAGGCGCTGTTCGATCAGCTCATTGAGCAGGTTCCGCTTGAGCTCCTTGACGGACTCGCTGTTTTCGTCGATCGCCCCCTCGATCTTGGCCTCCATAAAAGCGGCCCTGAACTCCTCGCGACTGATGCTGTCCTCATCGACCATCGCGACGATCGGCGAGGAGGGGAGGACGCCGGTCTTGCTACAGCCGATGCACAGTACCACCACGGCATACAAACAGAACGGGTTAGGGTTGAGCCGTGGGCGCGGGGTCGGGGTTCTTGGTGACATCGTCTCCGATGGAGGCCAGCCGGGACTCCGAAATCACAATGTTGGATTCGGCCCGCAATGTTTTAACGAGCGCGTCGAACTGGGCCGTCTCTTTCTCTTTCACGATCTGTTCGCGAATTTCGTCCCGCACGTCGTCGACCGAGAGGGGTCTTTGGGTCCGCCGGCTTTGCACGCGGATGATGTGAAAGCCGTACGAAGTTCGGACCACGTCGCTGATCTGACCCGGCTTCATTTCGAAAACGACCTTCTCGAATTCCGGAAGCACCCGACCCTTTCGCAACAGGCCCAGATCGCCTCCCTTGTCCTTGGTCGCGGCGTCCATCGAGTGCACCTTGGCCAGGGCAGCGAAATCGGCGCCTCGGTGCAGCCGGCTCAGCAGGGCCCGAGCTTCGGGTTCGGTCTTGACCAAAATGTGACTCGCCCGAGCCTCCTCGATCGGGGGAAGGGCGTCACGATGCAGGTTGAAATAGGCCGTCAGATCTTCCTCCGATACCTCGATCTTTTTCTCGATCAGCTCATGCAATGCGGCGTCGAGCAACAACCGTTCTTTAAAGGATTCCACCTGCTCCCCGAGCCTCTTATCCTGGTCGAGTTTCAATTGATGAGCCTTCTGCAGGAGAAGCTCGCGCGTGATCAATTCGCCCAGAAAATCTTTCTTCCCGTTTGGACCGGCATAGGCCGGGCGCGCCGACTCGGGTATCTGCGACCACTTCCGATTAAACTGATCGACCGTGATCGGCGTTCCGTTGACTTGAGCCAGGGTCGAATCGGGGGTCGAGATGGCCGGAGTCGACTTGTTGCAGGCCAAAAGTCCTACCGTGATGAACACGAATCTTGGTAAAGGACTTCTGAACATCCAACCTGCCGCAGCCTCCCGCTGGGTTTCCTACCATATTATAGCAGGCTTTGCAAGTAATTTGTAAGGGTTAAGAAGAGCATCGGCCAGTCGGCCTGTTCCGATTCGCTCAGCCGGAGCTTGACGCCGAATTCGGAAACAAGCTGAATACGCCCCGAAGCGTCCGAGAGGAGCCGGCGGACCTGGGCCTCCGTCAACGGATGGACCGGGTCGAAGGCGATCTGGATCCCGTCGCTCCTCGAATCGAGCGACTGGATCCTTAGCCGCCGGGCCAGGGCCTTGATCTGGACGGCCTGCAACAGGTGTTCGACCGGTTCCGGAAGGGCCCCGAAACGGTCTTCCAGTTCCGTGCGCAACCCGGCCAGATCGGGTTCGGTCTTGACGTCCGACAGCCGTCGATAAGTCGCGAGGCGTTGATAGGTGTCCGCCATATAGCTATCGGGGATGTAGGCCGAAACCTTCAGGTTCAGAACCGGCTCGATCTCGGCTTCGGCCGGTTCGCCTTTCAATTCCTGCACCGATTGCTCGATCAACTGAAGATAGTAGTCAAACCCGACCGCCGCGATATGGCCGGACTGCTGTTTTCCGAGAAAGTTGCCGGCGCCGCGGATTTCCAGGTCGCGTGCCGCGATTCGGAAACCGGCGCCCAGTTCGCAGAACTCCTGGATTGCCTGGATGCGGGCCCGAGCCTCCTCGGTCAGGCCGCGGTCGGACGGGACGAGGAGGTAGGCAAAGGCCTGGTGCCCCGACCGTCCCACGCGTCCCCGGAGTTGATAGAGGTCGGCCAGGCCGAACCGCTGGGCGTCGTTGATCAGGATGGTGTTAGCGGTCGGAATGTCGAGGCCCGATTCGATGATCGTCGTGGTCAGAAGGACGTTCGTTTCCTGATGCACAAATTTCCACATCACCTGCTCCAGCTCCCGTCCGTGCATCTGACCGTGCGCCACCGCAAGCTTCGCCTCCGGGACGACTTCGCGGAGGAGACGGCCGAGCCGCTCGATATCCTGCACCCGATTTTGGACGAAGAAGACCTGTCCGCCCCGCGCCAATTCCCGGAGAATGGCGTTCCGGATCACCGAACGGTCAAAACGCGTCAGGATCGTCCGGACGGCGAGACGATCGGCCGGCGGCGTGTCGATGATCGAGAGTTCGCGGATTCCGGTCAGAGCCATCTGGAGCGTTCGTGGGATGGGCGTCGCGCTGAGGGTCATGGTGTCCACCGTTTTTCGAAGCTGTTTGAGTTTTTCTTTATGGCCGACGCCGAACCGCTGTTCTTCGTCCACGATCAGGAGGCCGAGATCATGGAAGACGACGTCCTTCTGGAGAAGGCGGTGCGTTCCGATCACGATATCCACTTTTCCC
>Ga0187773_10001297_pt1 | contig 10166 bp, 17 predicted proteins | sample 0216_BV02_MP05_1_FD_133133 | JGI IMG/M metagenome (GOLD analysis project Ga0187773, IMG submission 133133) | Tropical peat soil microbial communities from peatlands in Department of Meta, Colombia - 0216_BV02_MP05_10_MG | ecosystem: Environmental > Terrestrial > Soil > Wetlands > Peat | place...
GCCTGCCTCGACCAGATGCTGCACTGGCACGACAGCTATTTCGACGCCTGGCCGGTCGGCGTGATCGTCGAGGCGCTGGCCGGAGCCGGGCTCGCAGTCGAGCGACTGGAGGAGCTCCCGGACCCGAACCGCTGGGGCCGGCGCGAGCTGCGCGTCCCGGGAGACCTCATCGTCATCGCCCGAAAACCCTGAGCGTGTCGGCCGCGATGTAGCCGGCGATCTTCGGGTTCTCCTGCAGCCGCCGGAGCGAGTAGGCGTACCAGTGCCGGCCGAACGGCGTGTAGATCCGCAGCCGGTGCCCCTCGCGGACGAGCTCCACGCCGAGCGCGGGCCGCACGCCGAGCAGCATCTGGAGCTCGTAGTCCTCACGCCTGAGCTCGCGCGCCTCCACCCCGCGCTTCGCCTCCTCCAGCAGCCACTCGTCGTGGGTCGCAACGCCGACGTAGCAGCCCGCGTCCCAGAGGGCGTGCAGCACCTGCGCGAAGCTCGTCCGCACCGCGTCGAAATCGCGGAACGCGATCTCGGCCGGCTCGAGGTAGATGCCTTTGCAGAGCCGCACGTTCGGCCGAAGCTCGGCCAGCGCGGCGACATCGGCCAGCGTCCGCTTCAGCCGCGCCTGCAGCACGATCCCGACGTTCTCGTGGCCCTCGGCCCGCAGCTCCCGGTAAAGCCGGAGGGTGTCGTCGGTCGTCGAGGCGTCCTCCATGTCGATCCGGACGAAGTTGCCGCGCTCGGCCGCATGGGCGACGACCGCCTCGAGGTTCTCGCGGCAGAGGTCGTAGCCGAGCTTCAGCCCGAGCGCCGTGACCTTGACGCTGACGTTCGAGTCGAGCCGCTCGCGCTCGAGGGCCTCGAAGACCTCGCGGTAGGTGCCCGCGATCGCCCGCGCCTCGTCCGGGCTCGCGATCTCCTCGCCGAGCACGTCGATCGTCGCCAGCTTCCCCTCGCCGTTCAGCTGCCGCACGACGCGTACCGCGTCGCCGAGCTCCTCGCCGGCGATGTAGCGCGACGAGACCCGCCGCACCACCGGCTTCGGGACGGCAGGCAGCAGCCGGACGAGGGCGCGGTCGAGCAGGGCCACGGGCGCCGATTCTACGAGCGGCTTTGCTCGCGGCGCTCGAACTCGAGCATCAGCCGCCGCAGGAGTGCGTTCAGCTGGCGCTTCTCGTCCTTCGTCAGTGCGGCGGTGACGAGCGACTCCTTGGCCGCCTGGGCAGCGACAGAGTCCTCCCACGCCTTGTGGCCGGCCTCGGTCAGCTCGACCAGCACGCCGCGCCGGTCGTCCGGGTCCGGGAGCCGGCGGACGAAGCCCGCGCGCTCGAGACGGTCGATCCGGTTCGTCATCGCACCGCTCGAGAGCTCTGCCCACTCGGAGAGCTGCCCTGGCGAGCGCCGGTGCGGCGGCCCCGCCAGCCGAAGCTGGTTGAGCGCCTTCCACTCGCCCTCCGCCAGGCCGAACTCGACGAGCGTCTCGTCGAGCATGCGGTGGAAGCGCCGCCGGATGCCGTTGATGCGGTCGACGATGCCTTCGACCTCGAGATCGACCCCGGGGAGATCGTTCTCCTCGAGGAAGCGGTCGATGTGGTCTCGTTCTTCGATTTTGGCCATGTCGTGATTCTTGATCAAGAACTTCTTGACGTCAAGAGGTTCGATGTGTAGTCTTTCATCTCGATGTGAAGATACTTTAGCTCGAGACGAAAGGAGCCTGAGTGTTCGACTACGAGACCCACGCGCAACTGAGCAGGGAGCGCACCGAGAGCCTCTGGGTCAACCAGGCCGTAGCGGCCGAGTCGCCACGCCCCGCCCGCCGGGCTCTCGGCAAGCTCCTGATCCGCGCAGGCGAGCGGCTGGCGCAGCCGGCCGGAAGCTCGGCTCTCGCACATGAAGCCTTGCCGCGCTGCTGACCGAGCATGGAGGCCGTGGCGGCTCTGCCGCCGCGGCCGTGTCACAGACCAGGCAGGTCAGCCCTCCCGCATGAACCCTTGCCTGGCAGCCGACACCAACGCGACGGCTTCCGGGAAGAGGACGCGCATCGCGTCGCGGAGCGCGATCGCCTGCTCGTCGGCACTGCCGGTGGCGGCCACCTGCTGCAGCGCGGCGGCGGTCAGCTCGACCGCGGTGTTCAGCGTCAGGGTCGCGAACTGCTCGCGCTGCGCCTCCTGCACCGACTCGGCCTGCTGCTCGGCGAACTCGCGGAGGCTCCGCATCAGATCCTCGGGGTCGCCCCCGAGCGGGAATCCGAAGCCGCTTCCTTCCATCCACTCAGATTAGCTGAGCGGACGTTTGTAGCCGCGCTCGACGTCGCGGACGAGCTCGTCGACGGTTCCGGTCGCCTGCGCGACGGCCTGGGCGAACGCCGCGCTGTCCTCGGCCGACGCGCCGGCCTCGTCGAGGAGGGCGGGGCTCGCCGCCTGCGTCCCGTCCGGCTCCCGGCCCCGGACCTCGTTCGCGAGCTCCCAGAGCGCGGCGATCGAGACCGCGTCCCGCACGAGCGAGCGGTCCTCGATCGGCGCGCCGTCCGCGTCGAGGACGAGCCAGGCGGTCTCCTCACCGTGGCGGTAGGCGCAGAGGTAGAGGCGCACGCCTTCAGAGGGCTCCGCCGGGACGATCCCGGCCAGCTCCTCTCCGTCGGCCGCGTATGCGACCGCAGCCTCCGCGATCCGCCTCAACTCCCGCTCCAGCTTCACCCTCTGAGCTTAGACTCACGCCCGTGGTCGAGACGCTCTCCGGGCGCGCGCGCGAGCTGTTCGCACCGCTCGGGCCGACCTACGACCGCTACGCGCGGCTGCTCTCCTTCGGCCAGGACCCGCGTTGGCGGCGCTTCCTGGTCTCGCGCCTGCCCGTCGGGCCCGATGACGTCGTGCTCGACGTCGCCACCGGCACAGCGGCGGTCGCGCTCGAGCTCGTGCGACAGAAGCAGTGCTCCGTCGTCGGCGTCGACCAGAGCGGGGAGATGCTCGACGAGGCGCGTCGGCGGCTGGTGCTCGCGGCCGAGACGAAGCGGGTGCGGCTGGTCGAGGCGAGCGCGCGCGAGCTCCCGTTCGAGGACGCGTCCTTCGACGGGCTCACGGCCGCCTACCTGCTTCGCTACCTGGACGACCTCCCGGCCGGCCTGCGCGAGCTGGCGCGGGTGCTGCGGCCGGGTGCGACCGCCGCGCTGCTCGACTTCGGCGTCCCGCCCGCCCCGGTCACGCGCGCGGCGTGGACGCTCTACGTCGACCTCGGCCTGCCGCTGCTCGGCCGGGCGATCTCGCCTGGCTGGCAGGAGGTCGGGCGCTTCCTCGGCGGAAGCATCCGCGACTTCGACGCGCGCTGGCCGCTCTCGAGCCTGCTACAGGCCTGGCGCGAGGCGGGCTTCGAGGACCCGCGCGCGCGCCGGCTCAGCCTCGGCGGCTGCCTCGTCACCTGGGCTCGAAAAGGATGAGCGAGGCAAGGCCGGCCTTCTACGCGCTCGCCCCCGGGAGCTGGCGCGACTGGGTCACGCTCCTGCACCCGCCCTACACGGCCTGGCACCTCAGCTACGTCGCGATCGGCGCCGCACTGGCGCCGCACTTCTACCCGGGCCGGCTCGCCGCTGCGGCGGTCGCCTTCTTCCTGGCGATGGGCATCGGCGCGCACGCGCTGGACGAGCTCCAGGGCCGCCCGCTCGCCACGCGCATCCCCGGCCCCACGCTCGTCATCCTGACCGTGGTCTCGCTCGCCGCGGCGGTCGGAATCGGCATCGCGGGGGCGATCTCGTTCGACCTCTGGCTGCTTGTCTTCGTCGCGATCGGCGCCTTGCTCGTGCCCGTCTACAACCTGGAGCTCCTCGGCGGCGTGATCCACAACAACGCCGGCTTTGCGCTCGCCTGGGGCGCGTTTCCGCTCTTGACCGGGTACTTCGCCTGCGCAGGCACGCTCGGCTGGGTCGCGCTCCTCGCAGCGGCCTACGCAACGCTGACGAGCTACGTGCAGCGGCTGCTCTCGACCGCGGTCCGGCACGTGCGCCGGCGCGTGGCGGCGGTCGGCGGGACGGTGGAGCTCCGCGACGGGACACGGGAGCCGGTGACGCCCGAGCTGCTCTACGCGTCGCAGGAGACCGCGCTGCAGCTACTGGCGGCGGCGAACGTCGCGCTGGCGGGCGCGCTGCTCGTCCTCCGGTTAGCCTAGGCCTGTGCGCTCGATCTTCCAACGGTTCAACCGCACTCGCGACTACGAGAGCGACCTCGCGGCCGCGGAGGAGCGGCTTCGCGCCACGGTTGCGCAGGAAACCGAGGCCCAGGCGGCAGAGATGGAGCGAACCCTCACGCTCGCGCGGGCGAAGTCGCTTGCCCGGCTCGTCGAGGAGGAGCGGCGGATAGCCGAGGAACGCCGTGCCGCTGTGCAGGAACAGGAGCGTCGCGCAGGCGCGGAGCTGAGCGAGACGCTGGCCAAGGTGCAGGCGCGCATCGGCCACCGGCTCGCCGAGTGGACGGCTGACCTCGAGCGGACCGCGCAGGCCTTCGACGCCCAGCTCGCAAGCCTGCGGGAGCGGCAGGAGCAGCTTCTCGCCGAGGCCGCCTCCCGGCTCGCGCTCGACACCGAGCGGCTCGACACCGCGAGCGAGGAGCAGCGCGAGCGGCTCGCCGCGCTCGTGGTCGAGTTCGATCGGGCCGCCCGCGAGACCGCCGACACGGCCCGCGCCCAGCTCGAAGGGCACGAGAGCGAGCGACGCCGCGCCCTGCACGAGGTCGCCGAGCGGCTGCGCGAGCGGGAGCGCGACCTGCGCGAGCGGGTCTCGGCCGAGGAGTCGGAGGCCGTCCAGCGGATCCACGCCAGCTTCGCCGACGTGGAACGGCGCCAGGTCGAGGAGCTGAAGCGGGTCGTCGAGCGGACCTCGGGCAGCTTCTCCGACGCGGTCTCCAGGCAGTTCGCGGACGAGATCAAGCGGGCGCGCGAGAGTGCTGCGCAGCGCCTCGCCCGGGAGCTCGACAAGGCGGTCGAGTACTTCGCCCGCGAGGCCCAGACCGTCCTCGCCGAACGGCTGGCGCACGTTGCCGACGCGGGCGGCCAGCGCCTCGAGCGCAAGCTCTCGCAGATCGGATCGTCCCTCGAGCACGAGCAGGACGAGCTGGCCGCCGAGCTACAACGGCGGGTCGTCGACACGGAGGTCCAGCTCCGCTCGCACGTGCAGGCGCTCGCCGCCGACGCGGAGGCGGAGCGCACCGCGCTCAGCGCGCGTCTCAACGAGCTCCAGCGGCGGGTCGACGCGCTGCTCAACGAGGCGGAGTCCCGGCTGGCTCCGACGTTTCGGCCGGGGTAGCCTTGCGCAAACTTCTCCGAGAAGGGTTCGTCTAGGACAGGGCGAAACCACCCGACGCCGATGACGCAGATTGCCGAGACACCCCGGGACGAACAGGCGAAAGTCGAGAGCTGGCGCCTGCACGTCCTGATGGAAGCCGGCTACCCGCTTCCGCTGGCCGAGCGGATCGCACACTCGAACGCCGACCTGCACCACGCCGTGGAGCTCCTCTCCCGGGGCTGCGAGCCCGAGACGGCCGCCGAGATCCTGCTCTAGCGCCGGCTCGGGTTGCCCTCCGTGGCATGCTGACCCCGTGAAGGCCGAGGCGACCGAGTACGGCGACCGGCGCGTCTACAGCGTCGGTGCGTTCAACCGCGGCGTCGCCTCCTGGCTCGCCCGCCTGCCCACGGTCTGGGTCGAGGGCGAGGTCACGGAGCTCCGCCGGCAGGAGCGCTGGGCCAGCGTCTTCTTCACGCTCAAGGATCCCGCCGACGGCGCCTGTCTCGGCGTCTCGATGCCGCGCGGCCGCTTCGACGCGCTCCGGCTCGACCTCGCCGACGGGGACCGCGTCCACGTCTACGGGCGACCCGAGCTGTACGAGGCGCGCGGCGAGTTCCGCCTGCGCGCGCTGTCGCTGGAGCGCTTCGGCCTCGGCGACCACCTGGCGGCACTCGAGCGCCTCAAGCAGAAGCTGGCCGCCGAAGGGCTCTTCGCAGCCGAGCGCAAGCGGCCGCTGCCGTTCCTGCCGCGCCGGATCGGCCTGGTCACCGGCAACGACGCGGCCGCCAAACGCGACGTGCTGACGGCGATCCAGTCACGCTTCCCGCCCGCGGCGGTGCTCGTCGGCGAGACCTACGTCCAGGGTCCGCGCGCGGCCGGTGCCGTGATCGAGACGCTGGGCGCCCTCTGCCGCGAGCCGGAGATCGACGTGATCGTCGTCGCCCGCGGCGGCGGCAGCTTCGAGGACCTGCTTCCGTTCAGCGACGAGCGGCTCGTGCGGGCGATCGCCGGCTGCCCGGTCCCGGTCGTCACCGCCGTCGGCCACGAGCAGGACACGCCGCTCTGCGACCTCGCCGCCGACGCGCGCGCCTCGACCCCGAGCGTCGCCGCGCGCCTCGTCGTCCCCGACCTCGCCGAGCTCCTGCAGCGGCTCGACCGCCACCGCCAGGGCCTCGAGCGCGGCGCCCGGCGGGGCCTGGAGCGCGAGCGGCAGCGGCTCGACCGGACGCACGAGCGGCTCGGCCGCGCCCCGCGCCTGTTCCTCGAGCGCGGCCGCTCCCGGCTCGAGCAGGCGGCCGGCCGTCTCCGCGCCCTCTCGCCGCAGGGCACGCTCGAGCGCGGCTATGCGATCGTCCGAGCCGGCGACGAGATCGTGCGCTCCAGCCGCGGGCTCGAGCGCGGCCAGGGCGTCGACGTCGAGCTGGCCGAGGGCGGCTTCGGCGCCCGCGTCGAGGAGACCAGGGAGGTTGGCCTCTGACCTTCGAGGAAGCGCAGAGAGAGCTGGAGGAAATCGTCCAACGGCTCGAGAGCGGCGAGGTTCCGCTCGACGAGGCGCTCGTGCTCTGGGAACGCGGCGAGGAGCTCTACCGGTTCTGCCGCGAACGGCTCGACGCGGCCGAGGGCCGGATCGAGGAGCTCGCCGGCCGCGTGCAGGACACAAAACAACAAAAGCCGTAGAATCGGCGCATGGCCGAGGCTCCGGTTGAGCTCCTGCAGCGCGTCCCTCTGTTCGAGCACTTCGACAAGGGCGACCTCAAGCGGATCGCCCGCTCGTTCAAGGAGCGCACCTTCGACGCCGGCAGCACCGTCGCCAGCGAGGGCAAGACCGGCGCCGGCTTCTTCGTGATCGAGAGCGGCGAGGCGACGGTCTCGGTGCACGGAGACGAGCGGCGAAGGCTCGGCCCCGGCGACTACTTCGGCGAGATCGCGCTGATCGACGACGGCGCACGGAGCGCGACCGTCACCGCCGTCAGCGACCTCGGCTGCTACGGGCTCACCTCCTGGGAGTTCCGCCCGCTGGTCGAGTCGAATGCCTCGATCGCATGGAAGCTGCTCGAGACGATGGCGCAGCGGCTGCGCGCGGCCCAGCAGCGCTGAGCGCCGAGCTCCCCGACGCCCGGCTCGTCGCGCAGTGCCGGAGCGGAGACGAGGAAGCCTGGCGCGCGCTGGTCGAACGCTTCTCCCGCTACGTCTACGCGATCTCCGTCCAGGCGTTCCGGCTGCCCGAGCACGATGCCGAGGACGTCTTCCAGGAGGTCTTCGCGCGCGTCTACGAGCGGCTCGAGACCCTGCGCGAGGACGAGGCGGTGCGTCCGTGGATCGGCCAGCTCACGCGCCGGCTCTGCATCGACCGCCTCCGCGCCGGCTCGCGCGAGACCGTCGAGGACGCGGACGAGCTGCCGGAGACCGCCGCAGACGACGTCCTCTCGCAGATCGAGGAGGCCTTCGACGTCCACGACGCGATGGCCGGGCTGCCCGAGAACTGCAGGGAGATCCTCGACCGCTTCTTCGCCCGCGACGAGAGCTACCGGACGATCGGCGACGCCCTCGGGCTGCCCGCGGGGACGATCGCGAGCCGCATCTCCCGCTGTCTGGACAAATTGAGAGACGTATTGGCGGTGAGGGATTGAATCCGGTCGGTTCGACCGGTCATTTCAGACGGCGAGGGAAGAAACGAAGCCTCTGGCGCGTCCAGTGAGCAGGTGACGTGATGAGCGCATACGACATCGAGAGGCTGTCCCGCCTGATCGGGATGCTCCCGCCGGCTCCGGCCGCCTGGATTGGCGCGGCACAGGAACTGCCGCAAGCACGCCGCGAGCTGGACGGGATCGTCGCCCGAGCCGAAGCCGACGCCGAGTTCCGGCGAGCGCTCATCGCGGACCTGGAGGGCGCGCTGCGGGCGGAGGGAGTCGAGCCGACCTGGCCGTTGCTCGACGAGCTCCGCCGCCGCGTCAACGGCTAGCACCCGCGTACGATCCTCCGCATGGCGAACGAGCCGCATGACGAGCTCGACGACGACCGTGGGCTACCCGCCTGGAGCCTGCCGGCCGACGCGGCGGGGCGGATCGCAATCGGCGTCGAGTGGCCCGAGCGGGTCACTCGCGAATGGGCCTTCGGCGACTCGACCGGCAAGGGCGTCCGCGTCTGCATCCTCGACAGCGGCGTCGAGGCGGACCACCTGGCGGTCGGCGGGCTCGAGGGCGCGATCGCGGTCGTGAAGGACGAGGACGGCGAGCTCGAGTTCGTCCAGGACACGGAGGGAGACCTCTGCGGCCACGGGACGGCGTGCGCCGGAATCGTCCACTCGCTCGCGCCCGAAGCAAGCCTGTTCAGCGTGCGCGTCCTCGGCGCCGGCTTCAAGGGCAGTGGCTCGGTGCTGCTCGGCGGCCTGCGCTGGGCGGTCGACCAGGGCTTCGACGTGATCAACATGAGCCTCTCGACGACGAAGCGCCACTTCGCCGAGGTGCTGCACGAGCTGGCCGACAGCGCCTACTTCCGGCGCACGGTTCTCGTAGCCTCCGCCCACAACATGCCGGTCGAGAGCTACCCGTGGCGCTTCTCCTCGGTTATCTCGGTCGGGAGCCACGAGGAGCCCGACCCCATGACGTTCTTCTACAACCCGAGCCCGCCGGTCGAGTTCTTCGCACGCGGCATGAACGTCGAGGTCGCGTGGCTCGGCGGGTCGACGATCCGCTCGAGCGGGAACAGCTTCGCGACACCGCACGTCGCCGGGATCTGCGCGCTCGTCATGGCCAAGCACCCGGAGCTGACGCCGTTCCAGCTCAAGAGCGTGCTCTACCTGACCGCGAACAACGTCGGCGGAGGCGCGGAATGAGCGACCTGCGGGCAGCGGTCGCGGCGGGCGCGCTCGGCTCCGAGGAGGGCTACCGCGCCCTGCTGCAGTCGATCGTCGAGGTCGCGCGGGCGATCTTCGGGGCACGCGCCTCGTCGGTCTTCCTGCACGACGAGGCCGCCGACGAGCTCGTGTTCGAGGCCGTCGCTGGTGAGGGTGCCGAGGAGCTCGTCGGCCGCCGCTTCCCGTCCAGCACGGGGGTCGCCGGCTGGGTGCTCGTCACGCGCCAGCCGCTCGTGATCGAGGAGCTCCAGGAGGACCCGCGCTTCGCGCGCGAGGCGGCCGAGTCGACCGGCTTCGTCCCCAAGGGCCTGATGGCCGTGCCGCTGCTGCACGAGGAGCGGGCCCTCGGCGTGCTCGAGGTGCTCGACCGCCCGCAGCAGGCCGCCTTCTCGCTCCAGGAGATGGAGCTGCTCGGCCTCTTCGCGAACGAGGCCGCGATCGCGCTCGACCTGTTGCAACGCGCCCGCCAGGCGCGCGCCGTGCTCGAGGACGAAGGCGGCGAGGGCGCGGCGCTGGCGCGGCTGGCGGCGAAGATCTCCGAGCTCGAGCCGGAGCGGCGCGAAGCCGTAGACCGGCTGCTCGAGGCGGTCGAGGCGCTCCTCGAGCCTCCCGGCTTCGACGACTCGCTCTAGAAACGCCGAGGGAGCCTTTCGGCTCCCTCGCGGACCTGGTAGGCGGTCTGCTGCGGCTTACGGCTTGTGGCTCGGCTTGTGGCTCTGCTTGAAGATGTGGCCCTCGACGTCGTCGTCGTCCTCGTGGCCCTTCGTGTGGCCCTTGGTGTGGCCCTTGGTATGGCCCTTCTGCATGTGGCCCTCGACGTCGTCGTCCTTCTGGATGTTGCGGTTGACGTGGCTGCCCTTGTTGAGATGGGCCTCGACGTCTTCCTGGCCCTCCTCGGGCTCGGTATGCCTGTCCTGCTCCGACACGGTGGTCCTCCTTCCGGGAACTCTGGAACTTGCTCACTAGACGGTCGTCGGCCCTGGAATCTTCCCTCGGTTGCCCCCGGAACGCAATTTCCGTGATTCTCCGCAGTGTGAACGCACTCCGGGA
>Ga0187773_10001298_pt1 | contig 10165 bp, 7 predicted proteins | sample 0216_BV02_MP05_1_FD_133133 | JGI IMG/M metagenome (GOLD analysis project Ga0187773, IMG submission 133133) | Tropical peat soil microbial communities from peatlands in Department of Meta, Colombia - 0216_BV02_MP05_10_MG | ecosystem: Environmental > Terrestrial > Soil > Wetlands > Peat | place...
GGCACCGTGGTGCACATCAGCGCCGGCGTCTCGGCCCTGGTGACGGCGCGCCTGCTGGGGCCGCGCAAGGACTTCAAGCGCTCGCCGCTCGCGCCACACAGCGTGCCGCTGGTGCTGCTCGGCGCCGGGCTGCTGTGGTTCGGCTGGTTCGGCTTTAACGCCGGCTCGGCGCTGGCCGCCAACGGCGTCGCCGCGCTGGCCTTCGTCAACACCAACACCGCGGCGGCGGCGGCGCTGGTGACCTGGGCGCTGCTCGACACGCTTAGGCTCGGCAAGGCGACGGCGGTGGGCGCCGCGACCGGGGCCGTGGTCGGGCTGGTCGGCATCACGCCGGCCGCTGGGTACGTCAGTCCAGCTGCGGCCCTCGCCATCGGCGTCCTCGCCGCGGGCGTGAGCTACACGGCGATGCAGGTGCGCGCGGGCACCCGGCTCGACGACGCGCTCGACGTGTTCTCCTGTCACGGCCTGGCCGGCGTGGCGGGCGCGCTCCTCACGGGCGTGTTCGCCTCCAAGGTCGCCAACCCCTCGGGGGCGGACGGGTTGCTCGCCGGCAACGCGGCGCAGCTCGGCGTGCAGGTGGTGGCGGTGCTTGCCGCCGTGGCGATCGCCGCGGCCGGCACGGCAGCGGCGTACGGGCTGGTGCACCTCACGCTCGGGGCGCGCGCGACAGTGCACGACGAGCTGGCCGGCCTGGATCAGGCGGAGCATGGCGAGGAAGCGTACTTCGGCGGCGAGGTGGGCGCGGTCGCCGGCCCCGGGCTTGCCCTGGGCAGCAGCGTGATCGTCGCCACGACGAAGAGCGCGCCCGCAGCGCCGTCCGCGCCGCTGCCCGCCGCGACCTAGGAGCCCAGCTTCGTCGGGGGACGACCGGGCACGCGGTCGCCCTGCTCGCCCCCTGGAGACATCCCACAGGCGGGATTCGGCGTCCCATGCCCGGACACGCGTCCCGCGCGTGCCTGACCCCAACGTAAGCTCGGCGAACGACTTAGCCTTGGCCGCGGTCCGGCACGGACCTTTCCTGAGTGGCCAGGCACCATGACCGCGCCTTCCGCCCCATGACGCCGCTCGACAGCCTGGACCGCTTCCGGGTCATCGGTCGCGCAGATCGGCTGTGGCTCGTGCTGGAGTCCGTCCGAATGGACGTGCGCTACGCGCTGCGACAGCTCCGGCGCGCCCCGGGGGTGGCCGCGATCATCGTGCTCACGCTGGGCGTCGGCATCGCCGCCGTCACCACGGTGTTCAGCTGGACGAGCGCGGTCCTGCTCGACCCCCTCCCGGGCGCCGCCGAAGCGGGCCGGGTGCAGGCGCTCGAGTATCTCACGCCGTCGGGGAGCTGGACGCCGACCTCATGGCCGGATTTCGGGGATCTGCGCCGGGACCTCCGGTCGTTCGACGGCCTCGCGGCCGCCTATCCCAACGGCCTCGCCGTCGGCGAAGAGTCGCACGCCGAGCTGCGGTCCGGGGAGATCGTCTCGGCGAACTTCTTCGACGTGCTGCGCGTGCGGCCCGCCCTGGGGCGGTTTTTCCCGCCTGGGATGGACGACGCCGAGGGCGGGCTGCCCGTCGCCGTGATCAGCTACAAGCTGTGGCGGAGCCACTGGCAAGGGGACAGTGGAGTTGTCGGTCGCACGGTGCACGTGAACCGGTATCCGTTCACGGTGATCGGCGTCGCGCCGCCGACGTTCCACGGCTCGATGCCCGGGGAGGATGTCGACATCTGGGTGCCGGCGGCGATGGTGCGGCAGATTCTCCCGACCCTCAACTCGGTGTTGCAGGACCGCGCCTGGCGCACGTGGCGCGTGCTTGCCCGCCTCGCTCCCGGCGTCACGCCGGCCGCCGCGCGCGACGAAGTGGCGCGGGTCGCCACCGCGCTGGCCAAGGTGAACGGCGGCCGCAGCGAGGGGATGAGCGCCACGGTGATGCCGCTGTGGCGGTCGCACTGGGGCGTCCAGGACGCCCTGCGCGCGCCGCTGCTCGTGCTCCTTGCGGCGTGCGGCCTCGTCCTCCTGATCGTCTGCGCCAACATGGCGAACCTGCTCCTGACGCGTGCCATCGGCCGCCGGCGCGAGTTCGGGCTGCGGCTCGCGCTTGGCGCGCCGCGTCGGCGTCTCGTCCGCCAGCTCCTCACCGAGGCGCTGCTCCTCGCGGCGGCCGGCTCGGCGCTGGGACTTCTGGGGACCACATGGCTGACGCGGGCGCTCCGCTGGCTCCTGCCGGCGTTCGCCGCTCCGGCGCTGCGGGATCCGCAGGTCAATCCGGGCGTGCTGGCGTTCGCTGCCGCCCTCACCTGCGGCGTGACTCTGCTCGCCGGCGTCGCTCCCGCGCTCTACGGGTCGCGCGAACGCTCTGGCGACGCGCTGCACGAGAGCGGGCGTGGTGCCAGCGGCGGCCTGCACGCCAGCCGCCTGCGGGGCGCGATAGTGGTCGCCGAGATGGCGCTGGCCGTGATTGCCCTCGTAGGAGCAGGGTGGTTCTACGCGAGCTTCCGCCATGCGCGCGTCGTCCCGCCCGGCTTCACCGCCGACGGGGTCGCGATGGGCACGGTGAGCCTGACGCTGGCGGGCTACGATTCGGCGGCCGCCGATGCGTTCCTGCAGCGCGTCACCGACCGGCTCCGGAGCGAGCCCAGCATCACGGCAGTGAGTGTCACGGACTACGTGACGATCAGCTTCGGCCGCGGCTCGTGGGAAGACCTGAGCGTGGAAGGCTACGCGCCGCAGCCCAATGAGAACATGAAGCTCTACCGGACGGCCGTCCTGCCCGACTACTTCCGCGCCTTGCGGATTCCCGTCCTTGCGGGTCGCGACTTCCGGCTCGACGACGATTCGGCCCACGCGCCGGTGATGATCGTGGACCAGGCGTTCGTGCGGCACTTCCTGCGCGGCGGATCGGCGCTCGGGGTCAGGGTGCGCGGGTGGGGCCGATGGTTCACCATCGTGGGCGTGGTGCAGGACGTGAGGAACTACCGGCTCACCGAGCCTCCCGCGCCGTACTTCTACGTTCCAGTGCGGCAGGTGTACCGCCCGGAGTACGGCTACACTTTCCTGGCGCGCACGACGGGAGCGGTGGAGCAGGGGGTGCAGGCCATTGTGCGTGCGGTGAAGGCCTCGGACCCCTCGGTGCCGGTCTACGGCGCCATGCCGCTCGCGGCGTACATCGGCGCTCCGCTCGGGACGCAGCAGACGGCGGCGAGGCTTCTCGCGCTGCTCGCCGCGATCGCGCTGCTGCTCGCGGCGATCGGGCTGTACGGCGTGGTCGCATACTCGGTGGCGCAGCGCTCGCGGGAGATCGGGATCCGCGTCGCCCTCGGCGCGCGGCCGTCGGACGTGGTCCGTGCGGTCGCGGCCCAGGCCGGCGTGGTCCTCGTCGGCGGGCTCGCTATCGGGCTCGGCGGGGCGGCGGCGCTCGGGCGCGTCGTGTCGTCGCTGCTGTTCGGCGTGAACGCCGCCGATCCGAGCGTGTTCGCCGCCGCTTCGGGGGTGATGGTGATGATCGCTGTTGCGGCCGCGGGCATCCCGGCGCGTCGGGCGGTGAGGGTGGATCCCGTCGTCACCCTGCGTGCCGACTAGCGCGCGTCGTCAGGCCAGGTGCATGCGCCTGAGCAGCGCCTGGTAGCCGGGGGCGCCAGCGATGCCCGGGGGCAAGGCGGATGGAGACCCGCCCGGCGTCCTCGCCCTGCAGCGCCGCTCCCGGCAGTGGGCCGTCGAGCCGGCGCGCGGCGGTCCGAGCGTTCTTCGCCTCAGGCGTGTATTTCGACCACGTCCCCTTCTGCGAGGACGTGCGCTTCGCCCACCGCCTGTCCCGCGAACGCACCGCGGCCCCAGACGCGCGCGAACTTCAGCTTCGCTGCGATGTCGTTGTGGATGGTCCGCGCCAGGTCGCCGACCGTGGATCCCGCAGGCAACGTGAACGGGCGCGCGCGGTCGGCGTCCTTCCCGGGCTCCTTGGTGTAGATCCGCACGATCCTGAGCGCCGCGAAGGTCTGGTGGCCGAGTTCCGAGAACCCCGCCCGGGTCACCGTCGAGACAGGCAGAATCGGCCACGGCACCTCGAGCAGCTCGCGCAGGGCCCCGAGGTCCCGCTCCGCCGTCGGCCGGTCCATCCCGGTGACCACCAGCAGCGCCGGCTTGCCTACCCAGCCGGGTCGGGATGCGGCTGAGGCGCCCGTTCCCGCCGGATGCAGCTCGATCGCCTTCGCCCCGAGGAGCTGCGTCACCGTGTCCGGCCCATCCAGCGCCTCCTCGATGGTGACGACGAGCCACACCAGGTCCGCCGCGCGCACCAGGTCGTAGACCCACGGCTCGACGTGCTCCTGGCACAGCGGCGGCAGGTCAACGAGCTGGAAGGCGACATCCTCGAACGGCATCATCCCCGGGGTGGGCTCGCGTGTCGTGAGGGGATACGGTGCCACCTCGGGCGTGGCGTGCGTGAGGGCGGCGACGAGGCTCGACTTGCCGGCGTTGGGGCAGCCGACCAGGACCACCTGTCCGGCGCCCTCTCTCGGGATGTGGTGGCTGAAGCCCTTGGAGGCCGCGCTGTGCGGCTGGAGACGCAGCTTGGAGAGGCGGGCCCGGAGGTCGGCGTGGAGCTTGTCGGTGCCCTTGTGCCGCGGGAGGACCCGCAGCATCTCCTCCACCGCCTCGATCTTCTCCTCCCGCGTCACGGCGGCGCGGAACTTGGCCTCGGCCTGCAGATAGTCGGGCGTGAGGTTGGCCGGCATCCACTCGCCTCCCAGGCACGCGACGTGCCCCGGGCGCGTCGGGCCGCGTCTCTAGCTTGCGCCCCCGTGCGGGGGGCGGCAAGGGTGGCGGTGGAGAGGGGCGTGCCCTCGCCCAATGCCCGCCCGGAGACCGGCGGCGCCACTCCTGGCGCCGGACCGGCGCCCGCGGCGCGCCCTTCCCCGACGCTTGAGCGCGCCGCTCCCGGGCTCTGGAGCGGCCCTCCCTGGCGCTGGAGCGTCGGCGCCGGTTAGCGTCGTGTTCTCTCCCGCGCCGAGGAGGACGCGATGCCGGAGTTCGTTTCCCTGTTGGACGAGACCATCGAGGGTTGGTGGGATGTCCGCAACGGCGTCATCGCCGAGGTGAGCAACATCCCTGCAGGCAAGTTCGATTTCCGACCCGTGCCCGAGGTGCGGAACGTCCGCGAGATGGTGCAGCACATCCTCGAGATCGCGATGATGATGACCGGGGAGCTCACCAGGCCGGACACCGACCTGCGCCGCTGGCCGTGGCCGAAGCTGCTGCGCCACTACGCGAGTGCTGCCTACCGCGCGACGACGAAGCCGGAGCTGCTGAAGCTCCTCAAGTCACAGATGCAGGACGCGGAGCGGAAGTTCCGCGCCGCAGGCGAGCTGGCGCTGTTCCAGTTCCACACCAGGTTCGACGGCAAGCAGGGCACCAAGTACGCCTGGTGGCACCACGGCATCGCGCAGGAGGAGTACCATCGCGGCCAGCTTGCCACCTACCAGCGCCTGATGGGTATCGTGCCCGCCCTGACCAAGCTGATCCAGGGCGGCTGAGCGGTCACGGCTTGAATCGGGGCAGCTCGGGGTGCCGGCGCCGGAACTCCTCGTAGAGGTGTGAGTCGGTGTAGTCGCGCATCTCCGCGATCCGCTCGCCGCGGAAGCGGATCACCACGGCCGTGCGCTGGTCCATCACGTCGGCCGGCGCGCTCTTGAGCCAGCTCCGCTCCCGGATCTCCACGATCACGCGGTCCCCGGCGGCGTACCAGTCGCGCCACACGTCCTCGTATCCCCAGTCTGCGGCGCCCAGGCCGAACTCCCGGTTGGTGAACGCGCGGATCACGGCGTCCCTGCCGTGCCACTCGCCGCCCAGCGGTGGGGCCCCCGCGACCCAATATTCGATGTCGTCGGTGAAGTAGCCGGCCACCTCGTCCATCCGGCCGGCGAACAGGGCCTGCTCGTACGCGTGGGCGATGGCGAGACGGTCGGTCATACTGCCGCCTCGTCGGGGAGGGTGAGCGAATTGGCCTTGCGGCCGGCGCGCTCCATCGGCTTCGCCAGCTCGCCGCGGTGCCGGTCCAGCACCGCCCAGAGGTCGAGCGCGCGCTCGACCAGCTCCTGCGCCGCCACCCGCAGCGCGTCGCTCGCCTTCACCTGCCGCACGTTGTTCTCCATGTCCTCCGCGTCCCAGCCGCGCGAGTGCGCGATGAACGGGAACGGCGGGAACACGAAGCCCAGCTCGCTCCAGAAGGTCAGCATGGACCCGGCGACCGCCTGGATGTTGTCCTGGCCGCCGGTCACGATGAACGCCGCCGTCTTGTTGGCGATGAGCACGCGGTTGTGGATGGTGATCTGGTTCTGCACGCAGTTCATCCGCTCGATCATCTTGTAGTAGAGCGACGACGCGTTGCCCCACCGGATCGGCGTGGCCACGAGCACCACGTCCGCCCAGTGCACCAGCCCCTCGTACACGGCGCTGAGCTGGTCGTCGGGGTCGCGCTCCGTGATGGCGCAGGGCCAGGTGCAGGCCCGGGCGGCCTTCGAGTAGTTGCCCTCGCAGTGCCGGAACGTGAGATCGCGCAGCCGGATCAGCTGCGTCTCGGCGTGGCGCCCCGCGGCGGCGTGCCGCAGCGCGTGCTCCAGCAGGGCGTCCGAAGTCGAGTAGCGCGGGTTGGCCTCGTCCATCGCGGTGGTGGAGATCGCCAGCACCCGGGGCCGGGCGCCCGCCGGCTTGGCGTGCTCCTCCAGCAGGTGCGCCGGCTTGTGCTTGAGGAGCTTGCGCGGCATGGCGGGTGGCGTGGCGACGAACACCCCGTCGGGCCGCTCCTCGACCGTGAACACCGGCACCTGCTCTTCGTCGTAGCCCTCCGGTCCCTTGCCGGTGACCACGCTGTACTCCCAGCCATGCCACGGGCACATGACGTACTCGCCGCGCACCCGGCCGTCGCACAGCGGCCCGCCCTTGTGGTTGCAGCTGTTCCCGATGGCCACGAGGCGGCCCTCGTGGAGGAAGACCGCAATGGCGTACCGGTCCAGCTTGACGGAAAACGGCACGCGTCCCTCGAGCTCGGCCCGCGTGCCGAGCCGGTGCCAGGTGGGCATCCGACGCTCCGGAGATGTAGGGGTCGGTCTATGGTATCCGCGGAGGGCCCCGGCCGGAAAGGGGGCCGCGCCGGAGCCTCCGGGCTCGGCTTGACGGGAGCGTCTCGGGCTGGTGATTGATTCAACCGGAACCAACCATCCACATCACGTCGGCTGCACCTCCCGCTCGCCGCGAAGGGGGCTGGATGACGGGCGCGCTTTACCATATCGAGTCGGCGCGAGGGGACGAGGAGCGGACGGCGCGCATGGTCGAGGAGATCCGCGAGGGGCTGACGGCGCGGCCGCGCTGGCTGCCCTCGAAGTACTTCTACGACGACCGCGGCAGCCAGCTGTTCGAGGACATCACCGCCCTGCCGGAGTACTACCAGACGCGGACCGAGGAGCGGCTGCTCGCATCGATCGCCGACGACGTCGTCGAGCGCGTGCAGCCCGCAGAGCTGGTCGAGCTCGGCTCGGGCGCGGGACGCAAAGTCCGCCTGCTGCTGGCGGCCATGGCGCGCGCGGACCGGCTGCAGCGGTGCACCCTGCTGGACATCAATGCGCGCTTCCTGTCGGAGTCCTCGCGCGCGCTTTCGGCGGACTTCCCCGGCCTGTCGGTCCGCGGGGTGGTCGGCGATTTCACGGACGACCTGGCCCTGCTGGGGCCGGGCGGGGGCCGCCTCGCGGTCTTCTTCGCCGGCACGATCGGCAACCTGCACCCGCGGGAGGTGCCGCCATTCCTGCGCGGGATGGCGGCCTGCCTCGCGCCGGGCGACGGCTTCCTGGTGGGGCTGGACCTGGTCAAGGACGTGGCCCGGCTCGAGTCCGCCTACAACGACCGCGCGGGAGTCACCGCGGAGTTCAACCGCAACATCCTTCACGTCCTCAACGCCCGGCTCGGCGCCGACTTCGATCCGGAAGCCTTCGAGCACGTCGCGTTCTACGATCGCGACCACGCGTGGATCGAGATGCGGCTGCGGTCGGCGCGCCTGCAGCGGGTGCGGATCCCGGCGGCACGGCTCGATCTCGCGTTCGAGGCGGGCGAGGAGATCCGCACCGAGATCTCCTGCAAGTACACGCGCGCGTCGTTCGAGAAGCTGCTGAACGGCAGCGGGCTGGCGCTGGACCGTTGGTACACGGACCCCGAGAGCCTGTTCGCGCTCGCGCTGCTCATCCGTTCGGCCAACCACGAGGGAAGGTCTCGATGAACCAGCTTTCCGCCAACCTCCGCGATCGCCTCGAAGCCGCGTGGGAGCGGTCGGACCGGATCTTGGGCCTCCTCAAGGCGGAGGCGTGGCTGCAGCGGCCCATCGCGCTGCGCCAGCCCTTCCTCTTCTATCTGGGCCATCTGCCGGCCTTCGCGTGGAACCAGGTGTGGCGCGGCGTGCTGGGGCGGCCCTCGTTCAACCCCGAGTACGACCGGCTGTTCGAGCGGGGCATCGACCCGGTGGGCGACGACTACCGGCCCACCAGCGTCGCATGGCCGGCGGAGCGGGACGTGCTCGCCTACCGGGACCGCGTGCGCGAGGCGCTGCGCGGCTCGTTCGACGACGTCCTGGCCCTGCAGGGGACGGACCAGCTCGCGGATCGCGGCCGCATCTATCACCTCGCGATCGAGCACGAGCTGATGCACCACGAGACGCTGCTCTACATGGTGAGGCAGCTGAGCGACGAGTACAAGCAGCGTCCCGGCTGGCTGCCCCCGCTGGTGACGAAGGGCGCGGCGCGGCGCGCCACGATCGCGATCCCCGGCGGCCCGGTCAGGCTGGGCGCGTCGTTCGATGCGCTTCAGTTCGGCTGGGACAACGAGTTTCCCGAGCAGCAGCTGGACGTGGCCCCGTTCACCATGGACGCCACGCCGGTCACGAACGCCGAGTACCTCGAGTTCCTCGAGGCCGGCGGGTACGAGCGGCGCGCCGCGTGGGGACCTGAGGACTGGGCATGGAAGGAGCGCGCGGGCGTCCGCCACCCCGAGCATTGGGTTCGCCACGGCAAGGACTGGCTGTACCGCACGGTGTTCGATGTGCTGCCGCTGGAGCAGGTCCGCGACTGGCCGGTGTACGTGAGTTGGGCGGAGGCGCGCGCGTACGCCTGCTGGAAGGGGCTCGATCTGCCGACGGAGGCCGAGTTCCATCGCGCGGCGTACGGTACGCCGGCGGGAACGTCGCGCCCGCACCCCTGGGGAGAGGCCGCCCCGGGCGCCGAGCACGGCAGCTTCGACTTCCGCCACTGGGCCCCGACGCCGGCCGGATCGCATCCCGCCGGCGCGAGCGCGTGGGGCGTGCACGAGCTGGTCGGCAACGGCTGGGAGTGGACCTCGAGCGTCTTCGAGCCGTACCCCGGCTTCACGGCGTATGCCCGCACCTATCCGGGCTATTCCGCGGATTTCTTCGACGGAAAGCACTACGCGATGCTCGGCGCCTCTTGGGCTACGGACGCGGCGCTGGTGCGGCGCAGCTTCCGCAACTGGTTCCAGCCGCACTATCCGTACGTCTTCGCCAAGTTCCGGTGTGTCGGCCGGGGCTGACGGCGTCGTCGCGAGCTGCCGCGGCGCCTCGGTCGCCTTCCCGGACGGTCGCTTCGCGGTCCGCGACCTCACGCTGGAGGTCGCGCGCGGCGAGACGCTGGTGCTGCTGGGACGGAGCGGCTCCGGCAAGACCACGACGCTGAGGCTCCTCAACGCGCTCGAGCTTCCCACGTCGGGCGAGGTGCTGGTCGAGGGGAAGGCGACGCGGGACTGGGAGCCGCACCGGCTCCGGCGACGCATCGGGTACGTCATCCAGGACATCGGCCTCTTTCCGCACTTCACGGTCGAGCGCAACGTCGCGCTGCTGCCTACGCTGGAGCGGTGGGAGCCGCAGCGGATCCGCGCGCGGGTGCTGGAGATGCTGGCGCTGGTCGGCCTCGAGCCGGAGCTGTTCCTGCACCGCTACCCGCGCGAGCTGTCGGGCGGGCAGCGCCAGCGGGTGGGCATCGCCCGCGCGCTCGCCGCCGACCCGGCGCTGCTGCTCATGGACGAGCCGTTCGGCGCGCTCGGCCATCAACCGCGAACGCATGCAGTACGAGCTCAACCGCGTCTGGGCGGCGGAGAGCGAGCCGCTCACCATCGTCTTCGTCACGCAC
>Ga0187773_10001301_pt1 | contig 10146 bp, 9 predicted proteins | sample 0216_BV02_MP05_1_FD_133133 | JGI IMG/M metagenome (GOLD analysis project Ga0187773, IMG submission 133133) | Tropical peat soil microbial communities from peatlands in Department of Meta, Colombia - 0216_BV02_MP05_10_MG | ecosystem: Environmental > Terrestrial > Soil > Wetlands > Peat | place...
AGCTGATCGAGCACCTCGACGCCCCGGGACCGTTCCTGCGCGCGCTCGGCCCGCTGCTCGCCGAGGACGGCGTCCTCGTGCTGACGACGCCCAACGCCTATCGCCTGTTGAGCTTCGTCGCTCCGCTGACCGGCTCGGAGATCGTCCACGGCGACCACACCGCCTGGCACAGCCCGCAGACGTTGCGGACGCTGCTCGGCCAGGCCGGCTGGAACGTCGAGGCAATGGCCTACTACCACAACCCGATCCGCACCGTCCCCGCCCGGCTCGGTGGCCTGGGGCGCGTCAAGGCTCACCTGGCGAACCTGGCGCGGCGCATTCCCGCGCTCGCGGGTCGCCTGCTGCCGTACTGGAGTGACGGGATCGTCGTCTGGGCAAGGCCCGCCGGGCCGCCCGCGCCATGAGGCCCGAGACGCTCACGTGCCGGGTCGGGGTGGGGTTGTCCGGTGCCGCCGGTGCGGCGCGGGCAGGCGCCGACGCGGCGCGACAGGCACGCGAGTCGCTCGGCGGCGCCGGCGCGGACCTGGCCTGCCTCTTCCTCTCGGCCGACCACCTCGACGACGCGGAGGACGCTCTCGAGGCGGCGCGCGCCGAGCTCGAGCCCGCGAGCCTGATCGGCTGCGTCGCCCAGGGCGTGCTCGGCCGCGACCGCGAGCTCGAGGATGGCCCGGGCGTCGCCGTCTGGGCCGCGGAGCTCCCGGGTAGCCGGATCGAGACTTTCAACGCGGTCGCCTTCGGCACGGACGAGGGCGTCGCGATCGGAGGCGTTCCCCCTCTCGACGACGCCGACCTCGTGCTCCTGCTGGCCGACCCGTTCACCTTCCCGGCCTCGGCCTTCCTCACGGAGCTGAACGAGGTCGAGGGCGACGTGCCGGTCGTCGGCGGGCTCGCGACGGGCACGGCCGAGCCCGGAGCCCAGGCACTCTTCCTCGACGGCGAAGTGCTGATCGACGGCGCGGTCGGCGCGGTCGTCCGCGGGGCGCGGGTTCGCACGGTGGTCTCGCAGGGCTGCCTGCCCGTCGGCAGCGACTCGGTGATCACGAGCGCCGAGGAGAACGTCGTGCTCGAGCTGGCCGGCAAGCCGGCGCTCGAGCGGCTCCGCAGCGAGCTCGGCTCGCTGACGGAGGAGCAGCAGCGGCTGGCGGCGCGCGGCGGCGTCCTCGCAGGGCTCGTCATCGACGAGAACCGCTCCGAGTACCGGCGCGGCGACTACCTGATGCGGGGGCTCGTCGGCGCCGACGAGGACTCGGGCGCGCTGGCGATCGGCGAGCCCGTGCGCGTCGGGCAGACGCTTCGGTTCCACGTCCGCGACGCGCGGTCGGCCGACGAGGACCTGCGCGAGAACCTCGCGCACGCGCTCTACGGCGAGTCGGCCGCCGGAGCGCTGCTCTTCACCTGCAACGGGCGCGGCGCGAACATGTTCCAGCAGCCGGACCACGACGCGCGTGCCGTCGCCGAGGCTCTCGGCGGCGACGCGCTGGCCGGGTTCTTCTGCGCCGGCGAGATCGGCCCGGTCGGCGGCAAGCCGTTCCTGCACGGCTTCACCGCGACCGCCGCGATCTTCCTCGAGCCCTGACCCGAACCGACGATCGGGTCCCTGTCACACCTTGTAACACTGTGTTACTTGGAAGGGTGAACGCCGGCAGACAGGGTGCCGGCGGGGGCCTCCGGTGCCTCAGGCGCTCTCGGCGAGCGCGGTGGTGCAGCTCGAGCGGCCGCGCTTCTCGAGGTACTGCTGGTGGTAGTCCTCGGCCGGGTAGAACGTCTGCGCCGGCTCGACCAGGGTGACGACCGGCTTGCGGTAGCGACCGGACGCCTCCAGCTCGGCCTTCGAGCGCTCGGCGGCGGCCCGCTGCTCCTCGTCGTGGAAGAACACGACGGAGCGGTACTGGTCGCCGACGTCCCAGCCCTGGCGGTTGAGCTGCGTCGGGTCGTGCTTGCCCCAGAAGACGCCGAGCAGCTGCTCGTACGAGACCTGCTCGGGGTCGTAGGTCACCTCGACGACCTCGGCGTGGCCGGTCGTGTGCGAGCAGACGTCCTCGTAGGTCGGGTTCTCGAGCTTGCCGCCCTCGTAGCCGACCTCGGTCTTCGTCACTCCTTCGAGCTGCCTGAACGCCGCCTCGACGCCCCAGAAGCAGCCGGCGCCGAACGTTGCCTTCTTCTCCACTATTCCTCCTCCAGTTTCAGTGCTGCCGAGTTGATGCAGTAGCGCGTCCCGGTCGGGTGCGGCCCGTCCGGGAACACGTGCCCGAGGTGCCCGCCGCAGCTTGCGCACATGACCTCGGTGCGGATCATGCCGAAGCTGACGTCGCGCTCCTCGTCGATCGCCTCCTCCGAGGCCGGCGCGTAGAACGCGGGCCAGCCGCAGCCGGAGTCGTACTTCGCGTCGGAGACGAACAGCTCCGCCCCGCAGCCGGCGCAGTGGTAGCTGCCCGGCTCGAAGACGTGGTCGTACTCGCCGCTGAACGGCCGCTCGGTTCCCTTCTCGCGCAGGACGTGGTATTGCTCGGGCGTCAGTTCCGCCCGCCATTCACTATCGGTTTTCTTGATCTTGGTCACGTTGAACAGTCTTGCAACTGCGACGTTCGTTACGTCGGCGCAGCTACTCTCAGGCTGAGTCCAATGTCTTCCCCGAACCCGGTCGAGGCCCTCGGCCTCGTCAAGCGGTACGGCTCGCTGGCGGCCGTCGACCACGTCGACCTGACGGTCGAACGGGGAGACGTGTACGGATTTCTCGGCCCGAACGGCGCGGGCAAGACGACAACGCTCCGGATGCTCCTCGGGCTGATCCGGCCGGACGAGGGCGGGGCCCGGCTGTTCGGCCGCGACCCTCAGCACGAGCTGCCCGAGGCGCTCGACGGCGTGGCCGGCTTTGTCGAGACGCCGTACTTCTACCCCTATCTGAGCGGGCGCAAGAATCTCGAGCTGCTCGCAGCCTTCGACCGCAACGGCGGCGAGGCGCGAATCGACGAGCTGCTCGAGCTCGTCGACCTCGCCAAGCGTGCGGACACGCGCGTCGGCGGCTACTCGCAGGGCATGCGACAGCGGCTCGGCGTGGCGGCGTCGCTCCTGCGCGACCCCCGGCTCCTGCTGCTCGACGAGCCGACGAACGGCCTCGATCCCGGCGGCATGCGTGACATGCGCCACCTCGTCGTCCGCCTGTCTGGTGAGGGGATCACCGTCCTGCTCTCGAGCCATCTGCTTGCGGAGGTCGAGGAGATCTGCAACCGGGTCGCGATCATCCGCACGGGCCGGATCGTCTACGAGGGGACGCTCGCCGATCTCCGCGCGAGCGCGCGCTCGAACCGCTACCGCCTGCGGACGACCGACGACACCCAGGCGCGCCAGGTGCTGCTCGAGCACTCGGAGGCACATGACGTGATCCTCGGCGGCGACGAGCTGACCTTCGACGCCTCCGAGAGCGAGGTTGCGGCGATCTCGCGCGACCTCGTCGGCCACGGGCTCGGCATAACCGCGCTCGTCCCGGAGGAGCTGAGCCTCGAGAGCCTCTTCTTCGAGCTGACCGAGGACAAGCCGGAGGAAGCGGCGTGAGCGGCGCGTTGATCGCCTGGCGCTGGGAGCTGCGCAAGCTCGTCTCGCAGAAGCGCACGTACATCGGCCTCGGCGCCGCCGCGTTCCTGCCGATCCTGTTCGTGACCGTGATGGCGCTGCAGAAGGGCGGGCCGTACGACGCGCCGCTCGGCCACAACCTGCGCCGCACCGGCCTGGCGCTCGCGCTCGTGCTACTGAGCTTCGTCTCGCACTTCGGGGCGCAGATCGCGGCCGCCCTGGTTGCCGGCGACATCGTCTCCAGCGAGCACTCGGGCAAGACGCTGAAGATGATCCTCACGCGCTCGCTCCGCCGCGGCCAGATCCTCGCGGGCAAGACGCTGGCCTCGTTCACGTACGTGCTGGCGACGATCTTCGTGCTCGGGCTCGCCGGCCTCGTCGCGGGCTCGATCGCCTGGGGCTTCAACCCGCTGACGAACTTCAGCGGCGCCCGGCTCTCCGCGCTGCATACACTCTGGCTGAGCGCGGCGGCGCTGGGAGTGTTCTCGCTGCCGCTGATCGGGGTCGCGGCCTTTGCGATCCTGCTCTCGACCTGGACGAGGAACAGCGCCGCCGCGATCGTCGGCACGCTGGTCTACGCGCTCGGCCAGGAGGCCGTCGCCGGCCTCGTGCACCAGAGCTGGGCCAAGCACTACCTGCTCTCGGACCAGTTCGACGGCTGGCACGGGCTCTTCATGTCGCCGGTGTCCTGGACGCCAGTCGTCCGGGCAATCTGGGTCTCGGCGCTCTTCATCGCCGTGCCGCTCGCGATCGCCTGGGCGATCTTCAAGCGCCGCGACGTCGCGGACGACTAGCGCCGCCCACGTACCCCGCCCAGACGTGAGACGCTCGCGAGCATGAGCGTCGTCGAGACCGTCCGCGGGCCGGTGGAGGTGTCAGAGCTCGGCCCGGCGCTGATGCACGAGCACATCTTCGTGCTGCAGCCCGAGCCGCTTCTCAACTACGGGCACGTCTGGGGCGCGAGCTACTGGGACGAGGAGGAGCGCGTGGCCGATGGGATCGCGAAGCTGCGCGCGGTGCGCGACGCGGGCATCCGGACGCTCGTCGACCCGACGGCACCCGGGCTCGGGCGCTACATCCCCCGCATCCAGCGGGTCAACGCGGAGGTGGACCTCAACATCGTCGTCGCCACCGGCGTCTACGCGTTCCTCGAGCTGCCGAACTTCCTGCACTATCGCAGCCCCGAGGCGATCGCCGAGCTCTTCGTGCGGGAGATCCGCGAGGGCATCGACGACACCGGCGTCAAGGCCGCGTTCCTCAAATGCTGTGTCGAGGAGCACGGGCTCGTCGGCGACATCCCGCGGATCCTCTCGGCGATCGCCATCGCCGCGGTCGAGACGAGCGTACCCGTCATGGTGCACACGAACGCCTCGGCGCAGACCGGCCTCCTCGCGCTCGAGGAGCTCACGAAGGACGGTGTCGATCCCGCCCGAATCGTGATCGCGCACGCCGGCGACAGCAACGACCTCGGCTACCTCCGGACGCTGGGCGACAGCGGCGCCTGGCTCGGCTGCGACCGCTTCAACATCCCGTTCTTCAACCCGGACGCCGACCGGATCAAGACGCTCACGAAGCTCGTCGCGGAGGGGTACACCGGCCAGATCCACCTCTCGCACGACGCCGCCTGCTTCTACGACTTCATGACCGGCGACCCGAACTTCGCCGACGAGCGACCCGACTACCTGCACATCTGGACGACGATCCTGCCGGCCCTGCTGGAAGCAGGCGTCACGCAGGAGCAGATCGACCAGATGACGGTCAAGAACCCGCAGCGGTTCTTCGCTCACCGTTGAAGCGCACGACCTTCCCGGGGTTCATGATCCCGCGCGGGTCGAAGAGCCGCTTGATCCCGCGGTAGAGCGGGAGCAAGTCGGGGTGCTCGAGCTCGAGCGCGCGCATCTTGCCGATGCCGACCCCGTGCTCGCCGGTGCAGGTGCCACCCCGAGCGACCGCGTCCTCGACGACGAGGCGCGAGAGCTCGTGCCAGCCCGCCACGTCCTTCGGGTCGTCGGGATCGACCGTGACGCCCACGTGGAAGTTGCCGTCGCCGACGTGCCCGAGGATTCCTGCGCGGAGCTCGAGCCGGTCGGCCGTCCGGCGGGCATTGCTGACGGCGGCCGGGAGCTCGTCGAGCGGCACGCAGACGTCCGTCACGCACTCCCTCGTGCCCGGCCACTGGTGCGCCCACGCGTACGCGGCACTGTGGCGGGCCTCCCAGAGCCGTGCACGGCTGTCGGCGTCGCGCTCGCTGGCGACCTCGACAGCGCCCTCCTCCTCGGCGAGCGCGAGGACGAGCTGGAGATCGTCCTCGACCGAGCCCTCGCTTCCCGCGGCCTCGACGAACAGCGACGGCACCTCCGGGTACACGGTGCCTTTGTACGCGTTGATCGCGCGGATGTTCATCTCGTCGAGCAGCTCGAGCCGGCGCACGCCCGTGCCCCCGGCCACCGCGGTCACGGCGGTTCGGCACGCGGCCTCGAGGGACGGGAAGGAGATCCGCGCCGCGGCGACGTGCTCCGGAATGCCGTAGAGGCGAAGCGTCAATTCGGTGATCACGCCAAGCGTGCCCTCGGAGCCGACGAACAGCCCAGTGAGGTCATAGCCCGCCGAGGTCTTGAGCGCCCGCGAGCCCGTCCGGACCACCTCTCCGCCCGGGAGAACGGCTTCCAGCGCGAGCACGTTCGGCCGCATCTTCCCGAAGCGGATCGTGGTCGTCCCGGCCGCGTTCGTCGCGGCCATGCCTCCGAGCGTGGCGTCGGCGCCGGGATCGACCGGAAACCAGAGGCCGTGCTCCCCGGCCGCACGCTCGAGCGCTAGGCGCGTGACTCCCGGCTGGACGGTCGCGGTCAGGTTCCCGGGCTCGACCGACACGATCCGGTCCATGCGGGAGAGGTCGATGCTGATACCACCGTCGACGGGGATCACGTGGCCCTCGAGGCTCGACCCCGCGCCGAACGGCGTCACAGGCACGCCCTCCTCGTCCGCAATCGCAAGCACCCGCGAGACTTCTTCCGTCGAGACCGGGTAGATGACGAGGTCGGGCGGCCGCCGGTCGTGGAACGTCATGTCCTCGCCATGCACCGCCCGGTCCGACTCGCCGATCGAGACACGGCCGGGGTCGTCCAGAGCGGCTCGGAGAGCCTCTACGTCCATGCGAAGAACCCTAAGGCTCTGGCTGGCGCGCTTGAAAACCGTCGTCGCGTCTCGGCGCTCTTCATCGGAGTCCCGCTCGCGATCGCGATCTTCAAGCGCTATGACGTCGCGGGGTGAACGGTGACGGACATCGGCCGTATGGAAGCCCTGGGTGCGCGGGACTGCGAATTCGCCGCCGCGACCGACATGCGCGGGCGCGGTTAACGCAGGCTGGTCGGCAGGAGATGATGTCGAATGGGCGGTACTGGGCTCGAACCAGTGACCCCCAGCTTGTCGAGCTGGTGCTCTCCCAACTGAGCTAACCGCCCTTGGGATTCCGATTGTAGCCGCCTCTGGGGCAGGACTGCCACGGCCTCAAGGGCAGGACTGCCGCGGCCGAAGATGAACCTAACCTCGTGTCCGCGAACGCGCATCCCATCTCTCCGTGGTCCCGCCGGGACGTCCAGATCGGCGCCGTGGTCGCGATCGCACTCGCGCTCGCATTCGTCGTCTGGCTGATCGTGCGCGGCGGAGGCGGAGGTAGCTCATCCGCGAAGACGAACACGCTGCCGGCTGCGGCCCCGAAGGCCGCGACCGTCCAGGACCTGCGCGCCCTCGCGGTTAGCGGGGGCCACCCGATCTACTGGGCCGGCCCCGAGTCGGGCCGGGTCTACGAGCTGACCGTCACCTCGAGCGGGCGGATCTACGTGCGCTACCTCCCACACGGCGTGTCGATCGGCAACAAGGGCGAGTACACCTTCGTCGGCACCTATCCGTTCCCGAACGCCTACCAGGCGCTCAAGACCCTCGCGAAGAAGGGCGACGTGTCGTTCCCCGTCCCGGGCAACGGCCTGGCGGTCTACTCGAGCTCGACCCCGACCAACGTCTACGTCGCGTTCCCCGGCACGAACGAGGAGATCGAGGTCTACGACCCATCGCCGAAGCACGCGCGCGCGCTGATCGCGGCGGGTCAAATCGCGCCGGTTCGATAGCCGCGCTGCTCGTCGCCTGGGTCGCCTTCCCGCTGCTGCTCGCGGGGCTCTCGCTCGGCTGCGGGCGCGTCGTCGAGATCGCCTCCGGCGAGCGGCTGCCGGGAACCCTCCTGCTTCCGGCCGGGCTGGCGGTCGTGATCCTGGCCGGCGAGTTCGCCACGCTCCTCGGCGCGACGGCCCTGCTCGCCGGGCCGCTGGCCGTAGCCCTCGCCGCCGCCGGCCTGATCCTGCGACCGCCGTGGCCCGTGCGCTGCTGGCGCGCGCCGGTCGGAGCCGCGATCGGCACCTTCGCCGTCTTCGCCGCCCCGACGGTGCTCTCGGGCCGGGCGACCTTCGACGGGTACATCAAGCTCGACGACACGGCGACCTACTTCGCGATGACCGACCGCGTCATGGAGCACGCCCGCAGCGTCACCGGGCTGGCGCCGTCCACGTACGAGGCGACGCTCGCGACGACGCTCAAGCTCGGCTACCCGACCGGGAGCCTGATGCCGATCGGGATCGGGCACTCGCTCCTCTCCTACGACATCGCCTGGCTCTTCCAGCCGTACCTCGCCTTCCTGGCGGCGATGCTGGCGCTGACGCTCTACGCGATCCTCGAGCTGCTCATCTACCGGCCGGCGCTGCGGGCCGTGGCCGCGTTCGTCGCCGCGCAGCCGGCCATCCTCTACGGCTACTCGCTCTGGGGCGGCGTCAAGGAGCTGGCCGGCGCGTACCTGCTCGCGCTGATCGCCGCCCTCGCGCCGAGGGCGCTCCTGGCCGGACGGAGCGCGCGCGCCGGGGTCCCGCTCGCGGCCGCGATCGCGACCTTCGTGTGCGTGCTCAGCCTGCCGAGCGGCGCCTGGCTCGTCCCGCTGCTCCTCGCCGGTGCGGTAGTGATCTTCCTCCGGCCCTCTCGCCAGCTCCTGGTGCGGGCAGGCGTCTTCGCCGGGGCGGTGCTGCTGCTCGCGATCCCCGCAATCGCGGCGGCCGTCGACTGGCTCCCCCACGTCGGCGCGTTCGGCAAGGAGACCGAGCTCGGGAACCTGATCCACCGGCTGAGCCCGCTGCAGGTCTTCGGCATCTGGCCCGTCGACCACGCGCCCTACGTCGGCGACTTCCGGGTCCACCCGCACGACGCCGGGCCGGTCTACGCGCTGATCGCGGTCGTGATCGGCGCCGCGATCGTCGGGCTCTGGTGGGCCTGGAGGCGGCAGAGCTGGGAGCTGCTCGCCTACGTGGCGACCGCGGCGATCGGCTGCGTCGGGTTCGTCTCGGCGAGCTCGCCGTGGGTCGGAGGGAAGACGCTGGCGATGTCCTCGCCGGCGTTCGTCGCCGCGGCGCTCGCCGGGCTCGGTGCGGGACTAGCGTTCCAGCAGCTCGTGCCGACGGCGATCGCGGCGCTGGCGATCGCGGGCGGCGTGCTCTGGTCGAACGTCCTCCAGTACCACGGCGTCTGGCTCGCGCCGCGCGGGCAGCTCCACGAGCTGGAGACGATCGGCCACCGCTTCGCGGGCGACGGCCCCGCGCTGATGACGAACTACGAGCCCTACGGCGCGCGGCACTTCCTCCGGCGGCTCGACGCCGAGGGCGCCTCCGAGCTGCGCCGCCGCTACGACTACCTGACGAACGGCTCGGTGCTCGACAAGGGCCAGTCGGCCGACATCGACCGCTTCCGCCTCGACGGGGTGCTCACCTACCGCACGCTCGTCCTGCGCCGCGGCCCGGCCGAGAGCAGGCCGCCGTCCGTCTACCGGCTCGTCTGGAGCGGCCGCTACTACGAGGTCTGGCAACGCTCCCTGCACCCGGCCCGCGGAATCCTCGCGCACTTCCCGCTCGGCAACGCGAGCCAGGCGGCCGGCGTCGCGAAGTGCGCGGACGTGCTGCGCATCGCCTCGACCCAGGGAACGGTCGCGCTCGCGACCGCGACGCGGCCCGAGGCGATCCCGCTCGGCTACCCGCCGGTCTCGGGAAGGAGGACGGCGCTCGTCACGCTTCCGAAGGCCGGCCGCTATGTCGCCTGGCTCGGCGGAGATTGGTTCGGCAACGCGTCGATCTCGGTGGACGGGAGGCACGTCGGCTCGATGCGCGAGGAGCTGGACTGGCCCGGCAACTACACCGACCTCGGCACGATCCCGCTCTCGGCGGGCCGCCACCTGGTCGCGATCGACTACCACACGGGCGGCTGGCACCCGGGAAGCGGCGGGACGCCGTCCGCCTTCGGCCCCGCGTTCCTCACGCCGGCCGACATGCGCGAGCCGGTGCAGATCGTGCCGGTCTCTGCCGCTCGAACCCTCTGCGGCAAGCGCCTCGACTGGATCGAGGCGCTCAGCGCGACCTAGGAGGGTTTGGCGGAACCCTGCTCGTCGTCGGGGCGCGATGGCCGTTCTGAGGCAAGGACGCAGGGAGTCCCTGTAGTGGTCACTACAGGGGCGACTGAGGACGCCGCCTCGGGGCGGGCAGCGCGGCCCGG
>Ga0187773_10001302_pt1 | contig 10144 bp, 11 predicted proteins | sample 0216_BV02_MP05_1_FD_133133 | JGI IMG/M metagenome (GOLD analysis project Ga0187773, IMG submission 133133) | Tropical peat soil microbial communities from peatlands in Department of Meta, Colombia - 0216_BV02_MP05_10_MG | ecosystem: Environmental > Terrestrial > Soil > Wetlands > Peat | place...
AAGCGGTTTTGTTTTCGTCCAGCAATACCACGTGGCGTTCGACTTTTGCGTTAATCGTTGCCATGGGGGAACCCTCCTTTTGCGCGGGACCGATGGGCAACCGGCGGCGGTTCCCTGAAGTCGAACCGGGACACTCCGGCCGCCTCAAGACTCGACGTCATAAGCATACGCCCGGCGACCGCCGTTGCCGAATCGCGAGACAACATGCCGGAAAACCTGACATCCGTGCTGGCAACAGACCAGGCCAGACCGGTGTTTATTTGTGTGGCACAATCTGGGCAATAATGGACGACTTCGGAAAGGCCTGGGGGAATTTTTCATGAGTGAACCGGTACGCGTCGGCATCGTCACCGTCTCGGACCGCGCCAGCCGCGGCGAGTACCAGGACGAGAGCGGGCCGGCTATCCTGGAATGGCTGCAACGGGCGCTGATCACGCCGTGGCGCGCGATCACGCGCCTGGTGCCGGACGAACGGCCGGAGATCGAGCGCGCGCTGTGCGAGCTGTGCGACCGCGAGGGTTGCTGCCTGGTGGTCACCACCGGCGGCACCGGACCGGCCCCGCGCGACGTCACGCCCGAGGCCACGCTTGCGATCGCCGACAAGGTGCTGGACGGTTTCGGCGAGCAGATGCGCGCCGTCAGTCTCAAGTACGTGCCGACCGCTATCCTGTCGCGTCAGGTCGGCGTAGTGCGCGGCAAATCGCTCGTCATCAACCTGCCGGGCCAGCCCAAGGCGATCAAGGAAACCCTCGACGGCGTTTTCGCCGCAGTGCCGTATTGCATCGATCTCATCGGTGGCCCGTACCTGGAGACGCGCGAGGAAGTCATCAAGGCGTTCCGCCCGAAGTCGGCCGTGCGCCCGAAAAGTTAGACGCTGACCAAAATTCATTTTCCGTACAAATAACAATTATGAAAAGTGCATGGCAAAGTCGATCATGTCCTTTTGCGTCCTGCCGCTGACGTCGCTGGTCGCCGCCGGCCTTATTACTCGCGTTTCGGTAACCGGCCCGTTATCGATCAAGGGCGGGCTTGGAACGCACGGTCGTCCCCGTCGAACAGCATGGTGGCGAGATGAATGGCGGCGCTGGCCCGTCGCGTGTACCGCGGCCGGTCCGGACCTGCTGATCCGGGCGACGCTGCCGGGTCGCGCTGGCGACAGACGATGAGTACCCAACCCGCCGCACAAAAGGGGTAGAATCTTTTCACGCCCATGAAAGCCATCGTCATGAACGCTCCCGGCGGACCGGAGGTGCTGAAGCCGGAGACGCTGCCGGATCCGAAGCCGACGCGCGACACCGACCTCCTGGTGCGCGTGAAGGCCGCCGGCGTGAACCCGGTGGATACGAAGATGCGCGCCAAGCCCTCGGGCTACCCCGCGCCGCTGCCGCCGGTGCTCGGCTGCGACGGCGCCGGGGTCGTCGAGGTCGCCGGCAAGGCGGCGGTCGGATTCAAGCCGGGCGATGAAGTGTTCTACTGCCAGTGTCCGGCAGGCGAGCGTCTGGGCAATTACGCGCAATACGCGCTGGTGGATCACCGGCTCGCCGCCAGAAAACCCAAAAGCCTGTCCTTCGAGCAGGCGGCCGCAGTCCCGTTGGTACTGATCACCGCCTGGGAGGCGCTGCACAACCGCGTCGAGATCCAGTCGGGGCAGAAAATACTGATCCACGCCGGCGCCGGCGGCGTCGGACACATGGCGATTCAGCTCGCGCGTCTGGCCGACACCGAAGTCTGCACCACGGTCGGCTCGCGCGAGAAGGCCGAATTCGCGCGGTCGCTTGGCGCGAATCACGTCATCCTTCATAAGCAACAGGACTTCGTGCAGGCTACGCTCGACTGGACCGGGGGGCGCGGGGTCGACGTGGCGTTCGATACCGTGGGCGGCAAGACGCTCGCGCAGACCTTCGCTGCCGTGCGTTATTACGGAGACGTGGTCACGCTGCTCGCTCCCGGTCCCGAGTTGGAGTGGAGCGTGCCGCGCGTGCGCAACCAGCGCCTGAGCTTCGAGCTCATGCTGATCCCGGTGTTCTTCGGGCTCACCGACGCCATGCGGCATCAGGGTGAAATTCTGCGACGCGGCGCCGAACTCATGGACCACGGCAAACTCCACGTGCACGTGGACACGGTGTTGCCGCTCGCGCAAGCGGCCGAAGCGCATACGCTGCTCGCCACGGGCCGATCCATGGGCAAGATCGTGCTGGCCGTCGACTAGCCGGAACCGTGATCCGTATTCGCCATCAAACCCAGGAACGAGAAAACTAACTGTCCATGTCCGACCTCAATGATCCGCGCGTGCTGTTCGCCGCCGAGCGCACGCTGCTCGCCTGGAGCCGCACCGGTCTGACGCTCATGGGCTTCGGATTCCTGATCGAGCGCTTCGGCTTGTTCCTGCACCTGCTCGGCCAACAGCCCACGGGGGTCGCGCGCGGGTTTTCCTTCTGGGTCGGCCTCGTCTTCATCGCCCTGGGAGTGGTGGCGACGTTCTTCGCCAACCTGCAATTTCGCCGCGTCGTGCGCACCCTAAAGCCGGAGGAGATCCCGCCCGGCTATTTCGTGAACATGGGAGTCGCCGCCAACATCGTGTTGATTGCGCTCGGACTGGCGCTGATCGCCTACCTGCTGCACGGCTTCTATTAACTAGTTCAGCGGCGCGCCGGCGAGCAACTCGGCGAATTCGCGCGTCGGCAACGGTCGGCTGAACAGATCCCCCTGGTACGCGTCGCAACCCTGCGCGCGCAATACCTCGAGCTGCCCGCGAGTTTGCACGCCTTCGGCGATGACCTTAAGCTTGAGGCTGCGCCCGAGTGCGATGATGGCACGGGTAATGGCGGCGTCGTTCTCGTCCGGCAGGCCGCGCACGAAGGACTGGTCGATCTTGAGCTTGTCGAGCGGGAAGCGCCGCAAATACGAAAGCGATGAAAACCCGGTGCCGAAGTCGTCCACCGCCAGTCGCACGCCGAGGCGCTTGAGCTCCGCGAGCGTCTCGATGGTGCGCGCGGCGTCCTGCATCGCCACGGTTTCCGTGATTTCGAGCTCGAGCCGCGACGGCGCGAGCCCCGTGGTCCCCAGGATATCGGCCACGCGCCGGGCCAGGTTCGGCAGGGTGAACTGGCGCGCGGTGATGTTGACCGCGACCGTCAGCGCCCGGGTTTCCGGCGTGTTGGCGGCCGCGGCCTGGGCGCAGGCGGTGCGCAGCGCCCATTCACCGAGCGCCACGATCAGCCCGGATTCCTCGGCCAGCGGCAGAAACTGTGCCGGCGACATCATTCCGTGCGCCGGGTGTTCCCAGCGCAACAGCGCCTCGGCGCCGATCACCCGCCCGCTGGCGATATCGACTTGCGGCTGGTAGTGCAGGCGCAACTCGCCGTGCTCCTCGGCGTGGCGCAGCTCATTCTCGAGCGCTAGCCACTCGGCGGCGCGATCGTTCATGTCGCGCGTGTAGCACTCCAGGCTCGCCCCACCCTGCTGTTTGACCCGCTGCATCGCGGTTTCGGCGTTGCGCAGCAGTGTCGCGGCGTCCTGGCCGTCGAGCGGGTAGACGCTGACGCCGACACTCAGGCTCAGGTGGTACTCGCGGCCAAGGGCGTAGAACGGCTCGCGCATCGCCTCCAGGATACGCTCGGCCAACGACACCGGCATCTGGCCGGTGGCGAAACCCGGCAGCAGCACGCCGAAGCGGTCGCCGCCGAGGCGGTACAGGATCGCGTCATGCGTCGACTCGTGCGCCAGCAACGCCGCTTTCAGGCGCGCGGCGACGGCCTTGAGCAGGACATCGCCGACGGTGTGGCCGACGCTCTCGATCACCGCGCGAAACCGGTCGAGGCCGGAGAGCAGGAACGCCGCGCGGATCCCGGCGCGGCCGCTGGCGTACACGCGGCGCTCGAATTCCTCCTCGAACATGCGCCGGTTCGGCAACCCGGTGAGCGCGTCGTGGTAGGCCTGATAGATGAGCCGTTCCTGCGCGCGCTTGCGTTCGCTGACGTCGGAGACATAAGCGTGAAAAATGTCGAGGTCGGCGAGCCAGTGAATGTCGCACTCGATGGAGCACCCGCCCAGCGAGTATTCCCAGAGCGTGTGCGGGGGTTCGGCGTGGCGCAACTCCGCCAGCCGCCGCTCCACGTCCGGCGGCAGCAGCGCCCGCGGATCGCGCGCGTCGGCGCCGGTGGTGCGCAACAGATCGGCCGCGGCCGGATTGGCGTAGAGCACCTCACCGTCGCGCGCCAGGCGCAGCACCGGACTCGGACTGCGCTCCGGGAAGATGGCGAGCCGGCGGCGCTCGGTCTGTTCGTTGATGTAGCGGTTGATGTAGAAACCAATGAACACGGAGACCAGGAAGATGGCGCCGGCCAACAGCACCAGCCGGGTCTGCATCGAACGCGCCGTGGACTCGGCGCGCGCGCCGCTCGCTCGCAGTCGCGCCTCGACGGTTGCGGCCACGGAATCGAGACCGCGATGAATGCGACCCACGGTGGCGCTGGCGCGCGCGAGCGCCGCGCGTGCGCTGTCGAGATCCGGCGGCGTTTGGCTCAGGGCCCGATCGATCTCGCGCCCGTGGCGGCGCAGGTCTTCGTAGTACCCGCGCACGGCGTGCAGCGCGTCGTTCGGCCCCACCGCGCGCGTCAACTCGTCGAACCCGGCGACGCAGGCGCTTTCGCTGCGCGCGCTGCTCTGCAGAAACTGCCGGCGATCGCGAATGACGTAATAATGGTAGAGGACCGACTCCTGCACCAGCAGGGCGAGCTGGAGCGTGGTGACGGCGCGCAGCGCGGGCACTTCCTGCTCGACCAGTCCGCGCGAGCTGCGCACCATCTGCTCGCCGGCGCTGTAAACGAGCCACGCCAGCGCCGCTCCCAGGACCAGTACCAGCACATAGGCGCCGAAGATTCGGCTCTTGGTGCCCGGCGCGAGGTCCATGGCTGCGGCCTCCGCTCAATCCGGCGGGCGGCGCATGGACAAAACCGGTTGCAGACGGGCGCACGCGTCGCGCAAAAGTTTTTCAGTGATTTCCCAGCCGATGCAGGGATCGGTCACGGACACGCCGTATCGGAGCTGCGACAGGTCGGCCGGGATCGGCTGGCGCCCGCCGTGCAGGTTACTCTCGAGCATCAGCGCCACGATCGAGCGGTTGCCCGCGAGGATCTGGTTGACGCAGTTTTCCGCGACCAGCGGCTGCAGCGCCGGGTCCTTGTTGGAATTGCCGTGGCTGCAATCGACCGCGATGTTGCGCGGCAGCTGCGCGGCCGCGAGCTCCTTCTCGGCCATGGCGATCGACACCGAGTCGTAGTTCGGCCGGCCGTTGCCGCCCCGAAGAACGATGTGTCCGTAACGGTTGCCGCGAGTGCGGAACACCGCGCACTGGCCGTTCTGGTTGATGCCGAGGAAATGGTGCGGACGCGCCGCCGACTGCAGGGCGTTGATCGCCACCGTCAGGCTGCCGTCGGTGCCGTTCTTGAAGCCGAGCGGCGTCGACAGCCCGCTCGCCATCTCGCGATGGGTCTGCGATTCCGTGGTGCGCGCTCCGATCGCGGTCCAGGTGATCAGGTCGGAAAGGTACTGCGGCGTGATCGGATCGAGCGCCTCGGTAGCGGTCGGCAGGCCGATCTCGGCAAGGTGCAGCAACAGCTCGCGCGCCAGGAAGATACCCTTCTCGATGTGGAACGAATCGTCCATGAACGGATCGTTGATAAGGCCCTTCCAGCCGACGGTGGTGCGCGGCTTCTCGAAATACACGCGCATGATGAGGCAGAGGGTGTCGCTCACCTCCTCGGCCAGCCGTTTCAGGCGCGCGGCGTATTCGCGGGCGGCCGTGATGTCGTGAATCGAGCACGGGCCGACCACGACGAACAGACGCCGGTCCTGGTGATCCAGGATGCGGCGCACGGTTTCGCGGCCGCGCAGCACCGTGGCCTCGGCGCTGGCGGTGAGCGGCAACGCGGATTTGACCTGCTGCGGCGTCGGCAGCAGGTCCTGCGACACCACGTTTACGTTGTTGATCGGGTCGGCGGCCATCACGATATCGTCGAGCGCAAAGCCAAAACCGCCAGTTTAACGTACCGCGCGCGACTTGTCGGCCCCGCCAACGGCGAACCGGTCATTGGCCCTGAGGCTTCGGTATGATAAACCCGACCCGCGTTAGGGATGCCGCCGGCCCCATGCTCGAACCGTGGCTGTTGTTGAAATCGATCCTCGCCGGGATCGCGGTGGCGGCGCCGGTCGGACCGATGAGCCTCCTGTGCATGCAACGCGCGCTCCACGCCGGGCCCGCGCAGGGGCTGGCGTTCTGGGCCGGGATCGCCGCGGCGGATGGCACCTACGCCGCCGTCGAGGCCGTCGCCCTGACCGCGGTTGCATCGCTGCTGCTCGCGGGCGGCCTATGGTGGCGCATCGCGGGCGCGTTGGTATTGCTCTATTTCGCCGTGCCGATCCTGCGGGCGCCGCCGGGACCGGCGCCGCACCCGCCGGTCGGGCGTTCCCGCTGGCGCGGCTTTCCCAGGCGGTGGCGTTCACGCTCGGCGTTTTCGCCGGCTCGATGCTGTGGTGGGCGGTGCTGACGGGCGTCATCGCGGTTACTGCTTCGAAGTTGTCGCAGCCCGTGCTGCGCTGAATCAATCGCCTCTCCGGACTGGCGCTCGTGGGCATGGCGATTTTCGCGTTGAGTGGCGTCAGTCCGCTCGCTCGACCTTGATCGCCTCGCCGGCGTTCACCCTTTTCAGCGCCGTGACATCCGACAGCGCGCGGCCCCAGATGTTGGTCCGGGCCGCGAGGCGGATTTCATTGCCGCGCGAGATTGGCGTGCGGCCGAAACCGACGGCGATGGAATCGCCCTCGATCCAGAACGCCAGCTCGCCCGGCTGCACCACGTCGCGCGCATTGGTCTCCCTTTTCACTTTCACCGGTGTCGAGAAATAGACTTCGTCGCCCCAGGTGTTCGCCCTGGAAGTGAACGGAAGCGCGTTCCAAATCGCCTCTGCCGTGGGTGTGTCCAGCAGTTCGGCTTCGAGCACCACGGAACCGATGGTCATCTTGATTTGGCGCATGAACAATTCCTCCTTTCGCCATTCTTTTGCCGTTCAGGAATATGGTTATGCGTTTTCATCCTGCACTTCGAATTCAAAACCGCCTATGTACCTGAAAAAGAAATTGTAGATGACGCACCCAATAGCCGTCATCAAGTACCCAATTACCAAATAAAGAATCGAAAACAGGACAAAAAGAAACTTCGGAAGTGTTACCGGATTGCCGCGCTGGTCGCCTTCTGGGGCAATGAACATCATGATCGCCAACATGGGCACTACGAACACTAGCGACCCGACAGCCATGAGGATACCGGGACCTTTCCCGTTTTGATGAGGAGAAATCCACCTGAATTGTTTCTTCATATCTTGGCTCCTTTAACGCGCTGCGATAGCGCTTATTATTGATTCTCTTGTGGCATGGGCTGATGCACCGAGGGGTTATGGCTGGCGGGCCCACTCGGTGCCGCCAGTGTATACACGCTAAACCGCGGGATCAAAACACCTGCGCTACGCCGCACCCGGACGCGGCGCACCATATTTATTTTTTCAGCTCCTGACTGCTGCCCGGCGGCTCCAGAAAGTGCAAACGCTTCTCGAGGCCGGACGAAACCCACAAGCTGCCGTCGCGATCAACGATCAGGCCGTCGAGGCCGGGCGTCTGTTCGATCAGCACGCGGCCCGCGGTCGCGCCGAGCACCATGATGGCCGCGCCCAGGCCGTCGACCTTGTCCAGATCATCCGCCACCAGCGTCACGCCATGCGGGCCCTGCGTGGGATAGCCGGTCTTCGGGTCGAGGATGTGATGATACCGCTGGCCGCGGTGGATGAAAAAGCGTTCGTAATCGCCGGAGGATGCCACGAAGCCGCGCGTCAGCTCGACTGCCGCGAGCAGTTTTTCCGGCGCGCGCGGGTCGCGGATGCCGACGCGCCACGGATGGCCCTGGATCGTCCCCGTGACTTCGACGTCGCCGCCGCCGTTTAGCATCGCGTGTTCGACGCCGTATCGTTTCAGCGCCTGCATGCCGGCATCGAGGATATAGAGCTTGGCGATGCCGCCGAGGTCGATGCGCATGCCCGGCTGCCGGAGAAATGTCGTGCCGGCAGTCTCGTCCAGGATCACATCGCGGTAATTCACCTTGGGCAACTGCGCCCTAATCTGCGCGGGCGTCGGCATCTCCGGCCGTTCCGGATCGAAGCGCCAGCCGGTGAGCGAACCGACGGTGATGTCGAAGGCGCCGTGGGTGCGCTCGGACACCGCGCGCGCCAGTTTCAGCACCTGCATCAGCTCCGGCGCCGCCGCGACCGGTTGCTTGCCGGCCGCATCGTTGATCGCGCTCACCACGCTGCGCGGATCGTAGTGATTCATCATGTCCGACAGGCGCGTCATCTCGCGGTAAGCGTCGTCCATGGCGCGCCGCAGCCGCGCGTCGTCGGTCCCCTCGAGCACCATCTCGACCGCGGTGCCCATGAGCGGGCGGATTTCCTGAATCTTGACCGGCTCGGTCCGGTGGCAGCCGGCGGCGAGGAGCATGATCGCGCCGACGGCAAGTGCGTGCGTGAGAAACCGGCGCGAAGAAAGATTCATTGCAGCATCGCGGGCATGGTCGCATCCTCGTGCATATGCGCCGTGCCGTGTCCCGCATGCATGCCCGGCGCGAGCAGCGCATACACGCCGAACGACAGGATCAGAATACCCGCGCCGCGGCGCACCCACGGCCGGCGCGCGACCTGGCCCAACCAGCGAGTCGTCGCGCCCATGGCGAACAGCATTGGCAACGTGCCGAGACCAAACGCGAGCATGAGCGCGGCGCTGTGCGCGGCGTCACCGGTGGTGAGCGACCAGGCGAGCGCCGAATACACCAGACCGCACGGCAGCCAGCCCCACACGAAACCGAGCGCCAGCGCTTTGAGCGGATGATTGACCGGCAAAAACCGGCGGCCGTAAGGCTCGATGCGTCTCCACAGCCGGCCGCCCAGGCGTTCGAGGGCGGCCAGGCCCGGCCACCAGCCGGCCAGATACAGCCCGAGCGCGATCATGAATCCGCCGGTCACAAGCTTGACGATTAGCCGCACCTGCGCCGGCGGCGCCAGACTCAGCACCTGCGCGCTGATCGCGCCGAGCACCGCGCCGGCGACGGTATAGGCGGCGATGCGCCCGAGATTGTAGGCCGCGAGATAAGGGAACAGGCGCACTGGCGAGCGGCGGATGTCATCGTGCAAGCCCAGCGTGAGCGCCCCGACGATCCCGCCGCACATGCCGATGCAGTGCGTCGAGCCGAGCAGCCCCAAAAGAAACGCCGAGGCAAGTGTAATCTCCGTTGGCATCAGCGCGGTGCTAAGAGCGTCTGACGAAATTAAGCGCGCGGAATGAAATAACGAGTGTCGCACCCGCTCCCTTTCCCTCCCCCTGGAAAGGTGAAGGTTGCGGTTGGGGTCGATGGCCAAGACCCGGTCATTCTTGTGCGCTTCAGGGCTCGCCGGGGCGCATGACCAGATGCGGGTCGCCGGGCACGAACAGCGAACCGGTCAGGCGCCAGTCCTGAGCCGTGAGTTGCACGTCCCAGTGACCCGGCGCCAGCTCGGGCAGCGGCATGCGGTAAGTGCCGTCGGCCTGGCGCGCCAGCACCACGGTTTTATCGAAGCCGGCGCGCGTGGCGTGCATCAATTTGAGCTTGATGTTCTCGGGCCAGGCCATGGGCTGGCGCGCGCTCAGGCGCAGCCGCAGTTCATGATGCGCGTCGTCGAGGTCGAGCGTGCTCTCCAGACCGTGCGCGGCGGCGGCGCGGTCGCGGTCGAGCACGCGATTGATCTCCATGCCACGCTTGTAGTAATCGTCCTCCACCAGGCCGTCGTTGGAGCGGATCGCCAGCGCCAAGCTCACGAAGCTGGCGACCACGGCGGTCAGCGGCAGGATCACCACGAGCCACACGAATGGCACGCGATACCAGCGTTCACTCTTTGCCGGGCTCATTTTCATGCTCATGCTCCTGTGGCGCCGGACCGAGGAAACGCGCCATCTGTTCCGCGGACAGTCCTTCGGCATCGGCGGCCTGCACGCGGAAATATACCGGGGTGCTGCGCTGCTTCAGGTTATGCTCGTCCGCCTGCAGCCGCACCGGGACTTCCATCAC
>Ga0187773_10001304_pt1 | contig 10136 bp, 11 predicted proteins | sample 0216_BV02_MP05_1_FD_133133 | JGI IMG/M metagenome (GOLD analysis project Ga0187773, IMG submission 133133) | Tropical peat soil microbial communities from peatlands in Department of Meta, Colombia - 0216_BV02_MP05_10_MG | ecosystem: Environmental > Terrestrial > Soil > Wetlands > Peat | place...
CGAGACGAAGGACGCGCTGGTCATGAAGGTGGAAGTGCCGGGCATGGACGCGAAGGACATCCGGGTGTCCCTCCAGGAGAACCGCCTGACCGTGACGGGTGAGAAGAAGCAGGAGAAGGAGGAGAAGGACGAGCGGTATCACCGGGTGGAGCGCTCCTATGGATCGTTCATCCGCAGCATCCGCCTGCCGGTGGCGGTGGACGCCAGCAAGGTCATGGCGAACTTCAAGAACGGCCTGCTGACCGTGACCCTGCCCAAGACCCCGGCCTCGAAGGGCACCACGATCCCGATCAAGGCCGAGTAGGCGTCGAAGGAGCCAGGGAAGGTGGTGACGCCCCGATGCTGACCGATATCCAGCGCGATCGGATGGTCGCGAGCCAGGTCGAGGCACGGGGCGTCACCGATCCGCTCGTGCTGAAGGCGATGCGGGCGGTCCCGCGCGAGGCATTCGTCCCGGCCGCACTGGCGTGCCTCGCCTACGAGGACGGCGCGCTCGCGATCGGCCACGGGCGGACGATGTCGCCGCCCTACGTGGTCGCGGTGATGGCGGCCGCAGCGGACGTCGCGCCCGGGGCGCGGGTCCTCGAGATCGGAACGGGCTCGGGCTACGGGGCGGCGGTCCTCTCCCGCATCGCGGCGGAGGTCTGCACGGTGGAGCGGGTCGGGGCCCTGGCCGACCAGGCACGGCGCCGTCTGGCCGCGCTCGGCTACGACAACATCCACGTCGTGCACGGCGACGGCAGCCTCGGCTGCCCCGAGCACGCCCGGTACGATGCGATCGTCGTCACGGTGGGCGGGCCGCGGGTGCCCAAGACCCTCCTGCACCAGATTGCGGTCGGCGGTCGGCTGGTCATGCCGATCGGGTCGCCGGGCGGTGAGCGGCTGGTCCGCGTCGTCCGGACCGAGGAGCACGAGTACGAGTACACGGACCTGGAGCAGGTCGTCCGGGTCCCGCTCGCCGGCACGGAGTGCTGGTCGCCCGACGGCGCGGTGCTCGCGAGCACGATGTGATCCAGGGCCATCCACGGGAGACGACATGACGACCGGCGAGCGGGAGATCCAGATCAAGGGCATCGAGGACGACCGGCCGCTCCGTGCGCGCGTGACGAAGGCGATGGAGGAGCAGCTGGCGCGCCTCGTGGTGCGCCCGGTCAGCGGGCACGCCACGTTCTTCGACGACAACGGGCCGAAGGGAGGGCCCGCCAACCGGTGCGCCCTGACCGTCCGTCTGCCGTATCGCCCCAGCGTCCGGGTCGAGCGGTCGGCGGAGACGCCGCGGCTGGCCTTCGACGCGGCCTTTGCCATCCTCGACCGCCTGCTCGAGCGCTACCGCGAGGTGGATCGGGAGAGCCGGCGGCGTCCGAAGAAGTACTACGCCGCTCGACGCGAGCAGACGGGTGAGCGGCCGCGCCCGGCCCGGCGCGCGCGCCGCGCCTAGCGAGACGGCCGTGGACCTGAAGGACCGGCTGGCCGAGCTCGCGCGGATCGGGCCGGCGTCCGCGCCGGTCGTGAGCGTGTACCTGGACACCCGCTGGGCGGACGAGCATCAGCGCGATCGGGTCCGGATCTTCCTGAAGAACGAGCTGGCCAAGGCGCGTCGTGCCGCCCATCCTCGTGCCGCGGTCGCCGATCTGGACTGGATCGAGACACAGGGCGAGGCCTTGCTCAGCCAGGCCACGATGTCCGACGCCGCCGGCGTGGCGCTCTTCGCGTGTGGCGCCCTGGATCTCCGGGAGATGCTGCGCAGCCGGGCGCCTTTCGGCAACACCTTCGCCGTGAGCGAGGCCCCGCTGCTGCGCCCGCTGGCCGAGGTCTGCGAGATCACCCCGTCCACGCTGGTGGTGTTCGTCGACGCGGAGACCGCGCGGCTCATGACCCTCACGACCGCCGGGGCCGGCGAGGAGGTATCCCTCGAGGCGGAGCTGCCGGACCGCCGCGGCGGGGGCTGGGCCCAGCTGGCCCAGGCGCAGTACCAGCAGATCGTCCAGGCTCATCGGGCCCGGCACTACGAGGCGGTCGCCGCGAGCGTGCGCGAGGTCGTGGAGAGGCAGGGGATCCGGCGGATCGTGCTGGCCGGCGAGCCGCGCAACGTCGCCGCCTTCCGCAAGGAGCTCCCGGCGGGCATCGCGGCTCACGTCGTGGGAATCGTCGCGGGAGCCCGTCACGAGACCACCGACGTCCTTGTCGCACGGGCGGCCGAGTACGTGCCGCACGTCGAGGGGCAGCGAGAAGCCGAGGAGGTCGACCGCGTCCTCACCGCCGCGGCCAAGCGAGGCAAGGCGTCGGCGGGGCTCGAGGCGACCGTCGAGGCGGTCAACCGCGGTGCCGTCCACCGGCTGTACCGCCTCAAGGGATGGAGCACCGCCGGCCGCGCCTGCTCCGGATGCGGCGCGCTGCGGCCAGGCCGCACGGGGAAGTGCCCGGCGTGCGGGAGCGAGGCCACCCCGGTCGAGCTCGGCGAGGCGATGGCCGAGCGGGTGGTGGCGAGCGGGGGAACCGTCGAGACGATCGCGGCCCACCAGCCCTTGGCCGCCGCGGGCGGGATCGCTGCCGAGCTGCGGTATCCTCTGTGAGTGGTGGCGCGGTCGTCATCGAGGCGATCGGGGGCACGCCGGTCGCCGACCGGCGCATGGAGGTGGTCGAGCGCAAGGGGCTCGGCCATCCCGACACGATCTGCGACCTGGCCGCGGAGGCGGCCGCGGTGGCGCTCGGTCGCATGTACCTGGAGCGGACGGGCGCCATCGCGCACTACAACGTCGACAAGGCCCTGCTCGTGGCGGGCCAGTGCACCAAGCACTTCGGTGGCGGTGAGGTCACGCGGCCCATCGAGCTGATCATCGGCGACCGCGCGACCGACGTGCTGAACGGGCGCGCCCTGCCGGTCGTGGAGACGGTCCGCGACGCGGTGGAGCAGTGGGTCGGTGCGAACCTGCCCGGTGTCCGGCCCGGCAAGGACCTCATCACACGCGTGGCGCTCGCCCCCGGCTCGGAGGAGCTGCGGGGCGTCTACACGAGCGAGGTCGCGATCGCGTCGAACGACACCTCCGGCGCGTCTGGGTACGCCCCGCTCAGCCCGACCGAGGAGCTCGTGCTCGCGGTCGAGCGCTACCTGAATTCACCGCTCTTCAAGGTGGCGTTCCCGGACACCGGACAGGACGTCAAGGTGATGGGCGTGCGCGAGGATCGTCGCTTGGCCGTGACGGTGGCCATGCCGCTGTCGTGCGTGCTGACGAGGTCCGAGGCCGCGTACTTCGCCCGCAAGGAGGAGGTCCTCCACGACCTCTCCAGGCGCTTCACCTCGGCGCCCTTCGACCTCGACTGGCGACTGAACTGTCTCGACCGGCCCGGGCAGGGGACCGAGGGCGTCTATCTCACGCTGACCGGGACCTCAGCCGAGGACGCCGACTCCGGCCAGGTGGGGCGCGGCAACCGTGCCAACGGCCTCATCGCGTTCTCGCGACCGACCGGCGGCGAAGCCACCGCTGGCAAGAACCCCGCGGCGCACGCGGGCAAGGTGTACAGCGTGCTGAGCCACCGGCTCGCGCGTCTCGTCCACGCCCGGTGCCCGGAGCTCCGCGAGGTCTACGTGCACCTGGTCGTGCGGATCGGCGAGCCGGTGGATCGGCCGTGGACGGGCCTCCAGGTGCGGCTCGGGCCCGGGGTCGTGCTCGCGGCCGTGGAGAGCGAGATCCGTCGCGTGGTCGAGGCCGAGCTGGCGCGGCTGCCCGAGTTCCGGGCCGAGCTGGTCCGCGGCGAGCACCCCGTGTGCTGACCGGGACGCGCGAGGTCGGGCTCGGAGGCGGCCGGTGAGCTGGGAGCCCATTCGGAAGACTCCGCAGGACGAGCTCGTCCCGCCGAATCTCGGCGACTACGCGCACGCCTGCGCCGAGTTCTCGTGGGAGCACGCCCGCGCCGCTCTCGACGGGCTGCCGAGCGGGCGGGGGTTGAACATCGCCCACGAGGCGGTGGACCGCCACGTGGGGGCTGGCCGCGGCGAGCACCTCGCGCTGCGCTGGCTCGGGCGGAAGGGCGAGGTCGTCGACTTCACCTACCGCCGGCTGGCGGAGCTCAGCGATCGCTTCGCCGGCGTCCTGCAGTCGCTCGGCGTAGGGGCGGGCGACCGCGTCTACGTCCTCGCCGGCCGGATCCCGGAGCTCTACGTCACCGCGCTGGGCACGCTCAAGAACCGCAGCGTCTTCTGCCCGATGTTCTCGGCCTTCGGTCCCGAGCCGATCCGCGTCCGGATGAGCGGCGGTCAGGCGCGCGTCCTCGTGACCACCGAGTCGCTCTACCGCCGCAAGGTCGCCACGCTCCGGACATCGCTGCCCGATCTGGAGCACGTGCTCCTGGTCGGCGACGACCACGGATCGACCGGCGTGCCCGGGACCCTCGACTACCGCGGCCTGATGGAGCGCGCCGGGGCTCGCTTCACGATCGGGCCCACCGATCCCGCCGACCCGGCCCTGCTGCACTTCACCAGCGGCACCACCGGCAAGCCGAAAGGCGCGCTGCACGTTCACGAAGCGGTGGTGGCCCATCACATCACCGGTCGTCTCGCGCTCGACTTCCACGAGGCGGACGTCTTCTGGTGCACCGCGGACCCGGGCTGGGTGACCGGTACGTCCTACGGCATCATCGCGCCGCTGACGTGCGGGATCACGAGCATCGTGGACGAGGCGGAGTTCGACGCTGCGCGCTGGTACTCCATCCTGCAGGAGCAGCGGGTGACCGTGTGGTACACCGCGCCGACGGCCATCCGCATGATGATGAAGAGCGGGGCCGACCTCGCGCACAAGTACGACCTGCGCGCGCTCCGGTTCCTGGCCAGCGTCGGCGAGCCGCTCAACCCGGAGGCGGTCGTGTGGGGGCGGGAGGCGTTCGGCCGGCCCTTCCACGACAACTGGTGGCAGACCGAGACGGGCGGGATCATGATCGCCAACTACGCCGCCATGGACATCCGTCCCGGCTCCATGGGGCGCCCGCTGCCCGGCGTGGAGGCCGCGATCGTCCGCCGCGTCAGGGACGACGCGGTCGAGGTCATCGAGGCGCCCGACGTGCAGGGCGAGCTCGCGCTGCGCCCCGGCTGGCCGTCGATGTTCCGGGCGTACTGGCAGGAGCCCGTGCGCTACCGGAAGTGCTTCGCGGGAGGCTTCTACCTCACCGGCGATCTCGCCCGGCGGGATCGCGACGGCTACTTCTGGTTCGTGGGCCGGGCCGACGACGTCATCAAGAGCTCGGGGCACCTCATCGGGCCGTTCGAGGTCGAGAGCATCATGATGGAGCACCCCGCGGTGGCGGAGGCCGGCGTCATCGGCAAGCCGGATCCGGTGGCCATGGAGATCGTCAAGGCCTTCGTCTCGCTCAAGGACGGCTACGAGCCGAGCGAGGCACTGCGCCGCGACCTGCTCGCGTTCGCGCGCACCCGACTCGGGGCCGTGGTCGCCCCGAAGGAGATCGCGTTCCAGGCGAGCCTGCCCAAGACCCGGAGCGGCAAGATCATGCGGCGCCTGCTGCGGGCGCGGGAGCTCGGGCTGCCCGAGGGAGATACCTCGACCCTCGAGGGAGCGGACGCGGAGCGATGATCGACCGGGTGCACGCGCTGGTCCTCCTTCGTCAGATGATGCTGATCCGGCGGTTCGAGGAGAAGGCGGCCGAGCTCTACACGCTCGGCAAGATCCGCGGGTTCCTCCACCTGTACATCGGCGAGGAGGCGGTGGCGGTCGGGGCCATGCAGGCCCTCACACCGGAGGACGGGATCGTTGCGACCTATCGCGAGCACGGTCAGGCCCTGGCCCGCGGCATCCCGGCCGGCGTGCTCATGGCCGAGATGTTCGGCAAGGCGAGCGGCTGCAGCCGTGGGCGTGGCGGCTCCATGCACTTCTTCGACGTCTCGCGCCGGTTCTACGGCGGCCACGCCATCGTCGGCGGCGGCCTGCCGGTCGCGGTGGGCCTGGCCCTGGCGGACAAGCTGCAGGCGCGGGCCCGGATCACCGCGTGCTTCTTCGGCGACGGGGCGGTCGCGGAAGGTGAGTTCCACGAGTCGCTGAACCTGGCCGCGCTGTGGAAGCTGCCGGTGCTCTTCCTCTGCGAGAACAATCTCTACGCGATGGGCACCGCGCTCGCGCGGCACCAGGCCCAGCCCGACATCCGCCGCAAGGCCGATGGCTACGGGATGGCGGCGGCCGTCGCCGACGGCATGGACGTGCTGGCGGTGGAGGACGCGGCCCGGGAGGCCGCCGCGCACGTGCGACGCGGCGACGGGCCGTTCCTGCTGGAGCTGCAGACGTATCGGTTCCGGGCCCACTCCACCGCCGATCCCGAGCTCTACCGGGGGAAGGAGGAGGTCGCGATGTGGAGGCGCCGCGATCCCATCGTGCTGTTCACCTCGCGGCTGCAGGCGATGGGCCTGCTCGCCGAGGCCGACGTCGCCTCGCTGCAGCGCGCCGTCGACGGGGAGGTCGACGAGGCGGTGCGCCTGGCCGACGCCGGGCCCTGGGAGTCGGTGGAGGACCTCACCCGACACGTCTACGCGGAGATGCCATGACGAAGATGACCTACCGGGACGCGATCCGCTCGGCGCTGCGCGAGGCGCTGCGGACGGACCCGCGCGTCTTCCTGATGGGAGAAGACGTGGGGGGCTACGGCGGCGCCTTCAAGGTCAGCTACGGCCTGCTCGAGGAGTTCGGTCCCGACCGGGTGCGGGACACCCCGCTGTCGGAGAACACGTTCCTCGGCGCCGGGATCGGCGCGGCGCTCGGCGGCATGCGTCCGATCGTCGAGATCATGACCGTGAACTTCAGCCTGCTGGCCCTGGACCAGATCGTCAACAACGCGGCCACCCTCCGGCACATGTCGGGCGGCCAGCTGAGCGTGCCGCTCGTGGTGCGCATGACCACCGGCGGCGGACGACAGCTCGCCGCCCAGCACTCCCACAGCCTCGAGGGCTGGTTCGCGCACATTCCGGGGATCAAGGTCGTGGTCCCCGCCGTCGCGGCCGACGCGCGGGGGCTCGTCCTGGCCGCGCTGCGCGACCCGGACCCGGTCTTCGTCTTCGAGCACGCGACGCTCTATCCGGTGGAAGGTGAGGTCGACGAGCAGGCCGGCCCGGCCGATCTCGGCCGGGCCCTGGTCCGGCGTCCCGGCGATGCGGTGAGCCTGATCACCTACGGCGGCACTCTCGGCACGGTGCTCCACGCCGCCGACGAGCTGGCCCGGGACGGAGTCGAGGCCGAGGTGATCGACCTTCGGACCCTGCGGCCGCTCGACACCGAGACCATCCTGGCCTCGGTGGCGAAGACTCACCGAGCGGTGATCGTGGACGAGGGATGGCGCACTTGCAGCTTCGCGGCCGAGGTGAGCGCCCGGATCATGGAGGGCGGCTTCTACAGCCTCGACGCCCCGGTCGCGCGCGTGTGCAGCGCCGAGGTCCCGATGCCCTACGCCAAGCACATGGAGGACGCCGCGCTGCCACAGGCCCCGGCGATCGTGGCCGCGGTCCGGGAGATGCTCGTGGCTCATGGCTGAGTTCCTGATGCCGATCCTGACCGCGGACATGAGCGCGGGCACGCTCGTCGAGTGGCGGAAGCAGCCCGGCGAGGTTCTCGAGCGAGGCGACACGATCGCGGTGGTCGAGACCGATAAGGGGCTCATCGACGTCGAGGTCTTCACGCCGGGCGTGCTCGAGAAGATCGTGGTGGCGCCGGGCACGACGGTGCCCACCGGCACCGTGCTCGCGATCATCCGGGACGCCGGGTCCGCCGCGGCGCCCGCGCCAGCGGCGCCGGCGCCAACCGCTCCGACCGTCGCCGCGCCGCCCGCGCCGGGGAGGGCGGCGGCGATCGCCCCCTCCGCACGCATCCGGATCTCGCCGCTGGCGAGGAAGCGCGCGGCCGCGCTCGGGATCGACCCCGCGAGCATCCGGGGCAGCGGTCCGGGGGGGTCGATCCGGCAGGAGGACGTCGACCAGGCTGCGGCTGCGCGCGCGGCCGCGCCCGCCGGCCCCGCCCGGAGTGCCCTCGACCGGCAGGCCCGGCTGCGGCAGGCGATCGCCGCCGCCATGACGCGCTCCAAGCGTGAGATCCCCCACTACTACCTCGCGACCACGATCGACATGCACCGCGCGACGTCGTGGCTCGCCGCGGTGAATCTCGAGCGTCCGGTCCCGGACCGCCTGCTCATCGGGGTGCTGCTGATCAAGGCCGTCGCGCTGGCGCTGCGCGAGGTGCCCGAGCTGAACTCGGTGTGGCGGGGGACCGAGCCGGTGCGGACGGACGCCGTCCACATCGGCGTGGCCATCTCGCTGCGCGGCGGCGGGCTCGTGGCCCCGGCGCTCCACGACGTGGCCGGCCGGAACGTGGGTGACCTCATGCGGGCCTTCCGCGACCTCGTCCAGCGCGCGCGGAGCGGCGGGCTCCGGAGCTCGGAGCTCTCCGATCCCACCATCACCGTGACCAGCCTCGGCGAGCAGGGGGTGGAGAGCACCTTCGCGGTCATCTTCCCGCCCCAGGTCGCGATCGTGGGCTTCGGCAAGATCGTGGAGCGCCCGTGGGTGGTGGACGGACAGATCGCGGTCCGTCCCGTCGTCACCGCCACGCTCTCCGCGGACCATCGGGTGAGCGACGGCCACCGCGGTGGCCTCTTCCTGGCCGCGGTGGATCGCCTGCTGCAGCATCCCGCCCAGCTATGACGCGCGACGAGATCCGGGCCACGGTGCTGCGCACGCTCAACGAGATCGCGCCCGAGGTCGCCGGCGCCACGCTCGCCCCGGACGTGCCCTTCCGCGACCAGCTCGACATGGACTCGATGGACCAGCTCAACTTCGTGATCGCGCTGCACGCGGCGCTGCACGTCGACATCCCCGAGGCCGATTACCCGAAGCTGACCACGCTCGACGCCTGCGTGGACTACCTGGATCTCGCGATGGGCTGACGCCGTGCGGCTCGTCACCCTCGGGGTCGGCGCGCAGAACTCGCCCCGGTACCGGCCGGCGGGGCTCCTCGTCGCCGCGGGCCCGGTGCGGATCATGATCGACGGAGGTCCCGGCGCGGTGCCGCGCGGGCGGCTCGACGCCTGGCTGGTGACCGACGAGCGGGCCGAGCTGATCGCTCAGATCCGGAAGCTGGCGAGGCCGCGCGCGCTTCGACCGCGGGCCGGGAGCGTCCGGAAGCCCGGGGTCTCGATCGAGCGCCGCCGCGTGGCCCACACGAGCCACCCGACCTACGGGTACCGGATCCGCGCCGCCGGGCACACCGTGGTCTGGGCGCCGGAGTTCAGCCGGTTTCCCCGCTGGGCGCGAGGGGCCAGCCTCATGTTCGCGGAGGCAGCGGCCTGGAGCCGCCCGATCCGCTTCGCCGGAGGAGTCGGCGGACACCTCGACGTCCTCGCGGTGGCCCGGCAGGCCCGCCGGCTGGGCGTCAAGCGGCTCGTGCTCGCGCACATCGGCCGTCCGACGCTCAAGGCCCTGGCGCGGGGAGAGCGGCCCCCGTTCGGGGAGATGGCGACCGATGGCCAGGCCTTCCTGCTCCGCCGGGCCGGGAAGTCGCGCCACGCCCGACCTGCGGTCCGGCTGTCTCAGTCGGGGAGCCGGCGCCCCACCCCGGCCGGCCCGAGCCGCCGTAGTTCGCGGAGCAAGGCCGGGTTAGGGACGGGCGGCGCTGGCACTGGGCTTGCGTATCGGAGCAGACGAAAGGAGAACGCCGATGCTGGCCAGTGACCTGATGACTCCGGAGCCGGCCACCGTGACGCCGAAGGCCAGCGTCGCGGAGGTCTGGGATGTGATGCGCGAGGCCGACATTCGACACGTGCCGGTCGTCGAGGGCGGCCGCCTGGTGGGCATGCTGAGCGATCGCGATCTGGCCCGGCTGGATCTCGTCCGGGTCCTCAACGTCGAGGGGGTGGACGCGCTCCAGCAGGCCCTGGCGACGCCGGTGCTCGGCGTCATGCAGCCGGACGTGATCTTCGTCGAGCCGGATGCGGAGGCGGTCGAGGTGATCGATCTCCTCCTGGATCACAAGATCGGGGCCCTCCCGGTGGTCGAGACCGGAACCCGCAACGTGATCGGGATCATCAGCTACGTGGACGTGCTGCGCGCGCTGCAGGGCCGGCTCGAGGAAGACTGAGCGGAGCCACCCCTCCAC
>Ga0187773_10001305_pt1 | contig 10135 bp, 11 predicted proteins | sample 0216_BV02_MP05_1_FD_133133 | JGI IMG/M metagenome (GOLD analysis project Ga0187773, IMG submission 133133) | Tropical peat soil microbial communities from peatlands in Department of Meta, Colombia - 0216_BV02_MP05_10_MG | ecosystem: Environmental > Terrestrial > Soil > Wetlands > Peat | place...
CGCATACCAACTACTTAACCAGACGATGGTCTACTTAGTTGTCGTCGATGTAAGGAAAGGAATCGCCGAACGGATGGCCGCAGCGCATTGAGCGAGGCGAGTGCGCATAGTTCAGCCGCGCCGGATTTCGCATCAAGGATAAGTGCGGCGCGCCGAGCATGTTGAACCCTAAGCCGACTTTCATCATTCAATATCCTTAATTCCGCGTCCGGATTGTTAAGGACACTTTACCCATGGCCTTTAAACTCGTCCATGCTCTTATAGACGCCGAACATATTGCCGAAGATAAAATCGAACAGGCGGATGGGGAGCACGCCTTTCATAATGACAACCAGGTAGACCGTCCAGGGTGCGCGGACCGCTAACTTTCCTTTCTTCATGGATTCCCAGACCTTCTGCACAAAAGGTTCGGGCTTGATGATGGGCGTCATCAATGGCGCCTTGGCCCCTTCGAACATGCCGGTATCGACGTAGCCGGGAGTGACCGTGGTCACACGAATATTGTGGTAACCCTGTTCTTCCAGTTCCAGACGCAAGGAGTCAGACCAACCGTTCACCGCCCACTTGCTTGCGCAATAGACGGACATCTTCGGGTTGGATAGCAGCCCCGCTGCCGATGCCATGTTTACGATACGGCCCTCACGTTTTTCCATCATGCCGGGCAGGAACGCCCGGCAGATATACATCATGGCTTCGGTGTTGATGCGCATGGTCTTCTCGATCTGGTCATTGGTGTGCTCCCAGAAATAGGAACCAACGACGATGCCGGCGTTGTTTATCAGGATATCGACCGTGCCGTGATCTTTGAGGACATGCTCCGCAGCCTGCTCGATATTTTTGCGGTCGGATACATCGACCTTGTAAGTAGATACCTCGCCACCGCGACGGGTCAACTCCTCGGCGGTCTCCTTCATGGTCTGCTCGTTGGTGGCCCAGATGATAATCCTGGCACCCTCGGCCACGCCGTGTTCGCAGAACAGTTTGCCCATGCCCCTGTTGCCGCCAGTTACGAGCATGGTTTTGCCGGCTACTGAATACATGTGTTTTCCCCGTTTATGAAATGCCTAGATATTGGTCGGAGTATTATCAACAAAAGAACCGTCAGTCTTGCAGGCCCACACCCGACTCTTGCGCCATTTTCTTGAGGGCCGCGGTAGTGATGCAGCGATCGCGACCGCCCTGCAAAACCTTGGCAGTCGGATATGTGAAGCATCTTGCTCCTAGCTCCTCATTTCCCAAGATTTTGCTTGGCACGCGTAATCAATATTTTGAGCGCGGCCACAGCCTGATCGATCTCGGCTAATGAGATCTCCAGTGACGGAGCCAAGGTAATCACATTCTTGTAATAGCCACCAATATCGAGTATCAGTCCGATGGTGCCTGGACCGACTGGTAGGTTGCCCTCCAGTCCCAACTGAAACATCCGGTCGGCGAGTTGCCGGCTTGGCGTAAACCCGTCGGCCTCGCACATTTCCATCCGTAACGCCAAACCGAGCCCATCGACTTCGCCTACCTCTGGATGCGCGCGCTGAATGTCTCGTAATTGGTCGAGGAAATACCTCCCCTTCTCAAGGACCTTGGTCTCGTAATCCTCACTGCCGAGAATTTTCATCACGGCGAGCCCTGTTGCAGTACCCAGCGTATTCGAGGAGAACGTGGAATGTGTCGAGCCAGGCCCAAAGATGGCCGGGTTGATAAGTTCTTCTCGTGCCCAGATGCCGGAAATAGGATTCATCCCGTTCGTGAGCGCCTTACCGAAGACGATGATGTCGGGTTGAATCCCAAAATGCTCCATTGCCCACATCTTGCCGGTGCGAAAGAAAGCCATCTGAATCTCGTCATCGACAATCAGAATGCCTCTGTCACGGCAAATCTTCGCCAAACGCTTGAAGTAGTTCTTCGGCGGAATTACATATCCCCCGGTACCCTGGACCGGCTCCACGAAGAACGCTCCGAATTCGGACCGCCCAGTCTTTGGGTTCCATGCGCCTGTGTATTCGTGCTCGAACAAGCGCTCAAATTCGGCGATGCAGTAGTCTTCGGTCCGTGCCGCATCGCCGCGGTAAGGCGAACGGAACGTATACGGAAACGGGACGAACTCTGCGCGATCCGCAAACTCGCCAAATGCCTCGCGATAACGGTAAGAGGACGTGATCGCAGACGCCGCCAGCGTGCGGCCGTGATATCCGCCCTGGAACGCAAGCATGTGCTGCCGTCCCGTGTTCTTGCGGACCAGTTTCAATGCGTCCTCGATGGCCTGCGAACCCCCAACGTTGAAGTGAACACGACCTTTTACGCCGAATGCACGCTCGATGCTCTGGCAGATCAACTCCGCGAGTTCTATTTTCTCGAGATGGAGATACTGGCACGCCAGTTGCGGCAGCCGCTCCAACTGCGCGCGAAGCGCGTCGCTGACCTTGGGATTTGCATACCCGAGATTTACAGCTGAGTACCACATCTGCAGATCCAGATAACGGCGCCCATGAAGATCGTACAAATAGCTGCCTGAACAGCGATCGAATATTTTTGGCTCCTTGGCATAGTGGACGGTGTCGCCGTATGAACAAAATCGGCTTTCTTTTTCGAGCAGCGCGAGTTCTGCTTTTCGCACCCCCTCATCGTCAGTGCTATTGATCGGGATGTTCATTAATCATTCTCAATTACCTGTTGTAAGAAAAAGTTTGCCAACGTATCGTCAAAAGGCTTAGGATGCCATATTTTCGATAAACATCCCAGCGTGCAACACAGAAAAAGGTCGATTTCAAAACATGGCTGTTGAGTGGAAATGGCTGCGCCATCAGGTTCCGGTTCGGCTACCGGACGACGGCCTGAAAATGTCTGACGGCAAGGATTATTCCGTGATACTTTTCCATGGACTTACGGGGACTCCGTCGGAATTCGCGTACATCGCTCATTACCTTAATCGCCGCAGCAAATTCTCGGTTTGGTGCCCGCGCCTGGTGAATCACGGTCAACCGCTTGCAATCCTCGCGTGCACGCGTTGGAGACAGCTGTTGAATTCCGCGCGGGCTTACGTTGAAGAAGCCAGCAGGGAGGCACGTTTGTCCGGCCAGTCGCTGGTGGTCGGTGGATTGTCGCTCGGCGCGATCCTTGCGCTTATGCTGGGCGCCGAGATGCCCGAGGAAATTGCCGGGGTGATTTGCTTGTCACCGACCCTGTTTTACGACGGTTGGAACGTTCCGTGGATCCACAAACTGCTTCCGTTCATTGATTACACTCCGCTTAAATACTTTGCGTATTATCGAGAAGAACCGCCCTTCGGACTCAAGGATGAGATCCTGCGCAAAAAAATAGCGGCACAATACGAGACGATGTCGCTTCGAGATAGTGGCGACGCAGCCGCTCTTGGCTACGCACATTTTCCCGTCCGCTTGTTTTGCGAGGCGCGTCACTTGATTACCAAATGTATCCGCGAACTACCCCGCATGCTTGCCCCCTTACTGCTTGTCCAGGCTGAAAATGACGAGGCCACCAGTCCGCGCAACTCCCAATTCATTCACCAGCGCGTCGGATCGAAGCAGAAAGAAATAATAATGCTGCAGGATTCTTACCATGTGGTAACCGCGGACTTGGAGCGCGCCAGGGTCGCCGCAGAAATCGAGCGGTTCTGTCACTCGGTCGCCGTGCCTGGTAGGGGCGCCAGTGCCTGCGACACGAAAGGTTTGCTTAGTGCGGGCCAGCAGGGATAAACCAGTTTTGTTTCTTGATTTCGACAACACCGTCACGCGCGGCGACGTGCTTGACGCGGTTATCGAGCGATTCTCGCCTGACGAGCGCTGGCGCGAGTGGGAGCAGTCCTGGCGGGAAGGAAGGCTCTCGACTGAGGAGTGCCTGCGGCGACAGATGGCAAACCTGCGTCTGTCGGCTCCGGAGCTACTGGACTTCATATCGACCACTGTCATTGACCCTTACTTTGCGTCGATCGTCGATTGGTCGGCGAGTGAGCAGGTCCAGCTGACCATCATAAGCGACAGTTTTTCCTTGCTCATCCAAGCAGTCCTGCGTAACAACGGGGTGAAGGCAGTACCGGTGCTTGCCAACGAACTGGCGTTTTTCGGGGATCGCGTTGAAGCTATTTTTCCGTACCGCGATCCTTCGTGCCCACGTTGTGCGCATTGCAAGGGACAGCACCTCCGGCGCGCACTCGGCCGGACCAGGATATTCGTAGGCGATGGGCTCTCGGATATATGTGCTGCGCTACACGCGGACGTCGTATTTGCAAAGGATTCGCTTGCCGAATACCTGACACAGCGCGGCGTGCAGTTCTCGCCATTCCGCTCGCTGCAGCCCGTCCTGCATTTCCTGGAGACTTTGTCTACTCCTGTCGTGGCCCGGTGATAGTCCGGCGGCGGTCAACGATTCCGCCGGCGTACCGCGGATATTGGGACTTACGGTCCTTCAGGAGACTTCTCACAGACATCGCTTTGCAACGAGGACAGCGTTGGTTCCGCCAAACGCAAATGAGTTTGACATCACGGCATCGATTTCGACGTCGTGACGTGGTGAATTTGGTACGTAATCAAGGTCGCAGTCGGGATCAGGTTCGGTGTAATGACAGGTCGGCGGTATCGTGCGCGACTCAAGTGCAAGTATGGCGGCAATGAACTCGACGGCGCCCGCAGCGCCCATCAGGTGTCCATGCAGTGCCTTCGTTGAGGAGACAGCAATTTTGTATGCGCCTGCGCCAAACACATCCTTGATCGCTTTCGTTTCCGCGATGTCGCCGACAACCGTAGCTGTACCGTGGGCATTTATATAACCGATATCCGACGCGGTTAGACCTGCATCGCCTAATGCGCGTCCAAGGGCTGCCGCCTGGCCCTCGGATGAGGGCTTCGCAATATGTACGGCATCGCTCGCGATTCCATAGCCAGCCATCTCTGCGCGAATTGCGCCCCTTCTTTTTGCCACAGACTCGAGCGCCTCGAGAACGACCACTCCCGCGCCTTCGCCAAGCACTAACCCAGTGCGGTCTTTCGAAAAGGGCTTGCAGGACCGGCTTGGCTCCGCGAGGTCAGGCTTGGCCAGCACTTTCATCGCTACCCAGGCGTTGACCATGGTTGGCGTTAGCATTGCCTCGGCGCCTCCGGCAATGGCAATGTCCAAATAATCGTCTCGAATCGCACGATAGGCCTCACCAATCGCAACAGCAGAAGAGGCGCAAGCAACCGAGTAGGTGAGCGACGGACCGCGAATCGCATAGCGCATCGAAATGTGAGCGGCCGCAGCGTTGGTCATCGTGGAAATCACGGTCAATGGTGGAATCTTGCCATTCGCAGGGTCAAGAAATGCCTGATAACCGCTTTCGAGCGCATTGGCACCGCCGATCCCGGAGCCGAAATAGACCCCCGCGCGAACAGCACCGAGATCTTCAGTTCTTAACCCCGATTCAGCGAGCGCTTCTTCGGCGGCGACGAGGGCAAATTGGCTAAAGCGGTCAAGACCCGCGACCTGAATCTTGGTGAAATGAGAGGCCGCGTCAAAGTCGACGACCCCGGCTACTGTCCCCGGAATCTCGATGTTGCGGATGCCAGAGCGGCCAGCGATTAGGTTGGAAAAAAATTCCCGTGTTGAATTACCGATGGGTGAAACGATTCCAAGTCCCGTGATGGCAACTCGGCGCCCCATAACCTCACGCGTCACGGCCCTTGGCCTGCTTCTTGGACTCGGCATCGACAAACAACACTAATTCGCCTACTGACGTCAAATCACGTGGCAAGTCCGGCAGCGTGATCTTTAGGATCTTTTCGACCTCAAACACATATTCGAGGAACGATAACGAATCAAGGCCGAGCGCGTCGAGTGGCGTATCGAATTCAAAATGCTGGTCGACAATTCCAAGATGCTCAGCGAGGACCGCACGCATGACTTCGATCGTGTGAGACGCTTGATCGTATAACAGTTGGTTGGCAGTTTCGCTTGCAGAGTTCATTTCTTAAATTATATGGCGTTACAGCTTATTTCGACCGCGGCCTAAACTGCTAATGAATTATCACGTCTCGAGTTACCATGAAAGCGACAGGAACCCAAAAAAGCCGGCTTCAGAGGCTATAGTCGCGTACTGCCTATTAAACAGTCAAGCTTTAGATAATTGGCCGAATCTTGACCTGCGGGATGCCATTTCAATTTCCGGCGGCGGCAAAAGTCGAAACAAGCACGGCCGATGCTATCTGCACACTAGTCACCCATTCCGAATAAAATTTGTAATCCGATTTCTTTTACCGTCTTCATGTATGGTCTGGCTCTTACCTTTCGTAAGCATCGCGATTGACGGGTTAATTGAGTAAGGCTAAAGATTGGCGTCCCCAACGAGATTCGAACTCGTGTTACCGCCGTGAAAGGGCGATGTCCTAGGCCTCTAGACGATGGGGACTCATGGAAAATTTTTGAATCTGGTGGAGGTAAGCGGGATCGAACCGCTGACCTCTTGCATGCCATGCAAGCGCTCTCCCAGCTGAGCTATACCCCCGTCGAAGGTTGCGAATTATACTTGTTTGCCTTGTTCGTTGCAAAAGAACTGCACCGAATTACGCGGGATAGGCAGACATTTGCCCCTGCATCCGCCGCAAGACTTCTTCTTTCCCGATGAGTTCGAGAGTCGCATCTATGCTCGGCGTTTGCGTGCCCCCGCTAACCATTACGCGCAGCGGCATCGCGATTTTGGGAAATTTTAAACCGTGCTGCGAAACCACTGCTTTCAGCGCGTCATGAATGGCGGGCTTTTGCCATTGTATCTTTTCAAAAGCGTGCATAAGTTCATTTAGCGCCGGCCTGATGTCTGCAGTGTAATGCTCTCGTTTCAGTTCCGCTGGGGGTTCCACCGGCTGGTAAAAATAAACGGCCGCATCAGCTAACTCGGTGACTGTGGCCGCGCGCTCCTTGAGCAAGCGCACCACAGCGGTAACCTCGGGTCCGCTTGTCAAGTTACAACCGCGCGCCTTGAGTAAAGGCGAAGCCAAACGAGCAAGGCGCTCATCACCCGATTGCTTGAGGTATTGCTGATTGAGCCACATCAGTTTTTCCGGATTGAACTGCGCGGGCGATTTGCTGATGTGCTTGAGGTCAAACCATTCTATGAACTGCTCCAGCGAAAAGATTTCTGCATCGCCGTGTGACCATCCGAGACGCGCCAGATAATTAGTGAGCGCTTCGGGCAAATAACCGTCGTCGCGATATTGCATCACGCTCACCGCTCCGTGGCGCTTGGAAAGCCGCTCGCCATCCGCGCCGGTGATCATCGGCACATGCGCGTATTGGGGAAAAGGCGCTCCCAATGCTTTAAGGATGTTGACTTGGCGCGGAGTGTTGTTGACATGATCATCCCCTCGAATCACATGTGTGATTTCCATATCCAGGTCATCCACTACCACGCCAAAGTTGTAGGTCGGCACGCCATCCGCCCTGAGGAGCACGAGGTCGTCAAGCTCGCTGTTCTGAACAGAAATATAGCCTTTCACCAAATCATCAAACCCCACCTCGCCGTCGAGCGGGTTTTTGAAACGGACCACCGGTTTCACTCCGGCAGGTGGCGTTGCCTTGGAATCGCGCCAGCGCCCGTCGTAACGCGGCTTCTCCCCTCGCGCGCGCTGCTTCTCGCGCAGCGCCTCCAGCTCTTCCTTACTGGCATAGCAATGATAAGCCTTGCCCTCATTTAATAACTGCTGCGCGACCTCCTGGTAGCGCGCAAGTCGCTGCATCTGGTAGAACGGCCCCTCGTCCCAGTTGAGATTGAGCCAACTCATTGCGTCGAGAATCGCCTGAATCGATTCCTGTGTCGAGCGCTCCTGGTCAGTATCTTCAATTCGCAGTACAAATTTACCGCCGTACTTGCGCGCGTAAGCCAGCGAGAATAGCGCGGTGCGCGCGCCGCCAATGTGCAGGTAACCGGTCGGACTCGGAGCGAAACGGGTTTTAATCATTTCGTATCATATTGCCACAATGTATTTTACGCGAACCCCGTTTGAATTCGCATTCTGATGTTGGCGCGTGAGAGCACCGTTCTTTCATGGTTTGGAAGAGATTGAATCAATATGCTAAAATTTGAATCATTGTCGAGCAGTCAGGTCGTATGCTCGGCGCCGTTCGATATTGCCGGGTCCTCCGATTATTGAAGCCTTTCTTCGAGGCCTAAGCCATGTCAGTGAATCCCATCCAGCATGTAATTATCATCGTCAAGGAGAACCATTGCTTCGACAATTATTTTGGCACTCTACATGGTGTGGACGGAATGACAATGCCGCGTTCGCCCAATCCGCCGCCCAAGGATCCGGACCACAGTCATGGCGCTTGGCTCACCCGCCATTCAAATCCCGTTCTCGCTCAATTCGTGGAACAGGATATTCCCGCATATTTCGCCTACGCCAGGCAATTTACGCTTTGCGATAACTATTACACTGACGTTGCCGGGCCTTCTACTCCCAACCATCTGATGTTGGTCGCTGCAGATTCACCCGTGATCGGCAATCCTCCGAATTATCGGCGTGGCGGCCATCAGCCCATGTTCAAGCTCCCGTCCTTGCCGGCGAATCTGGAACAAGCGAAACTCACCTGGGGAAATTATGGCGGGTACGTGTTCGATTTCATCCATGGTTTGGCGGGCCGAAACAAATTCCCATCCGAGCAGTTCAAGCAGGACGCGCTGGCCGGTAAACTCCCGACCGTATCCTGGGTGTATGCGCCGCATGATGCCAGTGAACATCCGCCGGACCCGCAAGACAAGGGCAATCCGCTCGTGGGCAACGTCACTCACGGGATGCAGTGGACAGTCGATCAGGTAAATGCGGTTGTCAAAGGCGGGTTGTGGCCCAAATGCGTGATCTTTATTACCTGGGACGACTGGGGCGGCTGGTTTGACCATGTCGACCCACCCGCGGTGGAGAAATGGACTGATGGCTCGCAGTTTCGCTACGGTTCGCGTGTGCCGTGCCTGGTGCTCAGTCCTTATGCCAAGCGCGGCTATATTTCGAATGCGCTACATTCGCACGTGAGCCTCCTCAAGTTCTGCGAGGCCACGTTCAGGCTGCCCGATTTGAATAAACGCACCACCGCTGCCGATGCGATGTCTGACTGCTTTGACTTCACCAAGCCTGCCGGGCCGCCTCCGGTTTGAGTGCCGCATCAAAGTTTCAACGCTGAATTCAATTACGGAGTCCATCATGCCGAACAAAGAACTTCATCCCGCCAAGAAAATATATCCCGCTCACGGCGATGCAATCCGGATCGTGCCATTGCATGTGCCTGAAACTGTGCGCACGCCAACCGCCGAGGCGGCCGCCGCGACGCTGCCTCCACAGCTCACCTACCGCGGTGGTCCACTCATCGCCTCATGCGAAGTGTTCACGATTTTCTGGGGAACTGCTTGGCAACAGGCGGCGCAAAGTCCGCTGGTCGGCCAGCTGAATCAATTTTTCGATTTCGTTCTCGCGAGCCCGCTCATCGACCAGCTGGCTGAATACAATGTTGCTGGCTACCAAATTGCCCGCGGCAAGCGGACTGGGACAATCACCATCACCACGCCCAGTCTCAAGCACTCGGTCTCGGACACCGCTATCCAGCATATGCTGCAGCAGGAAATTTCAAGTAATCCAGCCGTTCCCCATCCGACTACCAACACACTGTATTTTGTTTACCTTCAGCCGGGAGTCAAAGTCGTGCAAGGCGGCAGTGCATCCTGCCAGGCATTCTGTGGTTATCACAATGACATTTCCAGTCAGATTTTTTACGCCGTGATGCCCTATCCAGGCTGTAACGGATGCACCGGGGGACTTTCGCTATTCGATGCCCTGACATCCACCAGTTCCCATGAACTTTGCGAAGCTATTACCGATCCGATTCCGGGCCGTGGATGGTACGATGATTCAAACGGCGAGATCGGCGACATCTGCGCCTGGACAACCAAGAAGATCGGCCAGTATACCGTTCAGTTGGAGTGGTCAAACAAAGCGAATAAATGCGTTTAGCGCGAGCTCGTAGAACAATGATCTTCTCCCGCAAATTGAAGGAGAGCGGCGCCGCATGCTAAAATTTTTTTTACAATCGGGTGGTTAGCTCAGCGGTAGAGCACTGCCTTCACACGGCAGGGGTCACTGGTTCGATCCCAGTATCACCCACCATA
>Ga0187773_10001306_pt1 | contig 10135 bp, 8 predicted proteins | sample 0216_BV02_MP05_1_FD_133133 | JGI IMG/M metagenome (GOLD analysis project Ga0187773, IMG submission 133133) | Tropical peat soil microbial communities from peatlands in Department of Meta, Colombia - 0216_BV02_MP05_10_MG | ecosystem: Environmental > Terrestrial > Soil > Wetlands > Peat | place...
CAGCGGACAGAAATCGGTGAGCTTCCCCGGCGCGATGAGCACGCCGCCGGCGTGCATGCCGACGTTGCGCGTGAGGCCCTCGAGCTGCTCGGCGAGGGCGAGGAGCTCGCGCGTCTCCTCCTCCGTTTTTTCCCGCTCGGCCAGGCGCGGCTCCATCTCGCGCGCGTCCTTGAGCGTGATGCGCTTGCCCGGCTGGAACGGAATCAGCTTCGCCAGCTCGTCCGTGCGCGTGTAGCTCCATTCCATGACGCGGCCCACGTCGCGCACCACCGCGCGCGCCGCCATCGTGCCGAAGGTGGCGATCTGCGACACCGACTGCGCCCCGTACTTCTGCTTCACGTACTCGATCACGCGGTCGCGCCCGCGCTCGCAGAAATCGATGTCGAAGTCGGGCATCGAGACGCGCTCGGGGTTGAGGAAGCGCTCGAACAGGAGGTCGTAGCGCAGCGGATCGAGATCGGTGATGCCGAGCGAGTAGGCGACGAGCGACCCCGCGCCCGAACCGCGGCCCGGCCCCACCGGCACGCCGTTCGATTTCGCCCAGTTGATGAAGTCTGCGACGATCAGGAAGTAGCCGGCGAAGCCCATCTGGACGATCGTCTTCGTTTCCCGCTCGAGCCGTTCGCGATAGCGCGGCTCTTCCTTCGAGCGCCGCTCGGGCTGAGGGTAGAGCGCGGCGAGCCTGCGCTCGAGGCCGTGTTTCGCCGATTGGGCGAGATAGTCCTCCAGGCTGACGTCGCCCGGCGTCGGAAACTTCGGCAGCCGGCTCTTCCCGAGCTCGAGCGACAGATTGCAGCGGCGCGCGATTTCGATCGAGTTCGCGAGCGCTTCGGGGAGGTCGGCGAAGCGCCTCGTCATCTCGGCCTGCGGGAGAAAATAGCTTTCCTGCGTGAAGTCCCGCGGCCGCCGCCGGTCGCCGAGCACGTAGCCCTCGGCGATGCACACGCGCGCCTCGTGCGCGATGAAGTCCTCGGGACGCAGGAACTGCACCGGGTGCGTGGCGACCACGGGAAGCGAGCAGCGTCCCGCGAGCCGCACCGCCGCTTCGATGTAGTTTTCCGTCTGCGGCGCGCCGGCGCGCTGAAGCTCCACGTAGTAACGCCGCGGGAAGAGCCGCATCCACTCGTGCGCGAGCCGCTCGGCCTGCTCGAAATGATCTTGCAAGAGCGCGGCGCCGACGTCGCCATGCATCGCGCCCGAGAGCGCGATCAGCCCATCGCTGCCTTCGAGCCATTCCTTCTTCAGCTCGGCGCGCCCACGGTGCTGGTTCTCGAGCCATGAGCGCGACAGCAGCTCGCACAGCTTCAGGTAGCCCCGGCGCGACTGCACCAGGACGAGAAGCCGGTGCGGCTTGTCGCGTTCGGATTCGTTCGTGATCCAGAGGTCGCAGCCGACGACGGGCTTCACGCCCGCGGCGCGCGCCGCCTTGTAGAACTTGACCATGCCGAAGACGTTGGCGAGGTCGGTGATCGCGAGAGCCGGCATGCCGTCTGCCGCAGCGCGCTCGACCGCGTCGTCGATCCGGACGATGCCGTCGGTGACCGAGAATTCGGTATGCAGCCGCAGGTGGACGAAGGCGGGATCGGGCATGTCGGACGAAAGTCGCTGATGACTCGACAAGAGGGCGCGCCCCTCGTTAATCTCCCGATCGCTTCGGCTTGACGGATTCTGCGTCAAAATTTTACACCCGAGAGCAGCCGCGAAGCGCCGCATTTGATCACGATCAAAAACTCCGGGGCGATCGCGGCGTCAAATGCGTAGTAGACGAAGCGAGGACGATTTCATGACGAAGATCAAGGGCGTGGTGTTCCTGGCGCTCGCGCTGCTCTCGGGGCTCGCCGCGGCGCAGACTGTATACAAATATCGGCATCGGGACGGGACGATCGTCTACTCGGACACGCCGATCCACGGCGCGAAGCTGATCGGGCAATTCGAGCTGGTACCGCTTCCGCCGCAGGAGACCCGGGAGATCCCCGCGTGGCCGCCCGCTGGCAGCGTCGACGAGCGCGCCCGCGCGCGTGTCGAGGCGCTGAACGCGGCCGACGCCGAGATCAAGGCGGCCGACCGGGCGCTGAAGGAAGCGCAGGAACGCCAGCAGGCGGGCGTCGAGCCGCTTCCGGGCGAGCGCCTCGGCACCCTCAGTATCAGCGGCCGTAACTTCTCCCATTTCACACCCGAGTACTTCGACCGCCAACGCCAGCTCGCCGACGACGTCGAGGCGGCGCAGGCGCGGCTCGACGAGGCTTACAGGATTCGCAACGACCTCCGCGATTGAGTCGCGCAGCGCGACGCTATCCTGGCGGTCGACGCCAATTCTTACCGGCGACCCGGCCGGCGGCGTTTCAATTCCTTACACAAGCTTACAGAAGACCCGGGGGTTCCAGCCTATCCTGTGGGTCGCAGTCCAACTCGACAGGAGCTAATCATGAAGAAGGTTCTTCTTTTCGCGCTTGCGATGAACTTGCCGATGCTTGCTTTCGCGCAGCAGCAACCGCCGCAGGGTGGACAAGGCCAATTCGACCCGCAGAAGTTCCAGGAGCGCAAGACCCGCGTACTCGCGGGTATCGACCGCAGGATCGATGCGCTGCAGCAGGCGAAGAGCTGCGTCCAGCAGGCCCAGGACCCACAGGCGCTCCGCGCCTGCCGCCCGGAACGCCGCGAGGGCGATCGCGGAGGAAAGCAGCCCTCGAACTAGCTAGAATGGCCGGATGAAAACGGCCGCTGAAAGGATCCGCGTCTTCTGGCAGCCCGGATGCACGAGCTGCCTGAAGACGAAGGAATTCCTCACCGAGAACGGTGTCGACTTCGAGTCGATCAACGTTCACGGCAATCCGGCGGGGATGGAAGAGCTTCGCAGGCTCGGCGCGCGCAGCGTCCCTGTCGTCGCGCGCGGCGACCGGTTTGTTTTTGCGCAAACGCTCGCCGACGTCGTCAAGTTCCTCGATCTGAACGTCCGACTGCACGAGCGACTCGAGCCGGAGGCGCTCGTGGAGAAAATCCGGGTCGTGCTTCCGGCCGCGGGCCGTTACGTCCGGCAGATTCCCGCCGATTGGCTCGAGCGGCCGTTTCGCAATCGCGATCGTCCGATCCGCGTTCTTGGTTACCATGTCCACCGCATCGTCGAGGCGTTCGTCGAGTCGGCGCTGGACAGGCGCAAGCTGACCTACGAGCGCATCATGACGGAACCGGGCACCGAGGTCCGCAGCGGCGACGACGTCGCGCGCTACGGCGAGAACGTTCTCGCTCGATTCGAGAAGTGGTGGAAGGACTGTCCGGATCGGTCCTGCCGGGCGATGATGGACACCTACTTCGGCAGACATTCCATGCACGTGGTGCTCGAGCGGACCGCCTGGCATCCCGCGCAGCACGCGCGACAGCTCATGCTCATCCTCGAGACGCTCGGCATCGAGCCCGACGGCAGACTCATCGCGGAAGATCTCGCGGGATTGCCGCTTCCGAGCAAACCCTGGGACGATTGAGGGGCTCGTCGGCGGTCGCGACGAGCTTCGCCTGACTGCAGGATCACCTGCGCGCTTGTTCGTGCGCAGCTTCAATCCTTTCCACAAAAAAAGTTAATCGCGTTTTAACCGTTATGTCACCGTCATGACATTTCGGGTCGATAACCTTTGCGGCGCAGTCCAATCGACGTTATCAACTTCAAGGAGGTTTCCGTGCACAAGCCGCAACGGAAGAAAATCGCGGCCGTCGTCGCCTTGTCGGCGATGCTGGCCGGCCAGCTTCAGGTCGTCCCTCGTGTTTACGCGGCGGGCGACGACAGAGGCGGTGACAGAACCCGCACCGAGACGCCGATCGAGCACCTGATCGTCGTCATCCCCGAGAACCGGAGCTTCGATCACACCTTCGGCACCTACCACCCGAGACACGGCCAGTTCGTGTCGAACCTGCTCTCCAAGGGTATCGTGAACGCCGACGGCACCCCGGGGCCGAAGTTCGCCGCGGGCGTCCAATTCACGGTGCCGCCCCAGCCGGCGTACTACATCGGCGCGCCGAGCAAGACGCCGTACGCGGTTCTCCCCGCGCCGGACACCAACGGCGCGCCGACCGCTCCGCGCGATACCGCGCCGCCGTTCAACACGCTGCAGGAAGCGGCGGTCGAGCAGGACCTCGAGACGGCCGACCTTGTGCTTCTCACCACCGGCGCCACCGGCCTGCCGACGCGCAGCGTCGATACGCGCGTGACCAACGCCGCCAACCTGCCGAACGGCCCGTTCCAGCTCACCGGACCGACGATGCCTTATGACGCCTATACGGGCGACACCATTCACCGCCTCTTCCAAATGTGGCAGCAGGCCGACTGCAGCGTCGCCAACGCGACGCGCCGCAATCCGAGCGGATGCCTGAACGATCTGTTTCCGTTCGTCAACACGACCTTCAACGCGAGCGACAACGGCGTCGGCAATCCGATGGCGTTCTTCAACGTGAACGACGGCGACGCGCCGTTCCTCCGGCGACTCGCAGACGAGTACGCGCTGAGCGACAATTTCCACCAGTCGGTGATGGGCGGGACGGCCGCGAACCACGTCATGCTCGGCACCGGCGACGCGGTCTTCTTCAGCGACGGCAACGGCAACGCGCTAGCGCCGGCAGCAACCCTCGTCGCGAATCCGAATCCGCGCCCGGGCACCAACAACAGATATGCGGTGGACGGCAACTGGGCCAATTGCTCGGACGCCTCCCAGCCCGGGATCGCGCCGATCGTCAATTACCTCGCCTCGTTGCCGTACGCGCCGAAGCCGAACTGCGCATCCGGGCACTACTACATGATCAACAACATCAACCCGGGGTTCCTTCCGAACGGCCAGCCGCGCACGATGGGCAATTTCGTCCCGCCGTCGAACGTGCGCACCATCGGCGACGCGCTGAGCGAGAAGAACATCTCCTGGGCGTATTTCGGAGGCGCATACAACGCGGCGGTGAACCTCGCCAACGGCTCGACGAACCCGGCGGACGCGATCGGAGCGGCGTATTGCCAGATCTGCAACCCGTTCCAGTACGCATCGTCCATCATGGGCAATGCGGCGATGCGCGCGGAACACATCAAGGACACCGCCGATCTGCTCGCCGATATTGATCACAACTCGCTTCCGGCCGTGTCCTTCGCCAAACCCGACGGGTTGCTCGACGGGCATCCGCAATCGTCGAAGCTCGGTCTGTTCGAGGCGTATCTCAAGAACATTCTCGACCGCCTCGACCAGAACCCGAGGCTGAAGGCGAAGACCGCGGTGTTCGTGGTGTTCGACGAAGGCGGCGGCTACTGGGATTCCGGCTTCATTCAGCCGCTCGACTTCTTGGGCGACGGGACGCGCATTCCGTTCCTCGCGATCTCGCCGTTCTCACGCGGCGGCAGGGTGAGCCACACGTACAACGATCACGTCTCGATCCTGAAGTTCATCGAGCGCAACTGGCGCCTGAAGCCGCTCACCGACCGCAGCCGGGATAACTTGCCTAACCCGGTCGCGAAACGGAACGATCCCTACGTCCCGGCGAACATGCCGGCGATCGGAGATCTGTTCGATATGTTCGACTTCGGCGACGGAAGCCGCCGCTAGAGGCCGGAAGGTATGCCGGAAGAGCCGCGCGGCGCGCGGCTCTTTTCTTTCCTGTGGCGGCGCCCGAAGCGCGTCAACCTCCCGGTGTTTTCGCAGCAAACCGGTAGAGCTTCTCCGCGTTCCGCGCGAACAGCGCCTCGCGCACCGCATCGCCCGGGAGCCAGTTCTCCAGCAGATCCAGCAGATCGCAGTCGTTCGGCATGAAGTCGGTGAGCCCCGGGTGCGGCCAGTTGGTTCCCCAGACGCAGCGATCGGGGCGATCGCTCAAGAGCGTCTGCACGATGGGGCGCATGTCGTCATAGCGCGGCGGCCCGGAATCCGAGAGGCGGTAGAAGCTCGAGATCTTCGTCCAGCAATCCTCGCGCTCGGCGAGCAACCTCCTCACGACCGCGAATCCGGGCGCGTTCACGCCTTCGCCGCCGCGCACGCGGCCCATGTGGTCGAACACCAGTGGCACGGGACACTTCCGCAGGCGCGGCTCGAGCGTGACCCAGTCGGCCGCCTTCGCGATGTTGATCTCGATGTGCCAGCCGAAAGGCGCGATGCGACGCGCGACTTCTTCGAGCAGCGCTGTCGTGGCGCCGGTCGGGAACTGATCCATCAGCCGCGCCGCGCGAAACCCCGCAGAATCCAGCCGCTTCAGCTCCGCGTCCCCGATCCTGGGATCGATGGTGGCGACGCCGAGGAACCGTCCGGGATGCTCCTCGAGAAAATCCTCGGTGATGGAATTGTCGAATCCGTACGGACTCCCGTTCACCTGCACTCCGCGCGCGACCCCGAGCGATGCGTGCAGCGCGAGCCACGCTTCGCGGGTGCAGGGCGGCGGCGAGTACTTGCGCGCACCGGCGAAGGGATAACGCTCGAAGCGGTCGAAGACGTGCGCGTGGCAGTCGATCGCGCCGCGCGGAAGCCTGCGCTTGGGCGCGCGCAGCCTCGCGTCCGGCGGCAGCGTCTGCCCGGCCACGCGCTCAGTCGACGGCGATATGGCCTTCGCGCGCGATGGTCCGCCACTTCTCGTAGTCGGTGCGCACGAACGCCGCGAACTCCGACGGGCTCATGTCCATCATCTCGACGCCCATCTGGCGGAAGCGCTCGCGCACCGTCGCGTTCGCAAGCGACCGGTGCAGCGCCGCGGCGAGTTTCGCCACCACCGGGCCCGGCGTGCCGGCGGGCGCGAAGATTCCCGAGAACGTCGTCGCCTCGAACCCCTTCAGGCCCAACTCATCGAAAGTCGGCACCTCGGGCAGCAAGGGCGAGCGCTTGAGCGACGCGACCGCGAGCGCCTTGATGCGTCCGTTCTTGATCTGCTCCACCGACGAGTTGAGCTGGTCCATCATGCACTCGACCTGGCTGCCCAGAAGATCGGTGAGCGCCGGACCGCTGCCCTTGTACGGAACGTGCAGCAGCTTCAGGTGCGCCTGCCGCATCAACAGCTCGATCGCGAGATGGTTCGAGGAGCCGTTGCCCGCGGAAGCGATGCTCAGCTTCCCGGGATTCGCTTCGGCGTAGGCGACGAATTCGCGATAACTCGAGATCGGGGTCTTTGGCGCCGCAGTGAGCACGATCGCCACGTACTGGATCGGCGAGATCGGTATGAAATCCTTGAGCGGCTCGTAGGAAAGATTCTTGAACACCGCGGGACCGGCGGTCACCGTGCCGCTCGAGCCCAGCAGCAGCGTATAGCCGTCGGCGGGCGCCTTCGCGACGGCCGCGCTGCCGATGCGCCCGCCCGCGCCGGCGACGTTCTCGACGATGACCTGCCCTCCGAGCGCCTCCCCGAACGCCGGGGCCACCGTCCGCGCCGTGATGTCCACGTTGCCGCTCGGCGGCCAGGGAACGACGATCTTGACCGGGTGGCTGGGAAATTCCTGCGCGAACGCGCCGGTCGCGGCGGCCATCGCCGCTGCGACGATGAGTCGCTTCATGGGCAATCCTCCTTTGCGCCTAATGTAACCGGAATCCGCCGCGGGCGCGCGGATCCGAGGCGCGTCACGCCGCGCCGGCGGCCGTGTCGCCTTCCTCGAGCTCGGAAAAGCGCACCGGGAGAATTTCGCGCGTGGCGAGCTTGCCGTCGGCGGCCTTTTCGAGGAGCACAAGCTGCTGCTTTTCCGGGATTCCGGTCGGAATGACCATGCGTCCGCCGGGCTTGAGCTGGTCGATCAGCGGCGGCGGAATGAGGTCCGGCGCCGCGGTGACGATGATCTTGTCGTAGGGCGCGTGCTCGCGCCAGCCGTAATAACCGTTGCCCACGCCGACCTCGATGTTGCGATAGCCGAGGCGCTCGAGCCTGTGCCGGGCTTCTCGCGCAAGCTCCTCGACGATCTCGATGCTGTAGACGTGCTTGACCAGGCGGGACAGGACGGCGGCCTGATAGCCGACGCCGGCGCCCACTTCGAGCACGATGTCGCCCGTTTGCGGGTCGAGAAGGTCGGTCATCAGCGCGACGATGAATGGCTGGGAGACGGTCTTGCCGTAGCCGACGGGAAGCGGCCGGTTGAGGTAGGCATAGGGTTTCACCTCGAGCGGCACGAACTCATGCCGCGGCACGTCGGCCATGGCGTCCACCACGCGCGCGGCAAAAGCGGGCTTGCCGAGCTGCTGCGTGAGGAAGACCGCCTCGGCCACGACCTCGGCGATCATGTGCTGCCGCATCTTGACGAATTCGCGATCTTCCATGGCACCGATACCGTCGCACGATTGGACAGGCAGCCGCCCTTGCGCCGGCCGATCGTCCCGCCGGAAAACCGCCCGGGGATCAGTCGGAAAGAACGACCTGCGGGCCGCCGGGCGTGCGCGCCTCGACGCGGCCGATCCTGAAAACCGTTTCTCCCGCGTCCGCGAGAGTCCTCGCCGCCGCTTCCGCGTGCTCGGACGCGACGGCCACCACCATGCCGATGCCGCAGTTGAAGACGCGATGCATCTCGGCGTCGGCGACGTTTCCTTCCCGCTGCAGCCACTGAAAGAGCGCAGGCATCGGCCAGGAGGATCGCGCGATCGCAGCGGACGCGTTCTCCGGAAGGATACGCGGAACGTTCTCGACGAGGCCGCCGCCCGTGACGTGCGCGAGACCTTTCACCGGAAGCCGGCGCATCAGCTCGAGCAGGGGCTTCACATAGATGCGCGTCGGCTCGAGCAGCGCCTCGCCGAGGCTGCGTCCGTCGAAATCCGCGCCGAGGTCCGCGCCGGTGCGATCGAGGATCCTGCGGATGAGCGAATAGCCGTTAGAATGCGCGCCGCTCGATGCGAGTCCGAGCAGAACGTCGCCCGGCCGGATGGCGCTCCCGTCGATGATCGCGCTCTTCTCCACCACGCCGACGGCGAATCCGGCGAGATCGTATTCGCCCTCCGCGTACATGCCGGGCATCTCGGCGGTCTCGCCGCCGACCAGCGCGCAGCCGGCGAGCTCGCAACCGCGCGCGATACCCTTGACGACGTCGGTCGCGATCGCGACGTCGAGCTTGCCGCAGGCGAAATAGTCGAGGAAGAAGAGCGGCTCGGCGCCCTGCACCAGGATATCGTTGACGCTCATTGCGACGAGGTCGATGCCGATGGTGTCGTGCCGTCCCAGCCGGAACGCGAGCTTCAGCTTCGTGCCGACACCGTCGGTGCCGGAGACGAGCACGGGCTCCTTGTAGCGCTTCGGGATCCCGGTGAGCGCCCCGAAGCCGCCGATCCCGGCGAGCACCTCGGGCCGCATCGTCCGCTTCGCGAAGGGCTTGATCGCTTCGACCAGCGCGTCGCCCGCGTCGATGTCCACCCCGGCGTCGCGGTACGTGATCGGCTTTCGGCTGGTCAAGACTCTGGCTTGCGGCTAAAGTTAGGCGTTTTGCACCGGAATCTTAATCGAAATGCCCCCTGATTTGGGGAATTCGGAAGGGGGCGTCATCTCTCTTGCGTCGAGCCACTGATGCGACAGCTCCTGCTCGAGCTTTCACCGCCGCCGCGGCCGACCCTGGAGAATTTCGTCGCAGGCCGCAACGGCCCTGCACTCGAGGCGCTGCGCGGCGCGCTCTCCGGGGAAACGAGTTTCGTTTTTCTCTGGGGCGCGGCGGGCAGCGGCAAGACGCACCTGCTGCGCGCCTTCGTCGAGGCCGCGCAGGCGCGGTTTCCGGCGGCCTACTTCGATTCCGGAAATGCGGACTTCCCGCTCGCGGCGAAGCTCCGCGCGGTGGCGATCGACGACGTCGCGCGGCTGGACGAAACCGCGCAGATCGCTCTCTTCGACCTGTGCAACTCGCTGCGCGCCTTCGGCGGCATTCTCGTGGCGAGCGGCGACGCGCCGCCGGCCCAGCTCGGGCTGCGGCCGGATCTTCGCTCGCGCCTCGCCTCGGGGATCGTGTTCCAGGTCCACCCGCTCGCGGACGCCGAGAAGAGCGCGGCGCTGCGCGAGCACGCCGCGCGCCGCGGCATGGCGCTCGAAGAGGATCTCATCGGCTATCTCCTCGCCCACTTCCGGCGCGACATGGGAACGCAGACGGCGGTGCTCGACGCGCTCGACCGGTATTCGCTGGAGCGCAAGCGGCCGGTGACGCTGCCGCTGCTGAAGGAAGCGCTGCGCTCGCTCG
>Ga0187773_10001308_pt1 | contig 10122 bp, 7 predicted proteins | sample 0216_BV02_MP05_1_FD_133133 | JGI IMG/M metagenome (GOLD analysis project Ga0187773, IMG submission 133133) | Tropical peat soil microbial communities from peatlands in Department of Meta, Colombia - 0216_BV02_MP05_10_MG | ecosystem: Environmental > Terrestrial > Soil > Wetlands > Peat | place...
AGCGTGCGTCTTGACCGTATCCTCTGGTCGCTTGTGGTAGTCATCGTAGTCACCTGGGTCGCCGGGGTCCAGGAGCTCCCCCGAAGCGCATGGGGGCAGGAGAAAGGCCCGATCATCACCCTTCCTGATGCCATTCGGCTCGCCCTGGAGCGCAACCTCGACGTACAACTGGCCAGGGAAGAGGTTGAGTTCGCCCGGCAGCGCCAGAATGAAGCCCGAACAGGATTCCTGCCGAAACTGAGTGCCGAGTATGGGTACCGTCGGCCAAATAGCACCGAGACGAAAATCGGCGGAGTCACGCTTGAGAGCCAGGATCAAAATGAATACCATCTCACCGGCACGGTGACACAGCCTATCTTCACCGGGTTTGCCACCCTTTCCACCTACGAGCTTGCCAGGCTGGGGCTGGATTCGGCCAAGATCCAACTGGACCGGGCCCGGCTCGACATCATTCTCAGGGTGAAGCAGAGCTATCTCCTCATTGTCCAGAGCCAAAAGATTCGCGAGGTAGCCGAGCAGTCGGTGCGTCAGCTCCAGGAAAACCTGAAGGTGGCGGAAAACTTTTACCGGGTGGGGTTGAGCCCCAAGATTGATGTCCTGGACGCCGAGACACGCTTGGCGGATGCCGAGTTGCAGCTCATCAGGGCGACAAACGATGTGGCCGTTGCCAAGGCGAACTTCAACACAGTGCTGCGTCAACCCGTCGATACCCTGGTGGAGGTGGAGGACATTCTCTCCACCGTCCGCTACGAGAGGTCCTACGAACAGAGTCAGGAGACCGCGCTGAAACATCGCCCCGAGGTTCTGGATGCCGAGACCCAGGTGGCCAGTGCCGAGCAACAGATCACCTTTGCCAAGAGTGGCTACTATCCCACCATCTCCTTCGCGGCCAACTATTATCGACTGGGCGACAGTCCCGATGTGAATGGCAGTAAGTTTACCGAGCGGGAGGCCTGGGATGTGGGGGCCCTTGCCACCTGGACCTTGTTCGAGTGGGGTAAGACGCGGTACGCTGTTTTCCAGCAAGAGGCGAGGCTGCGCCAGGCGAAAGAGACCTTGGAGAAGGTGAAGGACAGCGTCCGGCTGGACGTCAAGAGCGAGTACCTAACCTTACAAGCCGCCTATGACGCCATCGCAGTGGCCAGGAAGGCGGTCATCTCGGCAGAGGAGAACTTTCGGATTAGTACGGAGCGTTACAAGGAGCAGGTGGCAACAGCGACGGAAGTCCTGGATGCGCAGACGAGGCTTACGCAGGCAAAGAGCAATTACACCAACACGATTGCGATCTTCAATGTGGAGCGGGCCCGGCTGGTTCGAGCGATGGGGCTGGAAGAAGAGATCTGAGTCCGTTAGTTCATTGATTCACTCATGAAGGTCTTCCCCTCATGCACGCCCTTGCACGAGCGACACGATAACCCGGGTCGGCGCAATCTCTCCCCGGCCGACAAGCTTGATGCCTCTCCCTTCCTCTGTGCCGTCCGTCCTGTCGGCATCGGTCTCGGCATTCCCATTGCATAAATGAATTTTCTTGTTGGGTTCAGACCCGCAGTCCTTTCTTGGTGAAACCGGGAGCCCGGGGAATCTCGTCCTCAAGGCGGCATAGTCGCGCCAGGAAGAAGGTTGAGGCGGTCCGGCCCTCGTGTGGAGTAACGGTGTAGGGTTTGGGAGGGGTTCCCGGAGGCCAAGGAGTAAGCGGTGGCTCCAGATGCGCCTTGCCTCAAAGACCTCCCGGTCTCCCTCGGCCCGAGTCGGGGCTCCTGGAGGCGTTCACCCCCGCACGCCGAGGGAGTCTCGGCGCGAAGAGCCCGGCCTTTTCCCCTTGAACGGCCTCCATGGCTGTGATACGGTGTCCGAGACCTCCGCAAGGGGGGTCGTGGGCGATACCAGGGCGCCCGAGGTTGAGCGCAGAATGCTTCAAACATGATCCAGATTTATCACGTCTTCAAGAGTTATGGCGGTGATCAGTATGCCCTCTCCGACGTGACCCTTGCCGTTGACAAGGGCGATTTCCTGTTCCTGATCGGACCGAGCGGGGCCGGCAAGACCACTCTCCTCAAGCTCATCTTCTGCGCTGAAGAGGCAACCAAGGGGCAGATCCTGGTGGACGGCATCAACTTCCAGCGGTTGAAACGTTCGAAGATTCCCAACCTCAGGCGTAAGATAGGTGTGGTATTTCAAGACTTTAAACTTCTCGGAGATCGCTCGGTTTTTGCCAACGTGGCCCTTCCTCTGGAGGTGGTGGGGCTTCCTCGCTCCTATATCGACAAGAAGATCCGGCAGGTTTTACGCCTCGTGGGACTCGAGGGCAAAGAATACCATCTTGCTCTAAGGCTCTCAGGCGGCGAGCAGCAACGGGTCGCTATCGCGCGCGCAGTGGCGCCCGATCCGGTGCTGGTGCTTGCCGACGAGCCGACCGGAAACCTCGACGACGAGATCACCACCGATATCCTGGGATTGTTCAGGGAGATCAACCTCCGCGGGACTACGGTGATAGTCGCGACGCACAACCGCGATCTCATCGACCGAGTCCCGGGTGCCAAGGTTGCCGTGCTGCGCCAAGGACGGCTGGTCGCCGCCGGTACTCGCGAGCTGGTCGCCCCGCGTCTGGCCGCCGAGGCGGGAGGGTAGGGCAGGTTCATGCCATTACGATTCCTTGTATACTTCCTCAAGAAGGCGGTGGAACATCTGCGGGTGAACCCATTCCTCACCCTGGTAACTCTGAGTACCATCACCATCTCTCTCGTGATCTTGGGGCTCTTCGGTCTCGTCTATCTCAGCTTCCAACAGGTTCTCCAGCGGTGGGGGGACGAGTTCAGAGTTACCGTGTACCTCAGCGATACGGTGAGCCAGAACGAGGCCGACAGCATGCGAAGCGAGCTTGGCCGCTGGCCGGAGGTACAAGAGGTCACCTACACCAGCAAGGCTCAGGCCATGGCGTGGTTTCGCACGCAGCTCCAGGAATACGCGGGCATCCTGGAGGGCCTCAGAGAGAATCCTCTTCCCGCATCCCTTGAGATCAAGCTCCGAGCTGGCGGGGCGGGGTCCGGAACGGTGGATCAGCTCGTCTCTCGCCTCCGGCAACGGCCGGGAGTGGCGGACATTCACTACGGCCAGACGTGGTTGGCCCGGCTCAAGGTCTTCATGGACGTGGTGAAGCTCGTGGGCATTGCCGTGGGAGGACTGCTCCTGCTCGCGACCGTTGTGGTCGTTTCCAACACGGTCAAGCTCACCTTCTATGCGAGGCAAGAAGAGCTGGAGATTATGCGCCTGGTCGGGGCCACCGACTTTTTCATCAAGGCGCCCTTCTTGATCGAAGGGCTGCTTCACGGCGTGAGCGGCGGGGCTCTGGCGGCCGGGACGCTGGTGCTCCTTTCGCACCTATTTCTTTCTCACCTCCACATCCCCTTGCGGCTTGCCCTCGCTCCCGATGCCATTGTCTCTCCTCCCTTGATCGGCGGCTTCCTTGGGTTAGGCGTGGCCCTCGGTCTCGTGGGGAGCTCGATTTCCTTAAGGCGGTTCCTGCGGCCATGATGGTACTTGCCTCGATGGTGCTTGCCCTCGTTCTCGCCTTGCCGGCGACCGCGACGGGACAGGAGCGGACGCAGCGGGTGCAGCGGGGTATCCAGGCAACCGGGGAGCAGAGCCATGAGGTCCAGCAGCAGCTCGAGCAAGGACGCTCCCAGGTAGAGACCATGCGGCGGCAGGAGCGAGCTATCATCGAGCAGCTCGACCGGATGGAGTTACGCCTCCAGGAGTCCCGCGAGAACGCACGAAAGCTGAAGGGCGAACACGACTCGGTGCGCCGGGAGATCTCTGAGCGGCGGTCCCGTCTCCAAGAGCTGAACCGAGAACTGGACGGGCTCCAGAGCCTCCTGGCGCGGCGGCTGGAGGCTCTCTACAAGTTCGGCAGACAGGCGTACCTGGAATTCCTGGTTTCCGCTCGGGACATGGCCGATCTTGAACATCGCTGGGTGTACCTCCGGGATGTCGCCGAGCAGGACCAGCAACTCCTTGGACGGTTGCAGCGGCAGAAGGCCGAGGTTGAGGAACTCCGCGGATCGCTCATCCAGCGGGAGGGGAGACTCGCCCAACTCGTGGCCGAGATCGACCAGGAGCACCAGCACATAGAAGAGGTGAGACGGCACCAGGTCGCCATGCTTCAGGAAGTCCACAACCAGGAGCAGACTTACCAGCGGTACGTTCAGGAGCTCATGGGACTCGCCCGAGAGCTGGATGCCAAGATCCTGGGGTTGCAGCAGCAGCAGGGGTACCGGTCCACCGAGCCCAGGGGCCCGGTGCAACCGGGCGGCTTTGCTAACCAGAAGGGGGCACTTCGGTATCCGGTTCGCGGCGAGGTGGTGGCACGCTTCGGCGTGGTCCAGCATCAGACTTTAGGCGCCAAGATCCGGCGCAATGGTATTGATATTGCAACACAACCTTTGTCCCCTGTGGTCGCCGTGTACCCCGGCCAGGTGCTCTATTGTGGGTGGATCAAAGGCTACGGCAACGTGATTATCATCGACCACGGCGACAAGTACTACACCTTGAGCGCCCAGCTTGCGGACATCTCCAAACGCGTGGGCGAAGGGGTTGAGGCGGGAGAAGTAATCGGCTATGCTGGATATGCGCCGGTGGACAACCAGAGGGGGAGAGTCTATTTTGAGATTCGCCACGAGGGGAAGGCCTTGGATCCCCTGGCCTGGTTACGCGCAGGCGCGATGGGAGCCCTGAGCCCTGGGAGAGGATGAGGGCGAGGGCAGGAGGTCGCCCGCCCGCAGGCGCGGAAGTGGCTTAAACCTCCCGCAGTCACTTCAGAAGAACCATCATTGCTCACAGGCGCCACCCCCTGTGTCCAGCAGCCTGCCTTACGGTTAAAGGCTAGCGGGTCACGGAGGATGGCAAATATAGGCAGCGCTCCGAAATGGGGCGCCGCGAGGCGAGCATAGGGTCTGCGAGGCTCTCTCACCCCGGCGGGTGAGTTCATGCTGGCGCGGAATTGAAGGAGGAATGAAGGTGCACGTCCCACGACGAAACACAGTTGTTTTGCTCCTCGTCCTTGCAGCGGCACTAGGGCTGTTTGCCCGGGTACGCTGGGTCTCGAGGAGCTCCGCGGCCGAGGCCAAAGAGGTCTACGAGCAACTGCGAGTGTTCAGCGAAGCGCTGGACCTGGTGAAAGAAAACTATGTCCGCGATGTGGAGGATAGCAAGCTCATCGAAGGTGCCATCTCCGGGATGCTGAAGACCCTCGATCCCCACTCCTCCTATCTTGACCCGGATGCTTACAAAGAGCTCCAGGTAGAAACAAAGGGAAGCTTCGGGGGCATCGGCGTGGAGATCACCATCCGCGACGCCGTGCTCACCATTGTCTCGCCGCTGGAAGGGACTCCCGCCTATGAGCTTGGCCTCCAGGCGGGCGATCAAATCCTTCGGGTGGACGGCCAGCCCACCAAGGACATGTCACTCATGGAGGCGGTCCAGAAGATGCGGGGGCCCAGGGGAAGCAAGGTGATCCTCACCATCATGCGAGAGGGCTTTGACAAACCGCGAGATTTCGAGATCACCCGCGCGATTATTCCCATCAAGAGCGTGAGAACGAAGACCCTGGAGCCGGGCTATGGCTACGTCCGTGTCTCCCAGTTCCAGAGCGCGACCGCCGATGACCTCGGTCAGGCCCTGGTTAAGCTGGAGGAGCAAAACCAGCCGATGCGGGGGCTAGTCCTGGATCTCAGGAACAACCCCGGGGGGCTCCTCGACCAGGCGGTGAAGGTGAGCGACGAATTCCTCGATGAAGGACTCATCGTCTACACCGGGGGAAGGGTGAAGAGCCAGGATATGCGCTTTGTGGCTCACAAGAACACCCGGCCCCATCCCTACCTTATCGTGGCCTTGGTCAATGAAGGCACAGCCAGCGCGGCGGAGATCGTCGCCGGTGCCCTCCAGGATCACAAGCGCGCCGTGGTCCTGGGCGTCAAGACCTTCGGCAAGGGGTCGGTGCAAACGGTGATGCCGCTAAGAAACGGGGCCGCCCTCCGTCTCACCACAGCTCTCTACTACACGCCCAGCGGTCGGTCCATTCAGGCCAAAGGCATTGATCCGGACATCGTGGTGGAGCGGCAGGTCCCTCAAAAGCCTGCCGGAGAACGGGGGAAGGGGAAGGCGGTCCGAGAGGAAGACCTGAAGAACCACATGGAGGAGGAGGGGGCAGCGGCTCCAGAGGGTAAGTCCGACGCTGGAGACGAGGTCAAGGCCAAAGACGAGCTGGCGAAGGATAACCAGCTGGCCCGGGCCCTCGAGCTGCTCAAGAGCTGGGAACTCCTTTCCAGCATGAAGCGGGCCAACGATTGAGTCCCCGCCGGCGTGGCCCATTCCTTCGGGAAATGCCGTCGCGGCCTTGGACTCCCACCCTTGATGCTCCCCATCGGGATGCCAATGGTCTCCCGGTAAAACGTCCGACCATGTCCCACTTTCTTGCTGGACACGGGGGATGGGCCCGAGGTAATCGGGATGACTGCGGGCAATGATGGCTCTTCTCTCGTTCTGGGGCTCCCGCAGCCACTTCAGAAGAACCATCATTGCTCGCACCTGCTACCCCGGGTGTCTCGCAGCCTGACTAATGGCTAAAGGTCAGGTAAAGCGTGGAGGCGCACCGCGGATGGGGCGCACGGCAGTATGCCCGTCGCTTCCCTTGCTCATTCCGGCCGAGGGGACATCGGCTCGCACGGCGAAAGAGTGACGCCCGCCGGGGACGGCGGGCCGACCCCGACAACAAACCTCTGTGAACACCAATCCGTCAACTTGCGGCACAAGCGGGAGACCCGTACTGATGGGTCTCGACGGGCCCCATGGCACGACGCACCGGTAGAATAGCGAAAGGAAGAAAAAAGGGCCGGAGGAAACGGAAGGGCTCCTTCTGGTTGGCCGCCGGACTTATCCTTCTTGTTGCTCTCGCAGCCCTCACCGTTTGGATGGTTACTTCGCCGCCTTTCCGCCACCCCGCTCCCCCTGCCTACGAAGAGAACCAAGGCGGTGAGTTCACTACCCTGGTGAGGGAGGTCGACCTCGCCATCTACGAGAGCCTCCGCCAGTTAGGGGTGCCGCAAGCCGACGTCCAATTTCGGAAGGTGGCCCATCGCTCGCGCGAGGAGAGACATGGAGACTACGCCCACATTGAGGTGCAGCTCCGAGAGGGTCGCGGTCTGGCCCGGGCGGAAGAGGTTCTTTCCAGCAACCTGAAGGCGGTGTCCGGGAACGTCAGGTGGGAGGTGAACCGGAAGAGCGCCTCACGTCTCGAGGCGCGGATCACCGTGCAAGGCATGCTGACCCACCGCCTGGACTTCTCCCGCGAGGAGGTCGAGCGGCCGGCTCAACAGCAGACGAAACCGGGGCCGCCACGGCCAAAGGTCGCCATCGTCATCGACGATCTAGGCTATGATGGTCGCCTGGCCCGGGGTTTTCTCCACCTCCAGGAGCCCCTCTCCTTTGCTGTCCTTCCCCACGCCGCTTTCAGCAAGAGTATGGCCCGAGAGCTTCATGAGGCCGGCCGCGAGGTGCTCCTCCATCTTCCCATGGAGCCGAAGGGGTATCCAGGGCTGAACGCAGGTGAAGGCACGCTCCTTGTGGCCATGAACGACAGTACCCTGGTGGAGACGCTCAGGCAAAACCTAAACGCATTCCCGTTCATCGTCGGGGTGAATAACCACATGGGTTCCCGGTTCTCCGAGGCTGAAGATAAGATGCGCGTGGTGCTGGGAGAGATCAAACAACGGGGGCTCTTCTTCCTGGATAGCCGTACGAGCGCCGAGAGCAGGGGCTACAGCCTCGCGATCCAGATGGGCATTCCCGCCGCCGAACGCGATGTATTCCTCGACAATATCCAGTCCCCACAGGCGATTCGGAGTGAGCTCAGGCGGCTCGTTCAGCTGGCTCGCCTCAAGGGGAGAGCCGTGGGCATCGCCCACCCGCACGAGGTAACCCTCGAGGTGTTTGGGCAGGTGCTGCCCCAGTTGGGCCAGGAGGGCATCGACCTGGTGCCGGTCTCCCAGGTCCTTCAGCGGTGAATCTACCGGGCCCGGCCAATCTTGACATCTCGGTGGAGTATCCGTACAGTGAGACGATTCCTGCGACACAGAGCCTCCTTGGAGCTGCTATGAAGGTATCCAGGTGGGGTGGCTTCCCCCTCGCCGACATGTTCATCCTCTCTTGTTCGAACGGTGCCTTTGATATCGATGACGTGAACGGCAAGCCCCGGAGATCTGCTTCGGGGGGCGAAGGCGTCAACGGGGCAGGGCAGTCTCCATGGTGAAGAAATGAGCGCCGGACAGGCTCTGGTGGAATACGTCGGTCGGTTGTTTTTTCACCTGGTCGCCGTGGCCGGGCAGATGGCGATGATGCTCGCCCAGGCGATATCATGGCTGTTCCGACCGCCCCTCAAGCTTGCCCTCATTTTCAAACAGATGGAGTTTGTCGGGGTAAAATCAACCACGGTGGTGATCCTGACCGGGGCTTCCACCGGGGCGGTGCTCGCTCTCCAGACTTACTACGGCTTCAGTAAGTTCAACGCCGAGAGCATGGTCGGGGCGGTCGTCACCCTCTCCATGACGCGGGAGCTAGGGCCGGTGCTCACCGCCCTCATGGTCACGGCGCGGGCAGGCTCGGGAATGGCCACCGAGTTGGGAACCATGAGGGTGACCGAACAGATCGACGCCTTGGAGGTGATGGCGTCCAATCCCATCAAGCACCTCGTGGTGCCCCGCCTGGTGGCTACGGTGCTCATGCTGCCGTTGCTCACCATCATCAGCGACTTCGTTGGCGTGGTGGGGGGCTACCTCATAGGCGTGAATCTCCTCCAAATCAACCCGGGGCTCTTCATGAACAAGGTCTACGAGATCGTGGAGCTGTCTGATCTCGTAAACGGGCTGGTGAAAGCGGCCTGCTTCGGGCTTATTCTCAGCCTGGTGGGATGCTACAAGGGATTCGCCACCACAGGCGGTGCCGAGGGTGTGGGACGGGCAGCCACGGAAGCGGTGGTGCTGGCCTCCGTTCTCATCCTGATCAGCGACTATTTTTTGACTGCCCTCATGTTCTGATGGACGGAGAACGAGATACAACCAGGCCGGCGATTCGCGTGGTCGATGTGCACAAGACGCTCGGGGGCAAGGTGGTGCTGGGCGGCATCAACCTTGACATCGAGCGAGGCAAGACCACGGTCATCATCGGCCGGAGCGGTGGGGGGAAGAGCGTTCTCCTCAAGCACGTCATCGGTCTCATGAAGCCGGATTCCGGACACGTGCTGGTTGACGGAATCGAGATCACCAGACTCACCGATCGCGAACTTAACGAAGTGCGGAAAAAATTTGGTATGCTCTTTCAAGGAGGAGCCCTCTTCGACTCGATGACGGTGGGAGAAAACGTCGCTTTTCCCCTGATCGAGCATACCAAGAAACCGGAGCAGGAGATCAGGGAGATTGTCCGCGAGAAACTCCACCAGGTGGGACTCAAGGGTATCGAGCACATGATGCCGGCGGAGCTGAGCGGCGGGATGAAGAAACGGGTAGCCCTGGCGCGAGCCGTCGCACTCGACCCGGACATCGTGCTCTTTGACGAACCCACAACCGGTCTCGACCCGGTGACCGCAGATGCCATCGACGACCTGATTCTCAGTACCCACGAGCGCACGAAGGCGACCCTTGTCGTCATCAGCCATGATATCGCCGGAACCTTCAAGGTGGCGCACAAGGTGGCGATGATCTACGAAGGAAATATTATCCTGGAAGGGACTCCGGATGATTTCCGGCACTCTTCCGACCTTGTCGTCCGACAATTCATTGAAAGAAGGGCGGAGGGACCGATCAAGATCCTGTAACCGCTTTGGACAGATGGAGACGGTACCATGGCGAAAATCACCACCGAGGCGAAGGTAGGGCTCTTCGTCCTCCTCGGTATCGGCCTGTTGGTTTTCATGTCGTTACGACTCGGAGAATTCAGGATCTTCCGGCCCAAAGGCTACAAGGTCAATGCCGTCTTCGACTCGGCGGCCGGACTGAAGCTCAACGTCCCCGTTGAGATCGCGGGCGTTGAGGTGGGTCGGGTGGCGGCGGTGGAGCTGGAAGACGGCAAGGCTCG
>Ga0187773_10001310_pt1 | contig 10093 bp, 11 predicted proteins | sample 0216_BV02_MP05_1_FD_133133 | JGI IMG/M metagenome (GOLD analysis project Ga0187773, IMG submission 133133) | Tropical peat soil microbial communities from peatlands in Department of Meta, Colombia - 0216_BV02_MP05_10_MG | ecosystem: Environmental > Terrestrial > Soil > Wetlands > Peat | place...
ATCGAGGTCGCGCGCATGAAACTGCGCGAGGCGCGCGAAATGATGACGCGTTACCGGGATACCCTGCCCGCCAACGACCGAAGCACGCTCGACATCCTGTTCACCGGCATGCGGGGGCATGGACGCAACGTGCGCCTCGGCGTCGGCCACCAGTCGCCGGACTACCAGTGGTGGCACGGCCAGCCGGCGCTCGACGGCGACCTGCTGCGTATCAAGGGGGAGATCACCGAACAGGAGCGCATCCGGGCTGATCGCGCGCGCGCGGCGGCGGAGGCGCCCGGGCGACGATGAATCCGAGCGAGTATGAAGCGTGGTATGAAACGGCGCGCGGAAGCTGGATCGCCGGCCGCGAATTCGATCTCATGATGCGGCTGCTGGAACCGCCGGTCGGCAGCACGCTGCTCGACATCGGTTGCGGCACCGGCCACTTCAGCCGCCGCTTTGCCGCCGCCGGCCTGCGGGTCACCGGGCTCGACCCCGATCCGGCAATGTTGGAATATGCGCGCAACCTCGGCGGCGGGGTGGACTATCTGCGCGGCACGGCCACGGCGCTGCCGCTGCCCGATGGGGCATACGACTGCGTCACCGCCGTGACCAGCCTTTGTTTCATCACCGACACGCCCGGCGCGCTGCGGGAGATGTGGCGCGTGGCGCGATGCGCGGTCCTGCTCGGGCTGCTCAACCGCCACAGTCTGCTCCATCGGCAAAAGCGTGGGCGCGGCGCTTACCGCGGCGCGCGCTGGGACACGGCAGCGGAAGCGCGGCACTGGGCGCGGCAACTTGAACCCGCGCCCCAGGTCACAATGCGTAGCGCCATATTTCTACCCGGCGGCGGTGCCTTCGCGCACGCGGCCGAGGCGGTTCTTCCCGGCACCTTGCCATGGGGTGCGTTCCTGGCAGTCCTGCTGCGCAAGCCGGATAACGGCAAAATCACTGGTGATGATATGCTACGCCTCTAACGATTGGAGACCGCTCATGCCATCCTTGAAACACGACGAAATCCGCCAAGCCGTCCGGCAACGATACGGCGAGGTGGCGCAATCCGACGCCGCTTGCGGCTGCGGCCCGAGCTGCTGCGGTTCCGGGGCCAACGCTTCCGCGGCCGATGCTTCGGTGACGCTCGGTTATTCACAGACAGATGTGGCGACGGTTCCCGACGGCGCGAACATGGGCCTGGGCTGCGGCAACCCGCAGGCCATCGCCGCGATGAAGCCCGGGGAAACCGTCCTCGATCTCGGCAGCGGCGGCGGGTTCGACTGTTTCCTGGCGGCGCGCCAGATCGGGGATCGCGGGCGCGTGATCGGCGTCGACATGACGCCGGCGATGATCTCCAAGGCGCGCGCGAACGCCGACAAAGGCGGCTATCGCAACGTCGAGTTCCGCCTCGGTGAAATCGAAAACCTCCCGCTCGCCGATCACTCGGTGGACGTGATCATCTCGAATTGCGTGATCAACCTGTCACCCGACAAGGGGCGCGTGTTCAAGGAGGCATTTCGCGTCCTGAAACCCGGCGGTCGCCTGGCGATCTCCGACGTCGTCGCCACCGCCACCTTGCCCGAAGCGGTGCGGCGCGATATGACGCTCTACACCGGTTGCATGGCCGGCGCCACCCCGATCGACGAGCTCGAAAGCATGCTCGCCGCCGCCGGCTTCGTGGATATCCGCCTCCAACCGAAGGACGAAAGCCGCTCCTTCATCCGGGATTGGGCGCCTGGAAGCAGGATCGAGGATTACGTGGTGTCGGCCACGATCGAGGCCGTGAGACCGCGAAGTTAGCCTGCGGATGAAACTCCGGCGTTGGCGGTAAAGAACGGCCCCGGAAACGGGGCCTTTCTGTTGCCGCCGCGCGCCGGCTGAAGAAATAATAGCGTTACGTCATCGCGGCAGGAGACGTCATCGGTGAAAACCCTGGTTCCCGAAAAGATCGAGGAGTACTGCCTGCGTCACACCACGGCGCGCGCCAAGCTCCTGCGTGAACTCGAAAAATATACGCAGCGGCACTGCGCCGATGCCCGGATGCTGATCGGTCCCTACGAAGGCGCCCTGCTCGCCATGCTGGTGCGCCTGACCGGCGCGCGGCGCATCCTGGAGATCGGCGCCTTCACCGGTTACTCCGCGCTGTGCATGGCCGAGGCGCTGCCCGAAGACGGCGCAATCTTGACCTGCGATATCGATCCGGAAACCAGCGCGATCGCGCAATCGTTCTTCGACCGCAGCCCGCGCGGGCGCCAGATCGAGATACGCCTCGGCCCGGCGCTCGAAACACTGGCGACGCTGCCGATCACGGCCAGGTTCGATTTCGTTTTTCTCGACGCCGACAAGGAAAACTACGTGAACTACTACGAAGCGGCGCTGCCGCGTCTACGGCCCGGCGGACTGCTCGTCGCCGATAACGTGCTTTGGTCGGGGCGGGTACTTGCGCCAAAGAGCAAAGACGACCGCGCCGTGGTCACCTTCAACAAACACATCCTCCGCGACCCGCGCGTCGAGTGCGTTATGCTACCGGTGCGGGATGGAGTGAGCCTGATTAGAAAACGCTGACTCACAAACTGGGCCGGATTGCGCGTCGCTTCATCCGGGCTACGCGCTGAGGCGAATGCGGCGCGAGGGGACCGGCGAAGCCGGCGCAGACCAGGGCTGCGCTTTTTTGGGTGACTTTGCTTCGCGCAAACAACGAAAAGTCACCCCGGGTGCAGGGACGGAACCACCCGCACTTAGCTTTTGAGATCGAGCGCGACGTTCACGATACCATGCAAATCCGGGAACACCGCCTTCGCGGGGACGACGACCAAGATTGCGGGAATGACGACAATACTGCACAAAAAGAAAGCCCCGCGTTCGGGGCTTTCAAATTTACTTCATCACTGCGACAGGCTTCCTCTTTTGGGGGCGGCCTTGCTGTTAACGTTGATCACGCTCAGGTAATACACCACGTCGCGGATCTGTTCGTCCGTTAGCTCCTGACCCCAGGGCGGCATGAACGGAGAGCGGCCCATGGCACCGCCGCCGTTGCGGATGATCATCTCCTTGTACCGGTCCGATTTGTCGCTCAGGCGCAGATTCGCCGGGCGCGGATTGTAATTCTTGGCCGCGCGACCGTTGCCGTCCGCATGGATACCGTGACACAGGACGCAATGCGTTTTGAAAACGATGTAGCCGCGCACGTCCTTGAACGCCTCTTCCGGCCCTGGCTGATCCGGTTCCGCGGCCAAAGCGGGCAAAACGGGCCCCAAGGCGATAAACCACAACAACGTCTTGAGAGCACCCCTCATTTCTCAACCTCGATGACCAGTTTCATCTGTGAGTGGATGGCGCATTCAACTTCCACCGTACCGGGGTTGTTGAACGTGATCTTTCGGCCCTGGCCCTGCGGATAGGAGCCCAGATCAAAGGTCTTGGCGTCGGACAAGGAGAACACATTATGGAAAAATGGATCATAATTCACGAAATTCACCGTATCGCCCAGCTTGACCTTGAGGTGCGAGACGCTGAACTGCTTATCCTTCTGACCCACCTCGAATTCCGCCGCCGTGGCGTTCAACGCCAGTGCGAGCATCAGACAGCCAAACAAATTTTTCAGTAACATGATTTACTCCTTATCGCGGTAATTGCGGGATCGTCACTAGTATCGGCGCGCCGGTCAGACTCTTGAGAAAAGCGACCAGGTCCTGTTTTTCCTGAGGTGTCAAGTGCAACGGTTCCATATTGGGATCGAGGTTGTCCTTGACGTCGCCGCCGCGGTCATAGTGGTCGACGACCTCTTCCAGGGTTTGGTACATGCCGTTGTGCATGTACGGTCCGTTAAGCGTCACGTCGCGCAGGGTCGGTGTCTTGAACGCGCCTTTGTTGACCTTGACCTTGCGTTGGGCGTAACGACCGACGTCCTCCGACATTCCTGTCGGCGTCTTGAGGCCGATGTTATGAAAGCCGTTATCGGTGAAATTGAACCCTTCGTGGCAGACATCACACTTGCCCTTGCCGGTGAACAGTTTGAATCCCCGCTTGGCCGATTCGTCCACGGCCTTTTGATCGCCCGCGTGCCAGCGGTCGAATGGCGAGTTGGCGGAGACGATCGTGCGTTCGAAACTCGCGAGCGCCTTGGCGATGGTTTTTTCGGTAACCCCTTCACCCGGATAGGCGCGTTCGAACAACTTGGAGTATCCCGGGATCGCCGACAGCCGCTCCACCAATATCTTCATGTCCTGGTCCATCTCGGCTTTGGTCTTGATCGGACCCGTGGCCTGATCTTCCAGACTGGCGGCGCGCCCGTCCCACATGAAAATTGTGTTGTAGGCGACGTTCAGGATCGTCGGGGTACGGCGGGGAAGTTTTTTCATGCCGTCGCCGATGGCCGTCGGCAGGCCATCCGACCAGCCCAGGGCCGGGTTGTGACAGCTGGCGCAGCTTATCCACTGCGAACCGGACAGGCGCGGATCGAAAAACAGCATCTTGCCCAATTCCACGCGCGCGGGCGTGATGGCATTATCCGCCGGCGTCGGCACCGCGACCGGCCGCAGAAAGGGGTCGGGTTTCGCCGTGGTGGCGCGGGTCACGCCCGCGCCGGCCATCAGGCACGTCAAACCTGCCATCAAAATCGTGAGGCTGAGCAGAATCACACGTCGATCAGTTTTCATGGTTGCTCCCCTGTTGTCACACCGGGCGATAACGCCATACGTTAATGGATTGACTGCGGGTTCAACGCTTGGCCACCCACAACCGTTTGCTGGGCGGCGGCATGGAACTCGGCCTTCGAGACACTTCGGCTACATCTCGCGGTTCGGTCTTTGCCGGTTGGTTTTGATCCGTCGAATTCGACGCGTTCCTGGATTGCGGCGCATCGGCGATTTTGAAAATCTTCACTACGTGCACGAGATGCTCGGCCTGTTCCATGAGCATCGAAGTGGCTGCCGTTGTCTCCTCGGCGAGCGCGGCATTTCTCTGGGTGTTATCCCCCAATTGCGCGACGGCTATATTGATATGTTCGATACTCTGGCTCTGTTCGCCGGAGGCCTGGGCAATCTCCTGGATGAGCGTGCCGACGCTTTCCACCTGCGCCACGATTCCATCCATCGACGTGCGCGCCTGATCGACAAACCTGCTGCCGTCGTTGATCGTGGCCTCGGCATCGGCGATCAGGCTCTTGATCTCCTTGGCCGCCGTGGCGCAACGTTGCGCCAGCGCGCGCACCTCGCCCGCGACGACGCCAAAACCGCGGCCGTGCTCGCCGGCGCGCGCCGCCTCGACTGCGGCATTCAACGCCAGAAGATTCGTCTGAAATGCGATCTCGTCGATCACGCTGATCACGCCGGTGATCTGCTTGGCCCTGTCGTTGATTCGGGAAATGGTTTTCACTACCTCGCCCATGCGCGCCGCGCCTTCTTGCGCGCTGCCGCTCGATCTTTGAGCGGCCTCGTTGACCTTGATGGAGTTATCGGCGTTGTGTCTCACCGTCGCGGTCAGCTCTTCCATGCTGGAAGCGGTTTCTTCCAACGACGCGCTCTGCTCACCGGTGCGTTGCGCCAGATCCGAGTTCCCCATCGAGATTCCCTGCGTGGTGGTCACGATCGATTCACTCGCGCGTCGCGCCTGGCGCACGATGTGGGTGAGATCGTCGTTCATCTTCTTCAGCGCCGTGAGCAGCTCGCCGGTTTCGTCGCGGGTTTTTATCTCAATCTTGCCGGTCAAATCGCCGGTCGCGACGCGGTTGGCGATGTTGACCGCGGTCTTGATCGGTCGGGTGATGCTGCGCGTCACCCAAACGGAGATGATAAATCCCACAACCATGATCGTTACGATCAGCCCCAGCACCCAAGAGGAAACCGTCTTGTAATCCGCCACGGCGTATTCATAGTCCGTGCGCGCGATGTTGTTGTTGTAATCGATGAGATCGTCTAAAACGTCGTGCGCCTTGCGGAACTCCGCCGCGACCCGGCCTTGAAACATTGCCATGGCCTTACTCTTGTCGCCGTCGTCGCTCAAGGACAGGACGTCGTGGATAAGGCTCTCGGCGAATGTTTTGAAATCGGATTCGTAGTTGTCGATCAGCTTCTGCTCGACCGCCGCGTGCGGCGCCACTCTGTATTGCGCGAGGACTTCATCGATCTGTTCACGTTGTTGCTGGATCTCTTGGGCCAGCTTCGTCATCTCGTCGCTGTTCTTGGACAAAATGTGACCCAAGGCGTCGACTCGAAGGCGGTAGAGGCCCGCTTGCATCCCGCTTAAGCCCTTAATCTCGAGCAGGTTGCGGGTATAGACGTGGTCCATGCGCACATTCAGAACGTCCATATAGCGCAAGCCCCACAATCCCTGAATAGCGGCAAGCACCATCAAACAGCCGAAACCGATGGCCAGGCGCTTTCCGATAGACAAGTTGTGCAGTCCTATTCTGTAACGCATGTGTTTCTTTGTGCGCCGATAGATTTAAAGTGTGGCCGTTGCGTTTGTCGAAACGAAAATCGAAGCTACGGCTCCATGGCCAATACATCGGCAGTGATCGCCATATTCAGCAATGTTTATGCCAAGTGCAGATATTTTTGAAAGAATCCAAATTAGAATTAATCGAAGGACATATATTCTTTTATGGTGGTGATGCCGTGTTCCACCACGACTTAGATTTATAGATCTAAGAAAAAAAGCCAAAAAAAAAGCCCCGCATACGCGGGGCTTTCCGTCTTACTGCATGGCAACCGCAGGCATTACATTCCCATGTCGCCCATGCCGCCCATGCCACCGCCACCGGGCATCTTCTCCTCTTCCTTCGGGAGTTCCGCCACCATAGCTTCGGTGGTGATCATGAGGCCGGCGACAGAGGCCGCGTTCTGCAGCGCGGTGCGCGTCACCTTGGTCGGGTCGAGGATGCCCATCTTCAGCATGTCGCCGTACTCATCGGACGCGGCGTTGTAACCGAAGTTGACGTCCTTGCTGTCCGCGACCTTGTGGTACACCACCGAGCCCTCGGTACCGCCATTTTCCACGATCTGGCGCAGTGGCTCCTGCATGGATCGCACGGCGATCTGGATGCCGACGTCCTGGTCGTGGTTGTCGCCCTTGAGGCCCTTGATCGCGGTCACGGCGCGCACCAGCGCCACGCCGCCGCCCGGGACCACGCCCTCTTCCACCGCCGCCCGGGTCGCATGAAGCGCGTCTTCCACGCGCGCCTTCTTTTCCTTCATCTCGACCTCGGTCGCGGCACCGACCTTGATCACGGCCACGCCGCCGGCGAGCTTGGCCACGCGCTCCTGCAACTTCTCCTTGTCGTAGTCGGAGGTGGCCTCCTCGATCTGGGCCTTGATCTGCTTGATGCGCGCCTGGATGTCGGCTTTCTTGCCGGCGCCGTCGATGATGGTGCAGTTCTCCTTGTCCACCACGATGCGCTTGGCCGAGCCGAGCATGGTTGCGTCGGCCTTCTCGAGATTCATGCCGAGCTCCTCGGAGATCACCGTGCCCGCGGTCAGGATCGCGATGTCCTGCAGCATGGCCTTGCGGCGGTCACCGAAGCCCGGGGCCTTGACGGCGCAGACCTTGAGGATGCCGCGAATGTTGTTGACCACTAGGGTCGCGAGCGCCTCGCCCTCGACGTCCTCGGCGATGATCAGCAGCGGCTTGCCCTGCTTGGCCACGGCTTCGAGCACCGGCAGCATCTCGCGGATGTTGGCGATCTTCTTGTCGTGGATCAGGATGAGCGGATTCTCCAACTCGGCGCTCATCGTTTCCTGCTTGTTGATGAAGTACGGCGAGAGATAACCGCGATCGAACTGCATGCCTTCCACGAGTTCCAGCTCGTTCTCCAGGCCCGATCCCTCTTCCACGGTGATCACGCCTTCCTTGCCGACCTTCTCCATCGCGTTGGCGATGATCTGCCCGATCGACTCATCGGCGTTGGCGGAGATGGTGCCGACCTGGGCGATTTCCTTGGAATTGGAGCAGGGTTTGGAAATTTTCTTCAGCGCCTCGACCGCCGCGGTCACGGCCTTGTCGATGCCGCGCTTGAGATCCATCGGGTTCATGCCGGCGGCGACGGATTTGAGTCCCTCGCGCAGCATCGCTTGGGCCAGTACGGTAGCGGTGGTGGTACCGTCGCCGGCGACGTCGGAAGTCTTGCTCGCGACCTCCTTCACCATCTGCGCGCCCATGTTCTCGTACTTGTCCTTCAGTTCGATTTCCTTGGCGACGCTGACGCCGTCCTTCGTCACCGTCGGGGCGCCGAAAGATTTTTCCAGCACCACGTTGCGGCCCTTGGGACCGAGCGTAATTTTCACTGCGTCGGCCAGAATGTTGACGCCGCGCAGCATGCGCGTGCGTGCGGGATCGCCAAACAATACGTCTTTAGCAGCCATATTTTCCTCTCTTCAAAAATTCGTTCGGTTGGTTACTTCTCGACCACGCCCATGATGTCTTCTTCGCGCATCACGAGCAGTTCTTCAGTGCCGACTTTCACTTCGGTGCCGGAATACTTCCCGAAGAGGATCTTGTCGCCGACCTTCACGTCCAGCGGCCGGACCTTGCCGTCTTCGAGGATCTTGCCGTGACCCACGGCGATGACTTCGCCCTGGATCGGCTTTTCCTTGGCGGTGTCGGGGATGACGATGCCACCGGGGGACTTACGCTCTTCTTCCAGGCGGCGCACGATCACGCGATCGTGAAGCGGACGGATTTTCACGGATGATTCTCCTTTGGTAAGGGGTTTTACACTCATGCTGTCCTCCTTAATTTGCACTCTTTCCCGTACGACAAATGGTTTAAGGGCTGACGGCCGGGTGCTGAGGATTGTTAGCACTCGGTCCAAGTGAGTGCTAATGATAATCAGCGGGCTTTGGTTGTCAACGGGGAGAGGCCAAGTCAGTCCACCCGGTGGGACTCCCCCTCCAGGGGAGTACGGTCGGGCTTGTCCGGACCCGGGGGATGACGCGTCATGGTCCCGTCCAGGCCGGCATGACGCAGGTACAACCGGATAAACCAGCGACGCAGCGGCGGAATCAGCAACAGCATGGCGGCGATATCGGTCAGGAAACCCGGCAGTACAAATAACATCCCGGCCGCAAGCAGGGCCATGCCTTCCAGCATGCCTTGGGCCGGCGACTCGCCGCGGGCGATCATCGCCTGGACCCGGCCGGCGGTGGCGAAACCCTGCCGGCGCACCAGCCACAGCCCGACCACGACGCCGACCACGACCAGCAGCAGCGTCAGACCGATGCCGATGCGGGAGCCAACCCAGACGAAGGTCGCGATCTCGGCGATCGGCACCAGCAGCAGGAAGATGAGAAAGATCATCAAATGAATCCGTGGCCGAAACCCGACAGCATAACCCGATGCCGCAGCGGCATCATCCGGGACGCCGGCGCCCCTCTTTCGCTACAATGAATAAATCCCTATCCCGCGCCGTCATAGCGGCTGCGATGCCGACCACGACCCGACAAGCGAAACCGCACGACTACCAGCTGGTGCTGACGACCTGCCCCGACGCCGGGGCGGCGCAGCGGCTGGCGCACGCGCTCGTGAGCGAGCGCCTCGCCGCCTGCGTCAACATCCTGCCGGTGGCCCAGTCGGTCTATCTCTGGAAAGGCCAGGTCGAGTCGGCCGCGGAGCAGTTGCTGGTCATCAAATCCGTGACGCGCGCTTATCGTTCCATACAAAAAAGAATTCTCGAGCTGCATCCGTACGAACTTCCCGAGGTGATTGCGGTCCCTGTCACGGGCGGCTTCGCCGACTATCTCTCCTGGATCCGCGACCCGGACAAGACCCGATGAAAAAACTATTCGCCGTTCTATTGCTGTTGTGGCTGGCCCCGGCACATGCCGTGCAGACGGAAGAAGACCTGCTCGAAGCGGATCAGGCGTTTGCGCTCAGCACCCGCACCGTCAACGGCACAACGCTCGAGGCGCGCTGGAAAATCGCCCCCGGCTATTACCTCTATCGGGACAAATTCAAATTCGAGGCGCTCGACGGCGCGACGCTGAAAGACCCGGTCTTTCCGCGCGGCAAGGTCAAACAGGACCCACTGTTCGGCCAGGTCGAGACCTACATCAAGTCGGTGAAGGTGCGTCTGCCCCTGAACGGACCGGCGAACGCGCCGACGGCGCTGGCGGCGCGGCCG
>Ga0187773_10001311_pt1 | contig 10092 bp, 5 predicted proteins | sample 0216_BV02_MP05_1_FD_133133 | JGI IMG/M metagenome (GOLD analysis project Ga0187773, IMG submission 133133) | Tropical peat soil microbial communities from peatlands in Department of Meta, Colombia - 0216_BV02_MP05_10_MG | ecosystem: Environmental > Terrestrial > Soil > Wetlands > Peat | place...
GCATCAGCGCGTTCAGGAACGCCGGCGGGAGCGCGGGGCCGAGCTCGCTGGCGCCGCCCAGCATCGAGGGCATGAACGCCTCCGCGAAGCCCGACATCGCCGCCGTGAGCACGACTCCGCCGGCGGCGCCGAAGCGAGCGGCCGCGAGCGGCTGCAGCACTCCGCGGAAGAACACGTCGTACACCAGCGGGTACACGCCGATGTACACCAGCGCGAACGCGACCCCGAAAAACGGCGGCAGCGCGCCGCTGAGCTCCGCCGCCGCGGGCGGCGGCGGCGCGAGGCTCTTCACCACGTTGTCGACTTCGCTCGACAGCACGATCGCGCTGGTGAGGAACACCACCGCGAGCCAGGCGGGCGCGGGCGCGGCCACGAACGCGAGCTGTCGCGCCGGCGGGGCGCGGAAGCGCGAGGCGCACAGGGCCAAGAGCCCCCCGTAGGTCACCAGCGCCCCCATGCCCACGGTGGAGATCACCAGCTGGAAGCCGATCTGCTCGAACAGGATCGTCCACAGCAGGTGGACCAGCGGCGCCAGCAGCGCCAGCAGGAACGCGAGCTCCAGCGAGAGCAGCGGCCGCGGCCCCGATTCGCGCTCGGGAATCATGACCCGAACAGGATCGGCCGCAGCGCCTGACCGGTGTAGGAGAGCGGGTTGTTGGCGACCTCTTCGGGCGTGCCGGTGGCGATGATCTCGCCGCCCTTGTCGCCGCCCTCCGGCCCGAGGTCGATCAGGTAGTCGGCGGTCTTGATCACGTCGAGGTTGTGCTCGATCACGACCACGGTGTTGCCGCGGTCGACCAGCTTCTTCAGCACCTCGAGCAGCTTCTCCACGTCGGCGAAGTGGAGCCCGGTGGTCGGCTCGTCCAGGATGTACATGGTGCGGCCGGTGGCGCGCTTCGACAGCTCCTTGGCGAGCTTGATGCGCTGCGCCTCGCCGCCCGAGAGCGTGGTGGCCTGCTGGCCCAGGTGCACGTAGCCCAGCCCCACTTCGGCCAGCGTCTGCAGGCCGGGGCGGATCGAGGGGATGTTCCCCAGCACCTCGAGCGCCTCGTCGACCGTCATCTCGAGCACGTCGGCGATCGACTTGCCCTTGTACTTCACCTCGAGCGTCTGCGGGTTGTAGCGCTTGCCCTGGCACTCCTCGCAGGTCACGTAAACGTCGGGCAGGAAGTGCATCTCTATACGCAGGATGCCGTCGCCCTGGCACGCCTCGCAGCGGCCGCCCTTCACGTTGAACGAGAAGCGCCCGGGCTGGTAGCCGCGCTGGCGGCTCTCGGGCAGCTGCGTGAACAGCTCGCGGATGCCGGTGAAGATGCCCGTGTAGGTGGCCGGGTTGGAGCGCGAGGTGCGGCCGATCGGGTCCTGCGACACGTCGATCACCTTGTCCAGATGCGCGAGCCCGTCGACGCGCTTGTGCTTGCCCGGCTTCTCCTTGGCGTCGAACAGCCGGTGCGCCAGCGCTCGATAGAGCGTGTCGTTCACGAGCGTCGACTTGCCGCTGCCCGAGACGCCGGTCACCACCGTGAGCACGCCCAGCGGGAAGCGCACCGTGACGTCGCGCAGGTTGTTCGCCGACGCCCCCACGATGGTCACGAATTTGTCCGAGCCGGGCCGGCGCAGCTTCGGCACCGGGATCGCGCGCGCGCCCGACAGGAACTGGCCGGTGAGCGAGCGCGGCTCCTGGGCGACGTCCTCGGGCGTGCCCTCGGCGACGACCTCGCCGCCGTGGCGGCCGGCGCCGGGGCCGAGGTCGATCACCCAGTCGGAGGCGCGGATCGTCTCCTCGTCGTGCTCGACCACGATCACGGTGTTGCCGGTGTCGCGCAGCGAGACCAGCGTGCGCAGCAGCCGTCCGTTGTCGCGCGCGTGGAGCCCGATCGACGGCTCGTCCAGGATGTACAGCACGCCCGCGAGCGCGGAGCCGACCTGGTTGGCGAGGCGGATGCGCTGGCTCTCGCCGCCCGAGAGCGTGGCCGCCGTGCGCTCGAGCGTCAGGTACTCGAGCCCCACGTTGCACAGGAAGGTGAGCCGCTCGCGGATCTCCCGCAGCAGCCGCTCCGCGATCGCGAGCTCCTGCTTGCCCAGCGCCAGCTTCTCGAAGTGCTGCACGGCCTGGGCGACCGAGAGCTTGCCGACGTCCGGCAGCGTCACCCCGCCCACGAACACCGAGCGCGCCTCGGGCCGCAGCCGCGCGCCCTGGCAGTCGTCGCAGGCGGTGTTGCTCATGTACTCGCGCAGGCCCTCGCGCACCAGGTCGCTCTCGCTCTCGCGGTAGCGCCGGTCCAGGAGCCCGATCACGCCCGACCACTGGCGGTCGAAGCTCCACTTGCGGCTGCGCCCGAAGCGGAAAGTCACCTTCTCGTCGGTGCCCGAGAGGATCTGCGCGCGCGCCTCCGGCGCGAGCTTCTTCCAGGGCGTGTCGAGCGAGAAGCCGTAGTGCGCGGCGAGCGAGCGCAGCATCGACAGGTAGTAGCGCGAGGCGTGGCCCCGGCCCTTGAACGGCGCGATCGCGCCCTGTTCGAGCGACAGATTGGGATCCGGCACCAGCAGCTCGGGATCGAAGAAGTCCTTCGTGCCCAGACCGTCGCAGCCGGGGCAGGCGCCCTGCGGGCTGTTGAACGAGAACAGCCGCGGGTTGATCTCGGGGAAGCTCGCGCCGCACTCCATGCAAGCCGCGAGCTCCGAGAACAGCACCTCCTCCGTGCCCGGCCCGATGTCGACCTTGGCGAAGCCCTGGCTGGCCTTGAGCGCGGTCTCGAGTGAGTCAGCCAGCCGCTGAGTCACGTCGGACCGGAGCACCAGCCGGTCGACCACCAGGTCGATGTCGTGGCGCCGCTTGCGGTCGAGCTCGGGGGCAAGGTCGAGCGAGAAGTCCTTGCCGTCGATGCGCACGCGCACGAAGCCCTGCTTCGCGAACTCGCGCAGTTCCTTGCGGTACTCGCCCTTGCGCCCGCGCACCACCGGCGAGAGCACCTGGATGCGCGTGCCCTCGGGCAGCGCCTGCACGCGGTCGCACATCTGCTTCACGGTCTGGGCCTGGATCGGCTTCCCGCAGTTCACGCAGTGGGGCACGCCGACGCGCGCGTACAGCAGCCGCAGGTAGTCGTAGATCTCGGTCACCGTGCCGACGGTGGAGCGCGGGTTGCGGCTGGTGGTCTTCTGCTCGATCGAGATCGCGGGCGAGAGGCCCTCGATCGAGTCGACCTCGGGCTTCTTCATCTGGTCCAGGAACTGGCGCGCGTAGGCCGACAGGCTCTCCACGTAGCGGCGCTGGCCCTCGGCGTAGAGCGTGTCGAACGCGAGCGACGACTTGCCCGAGCCGGAGAGCCCCGTGAGCACGACCAGCTTGTTGCGCGGAATGCGCACGTCGATCGACTTCAGGTTGTGCTCCGCGGCACCCCGGACGACGATCTCCTGCGGTTCAGAGCTCACTCTCGCCCCCTGGCCTGACGCTCGTTCCGCGCCAGCTCGACCGCCAATCTTACCGCCTCGATCATCGAGCCGGGGTCGGCCTTGCCCTGGCCGGCGATGTCGAACGCCGTGCCGTGGTCGACGCTGGTGCGCACCAGCGGCAGACCCAGCGTCACGTTCACGGCCTGGCCGAAGGCGTGCGTCTTGAGTGGCCCGAGGCCCTGATCGTGGTACATCGCCAGCACCGCGTCGAACTCCCCCGAGAGCGCGCGGTGGAACACGCTGTCGCCCGAGAACGGGCCGCGCGCGTCGATCGCGCGCGCGCGCGCGTCCGCGAGCGCGGGCGCGATGATGCGCGCCTCCTCGTCGCCGAAGCGGCCGCCCTCGCCGGCGTGGGGATTCAGGCCGCACACGGCGATGCGCGGCTCGCGGATGCGGAAGCGCGCCTCGAGGTCCGCGTCGAGGATCTCGAGCGCGCTGGCAATGCCTTCGCGCGAGAGCCGCTCCGGCACCTCGCGCAGCGCGCAGTGGATGGTGGCCAGCGCCACCCGCAGCCCGCGCCCCACCAGCAGCATCAGCGCGCGCCGGCCACCCGCGACCTCCTCCAGGAGCTCGGTGTGTCCGGGATAGGCGAACCCCCCGGCGCCGACGATCTCCTTCGAGAGCGGCGCGGTGGCCATCGCGTCGAGCTCACCCGCGAGGCAGTCGCGCGCGGCGGCGCGCACCGCGGCGACGATACCCGCAGCTGCGGCCGGGTCGGGCCGGCCCGGCTCGACCGCCGCGCTGGCGAAGGGCCGGCCCTGGCCGCGCGCGACCGCGCCGCCGGCGCGCGCCACCGCCTCGAGGTCGCCGTACACGCGCAGCTCCACGTCGTCGCGCGCGAGCGCGCGCAGGGCGGCCGCGACCACTTCGGGTCCGATCCCGGCGGGATCGCCGACGGTCAGGCCGACGCGCAGGCGGGGGGTACGGGGGCGGTCGCTCAACGAAGCTCCGGTGCGACCACCTCGATATAGCGGGACTTCTTCACCTCCGCGATCCACTTCTCGAAGGCGGGCATGGTGCGCTGCTCCATCAGCTCCGCGCGCAGGTGGTCCGCGACCTGCTCGTAGCTGACGTCGGCCGGGTCGAAGCGCTCCAGGAACTGGAAGATGTTCTCGCCGTGTGTGGTCTCGACCACCTCGCTGATGTCGCCGGGCGAGAGGCTCCCGACCGCGGCCTTGATCTCCGGCGGCGCATCCGCCTCGCGGAACACCGTGAGCCCGCCCTGCTGGGCGGTGGGCGCGCCGGAGTACTTGCGCGCCAGCCCGGCGAAGTCGCCGCCCTGCTTGGCCTTCTCGCGCAGGTCCTCGGCCAGCTTGCGCGCCTCGGCGCGGTCGCTGTCCTTGGCGTTGGCAGGGAACGGAATCAGGATGTGCAGGACCTTGATGCGCGAGCCGGGCTTGGCGTGTCCGTAGCGCTCGTCGTAGAGCTTGCGCACCTCGTCGTCGCTCACCCGCACCTTCCCCTGCACGGCCCCCTGCACGACCTTCATGCGCGTGATCTGGCGGCCGAGCTGCTCGCGGTAGGTCTTGCGGTCGAGCCCCTGCTTCGCGGCCGCGTCGTAGATCGCGTCGACCGAGACGCCCTCGTCGTGTGCGATGCCGGCGACCGACTGGTCGATGTCTTCGTCGCTGGCGGTGAGGTTCTGCTTCTTCGCCAGCTGCAGCACCACCTTCTCGTCGATCAGGTTCTCGAGCGCCGTGGCGCGCAGCTGCAGCGCCTCCTGCTCGGTGAGCGACTCGCCGTGCGCCCGCACCCGGTCGACGTAGCCGTGCCAGGCGTCGCGCACCTCGGAGAGCAGGATCACCTCGTCGCCCACGATCGCGGCCACGCCGTCGACCACCTCCGCGCGCGGCACGCGCGCCGCGGCGGCGCACAGGCCCAGGGCGCAGGCGAGGGAAAGCGCGAGCCGGGCCGGACTCTTCATCGCAGGGTCTCCATCACGCGGTCGTTCACGCGGATCTCGGCGTTCTTGCGCAGGCCGCGGATCCACTCGCGGCGCAGGTCCTCGAGCGCGCGCTCGTCGAGCTCGACCCCGATCTTCTCGCGCACCTCGTCGAACGTCGCCTCGTGTGCCGGGAGTCTGCTCTCCACGAGGAACAGATGGAAGCCGTAGGGCGACTCGATCACCGGCGAGATCTGGCCCGGCTCGAGCTCGAACGCGCGGTCGAAGGCCTCGGGCAGCTCGCCCTTGGCGAAGGGCGGCAGCCGCCCCCCGTCCGCGGCCTCGGGGCCGATGCTGTTGGCCTTGGCCAGCTCCGCGAACTCGGCGCCCTTCTCGAGCTGGGCGCGCAGCTCCTCGGCCTTGGCCTTCTCCGCCACCACGATCTGGCGCATCTGCACGCGCGGGGGCACCGCGAACTCGGCCTTGTGCTCCTCGAAGTAGGCGCGCTGCGAGCTCTCCGGGACGTGCGCGCGCGGGCCGAGCTCGGCCAGCGCCGCGCGCTCCAGGATCATCTCGCGCCGCACCGAGTCGCGGTAGCGCGGGTCGGGGTCCTTCCAGCCCGGGCCGTGCAGCTCCTGCAGGCGCTGCTCGACCTCCGCAGCCGACACTTCGATGTGTCGCTTGGCCGCGTAGTTCAGCACCACCTGGTCCGAGACCAGCCGCTGCAGGATCTCGCTGGCGACGTCCTCGCGCTTGGCCTCGGGGTCGTCCTCCATGCGCTGGTCGACCTGCCGCTCGAGGTCGCTGGCCGGGATGCGCACGCCGTCCACGTCCGCGGCCCAGCTGCTGTCATCGCCGCGCCGGCCGCAGCCCGCGAGCGCGAACAGGCACACGGCGGCGACCGCGATCGGGGTCTTCATGGGCTTCCGCGCTCCTCTCGCTGGGGCGGGCTCTCGGGCGCGAGAAGGTCCACGAGCGCGAGGCTCTCGGCCAGGGCGTCGCCTGGCGAGCGCAGCCGCAGACCGAGGCGGCGGTCGGGATAGGCGCGCAGCTGGCTCCCCGGCTGGCCGATCAGGCGCACGATGCGCGAGGGATCGACCCGCGCGCGCTCGCCGACCTGGAGCCGCAGCTCGCCGTTCTTGACCTCGACCGCCACCACGCCCAGCTCGCGACAGCGGATCTTGAGCCGGATCACCTCGAGCAGGTTCTGCGCCTCGACCGGCAGCGGGCCGTAGCGGTCGAGCAGCTCGCCGCGCAGCGCCGCCAGCTCCGCCTCGTCGCGCGCGCCCGAGAGCTGCTTGTAGAGCGCGAGCCGCTGGCTCACCTCGGCCACGTAGCTCTCGGGCAGGAGCGCCGGCTGCGGCAGACGGATCTCGGGCTCGATCGCGAGCGCCTGCTCCTCGCCGCGCAGGCGCGCGATCGCCTGCTCGAGCATCTCCATGTACAGGTCGTAGCCCACCGACGCGACGTGCCCCGACTGCTCCGCGCCGAGCAGGTTCCCCGCGCCGCGGATCTCGAGGTCCTCGGTCGCGAGCCGGAAGCCGGCGCCGAGCTCGGACAGGTCCTGGATCGCCTCGATGCGCCGGCGCGCCTCGTCGCCGATCTGCCCCGACGCCGGCAGCAGCAGGTACGCGTAGGCGCGGCGGTTGCTGCGCCCCACGCGCCCGCGCAGCTGGTAGAGCTGCGCCAGCCCGAACATGTCGGCGCGGTGGATCAGGATGGTATTGGCGTTGGGGATGTCGAGGCCCGACTCGATGATCGCGGTGCAGACCAGGACGTCGTACTCGCGGTGCAGGAACGCGAGCATCTTGCGCTCGAGCGCCGGGCCCGACAGCTGGCCGTGCGCGACCACGATGCGCGCCTCCGGCACCACGCGCTTCAAGTAGTCGGCGATCTCGCCGATGGTCTCGATCCGGTTGTGCACGAAGAACACCTGCCCGCCGCGCCGCAGCTCGCGCTGCACGGCCTCGCGGATCAGGTCCTCCGACACGCGCGCCACCTGCGTGCGCACCGCGATGCGGTCGACCGGCGGGGTCTGGATCACGGACAGGTCGCGCATGCCCGAGAAGGCGAGCTGCAGCGTGCGCGGGATCGGCGTCGCGGTCAGCGTCAGCACGTGCACCAGCTTCTTCAGCTGCTTCAGCCGCTCCTTGTGCGCGACGCCGAAGCGGTGCTCCTCGTCGACGATCACCAGCCCCAGGTCGCGGAACACCACGTCCTTCGAGAGCAGGCGGTGCGTGCCGATCGCGATGTCGAGCTTGCCCGAGGCGAGCCCCTGGCGGACCTCCTTCACCTGCTTGGCCGAAGACAGCCGCGAGAGCCCGCCGATCGAGATCGCCGTGCCCGCGAAGCGCTCGCGCAGGTTCTCCAGGTGCTGCTGACACAGCACGGTGGTGGGCACGAGAAACGCCACCTGCTTCCCGCCCGCCACCGCCAGGTACGCGGCGCGGCACGCGATCTCGGTCTTGCCGAAGCCGACGTCGCCGCACACCAGCCGGTCCATCGGGCGCTTGCGCTGCAGGTCCCCGAGCACGTCCTCGGTCGCCTTGCGCTGGTCCGGCGTGTCCTCGTAGCGGAAGCGCGCCTCGAACTCCTCGTAGGACGCGTCGGGCGCGGGGAAGGCGAAGCCGGGCAGCTGCTCGCGCGCGGCGATCACGGCCAGGAGCTCCTCGGCCATCTCGCGCACGGCGCGGCGCACGCGCGCCTTGGTCTTCACCCAGCTCTGGCCGCCCAGGCGGTCGAGCGGGGGCGAGGCGTCGTCGGCCGCGCTGTAGCGCTGCACCTGGCCCAGGCGCGACACCGGCACGTACAGCTTGTCGCCCTTGTCGTAGAGCAGGAGCAGGAATTCCTGCTCGCCGCCCGAGACCGAGATGCGCTGCAGGCCGCCGAAGCGCGCGATGCCGTGCTCGGCGTGGACCAGGAAGTCGCCCTCCTCGATCTGCGCCAGCCGCTCCACCGAGCTCGACTGGCGGGTCACGCGCGCGGTGCGCCGCTGCAGGCGCTCGCCGAACACGTTCTGCTCGGTCACGACCACCAGCGCGTCGTCGGCGAGCTCGAAGCCGTCCGTGAGCGGCGAGATCGCCAGGTCGATCGCTCCCGGCGCCGGGAACGGCGGCCAGGCGCCGTCCTGGGCCGCGGGCGCGCGCAGCTCCACGCCGTAGCCGCGCAGGATGTCGACCAGCCGCTCGGCCGCGGCGAGCGAGGGCGAGGTCAGCCGGACGCGCCGCCGGCCCTCGAGCCACGCCCCCAGCCGCTGCACCAGCGGCTCCAGCGCCCGGCCGCTGCCGCGCTGCTCCTCGATCTCGCGCCGCAGCTCGCGGTGGTCGGCGCCGCGCGCGTCCACGACCTCCTCGTCCGCGGTCGGATCGACCGACCCGACCGGGTCGAGCAACACCGGGCGGTGTCGCAGCACCTCGCGCCAGGCGCTCTCGTCGGTGGTGTAGAGCGCGAGCGGGTCGCACACCAGCCGGTCCTCGGCCGCGGCGCGCTCGTGCGCCGAGAACACCTCGCCCACGAACGAGAGCGCGCGCGTGCGGCCCGCCTCGGGGTCGTCGACCACGATGCGCGCCTCCGCGGGCAGGTAGTCGAACACCGTCTCCATCCCGTCGTGCAGCAGCGCCTCCAGGTTCTCGACGCCGGCGGGCACCGCGCCGCGCGCGAACGCCTCGGTCACGGCGTAGATCTGCGCCTCGGGCAGCTGCTTCGCGCGGCCCATGCGCCGCACTTCCTGGATCAGGCCGTCGCGGTCGTTGGGCAGGCGATAGGCGCGGGGCGGGATGGCGACCACGCGCTCGAGCTCGCCCTCCGAGCGCTGCGTCGCGGGGTCGAAGCGGCGGATCGAGCCGATCGCGTCGAAGTCGAACTCGATCCGCACCGGCCGCTCCAGCTGCGGCGGGAACAGGTCGACGATGCCGCCGCGCGCGCCGACCTCGCCACGCTCCTCGACCAGGCTGGTGCGGTGGTAGCCGGCCTGCGCGAGCACCTCGACCAGCGCGTCGCGGTCGACGCTCTGCCCGCGCTCGAGGTGGGTTACGCGCGAGCGCAGCTCCGCGCGCGAGGGCGTGCGCCGCAGCAGCGCCGACCAGGACGCCACCACCGTGAGCGGGGTGTCCGCGCCCGCGGCGAGCCAGGCGTACAAGAGGCTCATGCGCCGCGCCTCGACCTCCGGGTGCGCCGAGAAGCGGTCGTAGGGCGGGACGTCGTAGCGCGGGAAGAGCCGCACGTCGGTGCCGGGCGAGAGCGCGCGCAGCGCCGCGGCGAAGCGCTCGGCCCGGGTCGTCGTCGGCGAGATCACGAGCAGCGGCCCGGCGAACGCGGCCCGCAGCCGCGCCGCGAGGTAGGCCCCGCCGGAGCCGCGAATCCGGCCCACGCGGAGCGTGCGCGCGCCGGCCAGCGCGCGTTCGAGGATCTCGTCGGTCTTCATGGTGGATTAAACGCGGACATCCCCACCGGGCGGTGCCCGGGGGGTGGGGTGCGATTCGGTTGGGCGGGGAGTATAGGAGCCAGCCTTGGGCGGCGCCGGGCCCCCGGCTATAATGCGCCCCCCTTCCCCCCTGCCCCGAAGGACCCGCCATGAGCCTCGAACTGATCGGCCGCAAGCTCGGTATGACCCAGATCTTCACGGAGTCCGGCGACCGCGTGCCCGTCACCGTGATCCAGGCCGGCCCGTGCACCGTGGTGCAGAAGAAGTCGGCCGAGAGCGACGGCTACTGCGCGCTCCAGCTCGGCTTCGCCGACAAGAAGCCCAAGCACACGCC
>Ga0187773_10001312_pt1 | contig 10092 bp, 10 predicted proteins | sample 0216_BV02_MP05_1_FD_133133 | JGI IMG/M metagenome (GOLD analysis project Ga0187773, IMG submission 133133) | Tropical peat soil microbial communities from peatlands in Department of Meta, Colombia - 0216_BV02_MP05_10_MG | ecosystem: Environmental > Terrestrial > Soil > Wetlands > Peat | place...
CGCGCGGCTGCGTCCGATGGAGCGGGCCGCCTTCTACAAGGCGGACCAGGACAAGCAGTTCAAGCACCTCGTCCGCGTGGGCAGCGCGGCCGCCGGCAACGCGGCGACGCGGATCGAGGCCTTCGTGCTCTCGACCGGGATCCGCTCCTACGGCGGCTACCCTGACATCGACGCGCTGTTCCGGGACCAGGTCGCCGAGACCGACCGCAAGCGCCGCGAGGCACTGCTCCACCGCATCCAGCAGCTGATGCACGAGCGCGCGATGTTCGCGCCCATCGTGGAGCCACCGCTGCTGATCGGGGTCGGTCCGCGGCTCGCCGAGGCGCCCACGATCCCCGGGCACCCGTACCTGTCACCCTACGAGGACCTGCGGCTCAGGTGAGCCGCTCGCGCAGGCGTACCGGATAGCGCAGGAAGCCGCGGAAGCGGGCGCGGCCGCCCCGCTCGAACGGCCCGTCCCGCTCGATCGCCGCGAAGCGCCGCACCAGTCGACCGATCGCGACCTGACCCTCCATGCGCGCCAGCCACATCCCGGCGCAGGCGTGGATGCCGGTGCCGAACGCCAGGTGCCGGTTGGGCTGCCGCCGGATGTCGAGCCGGTCCGGCTCCGGGAACTGCGCCGGGTCGCGGTTGGCGGCCCCGATCCCGATGTGCACGTAGGTGCCGGCCGGCATCGACACGCCGCCAGGCGCGGTGTCGCGCGTGGCCCGGCGGTTGCCGAGCTGGTTCGAGCTCTCGAGCCGGAGGAACTCCTCCACCGCGGTGGCGATCAGGGCGGGATCGGTCTGCAGCTCGCGGAGCGCGTCGGGGTGGCGCAACAGAAGATCGACCCCGTTGCCGATCAGGTTGGTGGTGGTCTCGTGCCCCGCGTTCAGGATGAAGATGCAGTTGTGGAGCAGCTCGACCTCGCTCAGCTGCTCGTCGTGACCGACGCCCGGCCCGAGCGCGCTCGCCGCAGTCAGCTTGGAGAGGATCTCGCCCTCGTCGTGGCTCGGCTGCCGGCCCCGCCGCGCGATCAGGTCCCGCAGGTAGGCCTTGAACTCCTCGACCGCGCGGACGCCGCGCTCGTGCTGCTCGGCGGTCAGGACCGGCTCGAGCGCACCCAGGATGGCCAGCGACCAGCCGCGCAGCGGCCCGCGCTCGCCCTCGGGCACTCCGAGCATGTCGCCCACCAGCTGGATCGGGACGGCGGCGGCGAAGTCCTCGATCAGGTCCATGCCGCCGCGGGCGGCGGCCCGGTCGAGCAGCCGGTCGACGAGGGCCTCGATGCGGGGCTGCAGCGCCATCAGCGCCCGCGGCGTGAACGCCGGCGCCAGCAGCTTGCGCACCCGGCTGTGGTACGGCGGGTCGTTGAAGACCAGACTGGTAGTGTGGTGCTCGTAGAGCGGGCCGTCGCCCAGGGTGGGCCGGAAATCCACCGTCTTGTCCGAGCTCCACGTCTCCGGGTCGCGGTAGACCGCGGCGCAGTCGTCGTAGCGGCTCAGGAAGTACGAGCCGTCCGGCATCCGGTGGACCGGATCGTGCTCGCGCAGGGCCCGGTAAGTCGGAAACGGATCGTCCAGGAACGTCGGGTCGAGCCGCTTCAGGTCGAAGCCCGCCGCGAGGGCGCGCGCGTCGATCATCGCCCCGCTCCGGCGATGAACCGCCACACGCGGTCGGGTGCCTCCCAGTGCGCGTTGTGGCCGACGCCCTCGAACATCTGCGCGGCGGGATCGATGCGTCGCATCTGCTCGAGCGTGACCATGGGGTCGCGCTCGCCCGCGGCCAGCCTCGGCGCCCCTGCGAGGCGCAGCAGGCCGGCGATCGACGGGCCCACCGCACCGAAGGCGCGCGGATCCATCGCCACCTGGAAGCCGCCGTCGGCGTCGACCACCCCCGCGGCCGCGGTGCCCGACGAGGCCGGCGCCAGACCCGCGAGACCGGAGATGCGCAGGTAGCGCTCGGTGGCCTCCGCGCGCGTCGGGAACACCGGCGCCGGGCGCCGGGCCAGCTCGCGGGCCTTGGCCACCTCGGCCTCGGTCCACTCGATCTTGACGCCGACGGCCACCACGTCGCTGATCCCCGGGCCGAACCAGCCGCTCGCCACCACCGCGGCCACCGCCCCGCCGAAGGAGTGGCCGACCAGCGTGACCGGGCCCGGCGCCTCGGCCTCGATCAGCGCGGCCACGTCGGCGGCGTGCGTGCCGACGCCGTAGGGCCCCTCCCGGACCGAGCGGCCATGGCCCCGCAGGTCCGGCGCCAGCCACCGCCCGCTCCATCCGTCCTCGACGAAGGGCAGCAGCGGCTCCCAGACCGAGGCGTTGGCCCCCATACCGTGCACGAGCACGAGGAGCGGCGCGCCCTCTCCACCGCGCGCCGCCCAGATTCCCCGCGAGGTGACGCGCCCGCGCGGGTCGAGATCGCGAGCGGGCGTCGGGGGCACGCGACGCCTCAGGCCAGCCGCAGCTCGATGGCGGCGGCGATCGCGCGGGCGCTCGCCGCTCCCCGCTCCGCGAGCTCGCGGCAGAGCCCGGTGTAGCGCGCCGGGTCCAGCAGGGCCTCCATCTGCGATGGGGTGAGCCCGGCGCTCACGTGCGGGTCGCGCGCGAGCATCTCGCGGAACGGGCGCGACTGGGTCACCGAGGCCTGCGCCGCCTCGTAGACCGCGTCGTGGGCGCGCTGGCGGCCGATCTGCCGACCCAGCTCCAGCATCAGGGCCTCGGCCATGATGAGGCCTCCCGAGAGATCCAGGTTCTCGCGCATGCGGTCCGGGAAGACCTGCAGCCCCTCGAACAGCACCACCATCCGCTGCAACAGATCGCCCGTCAGCTCGCACGCCTGCACGATCGCACGGCTCATCATGATGCTGGTGGTGCGGTCGGCCTCGTGCTCGGTCTGCATCGCCTCGAGCGCCAGCGGCACCAGCGCGCGGACCTGGGCCGCCGCCGCGATGATGTCCTGCGAGAGCTTGGGGTTGCGCTTCTGAGGCATGGTACTGCTGCCCACCGTGCCCGGCGGCACCGGCTCCTCGAGCTCGCCGAACTCCTGCTTCATGAGCGTGTAGACCTCGCGGCCGATCTTGCTGGCGGTGGCCGCGAGCATGCCGAGGAGCGTGACGTACTCGGCCTGGTGGTCACCGATCGTGCGCGCCGGCATCGGCATCGGCGCCATGCCGAGATGCGCGGCCATCCGCTGCTGGGTGGCCAAACCGAGCTCGCCCAGCGACGCGAGCGTGCCCGCCCCGCCACCCAGCATGGCCACGAACACCCGCCCCTCGCAGCCCTGCAGCCGCTCGACGTGGCGCCCCAGCTCGTCGATCCACACCGCGACCTTGAAGCCGAAGGTCGCGGGCACCGCGTGCTGGCCGTGAGTGCGTCCCGGCAGCAGCACGTCCTTGGTGCGCTCGGCCAGGTCGGCCAGAGTGGTGAGGATCGCGGCGAGCTGGCGCAGGAAGATCTGATGGGCCCGCCGCACCTGCAGCAGCTGGCCGGTCTGGGTCACGTTCTGGGTGGTCGCTCCCCAGTGCACGTACCCGCCGGCGTCACCGCCACAGACGCGATCGAGCTCCCACACCAGCGGAACGAGCGGGTGACCGGTGCGCGCCAGCCCCTCCCGCACCGCGCTCAGGTCCAGGAACTTCAGATGGGCCTTGGCCGCGATCTCTCGGGCCGCCGCCTCCGGGATGATCCCGAGCTCGGCCTGGGCCAGGGCCAGCGCCGCCTCGACGTCCAGCCACGACTGAAAGCGCGCCGCCTCGGTGAACAGCGTCCGCACGCCCGGATCGTCGATGCGGAGGGACGTGGGCTCTTCCAGCATGGCCGTTGATGTCGCACGCCGCTGGCGCCTTGTCAACGCCCGTGGGGCCAGGTCTTGCATTCCACCATTTCGCGGTATGATCCCGGGCCATGGGCAAGCTCGACGGCAAGGTGGCGCTGATCAGCGGCGGGGCGCGGGGCCAGGGCGCGGCGGAGGCGGAGACCTTCGCCCGCGAGGGCGCGAAGGTCGTCTTCGGCGACATCCGGGACGACGAGGGCCGCAAGGTCGAGGCCGCCATCCGCGCGGCCGGCGGAGAGGCGACCTACCTGCATCTGGACGTGACGAGCGAGGCGGACTGGAAGGCGGCGGTACAGACCGCGATCGAGCGCCACGGCCGTCTCGACGTCCTGGTCAACAACGCGGCGATCGTGATCCCGAAGGTGTCGATCGAGGACCGCACCGTCGCCGAGTGGGACCAGGTGATGGCGGTCAACGCCCGCGGTGTCTTCCTCGGCACCAAGCACGCGATCCCTGCGATGCGGCGCACCGGGGGCGGCTCGATCGTGAACATCTCATCGGTGGCCGGCATCGGCCAGTCGCTGCACCAGGAGCCCGCCTACGCCGCGAGCAAGGGCGCGGTCCGGATCTTCACCAAGGTGACCGCGTCCCAGCACGCGAAGGACGGCATCCGCTGCAACTCGGTGCACCCCGGCCCGGTCGACACCGAGATGTTCCACAGCGCGTTCCGCGACCGCGAGGCCATGGAGAAGCGCCTGCAGCGGGTGCCGCTGCGGCGCATGGGCACGGTGGCCGAGATCGTGTCGGCGGTGCTCTACCTCGCCTCCGACGACTCCTCCTACATGACCGGGAGCGAGGTCGTCATCGACGGCGGCGCGCTCGCCCAGTAGCGGGGTCCGCCCCTCAGACCTCGGCGCCCCAGGGCTCCATGGCGGGCCGCAGGGGCGTGAACTCACGCACGCGGCCGGCGACGCCGGCGAGGATCTGGTCGATCTTCGCCCGCTCGGTCGCCGAGAGCTGGAGCTCGGCGCCCGCGTCGTTGGCGTCCACCTCGGCCGGAGTCCGGGCGCCCACCAGCGCGGTGCTGATCGCGGGGTGGTCGAGCACCCACGCCAGCGCGATCTGGCTCAGCGGCACCCCGCGCGGCTCCGCGACTTCGCGGCGTAGGCGATCGACGACCGCGATGTTCGTCTTGAGGTTGTCACCGCGGAAGATCGGCTGCCCGAAGGCCACGCCGCCCGCGCGCCAGTCGCGGGCCGGATCGAACCGGGTCGCGGCGGTGAAGGCGCCGGTCAGCAGGCCGTGCCCGAGCGAGCCGTAGCCCATGACCCCGATGCCCTCCGCGCGGCAATAGGGGAAGGTCTCCTGCTCCTGGCGCCGGTCGAGCATGTGGTAGCCGACCTGCGAGACGTCCACCCGGCGGGTGCGCATGCACTCGGCCAGCATGGCGCCGGTGTAGTTCGACACGCCGACGAAGCGCGCCCGGCCGGAGGCCACCACCTCATCGAGCGCCCGCATGGTCTCTTCGACCGGCGTGGACGAATCCGGCCAGTGGACGAGCAGCACGTCGACCCAGTCGGTGCGCAGCCGGGCCAGGCTCGCGTCGATCTCGCGCAGGATGTTGGCCCGGCTGGCATCGCGGAGCGGCCCGGGCTGGCCGGGCGGCGGCACCTTCACCCCGCACTTGGTGACCAGGATCACATCCTTGCGGCGACCCGCGAGCGCGCGAGCCACCACCTCCTCGGAGTGGCCGGCCCCGTAGGCCGGCGCGGTGTCCACGCAGTTCACGCCCCGATCGAGCGCGCGGTGGATGGCCCGGATCGCCCCGTCGTCCTCGATCGCCCCGTAACGATCGCCGGCCATCGGCCAGCAGCCGAAGCCCACCGCCGACACCTGCAGACCGGTCCGCCCGAACGGACGATAGCGCATGACGACCTCCTCGATGACCTGCGGACGACCGGAACGGCCGACCGCCCGCAGCATAACCCGCGCGAGAGGCGTGTGGTAGGATGCGCGCCACCATCGTCGGATCGACCGGAGGAATCTCCCGATGCGCATCGTCGCCGAGCCCCTCACCGCTGACGCCTTCAAGCCCTTCGGGACCGTGCTGGAGGGACCGGCCACCCCGAGCCGCGTCTATCTCAGCCAGTCCCTCGCCAACCGCCGTCCGGCCGCGCCGATCTCGCTGTCGGTCGCCACGGTGGAGCCCAGGGCCACCTTCCCGATGGACGTCAAGGTGCTCGAGCGCCACGAGCACTCGTCTCAGACCTTCGTTCCCCTCCACGTGTCGCGCTACCTCGTGCTCGTCACCCTCGACGCCCCCGGCGGCGGACCCGATCTCTCGCGTCTCCGCGCCTTCGTGGCGCGGGCCGGACAGGGCGTCACCTACGCGATGGGGACCTGGCATCATCCGGTGACCGTCATGGACGGGCCCGCCTCCTTCGCGGTCCTGATGTGGCGCGACGGCACCGCCGGCGACGAGGAGTTCGTCCCGGTCACCAGTCCCGTCACCGTCGCCCTCCCGGAGGAGCCCTGAACATGACGAGCGGCGTCGTGCGCGATCTCGTGGGCTACGGCGGCACTCCCCCGCACCCCCAGTGGCCGGGCGAGGCTCGGATCGCGGTGAACTTCGTGATGAACTACGAGGAGGGCTCCGAGTACAACGCCCACGACGACGGCTTCTCGGAAGCCACGCTCACCGAGTCCGGAGCCGCGAGCTACGGGGTGAAGGGGCGCGACCTTGCCGCGGAGGGCATGTTCGAGTACGGCAGCCGCGTGGGCTTCTGGCGCGTGCGGCGCATCTTCACGGAGCGCGGGCTCCCCCTGACCGCGTTCAGGTGCGCGCTCGCCCTCGAGCGCAATCCGAGGAACGCGGCGGCCAACCAGGAAGCGTGCTGGGACGTGTGCTCGCACGGGTGGCGGTGGGTCAAGCACTACGACCTGACCGAGGACCAGGAGCGGGAGCACATCCGGAAGGCGGTCGAGTCCATGAAGAAGACGGTGGGCGAGCGGCCGCTCGGCTGGTACTGCCGCTACGGCCCCAGCGTGAACACCCGGCGCCTCGTGGTCGAGGAGGGCGGCTTCCTGTACGACTCCGACGCGTACAACGACGAGCTGCCGTACTGGGTGCGCGTCGGCGACAAGCCGCACCTGGTCGTCCCGTACAGCCTCACCGCCAACGATTCGAAGTTCGGGAGCGGCGGCTTCTTCACCGCGGCCGACTACTTCACGTTCGTGAAGGACGGCTTCGACGTGCTCTATCGCGAGGGGCGAACCCAGCCCAAGATGCTGTCGCTCGGCCTGCACCTGCGGCTGATCGGCCACCCGTCACGGGCCGCCGGCCTCGAGCGAGCCCTGGACTACATCGCCAGCCACAAGGACGTCTGGTTCACCCGCCGCATCGACATCGCCCGGCACTGGATCGAGACCCACCCGGCTTAGCGCGGAGCCCCCCTACGTGGCCGCGCGGGTGCCGCCGTAGGCGACGCTCGGCGCGACCGTGCCCTCCTCGAAGATCAGGCGGGCGCGCGCCTCCACGACGCGCGTCCAGTTCGCGACCGCGGTGGGCGACCACTCGGCGTCGGGGCGCGGCTCGTCGTCGAAGTTGCCCGAGGTGTCCTGGCCGCGCATGAGCATCGCGGCCTGCCTCACCCGCGCCGGCTCGGCCCAGGTGGGCACCATCTCGACCAGCAGCAGGAAGCGGCGGTCGGGACCCTCGTTCGTCCCGGAGCTGTGGACGAGCGAGTTGTCGAACATCACCATCTCGCCGGGCTCGAGCGGGAAGTCCACCGCCCGCGTCTGGTCGAACTCGTCGATGATGAACTGCCCCTTGGCCAGGATGCTCTTCGGGTCGTCCCTCTCGCCGTGCTTGAGGATGCCCCACTTGTGCGAGCCCGGGACGCCGCGCAGGCACCCCTGGGCAACACCGCACCGGGACAGCGCCAGCCCGCCCAGCACGACCGGCCGGGCCGCGCCGTACGCGGAGTCCTGGTGCCAGCCCGCGAAGGTCTCCCCGTCGGCCTTCTTCACCCGCCAGGCCATGCTCCAGCAGCGGAGGTTCGGCCCGACGAGATCCTCGAAGACGTCGAGGATGTGCGGGTCCTCGGCGATCTCGAGCACCCACGGGCAGAGGAGGTGCGACTTCGTCTTCATCTTCTTGATGTCGGGGACCCGCGCCTCGAGGGCCTCGAACCGCTCGCGGTAGTACTGCGCGCGCTCGGCGCTCATCGCCCGAACCGGCGACAGACAGCCGTCGCGGCGGAAGGCCTCCACCTGCGACTCGGTCAGGACCTTGTGCATGGCGCGTCTCCCTCTCGGATTTCGGAATGCGAGACCTGACCCCCGCGGTGGTATACGCGGGCGACGCGGGGGCCGACGGTGGTGGCGACGTGGTGCGGGCCGATGCCGTGGCGGGCCGCCACCTCGGCCGAGCTGATCTCCAGATCGCCCTGACGGCCGATGATCACGACCTCGTCGCCCACCGCGGCGTCCGGTACGCCGGTCAGATCGATGCGTGTGTGCTCGAGCGAGGGCGAGCCGATCAGCGGCACCGCGTGGCCGCGCACCAGCACGCGGTCGGCATGGAGCCAGCGCAGGCCGTCGGCGGTCCCCATCGGGACCACCCCGAGGCGCATCGGTGCGGTCACCGGAAACGGGGCCTGCTCGGCGAAGCGCTCGCGGGGCGTCAGCTCCTTGACCGCGATGACGCGCGTGGTGAGCGCGCGCAGCGCCGGCCGCAGCGGCACCGGAGGTGCCTCGCCGGGAAACGTGATGCCGTAGAGCATGCGCCCAGGATCGACCGCGTTGAGGTAGGTGTGGGGGAAGCGCAGCACGAACGGGCTCGCGGCGAGCAGCCGGATCGGCACGTGCACCCCGCGCGCTTCCAGCTCGTCGATCACCGCGGTGAACCGCTCGGCCTGCCAGTCGGCGTAGGCGCGATCGCCGCCCGGCTCGGCGTGGGGATGCGCGCAGAGCCCGCCGAGGGTGAGCCGCGGCTGCTCCAGCATCGCGAGGACGGTCTTGACCGCCTGCTCGGCCGGCACCCCGAGCCGCTCGAGCCCGACGTCGACCTTCACGAACACCGGGCAGGATCCGGACGCGGCCCGCGAGTAGGCCCGCGCAGAGTCCAGATCGACCAGGGTCGGGACGAGACGATGCGCGAGGGTCTCGCCCGCCGCGTCCGGGAGCGAGTTGGGATAGACCAGTATCGGGATCTCGATCCCGCGCCGGCGGAGCCTCACCCCCTCGGCGAGATCCGCCACCGCGAGCCAGTCCGCCCCGCTCCGGGAGAACACCGCGCCCATCTCCGCCGCCCCGAACCCATAGCCGTCGGCCTTCACCACCGCGAAGATGCTCCGGTCCGGTCCGACGAGCCGGCGCACCGCGCGAAGGTTGTCCGCGGCCGCGTCGAGATCGATCTCGAGCGTGGTCGGGCGAAGGGGCGCGGTCATCTCAGGCTGTGGCCGCCTTCAGATCGTCGAGCTGCTTGCGGACGCCCGCGACCATCGACGCCAGATCGGAGCAGAGCATCACGAGGTCGAAGCCGCGCTTCACCGCGCCCGCCGCAAAGGCCGCGCTCGCGCAATGCATCGCCGCCTTCTTGGAGTGCTTGTGGGCCGCGTCGCGGATCTTGTCGCAGGTCGCGATGTGCACCGGGTCCGGATTGTCGCCGCGTGGCGGCAGCCCGAGCGCGAACGAGAGGTCGGCGGGGCCGATGTAGATGCAGTCGAGGCCCGGCGTCGCGCAGATCGCGTCGAGATTGGCCAGGCCTTCCTTGGTCTCGATCATGCCCATCACCACGATCTCGTCGTTGGCCTTGGCCACGTAGTCGGCCCCGCCGTAGTGGATCGCGCGCACCGGTCCCGAGGAGCGGATGCCCGCCGGAGGATACCGGCACGCCGCCACCGCCTTCGCCGCGTCCTCCGCGGTGTTGATCAGGGGCACCAGGATGCCGTACGCGCCGAAGTCGAGCGCCTTCATGATGGTGCCCGGGTCGTTCGAGGCCACCCGCACCACCGGCACCGTGTCGGTCTGCGAGACGGCCTGCAGCATCGGCCACAGGTTGGCCATGTCGGTGAGGCCGTGCTGCATGTCGATCACGAGGGCATCGAAGCCCTGCCGGGCCATGACCTCCGCGGTGAAGCCGTTGGACACCGAGAGCCAGCCCATCGTCACGCACTTGCCCTCGCGCCACATCTGCTTGATCTTGTTCGCTCGCATCGCGTCACACCTCGTCGTCTAGGGGGTCCCGTTGTGGTCGCCCGGTCTCGCCCGGCGCGCGGGGAAGCGTATCACAGCCCCCGTGGTATAACACTGGCCCATGGACCTCGAGCTCCGGGA
>Ga0187773_10001314_pt1 | contig 10082 bp, 10 predicted proteins | sample 0216_BV02_MP05_1_FD_133133 | JGI IMG/M metagenome (GOLD analysis project Ga0187773, IMG submission 133133) | Tropical peat soil microbial communities from peatlands in Department of Meta, Colombia - 0216_BV02_MP05_10_MG | ecosystem: Environmental > Terrestrial > Soil > Wetlands > Peat | place...
CGCTCGGCGGCCGCATGCACGGCAAGACCTGCGCGGGCACCGTCGTCAACGGCACCGGCAAGGACGGGAAGCCGCGGCGCACCTACCTGTACCACGTCTCCGACAACGAGACGACGATGCGCGAGTACGGCTCACAGGCGGTCGTGCTGCAGACCGCCCTCAACCCGGTCGTCGCGCTCGAGCTGCTGGCGAACGGCACCTGGTCGGGCGCGGGCGTGCTCGGGCCGGAGGCCTTCGACGCGGTGCCGTTCCTCGACCTCCTCGCCGCGTACGGCGAGGCGCACGGCCAGCTCGAGCTCGACTGACGAGGTTTCCCTGAGGTCTTACGCCTGCGCGCTGGAGGGCGGGCGGAGCGGGACGACCGCCGCGACGGTCTCGCGCCGGTCGAGCGCGTGGAACAGCGCGCTGACACAGTCGGCGTCGAACTGCGTCCCGGCGCCACCCTCGAGCTCGGCCCTCGCCTCGGAGGTCGAGAGAGCACTGCGGTAGGGCCGGTCCTCGGTCATTGCCTGGTACGCGTCGCAAACGGCGACGATGCGCGCCCCGAGCGGGATCCCCCGGCCGGAGAGCCCGTCCGGATAGCCGGTCCCGTCCCAGCGCTCGTGGTGGTGCCTCACGATCGGCAGGATCGCATGGAGCGACTGGATCGGCCGCAGGATGTGCTCGCCGATCTCGGGGTGCGTCCGCATCACCGCCCACTCCTCCTCGGTCAGCGGGCCGGGCTTGTTCAGGATCGACTCGGGAACACGAACCTTCCCGATGTCGTGCAGGACGGCTCCCAGCTCGACGTTGCGGACGAGCTCGAGCTCTAGCTCGAGCTCCGCGGCCACGCCGACGGCGAGCCGGACGACCTCTTCGGTATGCCGGCTCGTGACGGCGTCCTTCGCCTCGAGCGCGTTCGAAAGCGACGCGAGCGTCTCGCGGTAGAGCCGCTGCGCCCGCTCCTCGTGCTCGAAGCCGGACACGAGCGCGCCGATATGCGTAGCCGCCAGCTCCGCGAGATAGCGCTCGACCCCGGAGAAGACGCGCGTGCGCGTGTCGTAGACCTCGATCAGGCCCCAGGTCAGCGTCTCGACGGTCAGCGGGACGATCAGCACCGACTGCATCTCCATCTCCCTGAGCACGAAGGTCTCGGCCGGGTCGGCACCCGCGTCGTCGACCGAGATCGAGGACGGGAGCCCCGACTCGAGCACTGCGGCCGTCGTCGGGTAGTCGGCCAGGTAGTAGCTCAGCCCCCGAGCCACCCGGAGCTCGGAGGTCGAGTAGTCGGCAACCTCGCGGAGGAGGCCGTCCTCCACGCGTGAGACGAGACAGGCCTCCGCGTTCAGCATCAGGGTCAGCTCACGAGTGGCCACGCGAAGCATCCGCTGCAGGACCTGCTCCGCAGCGATCGCGCGCGAGAAGGACACGAGACGCGAGAGTGGCTCGAGCGTCGCCGCCAGCGCGACGGGCCGTGCCAGTCCCGCAGGATCGCCCTGTTGCTCCGCGCTCAAGCCGCCACCTCGATTCGAGTTCCCGATCGCTTTGCCTGGTACATCGCCTCGTCAGCGATTCGGAGCAGCTCCCCGGGTTCCTGCCGGCGGCCGCTGGTCGCGATCCCGAAGCTCGCGGTGAGCGTGCGCACGAGCGGGTCGATGTTCGACTCCACCGCAGCAACGATTCGGGCCACGACCTCGCGCGCGTCGCACTCGTCGGCGTGGCGGAGCAGCAACGCGAACTCGTCGCCGCCGACGCGGAACGCTCGGTCCTCGTCCCGCACGAGCTCCTCGAGCAGCGAGCCGAACTGCGCGAGCACCCGGTCGCCGATCGCGTGGCCCTGGCCGTCGTTGATCTGCTTGAAGTTGTCGAGGTCGAGGAAGACGAGCGCGAGCGAGCGCGGCACGGACGGTTCCGCTGCCGCCTGCAGCTCGTGGAGCAGCGCGCGCCGGTTCAGGAGCCGGGTGAGAGGATCGTGGTCGGCCAGGAAGCGCGTCTCGGCAAGCTGCGTCGCGACCGCCAGCGCCTCCATGGCGTGGTTCGCGAAGATCCGCAGCGCCTGGAGCACGTTCTCGGTCGGGAGCAGCCGGTCTTGCGGCTCGTCCGCCCACAGGACGCCCCTGACCGCGCCGTCGGTGTCGTAGAGCGGGACGACGAGCCAGTGATGATTCCAGGCCGCCGGGCCACGTCCGTTGCGAACCGACTCGTAGACGACCTGGCTGCGGTCGACCCGGCGCTCGGCCTCGTCCCGGGGAACGAGGTAGCAGCCGGCGATCTCGAATTGCGGCTCGAACAGCCTGGAGATGCGCGAAAGCTCCAGAACGGCGGTGCTCGCCTCGTTGTTCTCGTCCCAACCGGCCGACGCTGCCGGCCGAAGCAGATCGGTGCCCTCATCGCGGAGCTGGATCAGAACCGTGTCGAACCCGAGCGCCTCCTGGACGGCCTCGCAGACGGAGTCGAGGATCGCCTCCGTCGTCATCGTCTGCGGCAGTTGGGACGAGACCCGTAGGAGCTGCTCGAGCCCTCGTTGGTGCCGCTCGAGCCGCTCGCGCTCCTGAGCCATCTCGAGGGCGAGTGCCGCATGCGAGGCAAGGGTCACGGCCAGCGCCAGCTGCCCGTCTGTCGGACGCAGGCCGTCGCAAGGCTCGCCGAACGACATGATCCCGAGGATCTCGCCGTCCGATCGCTCGAGCAGGACGAAGAGCTCGTCGTTCGGGTGCCAGCCCTGGGGGCCGTCAACGAGAGGCTCGCCGTCCGGGACGAAGCGGATGCCCGTATCGGTCGACCAGTCGAAGGCGTCGTTCGGGATGAAGTACGCCCCCGCGCGCAGGAAGCGCGGATGGAGAAGCGGCTTCCAGCTGCCCCAGTTGTAGATCTGGCCGAGCAGTGCCTTGCGCACGACCGCGCTGCCGTGGACGGTCTGCACGTAGAAGTCGTCCCATTCGGGCCGGTAGACGTTGAGGACGACCGTCTGGAAACCGAGCGTCCTGGACACGGCACCGGCGATCGTGTCGAGGACGGCGCCGACGTCCGCACCGCTGCGCACGGCGCTGCTGACGTCGAGCAGGCCCTGCAAAGACGACGCGAACTCGGCTCGGGCCACTGCTGGGCCGTCGGAGCCGGGTGTACCGGTTTGGGTATGCGAATTTGTCATCGCCGCAGGCGACCTACTGGCGCACTTGAACCATGCTCGACCCACCACGTGCATACATCACCCGCATGGGTGATGCCACTGCGCACGCGTCCAGCGCTGTTGTCTTTCTGGTCACTGCCGGAAGTCCCCAGAAGGGGGGACGATTGACTCCTCGCAGATTCCGACACTGAGGTCGTGTAAGTACCTGCGGTCATCTCTGGAAAGGGGTGAATCTTGTTCCGTTGGAACGCTTCCGCCATCCGGGCGGCCATCGCACTGGCCGCCTTCATGGCACTCCTGGTCGGCTCCGGCGCTGATTGGCGCTGGTGCTAAGACCGCTTCGCAGACGGGCTGCCGGCAAGCCGCCGGCCGGCTGCCCCGTCTGAGTCTCGCGCCCATGCCGATGCCCAAGACACTCTGCGGACTCCCGCTTCGGCTTTTCGGCTTCCTCACGGCGACCGCGCTCGTGGCCTTCCCGCTGGTGGTCGCAGCGGTGCTCGAGATCGCACTCGACCCGCCGCCGGCGACGACCGCGGCGGCGGTCCTGGTCTTCTTCAGCCTCGCGTTGATCGCGGACCTCAAGCCCGTCCCGATGGACGAGAGCGGCAAGTCGGAGGTCTCGATCGCGTCGGTGTTCATCGTCACGTCGGCGATCCTGTTCGGCTGGCAATACGCAGTTCTCCTGGCCGCGCTGAGCATCGGCGTCACGTACGTCGTCACGCGCCGTTCGGTCGCGCATACCGTCTTCAACTCCTCGATGTACGCGATCTCGGCGTGGGGAGCCGCGCTGCCGGTGCTGCTCCTCGGCCCGGTCAACGGATCGCAGCCGGCGCGGCTGACGGCGTACGTCCTGTTCGGCGGCGCGATCCACCTCACCGTGAATGTTGCGCTCGTCGCCGGCGCCATCTCCGCGGCCCAGTCCGTCTCCTACCGCCAGGTCCTGCTCCCGGGGCTTCGGCGGGGCGGCGCAGCCTTCGGGGTCATGGTGCTGCTCGCCGCGCTTGCAGCCAATCTCTGGATGATGCAGCCGTGGCTGCTCGTGCTGCTCGCCGGGCCGTTGTTCACCTTGACGCTCTACCAGCGAAGCGCGCTGCACTCACACATCGCGTCGCGCGCAGCGCTCACCGACAATCTGACCGGGCTCGGCAACCACCGCGCCTACCAGGCGGCCCTGCGCGAGGGAATCGCAGCATGTGAGCGCGGCGGCCGGCCGTTCTCGCTCTGCCTGGTCGACGTCGACAACTTCAAACAGGTCAACGACCGCTACGGCCATCCCGTCGGCGATGACCTGCTGGTGCTGCTGGGCAGCCTCCTGAGGGAGCCGGAGCACGCTCAGGCATTTCGCTTCGGCGGCGACGAGTTCGCGGTCATCTTCTCGCTGGACGAGATGAGCGCGTACCGGGAGTTCGAGCAGATCCAGCAGCAGCTCGCGGTGATGGACGCCTCGCCGGGAGACCCGGTCACGATCAGCATCGGCATCGCCTCGTTCCCCGCGCACGCCGACAGCCCGGACGAGCTCCAGCGTCGAGCCGACGGCGCGCTCTACTGGTCGAAGCAGCACGGGAAGAACCGCTCCTGTCTCTACAGCCCGTCGGTCGTCCGGATCTACTCGCCGGAGGAGCTGGAGCGTGAGACCGAGCGGAACGCGCGGCTGCGTGCGGCCAAGAACCTCGTGCGCTTCGTCGACGCCCGCGATCCCTCGACGGCCAACCACTCGCAGATGGTGTCGGCGCTTGCCGAGGCGATCGGCCTGCAGCTCCAGCTCGACGCCGAGACCGTGAGCCACCTGCAACTCGCGGGCCTCCTCCACGACATCGGGAAGATCGGGCTCCCGGACGCGATCCTGAACGCGCCACGCAGGCTCACCGAAGAGGAGTACGCGGTCGTCAAGCGGCACCCCGAATTCGGCCACTCCCTGCTCGACGGGCTCGGCATCGAGCCGGTCGAGGACTGGGTCCTCCATCACCACGAGCACTGGGACGGCTCCGGCTATCCGCACGGGCTTGCCGGTGAGCAGATCCCGATGGGGGCCAGGATCCTCCTCGTCGCCGACGCCTTCGAGGCGATCACCGCCGACCGCCCGTACCGCCGGGCGCAGAGCGAGGAGGCGGCGCTCGCCGAGCTGCGCGACAAGTCCGGCACCCAGTTCGACCCTACAATCGTCGAGGCACTCGACCGGCACTTGACGACCTCCGAGACGCCGCGCGCCGAAGCGATCGCCTGATGGCGCTCGCACTGCCGCTGCTCGCCGCTCTCGCGGTCGCCCCGCTGCTCGGCGGACGGTGGAGCCGACTCGCCGACGTTCGCCTGCGCTGGGTTCCGCTCTTCTACGCCGCGATCGCCCTGCAGCTGGTCGCGTTCCCGGTCTCCGCTCTGCCTTGGCGGACGCCCGATCGGATCGCGGTGGCGCTCTGGCTCACGTCGTACGCGCTGTTCGCTGTCGCTGCCGCGTGCAACCTACGCATCGCCGGCGTCGCTCTCGTTGCCGTCGGAATGTTCTCGAACGTGCTCGCGATCCTCGCCAACGGCGGGCACATGCCCGCGCTCCCGGCGGCCCTGCGCGCGGCCGGGCTCCATTTCCAGCAGAGCCGCAACAGCACCGCGCTCAGCGCGCCGCACCTCTCCTGGTTCGTCGACCGCTGGGCAGCCCCGGGCTGGGTTCCGTGGGCCAACGTCTTCTCGGTGGGTGACGTGGCGATCGCCGTGGGCGGTGTCGTCTTCGCGCTGGCCGCCACCGGGGCGCTGCGGATTCCCGCCCTGACGCTGGGCCAGCGGCGAACCGCCTGAGCCGCTAGGACGCGGCGCGGCGCTTACGTTCGCGTTCGAGCTCCTCGTCACGGGCCCGGCGCTTCTCGAGTAGTTCATCGAACTCGCGAATCCGCTTCTCGCGCGCGGCCCTTTCCTCAGGCGTCGTCTTCCTCGGCTTCGCCATCGTCCTCCTCCAGCAGCTCCTTGATTCGCTCAACGTCCTTTCGAATATCCGAGATCGCGAAGAGCGTAGCGGTCAGCTCCCCGCGAGAGATCAGCTCTTCATCCACGCTCTGCGTGTGCCCGAGCAAAGGCTCACGCGAAAGCGGCCGGAGTGGCCGCGGCTCAGCGGCGCTTTGGAGTGTGCTGGCGGGCCAGGTCGACTGCGATCGCCAGGAGCAGCGTCCCCGCCCACCAGTTGACCGGGTCGAAGGTGAGGACCTCACGGTCGCCGATCAGGTCGCAGATGAGCCAGACCACGAACCAGAGCAGGGTCATGCGCCCCTCCCATCGTCGAGTGTGAACGCGTCGAACCGTCCAAGAGTACGATTAGCTCATGTCCACGACGTGCCCGAGTTGCGGCGCAACGTTCGAGGATGACACACCGGTTTGCCGGAAGTGCTTTTTCGTGATCGATCATGCACGCTGGAACGAGGACGCCGGGTCCCCCGGCGCGGATGCGGATGATCGAGCGAAAGACCTGCAGGACGCGCCGATCGGGGAGGTTCCCGCCGGCGGGCCCAAGGGAGGCTTGGCCTGGAGCGGCTTCAGGACGGGTTTCAACAGCTTCCTGCGCGGCGGCCGCCGCCGCTGACTCCGGGCGCGGCGAACCCGCCTCCGCCAGCTTCGCTCGTGAAATCACTATCCTCCACGGCCTTTGACGGTCGTGGGTCTCCTTCGCCTTCTGCTCGGCGCGACGCTGCTTGTTGCGGCCGGGGCGAAGCTGGCCGGCGGCACGCGGGCCAGGGACGCGCTCCGGTCGTACGGGATCTCCGACCGCCGCGTGCGCGCCGGGCTCTGGGCGCTCACGATCGCGGCCGAGGCGGGGCTCGGGATCGCGGTTGCCCTTGGAGTGCCGGGAGCGGCGGCCGGCGCCGCCGCGCTGCTCGGCGTGTTCGCCGCCGCGCTCGTGGTCGCGATCAGGCGTGGCCGAGCGGGAGCTCCCTGTGGCTGCTTCGGGGGCCGCTCGCGGATCGGCTACGGCGCCGTCGCCCGGACGGCGCTGCTCGCCGCGGCCTTTGCCGTGCTGCCGTTCCTGCCCGACACGCGGCCCTCGACTCAGACCTGGCTCGGAATCGGACTGGGCGTCGCCCTCGCCGCGGTCGCCGCGCTCGGCGTCGGCCTGGTCGCGCTCGCCCGTGAGGTGGGCGAGCTGCGCCTGGCGATCGCCCCTCAGGCCGCGCTCTCGATCGCCGAGGAAGGCCCGGAGCTCGGTGCCCACGTCGCCCTGATCGACCGCTTCGAGCGTGCTGCCCCGCTAGCCGTCGCCGTCTTCAGCTCGTCGGGTTGCGCGCTCTGCCGCGCGCTCGAGCCCTCGCTGGGGCTCGTCGCCTCGGACCCTGAGGTCGAGCTCGAGCTCTTCGACGAGGAGTCGGATGCCGCCGCCTGGGACGAGCTCGCTGTCCCGGGCAGCCCCTACGCGGTCGTGCTCTCGGCCGACGGCGAGGTGCTCTCGAAGGGGACGTTCAACTCGCTGTACCAGCTCGAGAGCCTGCTCGTCGCCGCAACCAAGCCGGTGCGTGCTTAGCGAAGCCGTAGCCGGAGCGTCCTCGCGCCGGGGGTTCCTCGCGCGGGCCGGGCGCCTGCTGCTCGCGGTCAGCGGCGGCGGGCTCGTCGCGGCCGCGCTCGACGCGCAGAAGGCCGAGGCGCACCATTTCTGCGGCCACGTCTACACGACCGGCTCCTGCCCGCACCCGACCGGGCTGCCGAGAGTCGACCGCAACGGCTTCCCGCTGCGCGCGGCGGACGGCCACCCGGTCGACGACCTCGGCCGGCCGGTCGACAAGCAGGGACGTCCCGTGGATTCGCACGGGCACGTGCTGCTCGACCCCGACGGGAACCCGCTCCCGCCGGCACCGCGCACCCGCGTCTGCCAGGCGGCTGCGCGCGCGTACCACTTCCGCCCGTACATCGACGGCTCCTGGTACCGCTGCTGCGGCGGGCACGTGCGGCGGCTGATCGACTGCTGCGGCTTCGTCCAGAAGCGAATCAACGGGGACGCCGCGCTGACGGGCTACTGCTACCGCGGCCGGCATGTCTTCTGCGTCATGTACTACGACTCGAAGGTCAAGTGCTGACCGTCGCCCTCGCCCTGACCGGGCTGCTCGTCGGGCTGGCGGGCGCCTGGTCGCCCTGAAGCCTCTCGATGGTCGGCACCGTGCGTGCCGCACGCCACGGAGGACGAACGCTCGCCGGCGGCGCCTTCACGGTCGGGCTGGCACTCGGCGCGGCGGCGCTGTTCGGCTCGCTGGGCGCGCTCGGCGCGGCGCTTCGGCCCGGGCACGCGGTCGTGCTCGCCGCCGTGGCGCTCGCCGGAGCGGCGGCGATCGCCGATCTCGCCGGACTGCGGGTCCGGCCGCAGGTTCGCTTCCAGGTGCCGGAGCGCTGGCGCCGGACGATGCCGCTCGCCCGCGCGCTCTTCCTCTACGGCCTCCTGCTCGGGACCGGCGTGACGACCTTCGTGCCGGCCGCCGCCGTCTGGGCGCTGCTTCCGCTCTGCGTCGCACTCGGCAGCGTGCCGCTCGCCATTGCGGTCGGGCTGGGCTTCGCGCTCGGACGGGCCCTGCCGGTGCTCGCCGTCTCGGACGAGACGGCCCTCGCCGAGCGGCCCCAGGGCCTGCGAGTCCTGCGGATCCTGGCCGCCGGGTCGCTGGCGCTCGCCCTCGTCGCGGGTACGGCCCGCGCCGCCGCGCCCGTCGCCGCGCCGGCCGGGGATCCCGGCGCCGCCGGAACCGACCTGGTCTGGCAGGAGCCGGGGGTCGGCGGCATCCTCCTGCGCGGCGGCGTCCAGTCCCAGCTGCCAGGGAGCGACCCGGCGATCGGCGACTCGTTCATCGCCTGGCACACGGGCGATGCGGTCACCGTCGCCGCCCGCGACACCCTGCAGCCGGTCCTGCAGGTGACGATCCCTGGAGTCGAGAAGCTCGCCGTCTCCCAGGACTGGCTCGCGTACCGCTCGGCCCATCCGAGCGGCTCCGAGGAGATCCGCGCCTTCGCGATCACAGACCCGACGACCACGGTCGACGTCACGAGGTCGTGGGCGCGAGGGCGGCTCGGCCGGCCTTCGCTCGCAGGGAGCATCGTCGTCTACCACCTCGCACTCCCGGGTAGGAGCCGGCTCTTCTCCTTCGACCTCTCGACCGGCAAGCGGAGGCTTCTGCGCTCGGCGAGGCATGCGCTTCTGCTCAGCCCGGCCCGCATCGGCGGGAAGCTCCTGTACGTGCGGCTCGGACGCTGCTCGCAGCAGCTCCGGCTGGGCCGGCTGGATGGAAACGGCCCGGGCCGCGTCCTCTACAAGCTGCCGCCGCTCGCCGGCCAGGATCTCGGACACGAGCACGGGCACACGGCACAGGGCTCGCGCGTCCCCTGCCCCGGGCGTCCGAAGCCGACGACCCGCTCGCTTTGGACGACAGCGCTCACGGAGACGGCCGCCTACGTCACAGTCCTGCGCCCCGCCGGCGGCGGGCACACGACCCCCTCGCTGCTGGAGACGGCCCTGCCGTAATGCTCGCCCCCCTGCGGTGACTGATGCTCGACAAGCCGACGGGGTCATGGAGGGGAAGCAGATGAAGCGTGTGTATGTGCAGACCAACGCGGCCGAGCGGAACGAGGTCATTGCCTTCGACCGTTCGGACGACGGCCGGCTGGAGCAGCTCGGGAGCTACGAGACCGGAGGGCGCGGATCGGGCGTCCCGCATCTTGCGTCGCAGAGCTCGGTCGTCCTCAGCGACGACGGGAACTGGCTGCTGGTGATCAACGCCGGCAGCGACGAGCTCTCGCTGTTCGCGATCGAGCCGGACGGCCTGCGGCTGAGCGCGCAGGTCGCCTCGGGCGGAAGTGGCCCTACGAGCGTCGCCGAGCGCAGCGGCATCGCCTACGTGCTGAACAACGGCACTCCTGGCATCGCCGGGTTCACGCTCGATGGAGGCAACCTGACGCCTCTCGACGGCTCGGTGCGCTCGCTCGATGCGGGCGCGGACCCGGCGCAGATCGCCTTCAGCCCGGA